>Ga0256404_1003045_pt1 | contig 35350 bp, 50 predicted proteins | sample RumenRJG_01DNA_FD_185990 | JGI IMG/M metagenome (GOLD analysis project Ga0256404, IMG submission 185990) | Bovine rumen microbial communities from Lethbridge, Alberta, Canada - RJG_01 | ecosystem: Host-associated > Mammals > Digestive system > Stomach > Rumen | place: Canada: Alberta | collected... | reverse complement strand
GGTTGTTATAAGTGCTCGCATATCCGGAGATTTTCCCGGATTCATCGTTCTCGGCAGTCTTGAGGACCGTATGAACTAAAAAATTCTTTTTCATGCTTAATTTTTCTCCGGATTAATGCTGTTCATAGTTCCCTCCTGAGATGGAGCGGTTTTGCCCAATGACTCAAGAGGCATCAAATTCGACTGTACGGTTAACGAATCAGCTTCGGGGATCTCTGACGGGTTCCATCCCTCGGCATTGCGAATTTCGTTACGGCTCCTGAGGCCGTTCTGAACATGTGTGGCATAAATAGCTGCTCTTGCCTGGTCATCTGCGCGGTTCAATTCCCCGATACGGAACCTGACTTCGTGATTATGCCGTTCATCCTGAGTTGCCACACGTTTCATTAATGCCTTTTCCGCCGAAACGCATAACGGCAAAATCGTTGCCTTGTAAAACCAGCGTTCGAGTTTTTCGTAATCTCCGGATTCAGCACCCACAAGAGCGGGCGGAACTCCAAACCAGCGACAAATCTCTGATGTGGAAAACTTCCGTGTTTCGAGAAGCTGAGTATCAGCCGGTGAAAGGCTCATTGCATGAAATTCCATTCCGCAATCCAAAACTGCGACATGGTCGCCTGACTGCTGGAAACTTTTTGCAACGCTCACCTTCTGCTTTTGATTCAAAACCTGATTGGGTGATATTACTCCGTAAATCTTGCCTTTCTCGACAAAAATCTTTATGGCATTCTCCTGTGCAGCCATTGCTTCGGTAAGAGTGCTGCGCATGTATTCTATCGGAGAAAGCCCGACAAGCCCGTTCCCGATTCCCTTCCAATGCATAATCTCTTCAGGCCTGTACTTTATAACCTTTCCGAAACGGTCTGTATACTCGTATGTGATACTGTTATCCAACTCGCGTTTTACACTCATTTGATCCGCTGACAGTGGATACAAAATGTAAGCAGTTCCATCGTCTTTTCGGATAATGTGCGCATACGCATTCCCTCTCAGCAGACGGTTCATTGACATCGTCTGCCAAAATTCGTAAGAAGTCATGTCCTGATTGGGAGATGCGTTCAGTACAAAATCCAGGTTACACTGCCGGTCAACAGATCTTTTCCCGTTTTTATCAAACGAAAATACGTCAATGGGGATTGATGCGATAGTCTGGCTAATGAGATTCACACAGGCCCATACGGTACCCAGCTGAGTCGCCGCATCCGGTGTGTATGTTTTTGCCTGAGCAACCGGAATCGATATCGGATCTCCATTCTGATACCCGGTGTAATCCCCACTGCCCGAAAAATACCGCGTGAATTTTGCCCAAAATCCCATACGTACCTCAAATAAAAACCGGCTCAGGATCTTCTAGCCAGTCCTGCCACGTGTGTTCAATATCCCGCTTCATTATAATGTAAAACGCCGAAAGCATCGCGAATACACCATCGATTTTATTGTCGTTACGCTCCTTCCTGGGATAAATATTGTCATTCCTATCCGGCTTAACTACGACATTGCCCATCATCCACTCGAGCACAAGGTTGCCGTCAGAGTGGAGACGCCCCTGCATAATCAGCTGCTCGATAAATTTCATCGGCTCGGACAGTGTTTTCGGGCCTTGCTGAACTTCGTACATCTCAATCCCCTCGGAACTCAGCGTCTGTGCCAGCTGGGTGCAGTTCCACGGATCATATCCAATGCCGAGACATTGATAGTTATGAACATCAGCCATTAAATACCGGCCTATGTCGATGTAATCAGTCACACTTCCTGGAGAAACGTGGAATAACCCGGAATTTGCCCACCCCTGATACTGCGAATTGCGGCTGGCGTGAATAGTATCTTCAGGCAGCCAAAACTCAGGAAATACGTAATAGTGCAATATGTTATTTTTATCGGGCTTCCAGAAAATGCGTACAGCTGCGGTTATATCAAGTTTGGTAGCAAGGTCAATCCCGTAAACGCATGAAGTCCCGTTAAAATCTTCAACGTTCAAGGATTTTATATAACAGTCTCTCCATTTTTGCAGGTTTATCCAGGCGGATACGGCCTGCACCCAAACATTAAGCCTTTTTGTTTTATAGTCATTTTGCGCACTGGGCGACACTAACGCCGAATTTCTCTCCGAGAAAACTACATCATGATCCAATGCGCCCCAGTTCGGATTGGATTTTATCAGTGATGCATCTGTTTTCCAGTCGTCTTCGGGATCTATGCTGTATATCAGTCCGAATCGTGTTTCATCTTTCACGGAACCATCGAGAATCCTGAGAATCAGCTGATGCTGCTCATAACATATGCAGTCGATTGACCCTCCGGCCGTGGTGATTGTCCAAAAAATGGATTGTGCACGTTTGCCCATCGACTTCGTAACCACGTCAAACAGGTTGCGGGTTTTATGAGCATGCAGCTCATCCATGCATGCGAAATGGCTGTTTAATCCCTCGTTAGTACTATCCTCAGATGATTTGGGCAAAAATTTGCAGTTCTTTTCGGGGATTAAAAGAGAGTTATTCAGGATCTTCAGGCCAAAAGCATCAGCCAGTTCCCACTTGCTCTGCTGTGCCATAGCCTTTGCGTCATCAAAAACAATCCTGGCCTGGTCGCGAGTGGTTGCAAAAGAATAAACATCGGCACTCAATTCCCCGTCAGCACATAGCATATACAAGGCAACCGCTGAGGACAGCGTGCTTTTCCCGTTTCCACGAGGAACTTCCAGATAAACAAATGTAAATCTCCGCTTGCCATTCTCGGATTTTTTCCACCCGAAAACCGTAGTAAGGAAAAAACACTGCCACGGTTCAAGGGTTAATGGCTCTCCGGCTTTGGGCCCCTTGATGTTTTTCAGGAGTTCGACAAAAGTACATACGCGGTTAGCGGCGGATGAATCAAAATAATACGGAAAGTTTTTTGTACGCTGTTTCCCAAGATCTGAAAGCTGCCGTTTGCATGCGCTTATAACTCCACGCTTGCAGGCCGGGATTTTTCCGGAAATTACATCGGATATATACTGAGATGCTTTTGAGCAATAATCCATTTTATTTTACCAGTTCAAGGAACCCGTTCGTTTTTGTCCTGGCAGGATCATCAGTTGCAGCATTCCCGCCCGAAATCCTGGAGAGAGATGCAGGAGTCAGCCCAAATTCATCTGCGAGTTTCATCATCGTGGAATAGAGGCCGGATGCGATATTTACCTGAGGAGCGATAATCGGAAACCCGTTTTTGGCACAAATTAATGAGCCGCGTTCCTGGATGCATTTCTCAGCAGCCATCCAGCGGGAAAACGCTGTGCAATATGCCGCGAACATGGATGCAGTCCGGTTGGTGAGGATCCCGTCTTCAATAAGTTCTGCGGCAAGCTTTTCCCATTCCTTTTTGGCTGTTTCGTCGAGCCAGTCCGGGCACTCTATTTTTTCCATAAAATTACCCTACCCCCTGAAATGAACACACGCTTGCGTAAATTTTGGGCTGCGGTACTTTTCCGTTGGAGGTGTTGATTTTTTACCCCCCTACCCCTGCCCGTTAGGATTTTACCAGCTGCCCATGTCCTCGCGGGCAGTTTTTCTCGAATGGCACGAATGGCAGAGCGGCTGCCAGTTGGATTGATCCCAGAACAGGCGCTTGTTGCCCTTATGCGGAATGATATGATCCACATCGGTTGCAGGCGCTCCGCATACAGCGCACAGTGGATGCTGAGCCAGAAATATTTTCCTGGCTTTTGCCCATCTTGAATCGTACCCCCGTTCATATGGAGTTTTCCGGCAGATGTTCCGCACTAATGTGCGCTGCTTCCTGACCTGCTCCATATGCTTTTTGCAGTAATGACAGCCCTTCTCGGCTAACTCACCGCATCCATTAAACTCACAAAACCTTTTGACATCAGGCATATCACATCACATATAAGGCTTAAACGGCTCAATATTGTCATCTTTCGGCTTTACATTCCACTTATCCGGAGCACGATTCTTCAGGTAAAAGATTGCGGCGGTCAGATTGCCTTCTGCGGCAGCTTTGAAGATCACATTTTCAATCTGCCTGATGCCCCTGATTCTTCCTCTTTTTATTGCATCTCTAATTTCTTGATCGTATCTTTTCCGGTTGTAAAGGGTAGCAGCACTAATGCCCAGGCTGGATGCAATCTCTTCCATCGTATCACCCAGTGCGGCAAGTTTTTCCACGAGTTCTATGTCAATAATTATCTTTTGTGTCATAAATTGTCCTCCAAGCTATGATGACAGCATCTCTGATCTAAAATCTTCGGAGCGGTATGATCCCAGTTAATACTGTGGTGGATTCGCTTACTGCCTTTTAATCCCAGTGTGCCAATCTTCACTGCCGACGGGCAAAAGATAACACTGTAAAAAGATTTTAGATATGTGCCAAATTCGAGATATGCTTCTGTCAGGCCTCCTTTATTTGCCTGGGTTCTCACCTGCTGAATCGTACACATCCCCAAAGTGAAAATCAGCTTGCCCTGCTGGTTGCCTAGAACGTATGCGGTAGCATCCTCATTCAGTCTTCCATAAAAATAATAAGGCCTGTCAGTCCGGAAGAAAAAAACGTTCATAGCCTTTCTGACCAGCTGCTGTTTATGTACAGCGGTATTTACCCCGCCGATCATATCCCCGTTCTGAGCCAGAGCAACCACATCAGCCCCGCTTGCATCCAAAAAGTCAAAAATAGCATTAAAAACAAAATCTGCATTCTTAAAATATCGTTCCTTAAACTTCCCGTTTACTCCAAAACGATACCCAAAGGACTCATAATCATCATCAAGCACAACAAAATGTGTCAATCCGAGATTTTTGGCAATATCCCACACTGCATTCCGGGCTGGAAGTACGACATTGGGATTCCCTCCGTAATCACCGGTGTCGCTCTTCTCGAAATAATCGTTTTTGCAGAAAACAATAACTTTTTCCCCGTAACGTTTTTTATACTCATCACCCTGAGGATCCTGGTCATCTATCAGGATGTATAACTTCCCCGTGTAATGCACCTTGCTCAGGGTTTTTATGGTGATCATATTATCAGCCCTGCCATGAGAAAGAATAATCACAGCAGAGTTGCGTTCAACTGTCCTCTTCGTATCCATCGGCGGCTAAATCCTGTTTCAGTTTTGAAAACCCATTAGCGATAGCGTCATTAAAATCGATAATGACAAGCGCGAGTTTTTCAAATAGCTTCTGCGTCTCAGGCGATGCAACGTTTGTGTAATACTGTGCTATTCTCTTATAGCTGAATTCATACAGCCTGCTGGCAGCCTTAATCAGGAAGTCTTTCTCATCCTGAGAAATTCCCGAATTTTTAATCTCGGCTAAAAGTGAATCAGCCCGGGAAGTGTTTACGCACTCAGACAGTGCAGGCCTTTCGTCTCCAGGCTCGAAATGAGGGATTTTGGTATCGGTTGAATACGGATTGACCTTTGGCTCATTGTCAAGCGGGATATTTAACTCGTCAGGGCTGAATCCCGAAAGAGAAAGATCCATATTCAGGCCTTTCAAATCTTCCAGTTCAAGATTTAACGCTTCGGTATCCCAGCCCGATAATTCGGCAAGCTTGTTGTCTGCCAGGATATACGCGCGTTTCTCAGGCTCTGTCATCCCGTCAAGTTCAACGCATGGAACCTGTTTTATTCCCAGCTTTTTGGCTGCCAGTACGCGCCCATGCCCGGCAATGATCCCGTTAGCAGAATCGATTAAGACAGGAGCGTTGAATCCGAATGACTTGATAGATCCAGCAATCTGACTGATGTTCTCGGCAGAGTGCTTTTTAGGATTCCTGGCATATGGGATTAACTCATCAGTATCCTTATAAACGACCTGAAGTTTATTTGTCGTTGGCATGATCCTGGATGCCTCCATTGGTTTTTAATTCGACTGTTCGTAAAATAATAGTTTTAATCTGCTCTGTTCCGAGATACCCAACAAAGCTTCCAATGCATAATGCTACGTTGGGATCAAGCGGTGTAATATAATTCAGCCCGTAAAAAATTCCAACGGTCAGGCTCATGCACAGCATGGAATCGATGATTTTATTGCACCATGACTGGGATTTGTTCCACAGCCGCAGAAGCGAAGTGATAAATGCGAGGATTGTACCAGCAATTACAGGGTGTTCCTGAAGAAATATCTCGATGTGGTGCATATCATGCCTCTGTACAGCTTCTGCGGATACAGTCAGATTTTAGCATAAGCGGGATTTTCATACACGCGCTGAACTCCGTATGGCACGGTTTTTTTCAATCCGGCCTTTTTCCATCCGTGTTTCAGCAGTGTTGCACCAATTTTTATCGAGTCGCTCTTTTTTAGAGATACACGGGATTGCCCCAGTGCTTCGCACCAAATCTCCAGGACTGACACAAAACGCCTTTTTTCAATTCCTACCGCATTAGGATTATTCTGCCAGGCAGTACGCCTGTTAAGATCGAATTTATCCCATCCGCCCGGCAGCAGCATATCCAGAAATTGCATGATGATACCCTCGCGCTCGTCTGTTTCAAGTGCCGCATTCTGCTCTTTCTCTGCTGTTTTTTGGGCTTCTGCCGAAAGGATCAGGGATTCATGCTGAGCAACATAAAACTTTACCTCGGCCCAAATCTGCTGAATTTCCGACCGGGTGATATTCCATGGGTGCTTCTTTGCGCCCCCAGGACAGAGGATATTCAGGAAACGCCTGTTTCCCGTCATATCACTCAGATATCCGTTTTCTGAGTTTGCCGTACCGAAGAAAATGCACTGCCGGGGATGTTTTTCAACAGTTCTTCCGTAAGCCGGGCGGTATGTGTCGATACATCTCGACAAAAAGGCTTTTACGGATTCCAGGTCTGAACGCCTTAACCCTCCGTCGACTTCTGATAGTTCCACAATCCACGCCATTTGGAGCCCCTCGGCCGCGGATTTATCCCTCGTTCCGAGAAGTGAGATGTTGTCGTTAAACCACTCTCCGCCGATTTTGGCAAGCAGTGTGCTCTTGCCGATTCCCTGAGGGCCATTCAGAACAGGCATGGTATCGTATTTGGTTCCCGGGCGATAAATCCGGATTACAGCCGCACAGAGTGTTTTTCGCATGACTTCATGCGTATATGCTGAATCCTCTGCACCCAGATAATCATGAAGAAGTGTATCGACCCTCGGAACCTTATCCCATTCAGGCAGCTCTGCGAGGAACTTTTTTATGGGGTGATAATGCTGCTCTTTTGCCAGGGCGTTCATCGCTTCAGTGTAATCGCCGATGCGGAAATGCATCTCGTAAGTTTCCTCGATATACAGCCTGAACAGGGTGTAATCGGTATCGTTTATAAAATATCTTCCATCTGCGGGCAGATCTTCCGGATTAAGTGCGTTCCACGGAGTGGGTTTTGTGAACTCAATCATATTGCAGAAGTCGTTGAACTGGATTCCGGAAAGCTGCTCATCTGCTCTCACAATCTCCATCAATTCGGGCAATCCGGATAGTTTTTTAGGCTTTTCCTGCTTTTTTGATTCAGATGCGGCAGCGTTTGCTGTTTCATCAGGATAATCTTCCGGCCTGGTCTGAGTGAATCCCTGCCCGCGGGCCCATTCGAAAAAATCAGATGTGGTTTTATCCTGGCAGTGAGCGTGAAGGCATTTGAATCCCCCGCCCAAATATCCATTTGAGCCAACAGGAAAATATGCCGTTTCACCCGCTCCGCCATCCATAGTGTGAGCATCACACCACGGGCATTTGATATATAACTGTCCTTCAGGGCCTGTATCCAGGACCCGCCCTGTCTCTCGGAGCCAGTCTGCCATACGATCGATTTCTATCACGGTTTTGCCTTTTATCCGTACTGGCTGTGCGGAATCCTTTTCAACCTCGATTGGAAATTCATCTCTTAACGTTTGTATAAATTTCCGAAACGCATCCTGCGATATAACCTTTGCGGGAAACGGGGCGCACGACCATGTGTAGTGATTTCCGGAAGGATGACAGCCACAGCAGGCAAGCTGCTGCCCGGTTCCGAGGAACTCAATTTTATTCCCGCTGTCGTCTGTCCATCTGAGCACATGTTTCGGAAGTGTATCAATCCCCTCAATCCTGATAATCGTTGCCCATCTTGCGTCCTGCCCGTGCGTGCGGATTGGGAGTTCCCGCCAGTTAATATCCAGGGCGTTTGCAAGCAGCTGGTGCACTGCTGTGCATATATCCCAGTCATCTATATCACAATCCACTGCGATATATCCATCATGTCCAGTCCTGAATCCGTAGCCGTAATCAGGATCTGCCTGCCAGTATTTTAATTCAGCCCCGGTAGTCTCGTGAATCTGCCATTTTGCCAGGCAGGTAACTTGCCCGAACGCATTCTTAACACTGGGGATTTTCCCGCGGGTTTTCTGAATTCTGAGCAGCTGGCCTACACCCTTAATCATTGGATTGCTTACAATCGGAACGATATACCGGCAATCACTGCCAAGCGGGGTTAGATATTCCCATTCCTGGATAGATGCACCAAAATTATTCATCTGTACTCCTTCAGTACGTTTTGTACTCACTCAGATCTTAATCCATGTTGCAGATTATTGCTACAAAAACCCTTTTTGTCTGAAAAATCTGCAAAATCTGCCCGAAAAATGCAGATGAAAAATGAAAATCTGCATTTTTTGCGATTTTTCTGAAGATTTCAAAAATTCTTTATTTTTCTCCAAAGTGTGCAAAATTGCCTGTTTGTATTTGTTGTTTTCGAGAATGTTAATCAGAATTATTTCATACCGGCTTGATATTGGGGGTTAATTTTACCTTCTTAACATTCTTAACAATCTATACAACTATAAAATAAGAAGAGAATAAATATATAGAGAGAAGAGAGAATATGCAGAAAATAGGGAAATATTGCAGAAAAGTAGGAATAGGGATAAATATATATATGTTGAGATGCTGTTGTTACCGTTTTTGGTTCGAGATTGTTAAACTGAAATAATTTGTAAAAAAACACTTTACATTCATGGTGACAGTAGTAGAATAGCCCATGAGGGTTAATAACCCGGACATCAGGAGTACAAAGAAATGAATTCTTATATTAAATTAATCGAACTGAACGGACAGCGTAAGTTCGTACCTGAGATTATCGACTGGGTTGAAGATGTGGATACTGATACCACACCGGAAGATGTCAGGGATGAATTTATGCAGTTCGTAGAAGGGAACCCCGGACTCATCGCAACTGATTCAGAAGGTCATTACCACATGGTTTGCCTGGCTTGTGTCGGAGAAGATGAGAGCATGGTGTTCGAGGTTCGTGGCTAGTTAATCAGGCGCCCCGGACTCTCCGGGGCTTTCAGGAGTACAAAGAAATGGATGAAAATATAAATTTCTGTATTCAGCACCTTCGGGATTTGAATACAAGCATTCAGACATCTGCTAAGGCCGTACAGTCGTTAGCAGCTTATGTAGATCAGGAAATTGGGATGATTATCAGGTCTCTTCCGGAATCACCCTCTGAAGTCAGTTCAGTTCAGGCCAAGCCTGAGCATTCCCCCCGCCCCGCACCCAATCCCAGTGTGATGACAGACGATGAGCGCAATGCGCTCAGGGAACTCCGCAAGGCGTGTGTTCGCAAGTCCTCGGAAGGAGGCCAGAAGGAGATCCTGATGTATTTACAGGATCATGGTGCCAGGAACATCTGGCAGCTCTCACCAGACTTCTACGATGGCCTGCTGAAGATTTGCGGGGAGGAATGATTATGGCTCCAAGATCTCATGCTCTTCTTTCCCCTTCGGCGGTTACCCGCTGGAGCAGATGCCCGGCATCGGTTGTTATGACATACGACCTTCCGGACGAGAAAAGTCCGGCAGCTCTCGAGGGGAGTATCGCACATGCCGTAGCTGAATCAATCTTAACGTGCAAGATTTTCAAGGCTCCGGAAGGCGCTCCTGAGAACATTGACATCGAACCGTTTGCCAGGGATGTACAGCCGTATGTAAATTACGTGAATCTCAGGACAGGCGGAACAGTATGCCTTATCGAAACCGAGGTGGATCTTTCCTGGCTGGGAGAAGAGAAAGCACATGGCACATCAGACTGTGTGATTATTTCCGCGAACAAGCTGTGGGTTGTGGATCTGAAGTACGGAAAGGGTGTTAAGGTTTCAGCACAGAACAATTTGCAGCTTGCGATTTACGCCCGCTCAGCCTGGGAAATGTACAGCGCGATTTTCGAGGTGGATAACCCTGAAATTATCATGACCATTGTACAGCCCCGTCTTAACCACGAGGACACCTGGAAGATAGATCTGAAAGAACTCATCAGGATAACAGACGAGTTAAAGCCGGCAGCGCAAGAGGCTCTTGAGGAATATCGGGAGATGCAATCGTCTGAGGCCAGGCTTGACAAGCTGAAATTTAATCCGGGGGAGGAGCAGTGCAGATGGTGCAAATACCGCAGCAAGTGCTCAGCATTGGCAAGGTATTCTCTTACAGCGGCGGGGATTGAGATGAAGGAACTCTGCGGCAAATCCGCGGTAGACTTATTCGACCTTTCCGGATGTCTCAGCCACATCCCGGCAATGAAAATCTGGATTAAGGCTATTGAGGAAAGGGCGAGGGATGAACTTCAGGCTGGCAAACACATCCCCGGGTGGAAACTTGTAAGGGGCAAGGCGGGCCCGCGGAAATGGTCTGACAGTAAATCAGCTGAAGAGATTCTGAAAGCAGCCGGAGTCAGCCCGGATTTGTACCACACGTCAGAACTTATCACGCCCACAGCCGCCGAAAAGCTGGTAAAAGGCAAGAAGATCGATTTGGAAGTCTGGAAAAAACTTCAGGCGACAATAACACGCTCCGAGGGTGCTCTTAATGTAGCCGCGGAGGATGATGAAAGGGATGCAGTAAGCCCTTCAGGACTTACTGCGGCAGATTATCCGGATGAAAGCAAGCGCGAGGTATCAGGGAAGTAATTTATTAGATTAATCCGTTTATTGAGTTTATTCGTTTAACTAGGTTATTGAGGTATTTATGGCAAAAACAACAGTATTTCTGAGAGATTGCAGGATCGCTTTCCCGGCGCTTGACGAGCCGAAGGCGCAGATGATGGGCGGTGATCCGAAGTACGAGGTAACGGCGCTCATGGCCCCTGACAGCGAAGCCTGCAAGCAGCTCAACGCTGCTGTTATCCAGGTAGCACGCGAGGGTTTTGGGCAGCAGGCAGATCGCCTGCTTGCGGCTCCCGGATTCTCACCGGTACGCAGTGGTGATGAGCGGGAGAAGATCCCCGCAGGTTATGCCGGGATGGTTTACGTTACCGCCAAGTCGAAGCAGCGCCCGGATCTCAGAGACAGCAATCCGAAGATTATGATTACCGACCCCCGCGAGATTAAAGAGAAGTTCGTTGGCGGATATCATTGCAACATCTACGTGGAGGTTTACAGCTATCAGGCCAAAGCGCCTAACGGGGCAATTATCAAGAGCGGAATCGCAACGATGCTCCTGGGTGTGCAGTTTGCGGCGTATGATCATCCATTTGGCGGTGTGCATCTTACCGCTACGGATTATCCGGATGTTACCGCTCAGGCGCAGGCATCCTCAATGTTTAAGCCGGCTGATACTTCCAGCCAGGCTCCGGCTCCAGCCGCTCCAGCACAGCAGCCACAGGGCGCTCCAGCACAGCAGCCACAGGGCGCTCCAGCACAGCAGCCACAGGGCGCTCCGCAGGCGGCTTCCGGCAATGCGGGAGGATATTACGGAGCGGCTCAGCCGGTTAATCAGGGTTCTGCGGGATATTACGGAGCGGCTCAGCCGGTTAATCAGGGTTCTGCGGGATATTACGGCGGGCAGGCGTCTGATAATCTCGATAACTCAGATGTACCGTTTTAAGTAATTAGTTTTATTGTTCTTATGGCCCGGACTTGTTCCGGGCTTTTTTGAGGAATTTAAGATGACGCCAGAAGGAAGAAACACCGCCTATCTGAAAAGGCGCGTAAAGGATTTGGGGGGAACATGCAGGAAATGCGTATGGGCGGGGATTGCCGGTGCGCCCGACTGGCTGATTCTTTTCCCTTATCCGAGCCGGCACGCCTGGATTGAGTTGAAGGCCCCCGGAAAATCCTCCAGGCCTATTCAGCTGCATGAACAGCAGATTATGAGACAGGCGGGCTGTATAGTCTTTCAGTGTGACAGCCCGGCAGAGATAGATCAGGCGCTTGACGATATTTTGCACCTGTCAGAGATGGATCGGGCGCTTGACGATATTTTGCGCCTGTTATAAAAATAATCTATAAAAACGCTTTACTTTATCAAAATCAGGAGTAGAATAGCAGGTGTAGGTAAACAAAAATTTACCAGGATTTAACCAGTTTAGAAAGGAGTACAAAAATGGCAAAGATTAAGATGGTTAACAAGGCAGGGCATCTCACCGAGGGGGCGAAGAAGGCTTTTAAGGGCGCGCATCTTGCAGGTGGTGATGATGAGATGATTTTAATCCCTGACGGGTATGCTAACGACAAGGTATGGCGCCGTCTCGCATCCCTGACCTGTGATCTTGATATCAATCTTTACAGTTTTAACGAAGATGCTTACGTAATCAGGGATTTCTTCGAAAAGGCTCTTGAAAACCTTTCCCAGCCGGCCTTCGATGAATTTGTTAAGAAGGTCATGGCCTGAGTATTACGGCAGCCGCCTAATAAGGCGGCCTATAAAGCACTGTGAAAGGAGTACAAAATGGACGAGTTTGAATTAGTTAAGGCAATGATCTTGACAATGGTCAAGATTCATCTCTGGGGTGTAGAGGTTGAACATTTGGATCGTGCTGGTTTTAGTTTTAAGATCCCTTGCAGCACGCTGAATAACAAAGACAAAGTCAAGTTCATTCATGACCAGGTAGCTAACTACGCAAATACAGTTCAGTTTTCCAGCGGGTTCTCGAAGGGTGACAGGCTTTATGTTAACGATATTTATATCGAGGAGGGTTACAGGCTTGATGTTAACGATATTTATATCGAGGTCAAATATTACAGGTTCGATGTTTTAACTTACAGATCCTGATTACTAACAGGGCCGCCCAGCAGGGCGGCATTTTTGGAGGAGGAGATAACGTATGAACGACAAACCAACGCGCGCCCAGCGCGATTGTTTCAGCCTTTTTTGCCTGATTTTGCATTCCCGCTGTGAAAGCGTGGAAATGTACAGCCCGCCCGGGGGCGTATCCCTTACTGCTGTTTTTGAGTCTGCGGCTATTGCGCGGGCAGTGTGCAGGGATATTTTCGGCAGAATCAGGGATCATAATTTTGGCATTAAGCGTCTCCCAAACGGGCGGTTTCAGTTAGCTGTTTATTTTTCAGATGTGGAGCGCCTTTGAACAGCAGTATCAGCATAAAAGACAGAATGAAGAAGTTTCTGCCCGGTAAGGTTTATAAACGCTTTACGGGCTTAATTTCCCCGTGCGGTGATGAATACGCCGCCCTGGTTCTGATTCTTGAGGAGGCGGCATTAAACGCCGCTGAAAAGGTGTTCATAAAACACGGGCGGCCGCGGGGTTCTGCTAGGCGTTTTTACACCGCCTGGATTCTTGAGGATGAATGCAGTACCGCTGCCGATATGATTTTGAGTGATAAAAGTTTGTCGTATGACACTGTTATAGACGCATTCCGGTTCAAGGCCCTGGAGGATGTATCAGCGTCTATTGTCAGGGATTATTTAGATGATTAACCCGGGGGCGGCGCTGCCGCCCTTTTTATTTGTGCAAACCACAGGGGAAAACAGAATGAAGGCATATATTGATTTTCAGGCATCCGCAGTTGCGGATGCTTTTTTATGTTTCAGGAGTATCGCATGAAAGAATTTACCCCCAGGCCATACCAGCAGAAAATTATCGATTTTATTCTTTCTCATCCCAGGTGCGCAGTGTATGCTGGGATGGGAATGGGGAAAACTTCCAGCACATTAGCCGCATTGCAAAAACTGAAAACACTCGAATCATCGGCATTCCCGGTGCTTATCCTGGCACCTCTCAGAGTCGCCGTTGGCACGTGGCCTCAGGAGATTAAAAAATGGGATTTTCGTCTATCCTGCTCGGTTGTCACCGGTTCGCAAAAGCAGAGGTCAAAAGCGCTTGCATGCACCTGTGATATATATACAGCCAACTACGAGCAGCTGCCGTGGCTGGTAGAATCTCTTGAAGACAGCTGGCCGTTCCGCACAGTGGTGTGTGATGAATCCACTCGGCTGAAATCTTTCCGGCTGGGCGGCTCCAAATCTTCCAGGGCACGGGCTTTGAGCACCGTTGCATGGACAAGGGTGCAGAGGTTTATTGAATTAACCGGCACGCCGGCTTCGAACGGCTTGATCGATCTATGGGGCCAGATGTGGTTTATCGACCGGGGAAAATCCCTCGGCAAAAGTTTTTCGGCATTTGCTGGAGCATTTTTTGATGCGTACCAGGTTGGGGCATCATCTTACGCAATACGTTACGAGCCGCGCATAACGGCCGAGAAGCAAATTCAGGAAAGGATCAAGCCTGTAACACTGTCGCTGAAGTCCGAGGATTATTTCGATATTCAGCAGCCGATTGTCACACAGGTTCAGGTATGCCTGCCTGATACGGTCATGACCATGTACAATGAATTAAAACGTGACTTGATGGCCAAATTATCCGATGAGACAGAGATTACAGCGGTGAATGCCGCCGCTCTGTCGTCAAAATGTCTACAGTGTGCAAGTGGTTCCATTTATCTTGATTTTGGGCAGAAAAAGGATTTGCATACTGAAAAACTTCAGGCGTTGGAATCGATTATCGAGGAAGCGGCGGGCGAGCCTGTTATTGTTGCGTACCACTGGAAATTCAGTGCGGAGAAGATTTTAGCCCGCTTCAAAACCGCAAGGCTCCTCGATAAGGATCCGGAAGCCATTGCTGCATGGAATCGGGGTGAGATTCCGATACTGGTAACTAATCCAGCGTCTGCCGGGCATGGCCTGAATCTCCAGGATGGAGGCAGGATCCTGGTTATATTCGACGAGTGGTGGGATCTTGAGCAGTATCTTCAGGTGATTGAACGTATCGGGCCTACAAGACAGATGCAGGCAGGTCATCCCAGGTCGGTATATATCTACCATATCATCGCACGAGGAACGCTTGACACGGCGGTTATGAACCGGCTGCAAACGAAGAGAAAAGTACAGGAATCACTGCTCGATTTCCTGAGGGAGGAATCGATATGAAAAAAACTATCTATCAAGGGCGTGAATTCCGGTCGATTGCGGAATTGTTAAGATTCCTGAAGATCCCTAAATGCACCTACGACTCACGCAAGCAAAAAGGACTTCCGACTGATAAGCTGTTAAGCACATGCAGTCTGCATAAACGTAAAGCGGTGAAAGATCCTGTAACAGGCAAATGCTATAAATCGGTTGGGGATTATTGCCAGGCTGAAGGCATAACCCGCTCCGGATGGAGATATCGCAGAAAGAAGCGTTTTATTGTCAGGCGTTATCGCAGGCCTTGTGTATATCAGGGAATTAAGTACGAAAGCATTAATGCGCTTGCCAGGGCGATGGGCATATCCAAAGCCAAAGCGAGATACCTGTTAAATTTGTAACAAAGATCTCAAAATAATCTATAAAAACACTTTACTTTATCAAAATCAGGAGTAGAATAGCAGGTGTAGGTAAACAGAAATTTACCGGGATAGAAAGGAGTACAAAATGGATAATAAAATCGCAATCATCGACCGCAAGGTTTGGAACTTCATCGAGGACGCAAGCGAGCAGGCTTGCGCCGAGTACGGAGTCAACGAGAAGGAAGTCTGGTCAGACGACAAGCGCTTCGGCTACCTTCAGGAATTCGCCGACCACCTTATTCAGGAGACCGCCGAGTGGAACCGTACCGACAGGAGCGTCAGGCTCCAGGCAACTGACTACGTAAGGGCGGTAATCATGCAGTTCGCCGCCTAATCCAACCGTTCAGGCAGGCTACGGCCTGCCTTTCAATTCAGGCGGGTGTTAGCCCGCCTATATAGGAGTACAAAAATGAATACCAAAGATGAGCATGCAGAATTTGTTGAAGGGTTCCTCATAGCAGCAGACACCGATGGTACGGGGGACGAGATGATTAAGGATATCGAAGAATCTCCGTTACCCTGGGGTGCTCCGTGGCTGTGGTTCAGCAAGGACTGGCAGCCTCAGGCTGGCGAGTCATGGTGCAAGGCTGGTGCAAGATGGTACAAGCAGAACGCCGAGGAGATCAGAGAAGAACTGGCAAAAGAATCAGAGGAAGTATAAAAACACTTTACCTTTCTTTCAAAAGAGAGTAGAATGAATTACAGAAAGGCGGGAAGATGGGCCCCGCCTATTCAGGAGTACAAAATGAAAAGGATAACAAAGAAAGAACAGGAGGCAGCCAAAACAATCAGGGCTGCTGCTCAGAAGGCTCTTGACGGCGGATATTATTTAGACACCAGAAGGGTTCAGAGTTGGGATGGTGCGGCAGTATTCAAGCTGATTACCAGGCTGGGAGGATATTATCTGTGGAGTTTGGGAGAAATTGAGAAACTTCAGGAATATCTCCCGGCTCGGATGTGCATCAGGCAGGTATCTCCTACCATTGAGATTTATGCGGATCTTGATTAAGGAATAAATCAGGAAGTTAAGCAGGCCCGGATTATCCGGGCTTTATAGGAGTACAAAATGAAATTTATTATCAGCGTGCTGATTGCGGCACTTCTCAGCTGGATCACAGCTAAAAGTTTTGACACGCCTGTTGTTTATATGTCTTACTCGACCAGAGAGGTCACCGGATGGGAAGACAAAAACGGGTATCACGATTGCAGCAGGCAGGCATGTGTTATCCCTGAAGAATACGAACTGGTGTGGGTGGAATAATGACAGTAAAAGATATTGAAGCCAAAATGCTGGCAGGATATACCCCTGCCGGATATGCGGCGGTAACCAGGAGGCAGGTTTCATATTTCCTTATGAAACTTTTTGGCGTTAACGAATCTACTGTATCGCATTGGAGACATAACGGGTATATCCCCGAAAAGCGTGCGGCGGAATTAAAAAAGCTGTTCCCGGAGTTGGCAGATGATTAAGTGGAAAGATCTTGTGGATGCGCTCGGAACCGATTCCGAGCCTCCATTCAGTCTTGATTCAGAGAAAGAATTAAGAAAATGGTGTGCGGAGCATTTTGAGGTTACGTATACCGCGGTTTACGTCTGGAGCAAAAGCAAACTTCCGGCGTATGTGCGTCAGGAATTTGTGATGTGTTTTCCGGAAAAATTCCACGACAAGGAGTACGGAATTGAAGAGAGCAAGGCCGATTAAATATCACGGGAAGTGGTATCCATGCCTGAAAGATCTTGCGGCTGCTTACCGCATCTCAAAAGATACAGCAAGGCATCGTTTGGAGAAAGATATACCGCTTGATGCAGATGTATTCAGTCGCAGGCGAGGGATCCCAATTGAGGTTAACGGGATTAAATATCCGACAGTGACTGCGTGCGCAAAAGCGCTGGATATCCCCGTTGGTACGCTTTTCGGGAGATTATATGGGGAACGTGATCTAACACTTCCCCTGAGCAAGCGTAAAAAATCCTGGTCAAGACGGGCCAGGCCTGTTGAGTTTGATGGTGTACGATACAGGAGTATCTCATTTTTTGCAGATTCAATGGGATTATCTGTAAAAAAAGCAAAATTATTAATTGATTCATCTGGGAAATTTTTAGATGCATAATTATATTTTTGATCCTGAAACCAATGGAATTCTTCTGCAAGAATCTGAAAAGCCTTTGCGCCGTGAGATCCGCCCGGTTTACTGTCACGAGTTGGATATGTTAGGACTGAAGGACCGCTGGCGCTATTCTTTAGACGATTCCGCGCCGCTCATGTGGGCAATCAACAATTTTTATTTTTACAAAGGCCGGAAAGTCATGAAAACCCAGGGCGGATCGTGTCATTCCGCACCGGTCGTTACAATTCTTGAGGAGCCTGAGACTGACGGGCGCCCGCTCATGCCCTGCAATATCCCGCTGATGTGTGACAAGAACCGGGAGCTGCTAGACCGTCTGCAGGCGCAGTCTATCGAATTTACTCAGAAAGTGTACAGCGATTATAAAGACCGGGCGGATGTTTTTTATGTGGCTTTTTCGGGCGGGAAGGACAGTATAGCAACCCTCGATGTAGTCCAGCGGGCGTTGCCGCATGACGCGTTCAAAGTCGTGTTCGGTGATACCCAAATGGAATTTCCTGACACGTACAAACTTGTTGATACTGTCGAGGCTTCATGCCGCGCGGCCGGGATTGACTTTATCCGCGCAAAATCGGAACAAGCCCCGGCTGATACCTGGCGCGTATTCGGTCCGCCCGCGGAGGTCCGCCGCTGGTGCTGCTCAGTGCATAAGACAACGCCGCAGATTTTAACGCTCAGGCAGATAACCGGAAAGACTGATTTTACAGGCGTCGCGCTGTGCGGAGTAAGGCACGCGGAAAGCGCAAGAAGGAGCACATACAAGCCTGTAACGCCTTCCGCAAAACACAAAGGACAGATTGCCGCGTATCCGATCATTGACTGGTCATCGGCCGAGGTTTACCTGTATATATATACGTTCGGGCTGCCAATGAATGACGCGTATAAAAAAGCCCAAAGGCGCGCGGGCTGTCTTGTCTGCCCCATGGCTGGGGGATCACTCGACTGGATCACAGATACAGACTACCCCGCCGCAGTCAAGCCTTTCCGCGCTGTTATAGCTGATATGTACTCTCAGCATTACGCAGGCACTGAATTAGATCATTATATTACTGCCGGATGGAAATACAGAAGAGACGGCCGCGACTTACCGCTCGAGCCTGGCTATGCCGAATACAAGAAGGACGGAATACAGCACATCATTGTGAGCGGCCCGAAAACATCCTGGGCAGAATGGATTAAAACAATAGGGATTTTGCAGAATGATGTATCACCCTATAAAATTCTGTTCCGCGGAAAAGTCTTCACGTTTGAGATTGAAGAGACAAAACAGGGGTATAAAGTTACATCAGCGGAAACTAATCGGGTTTTTCTGAAATATCTGAAGCACGTATTCAGGCGCGCGGCCTGCTGCATCGGCTGCCATGAATGCGAGGCTGATTGTCATCAGGGCTGCATATCAATGCATAACGGGCACGTTAAAATCAGTGACAACTGCCGGCACTGCGCTGAATGTCATAAAGCTGATGATGGCTGCCTGCACTACAAAAGCATAGTAAAAGCAAAAGTAAAAGACGCTGCCTGCTGCAAATGCGGATCCGTTGTAGATTATAATGTGATAGGGCTTAACAAGAGACTGATAGGCCGGAACACTCGCCAGTTTATGTGTCTGCATTGTCTCGCTGAATTTTTTGGCACAACAGAATCAGTCATGCAGCATAAAATCGACGAATTCCGCGATGATGGTTGCGCCCTGTTTAAGTAGGAGTATTTTATGAAGATTTCGCAGAAGGGTATCGATTTTATCAAGTCTCATGAGGCTTTGCGCCTCAAGGCCTACCAGGACAGCAAGGGCGTGTGGACTATCGGCTGGGGGCATACAAAGAATGTGCGTCCCGGAGACGTGATTACACGCGAGCAGGCCGAGCAGTTTATCCGCGATGACTTCGCATGGGTTGAGCGCACACTAAACGCGGATTTGGTTGCAGGCCGTGATAAGCCGCTTGTAACACAGAATGAGTATGACGCTTTATGCTCATTAGTCTTTAACATCGGCTCTCAGGCCTATCTCGACAGCACTGTAAGGCGCAAGATCAAGCAGGGTGACAAGATGGCCGCCGCTCACGCCTTTGGCATGTGGGTGTATTCAGAGCATAAGTTTATTCAGGGGCTTGCAAACCGCCGCGCTGCTGAGCAGAAAATGTTTCTTCAGGGCGGTTATATAGTTACAGCTATGACCGCCATAACGCTTTGTGTTTGCACCATTATTGCATTCATACTTCTATGCCTGGCTTGATGTCTATGACACATGAAGAGTTTGTAACATCCCCTGGGGAATCCCGGGCGCCTGACAGAAAAATCACGATTGATATCTTTGATATCGCTTATATGCTTACTGACGTCTTGCAGGCGCGCGGCTTTTTAGCGCCGCATGAGTATATCAGTGTGTATGATCTTGAGCCGGCAATGGAGGCCTGCGGCTACTACCTGACGATAGAGCGCAAAGACGGAAAAACGAATATATTCTGGAGCGCCAAATGACCTACAGACTCCCATACGAACTTTTATGGAGGCCGCGATGCCAGTTAGATATTTAATCGCGGCTGCGGGCGCGTGTATCCTTTTCGCGTTTGTCTTCGGTTATCATCAAGGCGCCGAAAAGATAAAGCGGGATATAGCTATTCAGGCCGCGGCCCAGGCAGAAGACGCCCGGAAAACTGAAAAGGACATGCAAAAAAAGCTAAACGGCATAACGGAGAATTATTTGCATGAGATTGAGGAATACAAGAAAACTATCAGTGCCTATGCTGATAATGATATCAGTCTTAACAGGCTGTCAGACACCCGTCCCTGTCAGGCAGTGCCCCGAAATACCGCAGATAAGCCCGGTGCTATCTGTTACACCCCGGCCGATATTCAGAGAAAGATTAAAGAAAGTCTGGATATTGCCGCAGAATGCGACGAATTAGCCATAAAATATAATGCGCTGTTAAAATCATACCAGGGGATTTATAACCATGATGACGATTGACGAAGCCATAATCCACGCGGAAAAGAAAGGGCAGGAATTAGGCTGTACGGAGTGCGCTCAGGAGCATTATCAGCTGGCGGGATGGCTCCGGGAGCTGAAATTCAGGCGTAAGGCGCAGGCGGCTCTTGACGCCGCGAGATGGCGTGCTGATAATGCGGCGCGCGAAAAATCAGATATAAAGCATTAGTCGAGGTGTGCAAATGATAAGCAATATAAAAAAATATGTCAGGGAATTCTCCACGGTTACTGTAACCAGCAAATGCGGGTACAAGACATTCGCGAAACTTGACCGCGGTGGTGTATATCACTGGATTAATGTTTTACCAAACGGAAAACTCGATGATTCATCATGTGAGATAACAGAACAGGACTTTGTCGCCTTACTGGAAATTTTTTCCAAAGCAGGGATGCGTGTTAAATTTAGTTGTAATAGTTGCTTTTGAGGATTTATTCAAGCAAATTTACGGGAGGCCGCATGGTACAATCCAGGGCGAAGAGGATTAAAAACGAGATTCAAAAAATCAAAAAGACGCTGAAGGATCTCAATATGCAGATCTTCATCAAGGAGTGCGCGGGATTCGATATGACTTACGAAAGACAGATTGCTAAATGGATGTTAGATCTTGTTAATTTCCTGAAGCGTGAATTAAAAGCCGCAAGAGAAGATTCGGAAATTCAGATCCAGTATGATCCTGATAAATATATGGAATAATTTCGAACTATTTCCATTGGGGAAACAGTTCAGCCAGGGGCAGTTAATGAACCTTGTTAAAAAAACAATTCAGCGTTACAGAGATAAATCCGAGAAACTTTGCAGCCCAGGCTGGACAGATTCAGCTGATGCTTATGACTGTATAGCGGAATATCGTGAAAGAGCCTTGTATATTTCCTGGGAGGAAATAGACTGGGAGGAAATAGAAGACGAGGCCTTTTGGTTATGTACAGCACGAGCCGAGAAACAGAAGGGAATCGAAATGTGGTAAAAATAGCTTTACAATAGTAGAGAAACGTTATAGGATTTACTCAACGGTTAAGGAGTGCTACTTGAATCGGTGAGTATCTAATACTCGCTTTAGTTCATAAGTACTTCACCCACAAAGAGTTCCATGTACGGTGTCTAATCGTTAGGTGCTTTAGTCATAGAGTTCTTTGTACCCCAACTACTCCCCCAGGCCTCTATGAGCAATCGTAAGCAAACTTGGGGGCCTCCGTAGATTGTCTTTTTTATCTTTTGATGACAATATTTCCTTGTAAAAATATTAAAATTTATTGACGATATGATTTCATTGCGGTATACTGAATATGTCGGTGATTGTACTCCCATCGACATGCGTTCTCCCAAAACGCGAGAGCACTGGCCATCCTTAGTCCAGTGCTTTTTTTATTAGATTCTTCTCAAAATCAAAGCCAGGCCAATCGCACCAATATCGACAACATCCTGTTCCGTAATTTTTCCATTTAGAAGTTTTGTCCCACGGTTTACGGCGGTTTTTATCATTTGTATATCTGTATATCTTGAATCAGCAAGTTCAAGCGCGTTTTTCCTGATGCTATTCAGTATTTCGTCAAGTTTACTTTCCTGAAGTTGTGTTGCCATTATTTATCCCTTTGAATTTATCCATATCGATGTTTTTTACCTTTTTTTGCTGAGTATCCTGCTTAACGGGTTCATCTTTCAACCCGCAGAGCGCTTTTAATTTCGATACCCTGGCGTCACCGATTGCAGAAGTGAATACATTAGCTGCTGACCATTCCGCGGGTGTAATCATCTGAGGAGTAAAAGTCGGGTTGTTATATTCCGAGAACCACTGATATAAGATTTTTACAGGGTGCTCGTTAGTAGTCCGAGGGCGCTTTATCCCCTCGACTACGTAAATAAATACCTTATCGCCAGTGCCCGGTACAGCGTGGTTCCAGAAGTCTGTAACCTGTACATAAGCGGGATCCGGGATATCGACAGAAGAATCTTCGGCGGCTTTTCTGAGGACCCATTCGGTACCGGCAGCGTCTCTGAACTGCTGTACCATGTGGAAACCGTTAACCTGGCAGAGGCCCAGCCCGTCCGGTACAGAAGATATTGCCGGAGCCGGATATCCGTTGGCAGGAGGTGTGATGTTCTTTATTTGTGCAGGTGCCGGGATTCCGCCTGAATATTGATTCAGGCCGGGCATGAAATAATTATTATTCAGCATGTTTATGTATTCTCCAAAGATTTAACGCCGCCGTTGCTACATGACAGGCGTTTTCCTTCACGCCTGCCATATCCGCGGAATCGTGCGCTTTTTTGAGTTCGTTTATTTCCATGATCATTATATTATATGCGCCCGCGTCTGTGTTCCTGTCGTACTTGCTCCACGTCTCCGGGGGATTATGATCCACTTTTGCGCACTCTGACATAAAAACAGCGTTCGGTCCGGAGGGTTCCTGCCCCTGTTCAGGTATGTAAATCTTCATGTTTCACCTACAAAAAAGCCGGGCGTTCAGCCCGGCCCGTAATGGCTCCCAGTTTGGCAGATTATGCGCCCGCAGTGGTGCTCTTGTTGTTGAGCGCATTCATGGCCGCGAGGATCTGCGCTGTCTGTGCAGTCTGACTTGCCGCAAGTTGCTGCTGAAGATTGATCTGCGCCATAAGCGCCGCGTTCTGTGCTTTAGTATCCGCAAGTGCGGACTGGATTGCCTCGGTCTGAATCTGTCTCTGTAACTCTCTGTTAGCGCATCCTTCCTGTTCAACCTTCTGTAATACCTGACAACAGCACTGCTGCTGCTGTGCAGCAAGCTGCTGAGCCTGTAAACGGTTTTCATAGTTCTGCGCTATGATATTCTGAGTGATTGCCGAGCCGTTGGTGTTTACCGCGTTGGTGACACCGCAGAAGCCCTGCTGCATAGCCATATCAGACGCCGCCCTGGCCTGAAGGTTGCTTACATTCGCCGCGTTCTGTGCCTGGATGTTGGAAACGTTGGCAGAATTAACCGCGTTGGTAATAGCGTCACCGGTAGAATTAATCAGATTCCCGGTGAACTGGTTCTGGTTGGAAGTCTGAAGAAGCAGATCCCTGTCTGCGTTGGAAACCTGTCCCTGAAGTGCGCTCAGCTGTCCCTGAATGGCAGTGATTACCCCGGTATCATACCCGGCAGCCGCATTTCCTCTCCCGCCCCATGGGCCGTTTCCGTTCCAAAGGGAGCCGAGAACAAGTCCCCCGACAAACCCCGCGCCGCCGGAAAGAAGAGACATGCCGCCGAAACCATCGCCCATATCTATCATAGTGCCCTCCGCCATAAAAAACCTCCTGACGAATAAACAAAAATGCCGCCCCGATTTTTCAGGGCGGATTAAGTTTATTACCGCAAGAAGGCGTTATTGCGGATTTGTTCCTGTTGTGTTCAGCGTGTTCCATAACTTTTTATAGACATAACATATTCTGCGCATTTCATCACGTTTTACTTCCAACTTGTATTGCCGGTCAATTAACGCATCCGTATATAAAATCGTGTCGGAAAGCGACATAATGCATTTCTTTAACAGTTCCGTATCCGTTAAATCATCAGTCAAAGATTCTTGAATCATAGTTCACCAATTTCAACGTACAGGATTTGTCCCCAGGCTCCACAGACTGCACCCAGCAGGGCACTATTTCACCAATGGCAAAAAAAGGATATTCAAGCGTTTTGCCGTATTCAGGATCCCACGGGAAAAGCGCATCGCTCAAGACAAGCTTGAAATCCGTCTGTCGTGAATATGAGTATGCTATTGATGAACCGTCTTTTTTTCTGATGTATATAGTACCACTCGCCCTGCTCGCCGGAATGCTCTGATCCACGGTTATAACACGTGTCGCATTGTCGCGGGCTACCACACGGCCGGTTACGTTGCTCAGTTCCTGAGGCAGCACTAAACCGACATAATCGAGATACTGGCAGTTCAGGCCGTCTAATTCCGTCTGTATCTCATACTGAGTCTTGCAATATGTTAAAAATTTCAGACGCCTTACAGCCAGGGCGCGGGCCTGCGCGTGATTGTCGTCAGTGCCTTTTATGCCCCACGTGTCCAGTTTTTCCGCGTTGTTCGTGGTTGCATATGTAGTTTCTACCACATTGCCCGCATCATCAAGATGATAATAATAAGTTGATGTTTTGTACGAAATGCCATCAAGGTATGACAGTTCGATTTCTTTAACATCGTCATCTTTCGCGAAAGTCAGATTAACCACGGGCGCTGATGTAAGATTCTGCGGTGTGAAAATCTGCTGAAATGCATCAGATGATGATTTTTTCGTCATCCGGGCAAAAGATACAAGATTATTTGACACTGTAGGCTCGGACATGCACACCTTCAGCGCGTTCCTGAGTTCATCCAGCAGCGTGCTGTCATCGTCTATGGTGCCGGTGAGTTTATATCCGTTGGCCTTGCAGTATGAATCAAGCGCCGCCAGGGAATTGTAATCTATGATCCCCGCGTATTTGCTGTTGTTAAGTATGTACTGCACCACGGGCGCCACATCTTCCGTTATGACTAAACCCGTGCCGTTTACCGCCGGGAGTTTGCGTGTCCAGAAAGTAGCAATCTGATTTTCGGAAAGCTCAGAAAGCGTCTCGGAACCGCGGAAACGGCACAAGATTGTAGTCATGCCCGCGTATGAAGTTGGCTGTGCTATGCAGGACTTTAGCCCGGTCCACTTGACTGTATCGACCTGGGCCGCATCGTCTACCTTGTCGGACATGTTTTTTATGCGGCATTCATACTGCCCGGCCGGAAAAGTAAAGCTGATTGTTTCTGCAAGCTCATCGCCCGTGCCCGCTGTTTTTGTGTATTCATACGCGGTCCAGGCTGATGTTCCTACCTCGCGCCATTCTATTGACAATGTTACGGTTCTTTCATCATATTTGCCGCTTCCATTCAGATACCCCAGCCCGGCCGGAAAATCGATATCAACTTCATACTCCGAGGCGCTTGCACCAATCGGGCATGCGCGGTAAGGCCCGGCGTACCCTTTCGCCTCGGCCGCGTTCACCTGATATGACACGGTAAGGGCGTCATCCGGTACACCGTCATACCACGCATTTTGCCCCCAAAAGCCCGACCACGGGATCTCTTTATCTGTATCAGGATCAATGCGTTTGACTGTATAGACCGGGGCGGATACTTCTGTCCATTCGTACGATGTGTTATTTCCACCGGCGCTCCGATTCGCCGGGTTGCCCTCAACTGTTGTGCTGCCAACAGCTATTATCTCATACGTGCCATTGTCTGACAGGCGTTTTTCACCGGTCAGCGGTTCAATAACGGAATCTGACAATGCCTGCGTAATCGTAACTGTATAACCGCTGTCAACAACCTTTCCGATATATTTTTCCGGCTCCGGCTTGCCCGCAACTTCCGGCAGGGTTAATCCTGATATCTCAATAGTTATTTTTCCATCAGCAGCGGAATAAGAAATTACATTGCATTCACCTGACTCGGTTCCGTAGTAAGTCTGATATATAGGACCATTATTTCCGTAACTGATTATAATTTTTTCCCATTTCTCGAGCGTTACATTTACAGATGTATCCGCTATGCATGCCAGATCTGACCACGTACGCGTCCAGGTGATTCGCAGATTTCCGGAATCGAGAAGCACGATATCAGCATCATCATCATTAGCCCATAGTCTGTCATCATCCGGCGCGTTTGTGATCCTGATGTAATCCCCCGCCTTGACGCCGAGATTCGCAGCGGCAAGTATAAACGCCTGTCCGCCACCGCCACTGGCAGAAGGCCTATATCCGACATATTGCCAATACACTCCGTAAAAACTTTTCGGATTGAGAGCCCAGGACAGGCCGCCGTCTTTATAGTTTGCAATGGATTTTCCGCCGGTATATACGACATAACCGCCGGATTCAGAGGGATCTACATTGCCCAATGGATTAAGCGTCTTGCCTGATGATGTGACCTCGGTGCTGCTGTACCAGCATTTGTGCATTCCTTGCTCAATTCCGTTGGCGGATACATCAGCGCCGGGATCAAACACCTGATATCTTACATCTTTGCGGCTGTATCCCGAAAACGGAGTGTTTCCGATATAGATATCGGAACCATCAGATTTATAATCGTACCACCCCGCCCCCTGGCACAAAATCATATCGATGTACTTCTTATTGCGCCTGTAAAAGGTATGCTTGTCAGCCAGATAATCCGGGAAATGCTTTATCAGGCCGAAATTCTCCGGCACGACCTGCTGCAGCCTGACTTTGTTACCCTGTGCGTTTACATCGTATATAGTAGATGTGTCTGAAGTCTTTGCGGGATTATCAGCCTTCAGCCTATTCATCATATACAGGCTGTAGGCTACCGAAGCAACGGCTACAATAGCCGCCACAATAGCAAAGGCGGCCTCAACGCCCTGAGGCTCAATAATGATTTTCAGTTCCTCAACATCAAACAGCGGTGTATCCCAGGAGGCCTTTCTGCCGTCTATGTAGATAGATACGGATAGCTTATCAGGCGCGAAATCCCGCACTTCACGGGCTAAAAGATCCTTAACAGTGCCGGAAAAATCCGGAATGTTTATCTGTTCAATCGGCCATATCAGACACTGGCGGGTGTATATCCTGACCTGCATATCTGTAAAACCTCCTCACACACTGCGGATAAAATGATTCAAGCGGCTGCCTGCGGAATCCATGCCAGTTTGTAGTGTGCAGTATATCACCCTGGTAAAAAACCCCGACATGAAACAGAATGCCATGGCGGTAATAGCAGACGACACAATAATCTTCCGGGGCGGGTATTTCCTGAAACACATGCTGTGCAATCATTCCGGAGGCGGGATCTCCCATGGTTTTCTGTGAAAAATCACAGAATTCAGGCAGTTCAATCCCCTTACGTTCCTCAAGAATGCACCGCACCAGCCCCCAGCAGTCAAGATCCGGAAACACACGGCCGCCGGGTGTGTGTCGGATGAAATTGTATTTGTCTATCCAGCTCATGCTATGTATTTCAACCCCGGGGCGTTTTTGTCTGTATACCGCAGGCGCGGAAATGCGGTGTTAAGCATATCGCAGAAAGACGCTACAAACGTGGCCTGCTCTGTCGTGATTTTCGCGTCTGTAACAGTCAGCTTCAGAGACTGCATCAGGCTGTAATCATCAGGAGCCCATTCATTAAGTGTTAAATACGTTGGCGCCAGGGATGCAATGGCCTTTTTGGTCATCTCATACGCTTCCCCGCTCACGTTGCAGATAGCAAATGACAAATCCGAAAATCCCGAATCAGACCGCTCCGGCAGCTGAATCGTGAAGGCGCTTGCCGCGAAAAAATTATCGCCGATTGTCACGTCCGAATAGCCGAGTACGTAACGGTACGGATTTTTAAATTTTGCGTTTTCAAAGGTGAGCGTTATCACAGGCATCCGGCCGCCGGACGCGCAAATCTCAGACAGGGAATAAATCATAAATCACCCCACGCGCGCAAAAAGGCCGCACATACCCGGATAAATGCACAAGAATCTTTTGTCGCCTATTTCGTATATATTGCCCGATTTAGGCATATCGCTTTCCTCAGCCGCGGGAATATAGCACAGATATATCTCGCCGCGCTCCTGTGAACACGGAACATAGATCTTCCGTATAAACGCTTCTCCTTTTTTCAATTTTGGCAGCAAAAAAAACTGAGAAGGCATTATACGAAAATTGACATCATCTGCTGCATTAGCATAATAACGTGCAATTTTAGGTGATAGAAGTTTTATATCATTATCCGAAGGTGGATATACAGATTTTGCACGCTCAGGGCCAAAAGTATCTGCAAAAGCCGGAACAAAATGTTTTAATCCGATTCGCTGATACCACTGATATCCACTCCAGCCTGGGGTCGTAAACCAGGCGAGAAATTCCGCCCACTGCGGCATAAACAAGTCTTCGTCTGCAATATAGTCTGTGCTCTCCCAAGGATCTTCTTTGCTATAAAGTCTTTCGGAAATCTCAACCGGTTCGCTAAAGCTAAAATACAGCAGCTGCCCCTGCGGATAAAAACTGCTGCCAATTCCGTTAGTAGCATCTTTGTTTAAATTTTCAAAGAGATTCAGCGCACATGCAACCCCTTTGTCAGTCCTTGTAAAAATAACGGAAAATTGCTCTTCGCCGTCGTAGTAAGTCGCAGGAGTAGAACCGCTTGTCAAAAGCGGCTTGAACCTATAACAGGTTGAATAATCACTGTTTATATACTGTAATGATATCCTATATATATCAGTTGAATGATCCAAGTGTACTTTATATGTATAATATTGTAACCCCTGCGCGCTCTTGAGAACGGAATCAGTAGACCCTCGTACTATATTTGTGAGCGCGCAAATTTTTGTAAGGTTTGCGCTGTCTATAATATTGCCGATTTTTCGCGCGGCTGTCAGCGAAAAACACATCGAAAAGGACAGCCATTTGCCCATCAGGGTAATCATCAGTACAACGTTATCAACGCTTGTGCCAAAAAAATAAACAGGGGATTTAAAATCATTTAAGGTTGATCCGCTAATATACTGGTTGTCTACCAATCCCGTGGGCGCTCCCGCGCTATAAATCGGATATCCTGTATATTCACTGTCATCAGGTGATACGGATTCCAAGAGGGTTAATTTAGGCGTATTTGCATGAAAAAAATTTATTAAATTTTCCAGGAATTCTTTTGCCGTGTTACCCGATATAGTTTTATCTGATTTTAAGCTCATTCTTCAATCTTCTTCCATACCGCAATTTGTTCAAACTCGCCACCTGAACCTGAACCCGCGTCAACCTCCGGCAGCGGCAGCGCTACATCAAGCGTAAAACTGATTTTCCACCGCGTTTCAGTCCTGGATCGCCACGCAAGCGCCGCGGAAATCGCACCGTTCTGTATTCGTACCGTCTGCGGCCCCGGCGCACCGTTAGCCGTGTCGGATGTAAGCGCGTTGATCTTAAACCACCCCGCGCCGCCCGCTGTATTCTTGTTCAGCCAGGTCATAAAATTATTATACTCAGTTCCGGACATGCTCATATTCACAGATAATTCAGCGGGTTTCCCGATGTTTATAACTCTCTGCCTTGTGTAGCCGTCCGCCATCTGTGTGCGCAACATATTAGGTGCTGTTTTCAGTGTATAGCCGCTTTGCAGGATCTGCGGCAGATATGACGGATAAACCGGGATTGTCATATTACACTCCTACCCTTTTCAGACCGTACGATGATTGTAACACCTGGGCAGCCTGTCCGCCGCGCCTGATGTTTGAGACAAAAATGTTAATAACATCTCCGTTATCGCTCTGCTGTACCTGCCCGGCCTTTGACGCGTCCTCATACAGATTGACAGACACGGAAACGGCGGCGGGCTGTTTCCCCTGGTTAATGAGCCTGTCCGTTTCTTCTGCGCTCCTGATATCCGCGGCGCCATAGACAATCGCGCCGTTAACCATCTCGGCGCCCCTTTCGGATACAGTGCCCCACATGCCCGGGGGATTGTTTGACCCGTCATAGTGTGCCCCGGAGAAGTTTGTGCCCCTAAGCTGCGCGATTAAGTTAGCGCCCTGTGCCAGGACCCCCGCGCCGGCCAAAAGCCCCGCGGGAAATCCAAGCTTCCATGCCTCCATAGCGCCCTGGATCATGCTAAGCGTTGCTGATGCGATAGCAAAAGACTTCTGCAAAACAAACATAGTCTTGTAGCCGGCGGAACCCTCGGAGAAGGCGTTTTTCATTGTCTCAAAATATCCGCTTATTCCGTTAGCCATCTGCCCCCAGACGCCCACCTGCTGTTCTGCCGTCATATCCCGGAGGCGTGCCGTAAATTGCGTCATCGTGGTGCTTAATGTTTTATCGCCGAAAACATCCTTCATGCGCGTGAAAAACGCTAAAATTCCGTTTTCGGTGTTGGCGTATCCATACTCTGCCTGAATTTTTTCGGATAACTGCGCCTGTGTAGTGTTTTTCAGCTGCTTGCTTTCTCCGTCCTGCTTTATCTTTGTCAGTCGGTCCTGATGTGCTTTTTCCGCCATCTCAACAGCCTGATGATACTCAGACGCCAGGATCGTCCCCGCGTCATAAAACTGCTTAATCTGCGCTAAACTGTCCTGATATTTCTTGTTCTCAAGTTCCAGCGGCGTTAAAAGCGCATTAGCGGCCTGTTCCCCGGTAGACTTGAGCGACTTAAAAAAAGATTCCCACGTTTTACGGGCGCTGTCTATTGCGTCCTTTGCGGACTTGCCCGCTGACCCTTTGCCGCCAGCCGTGCCAGGCGTAAATACAGCAGCTGACCCCGCTCCGGATTTACCATCAAGGGATTTTAATGCGTCAGCCTGTTTTTTCAGCCGGGCTTCCCTGTCCTTATCGGCTTTTACAGACGCGGCCGCGGTATCCGCAATCATCATCTTGATACCCTTGTAAGACGCTTTAACGTCATCAAAAAGGGAATCAAACTCGGTGTGTGCCGCGTCTGCCGTGGCCTTAAAACCCTCATCAAAAAAGCTTGAAAGGCTGGGCGTATTTTTTAGCGTTTCGCCAATAGCCTTTATATCGCCGTGAACGACCTCATGAAGAACCGCCCCGGTTTTATCGCCTATTGCCGTGAGAACGTTAAATGTAGATTTTGCAAAACTAATCAGGGCTGTTCCTGCTGTAGCAATGGCCGCTTTTATCGTCTTGAGCACAGACATAACCGCGGCGGTTACCGCCGTAACGCCGATTTTCAGCAGGCTGAAGAAGTTGTTAAAAAAGGTGCTTACGTATTCCCCACATGTGCCGGATGAATCCCCTACACTGCCCGTTATCTCATCAATCGCGGCGCCCGCTTCTGTCGTGATATATTTCAGCCCGTTCCGGAAATCGGTCATAAACCGGGCTAAATCTGCGGTGATAGCCTGAAACCACTGATTATTATTAATAAAATTGCTTAAACCGTCTAACGCGTCTACAGCAATCCAAACAGCCTGGGTGATAACCTCACCAAGCCCGCCGTTTCCGTTTCCGCCAATGGCATAAAGGAAATCACCCCAGGCGTCACCAACGGTTTTTATAGCGCCCGTCAAGCCCCGCATCTGACTTTCCGCGGCGCCGGCAAAATCAGATTTGCTGATGCTTGACACATAATCAAGCATGGCCTGCTTCGTGTTGGCTATTTCAGTGACGGAACCTTTGAAAGATACTTTGATCTTATCCCCGGATTTTTCAGCCTGAATGCCCAGGGCCTGCAGTCCGCGCAGCTGTCCTGTTGTAGCTGAGTAAACAGCCTGGGAGACTTCTGTCAGTGATTTTCCGGTTCCGACCGCGATATTGCTCAGATCTTTAATCAGGCCAGTTGTCGGCATGATTCCGGATTTACCAATCGTTAAAACAGCCTGCCGAATCTCGTCAAAACTCTGCGGCAATTCGCGAGAAAGGTTATTAAAAGTGGTAAAAACAGCCCGGGCCTGTTCAGCGTTATCAGTAATCGCGCGAAATGAGGATATAACCTTTTCATTTCCCGCGACTACATCGGCAATTTCCTTAAAAAACGCCGCTGTAACAAATCCCGCGAAAAGCCCTTTTAATGAGGTTACAGCAGACCCGACATCGCGCCAGGATTTTTCAGCCCGCTTGCCGGATTTGGTTATGCTATCTGCTGCTCTGCCCGCGGACCGTTCAGCGCCTTTGATACCTGACTGAAAATCATCAGTCTTAAGCTTCATCAGAAGTGTTAAGCTTTTCGCGATAGCCATAACAAAACCTCGTTAATCCTGGTACCCTTCCGGCCTTACCTTTCCTGCGTGTTTTTTGCTGTACTCATACTCCGCGTTTTTCAGTATGTAATAGCCCTGCCATAATGTAATTTCTGACAACGGCAGTGCTAATACATCATGCAACGGCTGCCCGGTATCCTTTGCTATTTCAAAACAGGTCCGCAGGATCGGAGTATGATCAATCAGTTTTTTGTTGTTTCAGCGTCCGGGATATGTGTATTCAGACGCTTGACAGTCTCCGCGAGTTTCGCGAAAAGCCAGCCGGGGCAGTTATCAATAAATTCTTTCCTGTCTTTTTCAGACTGATAATCAAAAATGTGATTGCCGTTCTCATCATACACACATGCGCCAATCATGTACGCGGCCGCATCTTTTTCCTTCTGTGCATTGCCGTAATGAAGTATGCCTAACTCATGCCCCGCGGACGGTTCTCTGACTGTATATGTAAATGACTTGCCGCCAAGCTGGAAAGTGATCTTTTCACTGTTCAGCAGCTCATTAACATTTGTCTTGAGATAATCAATAATCTTCATGTTTCAATCCTTAAAAATGCCGGGCATCATGCCCGGCTGGGAATGTTATGATCCGGTAGATGTATCAGTATCGGGCTTCGGATTCGTGGTAGATGTATCAGTATCGGGCTTCGGATCGGTAGATGTATCAGTATCGGGCTCCGGATTTGTACGGGTAAACTTCCCGCTCATCTTGAGATTGACCGTCATCGAGATCTTATCCTCCTGACCCTTTGCGGCCTCCTCGGTGCCAAGAATCGCGAATTTCGCCTGGTTGATAACGCCGTTGCTGTACTGCGTTTTCAGATAGCAGTAATTGCCGCCCTCCTGAGCAAGCGCGATAAAATCGGCCTGATCTTTGTCCTCAAGATACTCGTAAAATTCGATAGAAGACTCGGCACCCTCGTAAATTCCGGGCCTGTACTCTTTCGCAACGTCCGCTACAACAGTATCATCATCCTGAGCAGACGAGAAGGACCACTGCGGAGTTTGAATCAGGCCGTTCAGCGGCTTCCATGCGTCATCAGCAGGCTTGCTTCCATCAGAAGGAACTTCAGCCCACATCGTGAGAGAACCAGCCGCCAGCTGGGAATACTGATGTTTGTAATCGTAGATAGGCGTATAGGACATTTATTTTTCTCCTTTCTCTAAAACTGCTGTTATATGCGTGTTTATAACCGCATGCCCCCCGGCGTCATACGCCGTTTCATAATTCATCAGATTCACCCACATGGTGATTTTATCATCTGACATGCGCCCCTCGGTTAAAACAGATGATAATTTAGCCAGGAGGGCGTAAGCGTCTTCAAACGTGCCAGCGATTAGTGCTAATTCGTACTGCATCTGCAAGCCCGTAACCACAGCGGCGCCGGATGTTTGAGACAGTACCAGGACGGGGAGCGGCTGTGCCGTGTTCCCGTCAGTGAGCGGTGAATGAAACCAATAGGGCTTAACCCCCATAATTTTGGTTATTTCCGCGCTCATCAGGCTATTGCATTCCTGTACATGCTCAAACGGGCTGCTGCTCATCTGCTTAAATCCTGTTCAATCCGGTTATATATATCATTATATATGCTATTTGCTAAATTATCCTGATTTTCTGCCAGATATGCCAGTATCTTTTTTGCTGTGACCCCGTGGATTATCGGCAGTCCCGAAAGCTCACGAACTTTTTCAAGCGTCTTTTTCATCTGAGAGGTATATCTGTCGATGATATGATTATATTTCTGCTCTGTCTTATCCACTCCGGTCATTTGTATACGGGCTGATAAAAATGATTTTGCTTTATGCTCAGAAAGTTTCTTGCGGTATTTAGCTATCTGGGCGGCTTGCCTTTGAATCTTTTTGTTTAACTTCGAAACGTTGGATTTTTTACGGTTTGGATGCGGCTTTGTACCCCAATGCAAAAACCCTGCATAACCCGGAGCGTACCACTGGTAACGGCCATGCTTTGTGCTCCCGCTCCGTACATGCCTGACTTCCTGAGGAACGTTGGAAACGTATGTCGTAACATAAACATTGCCTGCCCCGAAACCGGCATGTGTTTTTATTGATGATGACAATGCGCCCGTAAATTTTTTCAGCTTTCCGCTTATGGAAGCATTAACAGCGTGCTCAACTTTCTTGTTATACTTTACAAGCGTATTTTTATAAAATTCCTTACGGCCTTCAGGATCCTGCTCAAACCACTTATGCAAATTTTTATTCAGTTCCGAAGTCTCATATATGCTCATGATGATTAATCCTGCACAAGTTCTACCGCTAATATCTCGGATCTTTCATCCCTGTCTTTTGTGATATTCAGTACGTCGTAAAACTGTCCGCGCCATAAAATCCTGTCACCAACGGCAATGTCGGAATTCAAACGGATTTTTACTGTCATGGCCTGGGCGGCAATATCCAGTCCCGATTCAAGCAGTTTGCGTATAGACACCTGCCGGACATTTGCCCGCACGACAGGCCCTTCTGTGTAATTTTCTATCGCCTCCCCCGCCGCGTTCTGCGTGCTGCTGAAATAATAGAACTGGATTTTTTCAGACAGAATTCCCGCATTGAGCATGTTTAATTCTCCTCGTCATCCCGGTATTTAAGGCAATAGGGATCTAATAAATGCCTGTAAAACGTTGCAAACTGCCCAGTGGCGGTAATCTCTCGCTGTTTGTAAAAATCCCCCACCTGACAACGGATATACTGCTTTACAGTGGCCGGAACATCATCAGCGGACGCCGCAAGCGCCTGCGGATCTTTTCGCTGAATAATCTCACGGCACATAAAATGCTCGGCCAGTTCTACAGCCGCGGCTTCGTACTCAAGAAGCAGATCATCGTCATCATTGATATCAATATTCAGGTGTTTCTTCAGGTCATCAAGTGAAACTGGTAAATCTGCCATATATTCCTCCTGATACAAAAAAGCCGGGGCATTGCCCCGGCTCCTATCATAACCGAAAATTATATTTTATGACGATGACGATGACG
>Ga0256404_1003044_pt1 | contig 35351 bp, 26 predicted proteins | sample RumenRJG_01DNA_FD_185990 | JGI IMG/M metagenome (GOLD analysis project Ga0256404, IMG submission 185990) | Bovine rumen microbial communities from Lethbridge, Alberta, Canada - RJG_01 | ecosystem: Host-associated > Mammals > Digestive system > Stomach > Rumen | place: Canada: Alberta | collected... | reverse complement strand
AACAGGTAGAAACCTATACCACCGTGGGCGGCACACCATTCCTCGACAATCAATACACCGTCTTCGGAGAAGTAGAAGAGGGACTCGATGTGGTAGAGGCCATTCAAAATTGCAAGACATCAAGAGACGACCGTCCAGAGGAAGATATCAAGATGACAGTCGTAGTAGAATGATATTCAAGAATACGATGATAACGGAAACGTCCGGGCTTTTTAGTCTGGACGTTTGTCTATAAATTCGTATCCACGATAAGCTGATTCTGGGAAATTGAATATCGCATCTTTGATGCCTCCACTACGGAAATTACTGATTTTCACCGTTGTCCAGAAGAATGCTACCTTAATCTTCAAACTCTTAGGAGCACGAGTAATCTTATCGATAATCGCCTTGACATGTTTGATATCACTATTCACACCAGGCTTAGCATCGAGCATGATCACAAAGCCTTCACGACTATCGGCAATATGATAATAATAATTATCTGGAGAGAAGGTAAACTTACTGGCAAAGCGATCCTTCTTCTTGGATTTCGGGTTATGAAGTTCCACCGTATGCTCTTTCTTGTCTACCCGATAGAAACGGCTACCGTCATTCCACGAAGCATAGCGACTCTCCACAAAGCGTTGTTTATGCCCCTTATACCATATCGTCCCAGCCGTCTTGTAAAGTCCCACGATATTGACACTATATCGGAATGAACTACCCTGAGGGCCATACACCATCTGATAGATTCTATCAAACATCTCACGGGCCTGTCGCTCATTTGGCGTCACCTTTCCAAAAGCCGAAATGCCCATCATAACGGCAATCATCAGTATCATTATTCTGTATCTCTTCATAAAACAATATCACATTTGATAATTTCAGCCGGCAAAGTTACAAAAAAGCTACGATTCTTTCGTTATCTAACAGAAATTTTATATTTTTGCATCCGAATTAGGTAAAAGATTAAAAAGATAATGGAAAAGTTACCAAATGATCCGATGATGCTGTTCAGTTCTGTCAATATGTTGCTCCGTGATGAGGAGTACAAGAACTTGGACGAGCTCTGTTACGCATTCGGCATCGAGCGTAAAGCGCTTGAGGCCAAACTTGCTACCGCCGGCTTTGAATTCAACGAAAAAGAAAATAAATTTTGGTAAAGAATAGCATCAACTCCCGCATCATCGTGGGAGTTTTTTTGTTTTTACCATCCCCCGCAAACAACAAATTACCAATAAAAGAAATAATACAAATGGCAAACTTAAGATTTGAGGTTGTAGCAGAGGCCTTTAAGAAAAGACCTGTTGACGTGAGGACTCCCTATGAGAGACCTTCGGAATATTTCGCAAAGAATGTGTTCAACCGCCAGAAGATGTACAAATACCTTCCTGCCGACATTTATGAGAAGTTGGTTGACGTGATGGAAAACGGTGCTCATCTGGATAGAGGTATCGCTGATGCTGTAGCCGATGGCATGAAGCAATGGGCTATGGAGAATGGTGTCACCCACTACACACACTGGTTTCAACCTCTGACAGAAGGTACTGCCGAGAAACATGATGCTTTCGTAGAACATGATGGCAAGGGCGGAATGATCGAGGAATTCTCTGGTAAACTCCTCGTACAGCAGGAACCTGATGCTTCTAGTTTCCCTTCTGGTGGTATCCGCAATACTTTCGAGGCTCGCGGTTATTCTGCCTGGGATCCAACCTCTCCTGTCTTCATCATGGATGATACCTTGTGTATCCCTACCATCTTTATCTCTTACACAGGAGAAGCACTCGACTACAAAGCTCCTCTGCTTCGTTCCTTGCATGCCGTCAATGTCGCTGCCACTAACGTATGCCATTATTTCGACCAGGATGTCAAGAGTGTACATGCGAACCTCGGTTGGGAACAGGAATACTTCCTCGTCGACGAAGACTTATACTTCGCTCGTCCTGACCTGATGCTTACCGGTCGCACTCTGATGGGACACGACTCTGCCAAGAACCAGCAGATGGACGACCACTTCTTCGGTACGATCCCTGAGCGCGTTCAGGCTTTTATGAAAGATCTTGAGATTCAAGCCCTCGAACTTGGTATCCCTTGCAAGACCCGCCATAATGAGGTGGCACCGGGACAGTTTGAGTTGGCTCCAATCTTCGAAGACTGTAACCTAGCCGTAGACCATAACATGCTGTTGATGTCACTCATGAAGAAGGTGGCTCGTAAGCATGGTTTCCAGGTTTTACTACATGAGAAGCCTTTCGCCGGTATCAACGGTTCCGGTAAGCACAACAACTGGAGCCTTACCACCAATACGGGGGTATTGTTGCACAAGAGCGGAAAGACTCCTGAAGACAACCTGCGTTTCGTTGTCTTCATCGTGGAAACCTTGATGGGTGTATATAAGCATAACGGACTTTTAAAAGCCAGCGTGATGAGTGCCACCAACGACCACCGCTTAGGTGCCAACGAGGCTCCTCCTGCTATCATCTCTTCTTTCCTAGGTCGACAGTTGAGCGACCTACTCGACCATATCGAGAAAGCAGATAAGGAAGAACTCTTCAAGATAGAAGGTAAGAAAGGTATGCAACTCGGTATCCCAGAGATTCCTGAGTTGATGATAGATAATAACGACCGCAATCGCACTTCTCCTTTTGCCTTTACCGGTAACCGTTTTGAGTTCCGTGCCGTAGGTAGCGAGGCCAACAGCGCCAGTGCGATGATCGTGCTGAACACCGCCGTTGCCGAAGCGCTCACCAATTTCAAAGTTCGTGTGGATGCACTCATCGCCAAAGGTGAGGATAAGACTAGCGCTATCGTTGATGTCATCCGTGAAGATATCAAGACCTGCAAGCCAATCCGTTTCGACGGCAATGGTTATAGCGATGAATGGAAAGAGGAGGCTGCCCGTCGTGGTCTCGACTGTGAAGCAAGTTGCCCAGTATGTTTCGACCGCTACCTTGACGCCGACAGCATCAAGATGTTCGAGAGCGAGAATGTGATGCAGAAGAACGAACTTGAGGCGCGCAATGAGGTGAAATGGGAAACCTATACCAAGAAGATTCAGATAGAGGCTCGTGTGATGGGCGACTTGGCAATGAACCATATCGTTCCTGTGGCTACACATTATCAGAGTCAGTTGGCCAAGAATGTCGGTAGCATGATCGAGATCTTCGGACGTGAGAAGGCATTGGAGTTATCCGACAGAAATATCAAAATCATCACTGAGATTGCCGAACGTACCGATAGCATCGAGAAGGGTGTAGAGGAACTGGTGAATGCCCGTAAGGTAGCCAACAAGATAGAGGATGCACGTGAAAAGGCTGTTGCTTACCACGACACCGTTGCTCCTAAGATGGAGACAATACGTTATCAGATAGACAAACTAGAACTTATCGTCAGCGATGAATTATGGACTCTTCCTAAATATCGCGAGATGCTGTTTATCAGATAATTATCAAATACATCATATCAAAAAGCCGGTTGGGAACATTCCTAACCGGCTTTTATTTTATATCAACAATATTTTTTATCAGAAGCGATATACTCCAAACGACTTAGCAGGGATGGTGATTGTGACACGATTACCTGATGCCTGAATATCTGAAGTGTGCGGAATAACGGTATTCTTATGCTTGATGGTATTCTCTGCCAAACGATTACCATGGAGAATCGTAGCCTTACCACCATTCAACTTAGCACCCTTGAAGAGGAGCGTGATCTGCTGATCCTTGTCAGCATTGTTACCAATCTTCACGATATAATTCTTCGAAGGTTTATCGTAAACGGCACTGGCATAGAGGCCATTCTGTCCGGTGAGAGCCTTACCATCTTCGGTAATATTTACGATGTTAGTACCCTTATTGGTACCATAAAGCATCTGTACATACCAATTGACAGAACGTACACTCGTGAGATTATCAAACCAGATCAGGTCAGGACGCCACTGCCATCCATCGACATGAGCAAAGAGCGGAGCATAAGTAGCCTGATAGACAACATCTGCGTTTCGTTCAAGACCAGTCATAAAACAAGCCTCTGAGAGCGCAGCCTCGAAGGAGTTTGGTTCATGGTCGGCATGAGCAGCATACTCACCAGCGAAAACCTTAGGACCTTTACGGTCATACTTATCATAACGGTTAGCATTATCGAAGAACCACTTCGGACTCATATAGTAATGCTCGTCCACGAGGTCAACCTTCAGCTTACGCATCTGTTCCCATCCATAGTCGAAATCCTTTCCTGATGCAGAAGGACCCGAAGTACCACAGATCTTGATATTAGGATATTTGGCACGAATCTGCTTCACGAATTCTGCCAGACGCTCAGGATAAACTTTACCCCACTGTTCATTACCCACACCGATCTGTTTCAGGTTAAAAGGAGCCGGATGACCCATCTCCGCGCGGAGCTTACCCCACTTCGTGTTCACACCTCCGTTAGCGAATTCTATCAAATCGAGTGCATCATCAATATAAGGTTGAAGATCTTTCACAGCCACATGCGCATTAGCATCATCATCCTTGTTCTGGAACTGGCAAGCCAATCCACAGCTAACCACTGGCAATGGTTCTGCCCCAATCTTCTCCGACAACAAGAAGAACTCATAGAATCCCAATCCATACGACTGATAATAATTAGGATACATACGATGAGGGAAGGTATAGTTCCATCTGTTCTCGTTCAAAGGACGGTTCTCCACAGACCCTACAGAATTCTTCCACTGATAGCGAGTAGCCAAGTCGGTACCCTCCACGATACAACCACCAGGGAAGCGGAAGATGCCAGGATGCAAATCGGCCAGATCCTGTACCAAGTCGGCACGAAGTCCATGCCAATTGTCTTCCGGGAACATACTGATATGGTCGAGGTCAACCCCCTCCTTACCCATCAGGAAGATACGCATAAAGCCTTTCTTCACCGTCTTCTTCGACAGCAGAGTAGCCGTATACTTTTGCCATTTATTATTGGTCACCGTGATCGTGTCACGAGCAATAGGAGAGTCATCCTCGCCAACGATTTCCACACGGAGTTTAGTTTTCTTTCCCTGTAAGTTATTCAGACGCGCATACACAGAGAAATCATATTTCATTCCCTTCTTCAGTCCCATACCGAAGAAGCCATGATTCTCAATACCGGTAAGTTTTTGGTCATGACCGGCATTCTGAAGAGTTACATAATGAGGATTACGCTCAAAGGCCGGTTTAAAATCATTGACCATAACATTTCCGAAGACGTTCCATCCCATCAGATGGTCAGGGAACTCGAAGGAACGATTCTCTACCATCTCAGCATAGAGACCACCGTCGGCTCCAAAGTTGATGTCCTCGAAGAAGATACCATACATCGTCGGTTGAATAGGAGCACCCGGTTTAGCATTCACCGTGAATAGGTGCTGGGCATTCGCACAAAGTGATGTCATTGCGGCAAAAAGCAATGCACCAAGAATTTTAGGTTTATTCATCTTAAAAGTTATTATTTAGGTTTTCCTCCGCAAATATACAAAAAAACATCGTCCGACAATACTGGTTTCCAATTAAAAAATCGAGAGATATCGAAAATTTATTGTAAAAGCACACTAATAGGGTATTTTTCATAGCTATTTCCTTCGGGATGCGTTCGGGATGCCTTCGGGAAGGCATGCATTTGCTAGTTATTGATTTCCCATGAAACAGATTTTATTATACATAACATGATTGGTGATAAGATGTGGGTATGTTGCTGTAAAAATGTTGCTTCGTTAGTTGTGCGACGGCCGTGGTACATATAATTAATCTACGAGTTTACCACATGTTATAGGGACGCACCCTCATAAAGAGTTATCGAACTCTCTTTTATAATTATTTGTACTGATTACCTCTAAGAAACTATCAACTGCGTACACACATCAATAGTATACAGAATAATGTAATATACCAAAAGACAGGTTTCAAAAAATGTTGCATCTATCAATTAGGCTCTAAAAGACTTTCAAGATGGTGGCTAGACGCAAACAAATACCAAAATAAGAAGTAGAAATCAAAAATCTAATAAGAGATAATATTGACTAAAATATAGGAAAACTGATGAAAAAAGAAGAATTAAAAATGAATCAAAATAAAAAGAATTTGCTTATAGAGCAAGCATTTCTTTGATGAAGAGATAACACTCGGAGAATTTGATATTCAAGAAATCATCAAAGCCGACAGAAAGAAACACGAAACTGATATGAAGCTAAAAGAAGAGTATGCTGAAGGACAACCTATGTTTATGAGCGGTGAGGAATTGATTAAGTTTATATAAATAATCGAACAAAGGATTGAGGGAACCCTCAATCCTTTGTATTATAAAGAATTACTTTTCTGCAGTTTGATCGGCTGTTGTAGGCCAGTAAGGATTCTGGTACAGCGGACTCTGATCGATACTCTTGTGATCAGCGGCAGTAAGCAAGAACTGGCGTAATGGTAATGGTTCCAGATAGTGAGCCATTCTCCATGTCAGACCATTGTAATAATTGTTGTTGCCCTTGATGACCTCATGAGGACGATAGTATTCACTCAGACTCTTGGCAGAGATCGTAGCACTGTTACTTCCATCAGCAACAGCTCCTGGATACCAGTCTTCCATTACGGTATTCCATACATGGATGCCCTCGGTATGAGCAGGTTTCTCAATCAACTGGTCGTAAGAGCGCCAGCGCTGGAGATCCATGCCGCGGAGGCCTTCGGCCAAGAGTTCGCAACGACGCTCACGACGGATATTATAGAGCACCTTGTCGGTAAGTTGCTTACCAGCGGTATAAGACCCCCAGTCGAGGGTTTCCTTGCTCATATCGGTAGCATCGATCGTGGTCTGCGGATTAATGGCAGCACCGGTGAATCCTGCTCTCTCGCGTACAATCTTCCAGTATTCCAACACCTTACCCGAAAGACTATGGGTAAGCATATATTCGGCCTCCATATAGTTGAGCAAAGCCTCTGTAGCACGGAACTCCACACATACGTTAGAGCTACCACCGTTGGCTGTCTGCTCTTTATCGAAGGTCATACCCTTTCGTATTGCATAACCGGTGATATATCCATCTTCGGCATTCGCATTGGTGATGGCAGGAACTGGTTCTATCTCTGTATAATGGTCTTCTGAAGATGACATATTCTTGAAACAGTTGATGTCACCAGGTTTCTTCAGGAATACCGACAGACGAGGGTCTCGATTCTGTGTCACCTTGTTTACTGAGGTGTCACAATATTCGTAAGCGGAAGCATAGATAGGTTTACCATCCTTCATCAGATAACCTTCTACTAGACTACGGGTGAAACCGGTACCGATGTTACCCTTCTCTACGGCAACTTCGACATCGTTCTTCACGCCCAAAGACTTATTATACTCGCGCCATAATAGAATCTCCGGTTTACCGGCATCACTGGTTGTTCCCCAGAGTTCGAGATAAGGATTGCTCTGTCCCTCCTTCTGAGGTACGATACCGTTGTTGGTAACCAATAGGTTCTTATACTTCTCAGCCACCTTCTCGGCAGCCTCAGCAGACTGTGTAAAGAAATATTTAGCCTCAGCCTCAATAGAACCCGTAGGATACTGATAGTTGGCATTCTTTGCGGCACCTGGCCATCCTGTACCATTAGGGACGAAAGGTGTACCGGCAAAGTTGGTGAGCCAAGAGCCTTCGAACAGGGCCACACGACTCTTGAACAATAAAGCCACGTCATAAGATACACGGGTGTGACGGCTCTCGAAATCTTCTTTCAAATAAGTTGTTGCTGTATCTAAGTTGTTGATGATGAAACGAGCAACTTCATTACATGGTTGACGCTTGTTGGCTGCCACGAGGATGGCTTCATTATCGGGAAGGGCCTCGGTAAGAATTGGTAGGTCGCCAAACTTCTTCAACAGATCGAAGTATGCATAGGCACGGAAGAAATACAATTCGCCGATATACTGGCGGATATTCGTATCATTACCACTGATCTGACCGGCTGCATACTTGGTCTTGACCTGGTTCAACTGATAGTTGACATTACGGATGTTGCCCCAACTCCAGTCACCATTGGTATTACTGGTCTTATAGAGATTCGTAGTAAACTTACTACTTGGATTACGCGACATCTGATTGTCGGTATTATTATCTGAGGTATAAGTACCATAGTCCCAACCACCATGACCGGGAAGGATATCCGTATAGAATTGGTTGGCAACAGCCTGTACTTGATCTTCGCTGGTATAGAATTTCTCCGGAGTAAGATAAGAGAGTGGCTCCTGTTCCAAATAATCAGAGCAAGACACAAATCCGGCAGCCAGCGCTAATGCTATAATAGGAAATTTATATTTTTTCATGGTCGTATCATTTTTAGAATGTAACATTAAGTCCGAAAGAGAATGTTCTTGACAGCGGATAACCATTTGTTCTCTCGGCACTGGTACCAATCAGCTCAGGATCGAACTGCTCAGGCATATCCGTGATAGTGAACAGGTTTTCTGCTGAGAAGAATACGCGCAGATTGCTGATGCTCCACTTCGAGGTGATGGCACGAGGGATGGTGTAACCTATCTGGAAATTCTTCAGACGCATATAAGCTGCATTCATCAGATAACGAGTCTGGCACTTTTCGTTCTTATCGCTATACTGTACGCGAGGAAGCCATCCATCGACATTCTCGCTCATATAACCATTCTGTACAGACCATGTGTTGGCATCACGATAGTAATCTTGTACGGCTGTGATACCTGTTGCCCACCACTCCCAAGAGTTGGTAGCACCAAAAAGATATTCCAGTGAGCCCCAAGAGCCACCCAACCAACTGTCGCGCTTCATCACGCCCTGGAAGAATGCTCTAAGGTCGAAACCTTTCCAACTTGCGTTCAAGTCGAGACCAAAGAGGAAGCGAGGTGTTGAGTTACCGATAACCTTCAAGTCGCCATGGTCATCGATTGTGTTGGCACCATTGGTGATTTTCTTATCACCATTCAAGTCGGCATACATGATATCACCGGCAGCCCAGTTGCTACCGAGAGAACTTTGGTCGGCAGTAGCAAGATGCTTCTGCATCTCTTCGTCGCTCTTTGCGATACCGATGGTCTCATAACCCCAGATCTCATTCAGATATCTGCCCTCGATATAATTATCCAGTGAACCTGTTGGGTTATTAGGATAACGGGTAATCTTGGTACGAGCGTCTGAAAGGTTGAAGGTAGCACCATAATGGAGACCATTATGCAAAGTATCGTTCCAGCCAATCTGAAGTTCCCAACCGGTAGTACGAAGGTCGGTATTGTTGGTAACAGGAACAGAGGTACCAAGGAGAGCAGGAAGTTCTGGAGCTTTACCCACCATATTCTTGGTATTACGTACATAAGCATCGAAGCTACCGGTGAGTCGATTTCCGAACAATCCGAAATCGATACCTACGTTATAGCTCTCTACGGTTTCCCATGTCAACAGGGCAGAGACAAGACTTGGTGCACTGGTAACATTTGTCTTCTCACCATTCTGCAACCATGTACCTGCTACTGAGTTATAGGCAATAGTCTGATAGGTCTGATACCAGTTGTTGATATTCTGGTTACCCAAAGAACCGTAAGAGAGGCGGAGCTTCAAGTTGTCGAGCCACTTGATATCTGCATTCTTCATGAAACTCTCTTCGGTGATTCTCCAACCGAGTGATAAAGAAGGGAATGCCTTCCACATATGGTCACGGCGGAATCGTGAAGTACCATCATAACGCAAGTTAGCCTCAAGGAGGTAACGCTCCATATAATTATAGTTGATACGACCGAAGAAACCGGCTGTCTGCCATTGGTTGCGAGCACCGTTCACAGAAGGTACTACGGCAGTACCATTATAGGCAAGTCCGTTTGTCAAATCTACTTCTGGCTTTGATGGGTCGAGGATACCATCACGCTGCAAACCGAACTCAAGACGTTTCAACTGTTCCGTCTGGAAACCGGCCATCACATGGAAATTGTGCTTCTTGTTGAAATCCCAACTATATTCTGTATAGGCTTGGAAGTTCAGATAATTATCCTTGTATTCATCCTCATGGACATTAGAGCCTTGGTTATAAATCACTGCATCACCGGCTACATTGTGGTTATAAGTACGCTGACTGTCCCAATGACGTGTGCGGTTGTCTACCTTATAGTTGAACTCCACATGGGTTACCCAATTCTTAATCGGTTCGAAAACGAATCCTAACTGATGATTCAACAGATCGCGCTCTACGGTGTCCTCACCTCCCGTAGCAAGTCCAAGGGCCGGAGATGGTGAACTATAGAGATAACCGTTACGGTCGTAAAGCGGAAGCATTGGCCATCCCTGACGAGCCATATCACTATATAAACTACCTGTCATGGCAGAAGGACGCTTATAGTTGGTGCGGGTGTAACGCATCGCATAGTTCATGCGAGCCCATTTAGCCAACTGCGCACTAAACTTGGCAGTTCCGTTGTAACGCTTGTAACCATCGGAACCCATATTCATGAAACCACCCTTGTCGAGATAGTTGAATGATGCATAGTAGTTCATCTTATCACTACCACCATTCACGCTGGCATTATGTTCCATAGAGAAAGCTGTCCCTTTGTAGACTACATCATACCAGTCGACATCGTCGATACCATAACCATAGCCATCTGCCCATGTGGTACCATTCTCGGTAGGGATAGCATAAAGCAAGGTACCGTCGGCAGCCTGACGAACACCAGGACTATATGGAGTGGCGTTGTGGTAAGCCACGATTTGCTTCATTCTGTCTTCACCGAAGAACACACTTTGTCCACTGTTTGTCTTGGCATCATTCACCCAAGCGGCATAGTCGACAGAGTTCATCATGTGTTTGCCACGAATCAGATTACTAAACTGGAAACTGTTGTTATAGTTTACCGTCACTTTGCCTTCTCTACTACCATTCTTCGTGGTGATCAGGATGACACCGAACGGTGCACGAGATCCATAGATAGAAGAGGCTGCGGCATCCTTCAATACAGAGATGCTCTCGATATCCTGTGGGTTCACGGTGTTGATATCGCCCTCCATACCGTCTATCAGGATAAGTGGTGATCCACTAGAGCCTTCACCGATGGTGGCGGTACCACGGACATTAATAGATGGATTCGACTCCAAGCTACCACTCGTAGAAGAGATCTGCAAACCCGGAACGACACCTTGCAGAGCTTGAGCTGCACTCTGTACAGGGCGCTGAGCAAGTTCCTCACCATCAACGACAGCCACAGAACCGGTAAGGTTTACCTTCTTCTGTGTACCGAAGCCAACGACGACGACCTCGCTCAGGGCCTTACTGTCTTCTACCATCGTGATGTTAATAGGTCCATGACCAACCTTCAATTCCTGAGTTTTGAACCCGATGTAGGAAATCTCAAGTGTTGCTCCCGGTTGAGCCTCAAGAGAGAACTTACCATCGAGGTCGGTAATGGCACCGGCAGAAGAAGAACCTTTCACCTTGACGGTGGCACCAATAATTGGTTCACCCGTAGGGTCTACGACATGTCCTTTAACAACATTTGATTGTTGTGTGATCTGTGCAGCTGAAGCTTGTATCACTCCAAGTGGAGATAATGAACACCCAACTGTCAACGCCAAGAGCATCATGGTGCGCTTTGACGTCATCATAAGATAATCGTGTTTCATTAATTAAAAAATTAGGTTAAATAGATATATTATTAATTTAAGTGATTAATCATTTCTTCAGTTTCCAACTATCCTTCCATTCGATAACAGGAACGTCATCAACAAACAGAATAGGCAGCCACAGATATCTGGAATCATCCGGATGTGACGGGCGCCATTCGTCGGCCATAAAGATATAGGTGCGCTTTTTAGGTACTGGAAGTATATAGGTACTCTGTCCGTTGAATGTCTTCTTGGCATTCTCACCGACACAAGGTGATGGATATTGTTTCCATGGTCCCCAGATACTATTACTCGAAAACATACGTGCTTCGTTGGGAGCCCACCCTGTGCATCCACTGGTTATCATCCAGTATTTGCCGTTATGCTTCATGATAGCAGGGGCTTCATTCTGTCCTCCCGCGGCTACGCGTACATACTTTCCAGTATGTGAGGTATAGTCGTCGGAGAGTCCTGCGATATGTAGGGTCATATTTTCCTCGGATGAGAAGATGTGATAAGCTTTTCCGTCATCATCGACGAAGAGTGTCATATCACGAGCCATCTGTCCTCCTGCCAAATCACGTTTCAGGAAGAGACCTTTCTTCACAGCCTCATTCCATTCCGGTGTCCACCACTCTTTATATTTATCAGCATCCATACTGTTCAATTCTGCAATCTGTTCTGCCGTCATATCCATAGGATACTTCCCGGCATTCACGCGCGAAGAACGAAGGAAGCGGTAAGGACCGGTAACGTGATCGCTCACGGCAACACCGGCACGGGCTGCTCCATAACCTTGACCTTTAAGTTCCAAATGGAACCACATGACAAACTTATGGGTTTTGCGATTGTAGATGACTTTAGGACGTTCCAAGATGCATCCTTTCTCGATATCGTTGCCCGGTTCATCAGAGACCGACAAGGCAACACCTTCATACTTCCAATCTTTCAGATTCTTCGAAGAATAACAGTTCACCCCAACCAACGCTGCTGTTGTCTTGGTGTCTTTATCTTCTCCAAACCAGTAATAACGGTTACCGTACTTGATTATACCTCCACCATGTGCATTGATGTGCTTTCCACGGTCATCAGGCCATATCTTTCCCGGATGGAACTCCTGTCCATATACTAATAAGGTGGAAAGTAATACAAACATGGTTGTTAGACTTCTTAGGTTGTAGTGCATTTTCTAGGTTATCTATTTTTGACACAAATATAGATATTTTATCATTAACGACCAAAAGAAAAAGAGAAAAAAGATAAATATATTTGATTATTCGGTATATTATCCGTAATTTTGCCATAAATAAGATTCGCACAAATGGAAAATCCATATATCAAACAATATCCCGATTTGATGTCGGGCAAAAAAGTAATGTATGTTCATGGTTTCATGTCTTCTGCTCAAAGTGGAACGGTGAAGCTTTTGCAGGAGTTGATGCCGCAAGCTAACATCATCGCTGATGATATTCCTCTGCATCCGGAAGAGGCTCTGACAATGCTCAGAGAACTTGCTGACAGAGAGAAACCAGACCTGATCATCGGTTCTTCGATGGGTGGCATGTTCACGGAAATGCTATATGGATATGATCGTATTCTCGTAAACCCGGCTTTCAGGATGGGGGATACAATGAGTAGTATGACGGGAAAACAGCAATTCCAGAACCCGAGAAAGGATGGTGTACAAGACTTCATGGTAACGAAGGGACTGATTAAGGAATATTCTGAGACTTGCTCTCATTGCTTTGAGGGTTGTGAGGATGAGGACAAGGATAAGATATTCGGACTCTTCGGCGACAAGGACCCTGTAGTACATACCTTCGACCTCTTCCGTGAGCATTATCCTCAGGCTATCTATTTCCATGGTGAGCATAGACTCATCGACAAGGTGGCTCATCATTATCTGATTCCTGTCATCCGTTGGGTCGATGACCGACAGAATGGAAAGGAACGTCCTGTCGTCTACATCGACTACTCTACGCTACATGATAGTTATAATCATCCTACATCGAGTATGCACAAGGCTTATGAGATGCTTATCGAAAACTATCAGGTGTATATCGTTGCCGACGCTCCTACCAACGACCATGAGTATCTTACGAAGGTACAAACTTGGGTGGAGGAATATCTTAGTGCTCCGGCATGGAATCATGTGATCTTTACCAAACAGAAGAATTTGCTCTATGGCGATTATTTCATCGACACCACACCTGATGAGAATTTCATGGGAACGGCAATAGCCTTCGGGAGTAACGAATTCAAGACTTGGGAGGAGATCATCACATTCTTTGAACGATTGGGAGGGCAATAAACCCCTATCATAAAAAAAGACGGAATATCAATATTCCGTCTTATCAGTTTTTTGCATCCATGCTTCAAAAGCCTTTATCGCCTCGGCACGCATGAAAATTTCCATTGGTTTGTGACGATCTACCGGTTTCAGAGCAATCTCTTGATAGATGAAATCATCATCAAATCCGATTTTTGCTGCATCCTTACGATCGTTAGCATAATAGATCTTGTCGAGATGAGCCCAATAGATTGCTCCCAGACACATCGGACATGGTTCACAACTCGTATAGATATCACAACCAGTCAAATCGAATGAGCCCAACTTCTTAGTAGCCTTACGGATAGCATTCACCTCTGCATGGGCAGTAGGGTCGTTGTCAATGGTAACACTATTAGAAGCCTCGGCTATAATCTCGCCATCCTTGACGATGACAGCGCCAAAAGGACCTCCGCCATTCTTGACGCTATTAATAGAGAGGTCGATAGCTCTCTGCATAAAATCCTTTTTTTCCATAGGCTTTGTATTATGAATAGCAAGCAAAGATACAAAAAAAAATGAATTAAAACAAAATTTTTCCGTATCTTTGCAATAATATGGGGAATATCATTACAGCAGAAGAACTCTTCTATAGGGTGGAAGAGATACTTACGCGGACTGACCTTGATGGTGCTGCGCGCAATAAGATGATGCACGACACCTTGGTGCTCTGTTGCCATACAGGAATCAAAGATACGCAACAGAGTTATGGTAATCTGTTCTCTCAAGTGGATTATCTTTGTAAGGTGCACCATATAGGCGCCGGCGACAATATGGCGATACAGACGATGCGACGACATAGCAACTCGGAGGTTGCTCTGCCATCAAAGGAGATGAAATATGATTTGCGCGCACTCTGTCTGCTGATCTCTGCGGTATTCTCCGTGGATATTCCTTCGAATATCGTAAGCCTCATCCCTTCTGAGAATCGTCCCTATACGAGTCAACTGGATATCAATAATAGGTACATCCGTTGTATCGTACAGCAGTTTGATGAGGATTTCATCTTCGTCAACATGGATGCGGAATATGCTGACATGGCGTTCAGGGTATATCTGCGCAACGATGAACTTGCCATCGACCATAGTTATCTTACCGACATCATTCACAAGGGAATGCAACTGAATCTCCTTGATAACCATGTCGACAAGGCATCTAATACGATAACGGCACGAATCATCGTGGTGGAACCGGATTATCTGATCGACATCAGTGCCATAGCGGCTTGCTTCTTGGAATGTGGGCATCATCCTCTTCTATATATCGTCAACCAGATGAAACCTCGCGCAAACTCTCAGGCTACTTTACTCGGTAACTTTGCGGGAAGTGCTCTCGACGATATCATCAACTGTCAGGAACATTATGATCCTCGTAACACTCTCAAGACTAATTTCAAGGAGAAGGCGCTGGAATTTTGTACCTGTACCGGCTTTGATGCTCAGAAGTTCAAGGAGGATGCTTACAAACAATGCTATAATCTTGGACAAGTTGTTCGGGTTCTCTTCGGGAAGATGCCGGGACGAGAACGTCTTTATGATAAGGGTAAAGCTATCCTCGAACCTTCGTTCATCTGTGAAGCTTTGGGTATTCAGGGACGAGTCGACCTGATGACAACAGACTATAAACTGTTGGTGGAACAGAAATCGGGCAGAAATATCAATGTGGAGCGCCGACAGGCTGACCCGCGTTACCGTAGTTTCCAACTCGAAAACCATTATGTGCAGTTGCTTCTCTATTATGGGGTACTACATTATAATTTCCATCTCGGTAAGGAGAAAGTGGACATTCGACTACTTTACTCTAAATATCCTCCACGCGATGGGTTGATGGTAGTAGCTTATTATCAGAAACTCTTTCGAGAGGCGATAAAGTTCCGTAACCAACTGGTTACGGAAAATATCGGGATGGCTCGTGACGGATTCGAGACCAGACTCAACGAACTGTATCCGGACTTCTTGAATGTAAACAAGTGTGACAGTTATTTCTATAAAAGGTTTATCACTCCTCAATTCGCCGAGATCACCGACCCTATCCATCAACTATCTCCACTCGAAGAAAGTTATTTCTGTAGGATGATGACTTTCGTCCTGCGCGAAGAACTCATCTCTAAGTTGGGCGCTCAGGAGGGGACAAGCAATTCGCAGAGTGATCTATGGAACTTGCCATTGGCAGAGAAAAAGGATACGGGAAGTATCTATACTGGACTGAAGATGATGAAAAAGGAGCAAAGTTCTGACTTCAATGGTTACGACACACTTACGTTTTCTATTCCTAACCAGGGCGAGGACTTTCTACCCAACTTCCGCGTGGGCGATATGGTATATCTCTATGCTTATGCTGACCAGGCTACACCTGATGTAAGAAACGCAATTCTCTTTAAAGGTATACTACAGGAAATTCATACCGAACGTATCGTCGTGCATCTGAACAACGGGCAACAGAACCCGGATATCATCACCGGTGATAACTTTGCGATAGAACATGCTTCTTCGGATGCTTCCGCCGGTGGAGCTATACGGAGTCTGCATCAATTGATATGTTCGAAACTATCTAAAAGACAGTTACTCTTGGGACAACGTGAACCGAAAAAGGATGAGTCGCTCACTCTCTCGAGAAGTTACGATAATATCCTCGACCCGATACTTCTGCGAGCTAAACAGGCACAGGACTATTTTCTGCTCATCGGACCTCCGGGAACAGGCAAGACTTCTCGTGCGCTACAGTTTATGGTGCGTGAGGCTTTGTCAACACCAGACCGTAACATCTTGCTCATGTCGTACACGAACCGTGCCGTCGATGAGATCTGCGAGATGCTTTGTGACAACGATATTCCTTTTCTTCGCATCAGCAACGAATATTCTTGTGATGAACGTTTCAGACCGTATCTGTTGGAGAAATCCATAGAGCATTCTCCTAAACTTGCTGACATCCGTAATACATTAATAGGTACGCGCGTAATCGTTGGTACAACTTCTTTCATGGCTGCCAAACCCTTCATCTTCAATCTGAAGCATTTCGATTTGGCAATCATCGATGAGAGCAGTCAGATTCTGGAGCCCAACCTCATCGGTCTACTGACACTTGTCGACAAATTTATCCTCATTGGCGACTACAAGCAATTACCTGCCGTGGTACAACAGAGCGAACAGGAATCTAGAGTAGACGACAAACTGTTGCAGGATATCTGTCTCGACAACTGTCGCAACTCTCTTTTCGAACGTCTCATCCGTTGGGAAGAGAAGAACCGACGCAACGAGTTCATCGGTATCTTACGCCGACAAGGGCGAATGCATCCCGACATCGCTGAATTTCCAAACGAGATGTTCTACTTCCATGAGAACCTCGAACCTGTACCTTGCCCTCACCAATTAGACCAATCGATTTCTCACCGTATGATTTTCATCCCGAGTGAGTTCTGTAAGCAACCTAACATCTCAGACAAGATCAACATCTCGGAAGCAAAAATCGTGGCTAAATGTTTGAAGAAGATCTATCAGGAGTACAAGGACGATTGGGATGCAATGAAAACCGTGGGAGTCATCGTGCCATACCGCAACCAGATCGCCATGATACGCAAAGAAATAGAAAAGTTGGATATTGCCGACTTGCAGAAGATCAGCATCGACACGGTAGAACGCTATCAAGGTAGTCAACGTGATGTCATCATCTACAGTTTCACCATACAGAACAACTATCAACTAGAATTCCTCACGAGCAACTGTTTCAGAGAGGGAGAACGCATCATCGACCGAAAACTCAACGTTGCCATCACCCGAGCACGAAAACAGATGATTATGACAGGTAATGTACAGATACTATCCAGAAATCTGATATTCAGAGAGTTAATTAATTTCTGCAAAGAAAAGAAAGGATTTATTGAACAATTTTAATAAACTTATAGCACAATTTTAACATAAATGATTTCCTCATATACACAAACATTCCTACCTTTGCATCGACTATAAGAAAATAGATTGTATAACAACAAATTAAGAGTTTTATGAAAAAGTTTTTAATGACTGTTATTGCAGCCGTATTGGTTGCAGTAAGTGCTGATGCACAGGTTTATGTAGGTGGTAGTTTAGGTATTACAGGTAACGATTACAATGGTAACACCACAACAAGTTACAAATTTGTTCCAGAAGTTGGTTACAACTTCAATCAAAACTGGGCAGCAGGTGTTGCTTTCGGTTGGGCAGGTGAGACAGAAGGTAATGCTAAATCTGTAGAGGTAAACCCATACGTTCGTTACACATTCCTTCATTCTAAATATGTAAACGTATTCTGCGATGGCAGTTTCGGTTATACTCACCAGTATGATGCAGGTCAGAACGCAGACCTCTTCTCTGTAGGTTTACGTCCAGGTGTTGCTGTCAACCTGACTAAGAGATTGTCATTCGTTACTCATGCTGGATTCCTTGGCTGGAACCAGACCAAGAATAACAACAACAATGCAAAGGTAAGCCACTATGGTCTCGACCTCGATGGTAACAACTTGACTTTCGGTTTGTATCTTAACTTCTAAGTTTAAGCATATAGGATTATAAAGTTAACTGCGGCCAATCGGAAAATCATCCGATTGGCTGTTTTTTTATTCACTTTTTTCTATTTTTCTTTATCATAGGGATTTCCCCCTAACGAATAGGGAAAACACACCATATCGTAACGTGAAAAGCCCTTATCTTTGCCAACAGAATACTTGAAAGAAAAAACAAGAACAACAAATAAAAAAACAATTAAATATGAAAAAACTATTATTAATGGCAGTAGTACTGCTCACATCAGTAGGTGCTTTCGCACAGCATACAGTAGGTAGCGTAACCTTCCAACCAAAAGTTGGTATGAACCTCGCAGGTCTTACAGACCTTAACAAAGACGATCGTCGTCTCGGTCTTGCAGCAGGTGCAGAGTTCGAATATCAGGCTACCCCAGTATTCTCTTTGAGTGCCGGTGCTTTATATTCTATGCAAGGCACACAGGACGACAAAGACAACACCTTGAAGATGGATTATATCAACGTACCAGTATTGGCGAATGTTTATGTAGCTCCAGGTCTAGCCCTAAAAGCTGGTTTACAACCAGGCTTCCTCGTGAACAGCAGCAGTTCAGACACATTCAAGTCTGTAGACTTGTCAATACCTGTTGGTGTTTCTTATGAATATGAGAACTTCGTATTGGATGCTCGCTACAACTTCGGTGTAACCAACGTAGTAAAAGACGATATCAACCGTTTCATCAACAGCGACTGCAAGAACTCTGTCTTCCAACTTACCCTAGGTTACAAGTTCGATCTCTAATCAAAAGCATTAGAGTTCAAAAAAAATAAAGTCAAGAGGGAGGTTCCTTATGGAATCTTCCTTTTTTGATATCCCAAACCCAACAAGATATAAACAAAGACGACAGTTAACGGCATAAAAAAAGGGGCTCCGCTGAGTCCCAACCTTTTGTTAACCTTAAATCTAATACTATGAAAAACACGCCACAAAGGTATCTACATTTCTCTAAACACCAAATAGTTACAAAAGAATTATAATATTCCCTAACAAATTCTTGATATAAATCAAAACAGAACCTTACTTTTTCTTAAAATATTTGGAGGTATCAAAAAGAATAGCTATCTTTGCAAATAGAGACATAGAGAACAGAAAGAAGAAAGGATACAGAATTCTGACAGTAAAACGTCAGAATTCTCTATTTTTTTGTCCCTGTTAGAACATTTAGTAGTAACAATTTAAAAAGATAATATTATGGCTTATATGTCACAAGCAGGCTACGACAAACTCGTAGCAGAGCTACGTCAGCTCGAAACAGTTGAGCGCCCTAAGGCTTCGGCTGCTATTGCAGAGGCTGCCGATAAGGGAGATTTAAGTGAGAACTCAGAATATGATGCTGCAAAGGAGAATCAAGCTCATCTCGAAGCTAAGATCAACGAACTGAAGCTAACCATCGCCGAAGCTAAGATCGTAGATATCTCTCGTCTGAGTGCTGATGCCGTACAGATACTTTCAAAAGTTGAGATGACCAATCTTACCTTGAATAAGAAGATGGTCTACACGATTGTGAGCGAACAGGAGGCCAACCTGAAGGAAGGTAAGATTTCCATCAAGACTCCTATCGCACAAGGATTGCTCAACAAGAAAGTTGGTGATATTGCGGAAATCAAGATTCCTCGCGGCACCATCCAGCTGCGCATCGACAAGATTACTCTCGAATAATCAATTCATATAAAGACATTCTGATTATGGCAACAATATTCAGTAAGATTGCAGCAGGCGAAATCCCTAGCTACAAATGTGCAGAAAATGACAAGTTTTATGCTTTTCTCGACATTAGTCCTATCGCCAAAGGTCACACTCTGGTGATTCCTCGCAAGGAAGTAGATTACATCTTCGATATGGACGACCAGGATTTGGCCGATTTCGAAGTCTTCGCCAAGAAGGTGGCAAAAGCAATTAAGGCTGTTTTCCCTTGTAAGAAGGTAGCTCAGGTAGTTTTGGGCCTTGAGGTGCCTCATGCCCACATCCATCTTATCCCGATGAACTCAGAAGCCGACGTAAACTTCCGCAAGGAGCATCTGAAACTCGAGGATAGCGAGATGAAAACAATTGCTGATAACATCTATGCTGAATTCAAGAAGTTAGGTTAATGCCCACTTCACCTATTATAAAGATAAAGGCTGGTCTTTCCATTATCAAGACCAGCCTTTATTATATTCTACAGTGGGAAGAACCATTACACATACTCCTCACCTTTCTTGATGAGAACCTCGTTCACATATTTCTTGACGAGCGCCGAGGAGTCCTCTTTCTTGCACACTAAGAGCACATTATCCTTCTCGGCCACAATATAACCGTCCAACCCATTCAACACAGCCAGTTTACCCGACGGCATCTTGATAACATTATTATGACAGTCCTCGAGGAGCACATCTGAATTGATGACCACATTATCATCATCACTCTTCTGCATCGCCTCATAGATTCCATGCCATGTACCCACATCAGCCCATCCAAAGCTACACTTCTTCACATACACATTTTCTGATTTCTCGAGTACACCATAATCTATAGAAATGTTCGGATACGAAGGGAAATGCTCCCTCACATATTCACCCTCCTCCTCTTCCGTAAAATCAGGGTTTACCTTGTCAAGATTACGCAACACAGATGGTAAGAACTTGTACAGACACATACCGAGATGATGAACATTAGAGAGGAAGATACCCGTATTCCAGAACCATTCACCACTCTCCATGAAAGCCTTGGCAAACTCACGGTCAGGTTTTTCGATAAAGCTCTGCACCTTAAAGATATCATCAAAGTGAGAATAGTCACCCAACTGGATATATCCATATCCCGGTTCCGGACGAGTAGGCTTCACTCCCATCGTAAGCAAGCAATTGTTGTTGGCAACGAATTCCAAGCCCTCTTTCAAGTCACGTCCAAACTGTTCAGCATCCAAGATGACCTGATCCGAAGGAACGACGACCAAGTTAGCATACGGATTACGATGAGCCACCCGATGAGCCACCCATGCCACACTAGGAGCAGTATTACGATGGATCGGTTCAGCCATCAGATTATTCTCAGCCAAATCAGGCAACTGTTGTCTTACCAAATCAGCATATTCAATATTCGTATTTACGAGAACATGATCAGGGCTCATGAATTTCGTTATGCGCTCATACGTCTGTTGCAATTGAGTTTTTCCAGTGCCGAAGAAGTCAATAAACTGTTTAGGATAACTCTCACGACTACACGGCCAGAGCCTTCTACCCTTTCCGCCAGCCAATATTACACAATAATCATTATTCGATGTCATCATAGTCTTAACGCATGTTTGATTTTGATGTAAAGGTACGAAAAAATAGCAATTGTTAGCAAGAAAATTAAGATTTTTATGCTAAAAGTTTGTCAATTCGAAAAAAAGTACTACCTTTGCATCGTCAATCACAAAAGACGCCATGCCCAGATGGCGGAATTGGTAGACGCGCTGGTCTCAAACACCAGTGCCGCAAGGCATGCCGGTTCGATCCCGGCTCTGGGTACAAAAGCAAAGTGCTGTAACTTTTCGTTACAGCACTTTTTCTTTTATCAGATGATAACAAATTCATCTTTCTATGTATTTTATCCCTTTATACTCAAGAAGAATAACTATTTTGTATTTCATAAAAAAACTCTGTCTCTCATTTTTGATTGACAGAGTTTTTTTTTCCAATATAGCGAAACCTTTGCGTAAACAAACAATGATAGAGTTTAGAATTTTAACATCTCTAGCGTTTGATCGCCTCCTTAATTTGTGCCATATTACTGCGAGAAACAGGAATCGTTTCATTACAATGTTTCATCAGAAGTTGCATACTGCTCGACTTAGAAAGAATTCGTTCCACCTGTTGGAGGTTTACCAGAAAAGCACGATGGCAACGCACTATCATCGAACAAACGCTAAGTTGTTGTTCTATCTGCTTCAAAGTAGAACGAATCATCTCATTCTTCACAACACCATCCTGCAATTGGAAAACCTTCACGTAGTTACCTACAGCTTCCAAATAAATTACATCTTGTAATTGCAACTTTATCGTATCGTTGGTAGTACCGGTAAGAACGATTGTAGACTGACAAGGATTTACTTCCTCATCAGAAAGAGAAGTCTCCTCTGTTTTATGATTCTGCTGTTGCAACTTCTGCAACTTATTATTCAGAATATGCATTTCCACATCCTTCTCCAAGATTTTCTTTTTACGGCAACGTAGGAAAACAGAAAGACTGAAAATGACACCAAGTTGACCTAATGTCAACAGCAAGAAGAAAATGAATAACTTCTGCTGTGTGACGAGCAACAGTAACTCATGCTCGCGCAGTTTCCGGATAGACTCTTGCTTCGCTTTCGCTATCGCCTCCCGCTTACTTCTCGCCTTGTACACCCCATTGGCATATTCCGCGATATCAGTGACATTATACTTCCCTGTTAAGGCATAGTCGAGCACCATCTTATGCGACAGAATGTTGAAGCGGAACGGATCATATCTATAATCATCATAAGTAATACGAGGTAACATATCCATATAATATTTCGCACGCTGCTTGTCACCTTTGAGAAGATAGGCATGTGAAAGTGAGAATATTGACTCAGGAATCTCATTCTTATAAATCTCCGACTGCCGATAATGCTCCAACGCCTTTTCATGCCATCTGATACCCTCATCAATCTTACCCTCATCAATCAGCACATCCGCATAGTTCGGGATGACAAGTATCCAGATATGTGCGGAATCCTTTGCATGAGGTAGAGTGGCGATAGCCCGCAACGAATACTCATTCGACTTTTTGACGTCACCATGATAATAATATCCCGCAGCCAGTCCATCAAGATAATCAGTATGGTTTCTGTCTCCACCGTCGAGTTTCATCAACATCTCAGAATAGCGAGTAGCAGCCTTCAAGTCGTGAACATGGAAAGCTAGGTCAGCCAAAGCCACCACATAAGAAAGAATCTCCTTTCGGTTTCCCAGTTTCTTACTTTCAGCGAGAGCCCGCTCCATCAACAGTCGAGCCTTTTCAGGTTTATCCTTCCACCAATAATATGACGAAGCCATCTCTCGAGCCTTTCTCAGCATCACCCTGTCCACAGGCTGATGATTTTCATAATAGTTAAGCGAGAATAGCACTGCAGAATCCTCCGATAAAGCCTCATTCATGCCCGTATGTCCCTCAGCCATCGCCAGCCAATACCGAGCAACCCATTCATCAGGCAAATGTCCAAGGTTTTCCACCTTATTTAAGGTTTTCAGGGCACTATCAGGATGTAATTTTACCAAATTCTCTGCATCAGAGATCAATTCCTTGTCAGAATGTCCACAGGCCGTGAGGAAGATCAGTGAAGCAATTATATATATAATTTTCTTCATGTTACGATGGTTAATTCGCGTTTTATCTTGCAAGAAGACATTTTATCAATTTATTACAAGAAAAAATGGTAAGAAATCATTTCCTTTAGTTTTTGATACTAACACCCCCGAAGAAGTTGCTTGCCACAATATATAGAGTTGGAAGTTTCTGATCATTAGTAGAAAGAGACTCATTGCCTACGCCACCGAAGAAGCTGCGACTTTTCACGAGCACATTTACGTTTTCCGGAACATACAGTTCTACACCACCGAACGAAGTATGGATATCTATTTCTTCATCCTCATTGATTACAGCATTTCGCAAGTCAAGTTTGATTCCTCCAAAACTAGCTTCCAATCGCGCGCCATGAAAAGACTCACCATTATACACATACTCATCGCCTCCATATTTCGTAGAACAAAGAATGCGCCTTCCCTCTTCCTGGTCAGGAATTGGACGTCTAAGCCATTGGTCACGATCCTTACAAAAACTTTTCACCACCAAAGACGCTCCTATATATAGTAGAATACAAGGAAGGATATAACTAGTCCAAGGTTGGTTAGACAACCATTGCAGAGATATAATATTCCATATTGCAGCAAGTTTTAACAAAGCCCCCACAATAAAAATGATTCCAATAATAGTTCCTGTTCTCATAATTCTTTATGTATTGTTGTTTATATTTTGAATGTAATTTCTTTAGAAAAAAAACAATTCTCATTCCATGATACTTGGCGAGAAATGTTCCGAAGATTATCAAGGTTTACATCCGTGAGAGAATGCTTTCCCTTGAAATATTGATGACAAAGGTATAAATAAAAATGATTTCCTCCAAATTATAGGGATAGACAAACATATTATGTGACGAAATAATAAATTTACTTACATTACTATTCGTCACAAAATGTTACCATTCATCCCTAAATCCTCATTTTATGGAAATATACAGAAGACCCTGAGTCAAAATAAACTCAGGGTCTTTTTATTTATCTATCCATAAAAAGACTGTAAAGAACCGGTAACAACGTTGTTACCCTTTACATCTGTTTTTCTATTCATCCATATTCAAAACCACATCGATATCATAGTTATCACCATTGGCACCTGTCATAACTGTTACTTTACCTTGATTTTCACCAACGACAGGAACCCAAAGGGCTATCTTTTGTCCATCACTCGTCGTTGCCTCATACTTGATAGACATATTGGCTGCCTCGAAATGTGTGAATTTTCTCTCAAGTGACTGATATTGTGAAGCACCACTCCAGTCTAAGTTTACACGTACAGCTGCATTTTTGTTAATATCGCAAACATAGAAGCCATCGTTATCCACATCACCACATGCAATGCCATTGATATATGCGTTGATGCTACCCGGATAATGAGCTGGCAATTCATGCATCACAAAGACACCATCACCACTGGCCTTAGGATCAAAGATACACATGATGCGCTTTGGTGGTACCTGACCATCATCGCTCATGATAAACTTGAAAGTGGGCTCAGTAGTGACGAATCCCTTATCATCAAAGCCTATACCAATCTGCATCGGTGTGCCATACAATCTTGTGCCGACTGTTGCATCGCTGACATTGACACTATAGAAATCTATTCTATTAGGATCTTCAGGATGACCATCCGGCTGATGATGGTTGCGTATCGCATAGAATTCACCGGCAATAGTTATCAACGACCAATGGGTATTTTCGTCATTTTTGTCAGTCTCCGGAATAACAAGGCGAGTCAACTTATTCGTTGATGTATTATAAATATAAGGTACAGAGAACAGCTTTTCTTCTCCTCTGTCCATTACCTTTTCGCGACAAACCACACCTAGATTGTTACCAGCAGGAAGGATATGAGCAACATCGTATTTATTTTCAACAACAGCAGGGATAATATCCTCATAGCTGAGAGAGGTTCCATTATCCGTGACACGCAATACTCTACCATTAGGATGGTTGTGATCTATCTCGTAACCGCCCTCACGTACATAGATATGATTACCTATGGCATGAAGCCAACCATTCAGCATACTCTGAGGGTTGTAGCCGTCTCCTAGATCATTCGGAGCACCATCCTTGACTTCCCAGATAAACAGAGCACCATCACTCTTGCGAATAAAATACTGTCCACCATGAACACTATGATGGGATTCGTTAAAGTCATCACGAATCTTCGTAAGCATCTTCTTTACAGGCGACTCTTCCATCTGATTATAGTCAGGCACCTCGTAACGACAATTACTCAACCACAGATAGTTATCACCAACATCGAAGATGAAGTTAGGAACGATTCTCAAACTCGAGTTTATTCGTTCTATGACAGTTTTAACTTCCTTTTTCTGTTCCTCGCTAGCCTCATCGATATCCTCCTCGTTACCATTTTCATCCTTCACGGCAACCTCAACATCAAAGGTATATTTCACCTCGATAAACTTCATATCGTCAGAGGCCTTCAGCAACGAGTTGACGATTGCCACATCACCTTCGGCACGTGTCACATCCTTTGACGATGCTGAACTTCCACCCAACTTTCGTCCCACAGCAACAGCCTTTGCTCCGGTTATGTCCGTATTATTGGCCTTTACTGCCTTAAGGACCAGACTGGTATTACTTACACTACCTCCTCCACCATTATTTATAATAGTAGTATTATCATCACCTGAGCAAGAGGTAAACATAGTTACAGGTAATGTAATAAGAATTAATGCGAAAACTTTCTTCATATCCAAAATAGTTAGTAGTAATAATCGCAAATATATATAATGATTCTCATAATATTCAGTTTTAAACAGAAATTAACAAAGCAGCCGAGAATTCAACGTTGCGGTTAACAGATATTAAGATTGAAGAAAAAGGGGTAAAACGAACTTCTTTATGATGGAAGGTATTCTTATTTTGCATACCTTTGTAATTAGATTATACTTATTAAAGTAAATAACTGTAATGGAGAGAATAGGAAAAACAAAGTAATAATATGAAGAATCTATTTATTTTACTACTCATGTTGTGCTCGCTGACTGCGACCGCACAAGAACGTACTGACACTGTGATTCCGAAAGTTTTATGCAATGGCTATTTCTTTCGTGATATGAAAAGTCTTCCTTATAGTTCGTTCTCTATTCATCGACTGAAAGACAATGAGGGCAACAGCATCGTTGCCGTCGATGTCAATGGCGCATTACCGGAGTCTGTCATCCAACAGGCTATCCCTCGTGAGCAGGTTCACAACGCTGACCAGTTTCTGAAAGGTATCAATATGCTGCACGAGATGGAGGAACTGACAAGGGGGAAAGCAAAAGGTCACGACATTTTATATTATCCGGAAGTCGGCAAACAGTTCCCTAAGTTCTGTGAGAAAGATGTGGACGGACGAATATGGACTAACGATAGTGTGCGAGGTCATGTAATGGTACTTAACCTATGGTACTCCGGGTGTGGGCCATGCCGAGCAGAGATGCCGGAGCTTTCTACGTGGAAGGAAAAGTTTCCTGATGTCATATTCTTTTCTGCTACCTTCCACAAAGCCGAACAGGTGAAGAATATTACCGAGAAGCAGCATTTCACGTGGACGCACCTTGTAGAGGCCAAAGATATGATGTCGTGGATTGGCAACAAAGGATTTCCCCTCACTGTCGTGGTCGACAAGCATGGCATTGTCCGTCATGCTGTCCACGGTACCAGTGAAGGGAATCGCGCGCAAATACTAACTAAAATCAAAGAAGCAAATGCTGAATGATGCAACGCATCATGCCTTATTTGGGCATGATGCTGATGGCATAGCCACCACCGGCAGCAGCTCTCAACGTGAGTACTGAGCGGGCGGTAACAGTCTTCTTACTGATTACGTATGCCTGTGGGTTCTTGCGATAATCTGCATCCTTGGCATCCGCATATATCGTTGCTACATATTGACGACCTTTATCGAGGAAGTCAAGATGGAGTTTCGATACATGGCCTTTCTCACCTGCCGTGCAACCGACAAACCATTTATCGGAATTCTTGGCCTTACGGGCAACGGTGATATACTGACCCGGTTCTGCCTCCAGGTAACGACTGTCATCCCAGTCGACGGCGACATCTTTGATAAACTGGAAGGCAGCCATGTGTTTGCGATAGTTTTCTACGAGGTCGGCAGCCATCTGGAGCGGACTATACATCGTGACATACAGGGCCAACTGTCTTGCCAGGGTAGAATTGACATGTGAATGGTTCTGTGGATTCATCTTACTCATATCCATCTCGAAGATACCTGGAGTGTAATCCATCGGACCACCCTGTAGACGGGTGAAAGGAAGTATCGTCGTGTGGTTCACATTATTACCGGCTCCCGCTTCATATTCGGTGCCACGAGCGGCCTCGTTACCAATAAGATTAGGATAGGTGCGGCACAAACCTGTAGGACGTACTGCCTCATGTGCATTCACCATGATATGATGCTTGGCTGCCTCCTTCACGGCATAAAGATAGTGGTTTACCATCCACTGACCATAGTGATGCTCACCACGTGGTAATATGTTACCCACATAACCACTCTTCACGGCATCATAACCATATTTGTTCATTAGGTCGTAAGCGGCCTCCATATGGCGCTCATAGTTGCGCACAGAACCACTGGTCTCATGATGCATCAGAAGTTTTACTCCCTTGCTGTGTGCATATTCATTGAGTGCCTTGATATCAAAATCAGGATAAGGAGTTACGAAATCGAAGACATCATCCTTCTCATGACCAAACCAATCTTCCCAACCGATATTCCATCCTTCGACGAGTACTTGGTCGAAACCATTCGCTGCAGCGAAATCTATATATTTTCTCACATTCTCATTGTTGGCACCATGCTTGCCGTGTGGCTTTACCTTGGTATAGTCAATGGCATCGAGCTTTACCGAAGGGAGATCCCATGTGTATGACCATTGACTCATACCATTAATCATCTCCCACCATACACCGACATATTTCACGGGATGTATCCAACTGGTATCCTTTAGTTTGCAAGGGTCGTTCAGGTTAAGAATCAGATTGCTTGAGAGCATATCACGAGCGTCATCACTCACGATGATCGTTCGCCAAGGACTCTTGCAAGGGGCTTGCAAATAGCCTTTGTCTCCTCGTGCATCAGGGGTAAGGAATGATTCGAATACCATATTCTTGTCATCCAAGTTGAGGTGCATACAACTATAGTCGACCAAAGCTGCTTCGTGGAGGTTCAGATAGATTCCGTCCGGGGTCTTCATCTGAAGTGAGGTCTGAACGCATGTAGGTCCAGCAATGGTCTGCGATGCGTTATTGTCGTAAGCATGAGGAAGTTTCTCTCGAATCTCTGATAACTTCGACTCGGTATAATTATATTCCTGTGTATCATAATCAGCCGGTATCCACCAAGCCGTATTATCTCCACTCATGGCAAACTGACTATGTTCTTCCTTGATGACGAAGTAGTTGAGGTTCTTCGACAAAGGGAACTCATAACGGAATCCTAGGCCGTCATCATAAAGACGGAAACGGATATTCAGTCCGCGCTCTTCCGACTCTTGGGATAACTCTACGAACACTTCGTTATAGTGGTTGCGTATTTTGCGGGTCTCTCCCCACACCGGTTGCCACGTTTCATCAAAGGTAGAGATGGTACTCTTCTTGATGGTGAACCCTCGTTGCAGGTCGTGTACATCCTTAAGTTCCAGTCCCAGATGGGAAGGACGGATCACCGTCTTTCCCTTATATTCCAGTTGATAAGTAGGCTCACCATTTTGTGACAAGCGGAATGTCATCCTGAGTTTTCCGTTAGGTGAGTTCAATACTATAGGTTCCGCGGCCATCATCTTACCAGCAAGGCAGATCATGACGACCAAGAGCATACTTTTAATTACATTCTTCATTATATGTTTTATTTTTCTATTACTATCATTGTCCAGTATTTCAAATTCGGAGCTGTTGTAAGCACATAGGCACCATCCTGTCGGAATTTAATTTCCTGTGGAGCACCACCCATATAGTCAGGACTTGCCACCCATACTTTCTTTACGCCGGATGCCTTGATGCGTAGAGGCAAATTGCTATAGGTTGTCGGCTCTGGTTGTGTGCCATCAAGGTCTCGCCAACTCAAACTGTTTGCCTTGGAGAAGTTAAGCAAACTGATTACCTGTCGGTTGCCTACTTGTCGTGAAAGGGCTGTCACCCCGTGCGACTGTGGTGGCCAAGCGTTGATTCTTACCGAAGCGTCACCAGAGACAATGTCTGCTGTCGTCTGCTGTCCACCATCGCGAAGAAGGTTCTCATAGGCTGTCATAAAATCATAATATGCGATGATACTCTTCTTGAGTTCATTGCTCATCTCGAGGTTTGCGTTTGGGAAATATTCATGACAGAGCATGTGGTCGCCGAGTTCGAGATGGGCACCACCAAGCGCGAAGATGACAGCATCGGTGAGGAGTATTCCCGGTGTATTGAATGTGCCCTTGGCACCCGACTTATTATAGTCCATATATGCGGCAAAGACGGTGTTCATGGTGTTACCGCTGAAACTGTTGTTTTCGCTGATGACCTTGTAGAAATCACTAAACTTATCCTCTGTGCCCCACATCTCGTTATATAAGAAGTCAACATCCCCTGTGCCGGCAATGTTACGTTGGCCAAAGCGAGATACAGCATTCATGACAAGCGATTTCTCAGGACGTGCTTTCTTGATATTGTTAACGAAAGAACCAAAGCCTTGTGGCAGGTTTACGACACTTCCATAATAATCATACACTGCACTACGGTCTCCTACTTGGTCGATATGGAAGCCATCAAAGTCTAAACTGCCATATACTTCATTGTTGCGTTCAATGATATACTTCTGCCAATCGGCATTAGAAGGATCGAGAAGATAGATGTCACTCTTCCAACTATCAGAGAGATCCAGTTTGTCTTTCTCTGAGTGGTTGCTGTTCTTGTAGAGATACCAATGACTGTTCACACCATCGGCAGCAGCATCGTCAAGAGCACCATAACAGAGGTTGTAGAACATTGCCTTCATACCATGTTGATGAGCTGTACTGATGTAGTCCTTCACAACAGAGGTGAGCACCTGACGGTTAGCGATGTCCTTATACTCATCAAGGAGATTCTCCGGAGTACCACCAAGTGGCCAATGGTGTTTATTCTGCCAATCATAGAACTGCAGACCATTGATATGGCAACGGTTCAGATATTGCAGTTCAGAAGCTACCTGTGATGGGGTCTTCGAAGCATCATAGGTTCCCACGAAACCATAACGTGGGAATCGTTTCCAGTCGCTCGACACATCGACTCCAATCGTTCCATATATCGTCTCCTCGTCACCAGACACGCCATATACATCAACAAGATAACCTTTGTTGTCGTCGGAAGGTGCTGTCCACTTGTAGGAATTCCCGGAGAGAGCCTCATCAACGATCACATCTGCACCATGGCGAATACGAATCTTCGCATCAGTAGGAATGTTACCCTTGATACTGAAGTCTACATCACTTCCAGGTGCGTAGATTGCCTTATCAGTGGTAATCGCCAGATTGAGGTTCTCTGACATGGGAATCACAGACGAGAAGATTTCAGGATTATTATATTCGTTACCATCAACATCATTGCTGCAACCACACGACAGTGTGGTCAACGTTGCAATAAAGAGTAGGATATTCATCTTTTTCATTTCACAATTATTGTTTTACGATTGTTACAGTTTCTTTCAATTGATTTACGGTGATGGTATATGTTCCCGAAGAAGTAATCTTCCACTTCTGGTCAACATCACCGATATTATTATCGAGATATTGTTCTTTCTGATACTCATCACTCTTATTGATCAGGAGAGCATGCTCTTCGTTCCCTGTCGGAGCAACATCGTTGCCGGAAGCGCACATCAGCCAAGCACCATTCCAGTCGCTCTGCTTATCCAAAGAGAATTTCAGTTCTCCAGCTTGAAGGTTTCCTGTCCAAGTAAAGACCATAGGGTCGGTGGTTGCTGTCATAGCGGTAGCATTCCCGAGATCCCATCCGTTCGGTGTAGCATCACCGACAAGATATATCATCTCATAAGGTTTGAATTCCTTCATCATCATTCGTTCCTTACCAGCACGGATGTCGAAACATATCTTATAGGCTTTCCCAGCCTCACCGGCATTAAGATACCATTTGTTGTCAGGATCAAATCCATTGATTAGGGTAACGGAAGGATCTGTATAGCCTTGATGATAAGTTACGGCCTTGAACATATTCTCCCAACTGCCACTAGCTGTACCAAACTTGAATTCACCGGCAGCATCGAAGACTTTACCATAACGGAAGAGGAATGGGTCGAGCGGATCTTTCGTCATCTCTTCGAAGTTCCATCCTGTTGCATCACCTACGAAGAACAACTGATCGTAATCCGGTTGCTGTCCGTCTGTCTTCTCGCAAAGTAGTGTACTGTCGAGCAAATCTACCGTCATGCGATAGTAGTGAGATTCGGTGATATGGAATTTTTCATCCGGGTCATCATCTTTAGAACGATAGATCACCTTGCCTTGTCCGTCATTATTATAAGAAGGAAGGAACTGTCCCTGTGTCGTAATAAACTTATAGTCACCAGCTACAAGATTACCCTCCCAAGAGAACTTGCCATTATCCACACGAGTCATCACGGTAGGATGGTCTGCACTCCATCCGGTAGGTGTAGCATCACCGATGAGATACAACGTTTCCGTAACCGGTTGATAAGGTATCACCGCGAAGTCTACCGAAGCGATTTGTGTAGGTACCCCCTCTGAGATTGCCGAGATACGCGCTTCCAATTCAATATTTTGTCCGGGAACGCCATTAAACTTATCGAGGATGATATTATTCAGGTTTTCTTGGTTCACACTCCATGCATATACCTGAGTTTCATTGTTCACGGCAACATAAGCGTTTTGAAAATCAGAGCCCTTAGGGGCCAGTTCGAGCTGATAATAGATACGGTGCCCCGTCCCATTGTTGTTACCCGTTGTCCAAGAGAAGGCAACAGCTTCGTTGGCATGCGTTTTCTCGTTAAGCGTCGTCGCCTGCTGATCTGATGTCAACATCAGTTGATCGCATCCCTTATCCAGTTCTGAATAGTCATTGTCAGCACAAGAAGTCAATGCGACAGCGGCTACGACCATGAACAATAACTTATATATCTTTTTCATCTTTTGCTTTATTTAAAATGTATATTATGTGAAAAGTCCATTTTAATAACCGGGGTTCTGAGTCATCAACGGATTAGCATCCATCTCTGTCTGAGGAATCGGGAACAAGAGGCGCTCCTTGGTAGCACGAGTTTTGCCAATGGCGTGAAGGAATTTGACAGCATAAGAGCCATCGCCTATACGGATGAGGTCGAACCATCGATGTCCCTCAAAAGCCAGTTCCACACGACGCTCGTGAATGATCTTCTCTCTCATCTCAGTCTGATTGAGTCCAGCGACATTAGGTAGACCGGCACGATGACGTACGATATTCAATGGTGCGCATGCAGCTGCAGTCTGTCCCAGTTCGTTCAGGGCCTCAGCCTTCATCAAGAGCACATCAGCATAACGCCATACGACGAAGTTGGCTGGATTCGTGTTATATTCCGGAGAGATATTCTTGGTGACGAGGAATTTACGCACATTGAATCCCGTATTCGAATAACTGCTTTTATAACTCTTGCCATCGAATTCCGGACAGCCTTCATAGAACACGGTAAGATCCTTACGCTTGTCACCCTCTTCATATTGCGACATGAATTCCTTTGTAGGCTGATTCCATCCATAACTTCCAGCAACGAAATCAGAGTTACGAGGTCCCATGAAGGTTGACAGCCAACTAGACTGTGGATTGTTACCCCAGAAATCGTATTCTGTATTTCCGGAAAACTGTACCTCGAAGATTGATTCCGGCCCATTATTGACGGTAGCATCGAAGTTACGCTCATAGCTACACTTTGACAAGTCGTAACCGAGGGCTGTAACAGAGTCACAGAGATTTACCACATGCTGATAGTATTCTTTATTCCTAGGAGCAAGGGTAAGATAGATATCTGCCATCTGGGTAAGAGCTGCATCCTTACAAGCACGACCGACATTTTCGGAATCATACTGCGACTTGGCTGGAAGAATATCTATCGCACGTTGGCAATCTGACATGATCTGACGATATACCTCATCAACGGAAGCACGCGCAATGGCAGTGGTTTGTCCTGGTTTGAAGGGTTCCAAACGGAGAGGGACACCACCATAGAGTCTTACGAGGATATAGTAATAATGTGAACGGAGGAAAAGAGCCTCACCTAGACAACGTTCCTTCAAACTGCCCTTCTCATATCCTGTCGACTCGATACTTTTTATCAACGTGTTACACTGTCCGATGCCGACCCACGGAGAGCGCCACATATAAAGGGCCATACCGTTATCACTAAGTGTCGTGAAGTTGGAGGCCTGTACGGTTTCCAGTCCGTCAGTACCGCCACCGGCACCTACGATACTGTTTCCGGCAACGATATCGAGCGTCCACAGACGTTGGTTATACATATTCGAACTCTGAAGAGTACGATAGCATGCATTTGTCATAGCGACTGCCACTTGGTCATCAATTTCCGTTTCCGGGTCGACAGTATTTTTAGGAGATCTCTCCAAGAAATCGTCAACACAAGATGACAAAGCTGTAGCAAAGGTCAATCCAAGGAAGACATTGCCAATGATATTTCTTATATTTCGTTTCATGATAGCTTTAGTTTTTAGAAATTGAAGTTTATTCCAAGGTTGAATGTTCTTGAAATCGGATAACGGGAGAGATCAATTCCATTGATATCGACCTCTGGGTCAAAACCACTATATTTGGTAATGGTGAAGACATTCTCACAAGAGAGTGTCAGACGTGCGTTCTGAATGGCCAGCGCCTTAAGCCAACTCTTAGGGAAATTGTAAGAAAGGCTCAACGTCTTGAGACGAATATAAGAACCGTCTTCTACATATCTGTCAGAGACACGTGTATTCTGATTAGGGTCACCGTAGACGGCACGTGGCATACTGTTGCTGGTACCTTCGGCAGTCCATCGGTTCAACACATCGGTAGTTTGGTTATAGGCTGCCGACATACCCGTAAGGTCAATATTATTAGCGTTAAAGATCTTGTTTCCGGCAACGCCCTGGAAGAAGACACCCAGTTCAAAGCCATTCCATGTAAGAGTGTTATTCAGAGAGAACAGACTTGTAGGATTCGGGTTACCGATGATCGTACGGTCTTCATCATTGATGACGCCATCGTTGTTAAGGTCTTTGAATCTGATATCACCGGCCTCGGCACCAGGCTGAATCGCATGCTGTTGCACTTCAACTTCATTTTGGAAGATACCATCCGTGACATATCCATAGAATACATTTATCGGATAACCTTTCTCCAATATCGTCACATACGAATTGTTGATCTGGTTAATATAATAAGGAACACTACTGTTCAAGTCGATGATCTTATTTCTGTTATAGGTGTAAGAGATATCAGAAGTCCATCCCAGTTTACCCTTCAAGTTAACGGTATGGAGGGAAACC
>Ga0256404_1003042_pt1 | contig 35373 bp, 21 predicted proteins | sample RumenRJG_01DNA_FD_185990 | JGI IMG/M metagenome (GOLD analysis project Ga0256404, IMG submission 185990) | Bovine rumen microbial communities from Lethbridge, Alberta, Canada - RJG_01 | ecosystem: Host-associated > Mammals > Digestive system > Stomach > Rumen | place: Canada: Alberta | collected... | reverse complement strand
TGTATTGGGACATACCGTAAAGGAACACCAATATTCCGAGTCACCCGAGTCACCATGCAGAATTTCCTGTTTATAGGGATTTCAAGCGAATCTACCTCACTGAAATGTTAAAACCGCCGAAGTCAGGAAATGGATGATGAATCCGTGCGAAGAGTGCACACTTTTGTCAAAACCACCTGTAGTTTATCGGATGCTTACGCAGAACGGAGACTCCGCACAAGCAGAACGGAGACTCCGAACAAAGTGAACGGAGGCTCCGAACAAACAGAACGGAGCCTCCGTTCATGCTGGACGAAAGCTCCGTTCAAGTTTGGATTAAGCAAACGTTTTTTCTGTTACTTCACCTCCCAGATGTCGTTGGTTTCGAGCAGCTCCATGAAGTTGTGATACTTCTTCTGTGCGCTCACCTCAGCAATCTGGGCATGAACGGCATCGTTGTAGGTGGGAGCTTCTACGTCGCGAATGACGCCGAGGGCGATGGGGAAACCGTTCTCAGGCGACATCATGGCGAGTTTCAGCTGCAGGGTGTTGTCCTCGCAGTGGGCATCGTGAACGAGCACGTCGTCGAGCGTGTAGCCGTCCTTGCCAATCTCCACGACCTTCAGGCCGAAGCCCTGCTGTACAAGACCGTACTCGTTGTTCTCGCCGAAGACGAGCTTCTCGCCGTGGCGCACGTAGATGGCGTTCTTCTTACGGCCCTCGTTGTTGTAGACCACGTCGTGACAGTGGTCGTTGAAGATGACGCAGTTCTGCAGCACCTCGGTGACCGAGGCACCCTTGTGCTCGTAGGCAGCCTTCAGCACCTCGACACTACCCTTGGCATCGGTGGCCACACAACGGGCGAAGAAGTGTCCGCGGGCACCGAAGCAGAGCTCGGCAGGACGGAACGGGTCCTCGACCGTGCCGTAAGGGCTCGACTTCGACACGAAGCCACGGGGAGAGGTGGGAGAATACTGTCCCTTTGTCAGACCGTAGATGCGGTTGTTCAACAGGATCATGTTCAGGTCGATGTTACGACGGTTGGCATGGATGAAGTGGTTACCACCGATAGCCAGTCCGTCGCCGTCGCCAGATACCTGCCATACGGTGAGGTTGGGGTTGGCGACCTTCGCACCGGTAGCAATGGCAGCGGCACGACCGTGGATGGTGTTCATGCCGTAAGTAGCCATGTAGTGGGGCAGACGGCTCGAACAACCGATACCGCTGATCACTGCAATATTCTCAGGGGCCACGCCAATCTCGGCCATAGCCTTATGGAGGGAAGCCAGGAAGAAATGGTCGCCACAACCAGGACACCACCGCGGCTGTCCTTTCTTATAATCTTGTGCTGTATAACTCATAATACTTCTATTATTTTACGACAACGGATTTGACGGATTATACGGATTTTATCTAATCGGGAAACGCTCTTTTACAAGTGATTTCTCGCCAAAGTTAATGAGCAGAGAAAGATTGAGACCTGCAATCTTAGCATAATTGATGGCTTGAGAGCGATGCACGTCATCCAGTTCTTTTACAGCCTTTAATTCTACTATAATCTTGTCATAGCAGATAAAGTCGGGGATAAAAGTTCCCTCTAAAACAATGCCTTTGTATATTGCATGTATTTCCTTTTCACGAACGAAAGGTATTCCACGTTCAGAAAACTCAATTGCCAGAGCTTCCTGGTAGACCTTTTCTGTAAATCCAGGTCCCAGTTCGCTATGCACCTTCATAGCAGCACCAATTATCTGGTAGGTTTCCTGTTCGTATCTTAGCATGACCTTAATCCGTAAAATCCGTTTAATCCGTTGTTTTTAATTCATTATTACTTGTTGATAATCTTGGTGAATGCGTTAACGAGTTCCTCGACCACGAAGGGTTGTCCCTTGACCTGATTGAACTGGAAGGGGACGAAGTTGTCGACCTTCATGCGGAGGTAGGCAGCGAGCTGTCCCATGTTCTGTTCGGCCACCACCACCTTCTTGTACTTGGTGAGTACCTCGGCGGTGTTCTTAGGCAGCGGGTTCAGGTACTTGAAATGGGTCTGTGCCACCTTGTAGCCCTTGGCACGGAGCTCGTCCATAGCAGAACGGAGGTGTCCGTAGGTAGAGCCAAAGCCCACGATGAGCAGGTCAGCATTGTCGACGTCGCCCTCCACTTCGAGGTCGGGCACAGGGATATTCGCTATCTTCTGCTGGCGCAAGCGGGTCATCAGGTCGTGGTTCTCAGGGTTTGTAGAGATGGCACCCGTAGCGTTGTCCTTCTCCAGACCACCGAGGATATGGGCAAAGCCCTCGCGTCCCGGCACAGCCCAATAGCGAGTGCCGTTCTCGGCACGCATATAAGGTGTCCATTTGCCTTTCAGTTCCTCAGGCACGTATGGGGGATTGATGGGGTCGAGCTTGTTGATGTCGGGCAGTTTGAAGGCGCCAGAGCCGTTGGCCACGAAGGCATCGGTGAGCAGCACCACAGGCGTCATGTGTTCCAGTGCCATCTTTGCAGCCTGGTAGGCGGCATCGAAGCAGTCGGTAGGACTGATGGCTGCCATTACCGGCATGGGACTCTCACCGTTACGGCCGAAGAGCACCTGCAGCAGGTCGGTCTGTTCCGACTTCGTGGGCAGACCCGTAGCAGGACCGCCGCGCTGCACGTCGAGCACGACAAGCGGCAACTCCATGATGACGGCGAGGTTCATAGCCTCGGACTTCAGGCAGATGCCAGGGCCAGAGGTAGAAGTGACGCCGAGGGCACCGGCGAACGAAGCACCGAGAGCCGACGAGCAGCCTGCAATCTCGTCCTCGCACTGTACGGTAATGACACCGCACGACTTGTGCTTCGACAACTCGTGGAGCACATCAGTAGCAGGAGTGATGGGATAGGAACCGAGGTAGAGCTTCAGTCCGGCCTTCTCGGCAGCGGCGATAAAGCCATAGGCCGTAGCCTTGTTGCCGGTGATGTCCATATAGCGTCCGGGCTGCTTCTCCTTCGACTCCACACGGTAGACGTTCACCGTCGAAGAGTGAGTGTTGTGTCCATAGTCGTAGCCAGCCTGGATCACCTTGATATTAGCCTCGGCGATGGCAGGCTTCTTGGCGAATTTCTCACGAAGGAAGTTAGCTACGAGGTTTAGGTCGCGGTCGAAGAGCCAGCAGACAAGACCCAGCGCAAACATGTTACGGCACTTCAGCATGGCCTTGTTGTCCATGCCGCTGTCGGCCAGACAGTCCTTCACCATCGTCGTCAGCGGGCACTGGATGACACGGTCTGGGTCGATGCCCATCTCGCCCAGATAGTCCTCACTCTTGAACTGAGCCTTCTCCAGGTCCTTCGGTCCGAACGAGTCGGTATCGATGATAATGGTAGCACCCGGCTTCGCATAGCGGTACTGCGTCTTCAGCGCAGCAGCATTCATAGCCACCAGCACGTCGCACTTGTCGCCAGGGGTGTAGACCTTGCCGGCACCGATGTGTACCTGGAATCCGCTGACACCTGTCAGTGAGCCTTGCGGGGCGCGGATGTCAGCAGGATAGTCGGGAAATGTTGAGATACCATTGCCTACGGTAGCCGAGACCGTAGAAAAGATGTTTCCGGCCAACTGCATGCCGTCGCCGGAGTCTCCTGAAAAACGCACGACCACCTGGTCGAGCTCTTTCACTTCTAATTTTTCAGCCATAGCTTTCTCTAAATAAAAACTTATTGAATATATTCGGTTGCAAAGGTCGCAAACTTTAGTGAGATAGCAAAACTTTTGGGCCAAAAAAGCATATTTCTCACAAAAAACATGACATATTTATACACGAAAGCTGTATATTATGATAAAATGTCAGCAAAAAGCCAATAATAAAAAAGCGAAGCGCATCCTCTAAATGCAGAAAAGGATGCGCTTCGAATTGCATGTCGCTTATCGTGGAAATCACATATAGCCCAACCAACGCAGGATGTCGTTGAGGTTGGCCACGACCATGAGCAGAATCAGGATGCCGAAGCCTACGTACTCGGCTCGGATCATGAACTGGTCAGACGGTTTCCTGCCAGTGATCATCTCGTAGAAGAGGAAGAGCACGTGTCCGCCATCGAGTGCGGGGATGGGCAGGATGTTCATGAAAGCAAGGATGATGCTGAGGAAAGCCGTCATCTTCCAGAACAGATACCAGTCCCAGACGGGTGGGAACAGCGAGCCGATGGCTCCAAAGCCGCCCAACGACTTCGCACCGTCGGCCGTGAAGACATATTTCATGTCGTCGACATATCCAGCCAGAACATTCCATCCGTACTTGATGCCGGCAGGGAAGCTCTGGAAGAATCCATACTCGGTGGTGACGGTCTCGAAATTGGTCATGGCCTTGTTGACAAAGCCCAACGTCAGGCTACCACCCTGTTCTACATTGAGCACCGTCTGCAAGGTGTCGACCCTTGCACTGTCGCTGTGTGCCACCACCATCTGTGTCGTACGCACCTTCATGCTGTCTTCCGCAGTCACGGCAGCGGTCATCATATCCTTCAAGCGTCCCAGCTCATAGATGAAATCATTATGGTCGGCCACCGCATGGCCGTTGATGCTCAGGATCTTGTCGCCAACCTTCAGTCCCATCTTCTCAGCAGGCGTGCCTGACACAATGCTATCGATGCTCATGGGCAACAACGGTGCCACGAAACGCGGTTCATCCTTAATCATGTTGAGCATGTTCAGATCACCGGGAAGGGCGATGCTCACTTCCTTGCCGTCACGGCGGACCTTCACCTCACGGGCCTTCGAGATGTCACGGAACAGGTCACCGCCATATTCCTTGAAAGCCTTGCCATCGGCACTCAGCAGGATGTCGCCGTCGTGGAATCCCAGCGCCTTGGCTTCGGTATTGAACTTCATGCCATAGCTCATGTTCTGAACAGGCAGATAGGTGTCGCCCCAGGCAAAGAGAATCATCGAGTAGATGAACAGCGCGAGCAGGAAGTTCACCAGCACGCCGCCAATCATAATCAGCAGTCTCTGCCACACGGGCTTCGTACGGAACTCCCAAGGATGCGTCTCCTCACTCAGTTTCTGATTGGTCTCGTCGATCATACCGTCGATGGCGCAATAGCCACCCAGCGGCAGCCAGCCCAGACCATACTCTGTACCCACATACTCCTTCTTCTTGGTCTTGACGACCTTGCCGTCATTGTCGGTCTCCTCGACCTCCTTTTCGGGCACTACCTCCGGGCTCAGCCTCAGCAGTCGGCGCACCCAGGTGTCGTAGGTGCTGAGGATATGGAACTTCGGATTGAAGAACAGATAGAACCTCGACACGCGTACCTTGAATAGTTTCGCAAAGGTGAAGTGCCCCAGTTCGTGGAGCAACACAAGCAGGCTGATAGCCAGCATGAACTGAAATAATCTTATCAGAAAAATACTCATATTGTTAAGATATAAGGGATAAATGAAAAGGGAGAAGGGATAAATTCGCTTCCGCTTTACATCACCCCACTTTTTTGATATTGTTTTTTGTTGTTTTGATTGACGATATTAATAAGGCAAGAACTTCTCTACAGTCTTTTTCCATACTGTCATGTTCACTTTCTGTTATATAATTGGTGTCTCGTAGTAATCTCAGCCAGTAGATTGATTCATTACATTCCTTAAGGGATACCGAGAGTTTGTTGATGAAATCCGCAGGGCTCTGAGCATATACCGCCTCACTGACGAGGGCACCAACAGCCGTTCCTGAACGAAACAGCTGATTCAGCATCCCGTACTCCTTAGGAGTGCATTGAATAGACTTGACCAGATTGACAATTCTTACTGCCAGGTTATAGCTTTTGACTTCTAAAGGAGAATTAGCATTTTTACGTATATCCATAAGGCGGAAGCAAATTTTTCACTTATCCCTTTTCACTTATACCTTTTCACTTATCCCTTTTCACTTATCCCTTTTCACTTATCCCTTAAGTAACTGCATTGCAATTCTTCTTGCCTCGGCATCGGTGGCCACGTAGTCGTCGTAGCGGGGCGACTTGACAAACGTGGTGCGCTCCATGGTCTCGGCTATGATGTCACCCATCTGCAGGAAGCGACAGCGATCCTCGAGGAAGGCACGGTTCACGATTTCGTTGGCTGCATTGACGATACACGGCATATTGCCGCCCCGGCGTATGGCCTCGTATGCCATGGCCAAGCAGCGGAACTTCTGAAGGTCTGGTTCGAAGAAGTCCAAATGCTGGGCAGCAAACAGGTCGAGTCGCTTGCCGCTGAGCGGTAGTCTCTGGGGGAACGAGAAGGCATACTGTATGGGCAGGCGCATGTCGGGTACGCCGAGCTGAGCCTTCACCGAGCCGTCCACAAACTGAACGGCACTGTGGACGATGCTCTGCGGGTGTACCAACACCTGTATCTGATCAGCCTCGACACCGAAGAGCCATTTCGCCTCGATAACCTCGAAGCCCTTGTTCATCATCGAAGCCGAGTCGATGGTGATCTTCGCACCCATGTCCCATGTGGGATGGCGCAGGGCGTCGGCTTTGGTCACATGGGCAATCTCTTCCAACGACTTCGTGCGGAACGGGCCACCCGATGCCGTCAGCAATATCTTGTCGATCTCGTTCTCATCCTCACCCACAAGGCTCTGGAAGATGGCTGAGTGCTCACTGTCGACAGGCAGGATGCTGGATCGGTATTCCTGTGACAGATTGCAGATAAGCTCGCCCGCCACGACGAGTGTCTCTTTGTTAGCCAGTGCAATGTTCTTGTGGGCCTTGATGGCATGAATGGTAGGCGAAAGGCCCGCAAAGCCCACCATGGCGGTGAGCACGATGTCAATAGGGTCGGCCTCGACAATTTCGTCAAGCGCCTTTGCTCCGGCATAGACCTTCACGTCGGGCAGGTCCTGCATGAGGTCGCGCAGCTCGCCGAGTCGCTGTTCGTTGGCAATGACCACGGCAGCAGGATGGTGCTTATGGGCCTGTTCGGCCAACAGTTCCACCTTGTTGTTAGCTGTCAGGCAGTACACTTCATACAGGTCGCTATGCTCCTCGATGACTTCGAGGGCCTGCGTCCCTATGCTGCCAGTGGAGCCGAGGATGGCTATTTGCTTTTTCCTTTTCACTATGTCTTATTATTTATCTGTTTCACAATTCCAGCAACCCTTCTGGCAAACGCATGCTGATCTGACGTTTGTCTTTGTCTATCTGACTGATGAACTCGTCGGCAGCGGGAATCAGGCGCCCGTCGCTCAGCTCGAAGAGAATGTTGGCCGTACTGTCGTCGATATCGGCAATGCTGCCTACGACGGCACCTGTCTGTGCATCGACAATGCTGAAGCCCACCAGCACCGCTAATGAGAGTGCCTCGCTGTCGTCATCGGTCAGTGACAGCGGGAAGTAGACGTCGCAGTTGGTCAGCTCGCGGGCCCGTTCCTGCGTGTCCACGTCCTCGAACTTCACCAAGGCAGTCGAGTCGCTACGGAAACGGTATTCCTCTATGAAGAAGGGGACAAGGATTCCGTCGACATCGAGCACGAGGTAATCGGCATCTACGCGGTCGAACACATCGTCATCGAACATGAACGACACTTCGCCCTTCACGCCGTGCGCCTTACCCAAGCGGCCAATCTTATAGACTTCTTCTTTTCTTATCATTCTTTTTTTGGGGTTATGGGGCTCATGGGGCCAATGGGGCTCATGGGGCTTATGAGACACGCTTGATGCAGGCACCCAGAGCGTTCAGTCTTTCCTCTATGTGCTCGTAACCACGGTCTATCTGCTCAATGTTGTCGATGCGGCTGGTGCCACGTGCACTCATGGCAGCAATAAGCAGGGCGATGCCCGCACGGATATCTGGACTCGACATACGTCCGGCACGGAGCTGCACCTTACGGTCGTGACCCACGACCACGGCACGATGCGGGTCACAGAGGATAATCTGTGCACCCATGTCGATGAGCTTGTCGACGAAGAACAGTCGGCTCTCGAACATCTTCTGGTGGATGAGCACTGACCCACGGGCCTGTGTGGCCACGGTGATGAGCACCGACAGCAGGTCGGGCGTGAGTCCCGGCCACGGCGCGTCGGCCAATGTCATGATGGTTCCGTCGATAAACGACTGCACCTCGTAGTGGCGCTGACGAGGAATGACGATGTCATCGCCCTCGACCTTTATTTTCACGCCCAAACGGCGGAAGGCATCGGGTATGCAGCCGAGGTCCTTCAGCGACACATCCTTGATGCGCACGCCATCGCCCACCATGGCAGCCATGCCGATGAACGATCCCACCTCGATCATGTCGGGCAGTATCTGGTGCTCGGCACCATGCAATTCCTTAACGCCCTCAATGGTCAAGAGGTTCGACGCGATGCCGCTGATGCGGGCACCCATGCTGTTGAGCAGGTGACAGAGCTGTTGCACGTAAGGCTCACAGGCAGCATTATATATAGTGGTGGTGCCGTGTGCCATGACTGCGGCCATGATGATGTTGGCCGTACCCGTGACGCTGGCTTCGTCGAGCAGCATATAGGTACCCTTGAGGGTGGAGGGTGAAGGGTGGAGGGTGGGGGGTGAAGGGTGGAGAGAGGAGGGAGAAGGGGATGCACTGATCTCATAGACATCGCGCCCTTCGACGTGGCGGAAGCGTGCACCGAGTTTCTCGAAGCCCAGGAAGTGGGTATCAAGTCGGCGTCGCCCAATCTTGTCGCCACCCGGCTTGGTCACGACAGCCTTGCCCATGCGGGCCAGCAGCGGACCGATCATCAGTACTGAACCGCGCAGCTGGGCACACTTGTGCACAAACTCGTCGCTCTCCAGATAGTCCAGACGCAGTTCGTTGGCCTGGAACGTATAGTCGTTGGCCGACAGTCTTTCTACCTTTACACCCACGTCGCGTAGCAGCTGTATGAGGTTCTGCACGTCGCGTATGTCAGGGATATTGCGCAGGGTGACCGGCTCCGACGTGAGCAGCGAGGCACAGATGACCTGCAGGGCCTCGTTCTTCGCTCCCTGCGGTTTGATGATGCCGCTCAGCGGATGTCCGCCTTCGATGATAAAAGCTGCCATATCGGATCGTTACTTTTTTCTCTTTCCTTTCTTCGGAGTGGGGTCGTTGTCGGCCGATACAGTCCTGGGCAGCGTCAAGTGGCTCAAGTTCAGCTGTATGACACCGTCGGTCATGCGGGCAATGTCGTCGACCACCTTCTCGTCGTCGATCGAGCCATGTCCCCACAGTATGAGGTCGCGCTTCATCTGGTTGGCCGTCAGACGGGCCAGTTCGTCGCGCTCACTGCCTTCGGGCATGGTCTTCAGCTTCTCGCAGAGCTCCTCGACCAGCCGACCGTAATGGCGCAGACGTATGCTGGTCTGTGGCAACGGCAGTGGGTCGGGCTTTGCATGAATCTTCTCAGCCTCGCTCACGTCGTAGGGCCAGTCGATGTCGAGTTGCCGGCGGCTCATCAGGTACAGATGATCCCACAGTGTCTGCTTATAGTCGGCATTCGACCTGATCTGCGGCACCTTGGTCTCCATCAGTTTCACAATAGTTTTGGCACAGCGCAACCGCTCCTCCTTCGTAGGAAGGGCAATGGCCACCTCAATCATTTTCTGTATTTCGCGGCCGTACTCGGGCAACTGCAGCGCCTCGCGCTGGGTGTTGTAGTCTAATCCTGATATATTCACCTCGTACTATTTACTATTTTACTATTTACTAATTTACAATTATAATTGAAGCGGATTTCGTGATATTTTTGCCACATAATCCTTCAGGTAGAAGGGCTCGAAGTAGGCCACGTCCTCAGTTTGTCCACACAGCAGTCTGCGCTCAGCCAGTGGTTGCATCCATCGTGCTATCGGCTCAACGCCCTCAATATAACGGGCATTGGGATGGTTGATGATCTCCATGCACTTCGCGGCACCGGGACCGAAGAAGCAGACGGGACGCTCGTCAAGCCACTGACGGTAGGTGTCGGCATCGACCACGTCGGCCTGCACCTCTCTGACAGGATGCAGGGCACGGTCGTAAAGACCGGCATAGACCTCCATGCGGCGGGCATCGAGCATGGGGCAGAGCAACGTATGCTCGTCCATGTCAGGCTCACGCAGCAGCACGGGCACACAGAGCAGTTCGAGCGTTGGCACGGCAATAAGTTTCAGGTCGCGACCATAGCAGATGCCCTTGGCCATCGACACGCCAATGCGCAGACCTGTATAGCTGCCAGGTCCGCAGCTCACGGCCACGGCATCGAACGGTATGGCATGGCTGTCGGTAAACGACATGGCTTCGTCGACCATCGAGCCCAACCGCTCGGCAGCGGCACCCTTCTGGTCGGTACGCTCCTCTTCATGATAGATGACCTGCGAATCCTCGCTCACAGCCACTGAGCACACGGCGGTGCTCGTCTCAATATGCAGTATGCAAGACATCGATTCTACAATTGACTATTTTCGATTTTAAGGTGCAAAGTTACGCATTTTCCAGTCAATATATTGCGTTTTATCAGAAATTAACTGTTTTACATTGCTCATATATGCCCGATATTTCGTAATTTTGCAGCATGACACCGAGATTCCACCCACTATCAACCGACATTGAACCACCCGTCAGGTTTAACGATCCTTTCGACTATGAGCCTCATCAGCTGTGTATCATAGCAGCTGCTCGCGTGCGCGCATATATAAAAGAGGTGGGACTGCACGAAGAAGGGAAGATGCTCGGCGTGCTGGTTTGTCGCCAACACGACGGACAGTTGGGTTTCCTGGCGGCCTACAGTGGTCTGCTGGCCGGGCGCAACGACTGGGAGTGGTTTGTGCCCCCGGTGTTCGATGCCCAGCAGCCCGACGGCCACTTCAAGACCACCGAGCGTGCCATCTCGGCCATCAACGCCGAGGTACGTGCCCTGACCGACTCTGCAACGAATGGAACGCCATCCTCGGAAGCAGCGGCACAGATACAGATGCTGAGACAACAGCGCAAGCAGATGTCGGAAGACCTGCAGCTATGGCTGTTCCGACAGTACCGCATGCTGAACGCACGCGGTGAAGAGAAAGACCTGGTAGAGCTATGGCGCGACTACCATCAATCCGAACGCATCAGGCGCAAATACCCGCTACCGCCAGGGGGAACGGGCGACTGCTGCGCACCCAAGCTCCTGCAGTATGCCTACCAGCAAGGAATGCAGCCGCTGTGCATGGCCGAGTTCTGGCAAGGCGAGTCGCCCCGTGGCGAGATACGCCATGAAGGTCACTACTATCCTGCCTGTCGGGGCAAATGCAAGCCTGTGCTGGAGTGGATGCTACAAGGGCTCGACGTCGAAACGGCACCAGCCATACGGGAGGCCACCGACACCCTACGGCCTGAGATACTCTATGAGGACAGTCAGATTGCAGTCGTGATGAAGCCGGCAGGCATGCTCGCCGTGCCCGGACGCACCGGTGAGCCATCGGTGGCCAGTATGCTCCGCCAGCGCTATCCCGAAGCCGAGGGTCCGATGATGGTACACCGTCTCGACATGGACACGTCGGGACTCATGGTCGTAGCCCTAACCAACGAAGCCTACCACGACCTGCAACGCCAGTTCCTTGAACGCTCCGTAAGCAAACGCTACGTGGCCCTGTTGCAATCGCCATCCTGTCTAACGCTACTGAGAAGCAACCCGCAAGGCATCATCAGTCTGCCCCTGCGCCCTGACCCGCTCGACCGTCCGCGACAAGTAGTCGACCCCCTGCACGGCAAGCAGGCCGTGACACGCTACGAACTGCTCTCTGATGCCCCACCCCACCCCCGCGTGGCACTCACACCACTGACGGGACGCACCCACCAGCTGCGCGTCCACTGTGCCCATCACGACGGGCTCGGCTGCCCCATCCTTGGCGATCCGCTCTACGGCGAACGTGCCGACCGACTCTACCTGCACGCCTGCCAGTTGTCGTTTCGCCACCCGTCTACGGGCGAAACACTCTCCTTCAACTCGCTACCGATATTCTGACGAGACACCGCCAAATATCCATCTCACACCAAAACAAGTTGTTTTACTTTTTAACGGAGTATTCCTTCGAGACCGAAGAAGTATTTATCGCATACCAAAACAACTTGTTTTGGTGCGAGGCTCCTACTTCCTTCTGCCACAAACAAGTATTCTTTGTTCTGCGGTCAGGCACGAATGACAAAAACAAAGCTGATAAACGCAGGCGGTCTGCCCCTGCACTGGACGGTTTCGCCACTTCCGAAGCTTGAATTATGAGCCCACTTGAAAAAGTAGACATATACTGGCGAGTTATGAGAACAACTTGCAAAATGTCATATTTGGCACGGAAAAACGCTGAAGACACTGTTATTCATGATAGAAAAACCGTGTTTGTCCGCGTTTTTCCGTGCCAAATAGAAAGCAGAAAATAGCACAAAGACTTTTTCAAGTGGGTTCAATTATTTATGCATTACTAAAAAAATAGGCAGTATTTTTTGTCAGTTCAGAAATAATCCGTAACTTTGCAGCGCATTATGGTTCGTGCCCAAAAGCACGATTAAAAGGGAACCGGGTGAAAGTCCCGGACAGTCCCGCTGCTGTGAGTTGTCCTTCACGAGGAGCAAGCACAAAAGTCACTGGGAAACAAAGAGTACCGGGAAGACGCTTGCCACCAGACAATAAGTCAGAAGACCTGCCATTGATGAGAGAAAACTTCCGTTTTACGGTCTCTGGGGTTAGGCCGGGAAGTAGAATATTGAACAATTATCGAACAATGAAGCCAATGCAAAAATTTGGTTTTCTGTTGTGCATCCTGTTGATGTTGGCTGCCTGTCGCGAAGACGAAGACGTGGTACAGCCTACTGTCAGCGACGTGGGCAAAGAAGAAACCGTTACCGACTATCGGGGCATGTACGTGCTCTGTGAGGGCAACATGGGCTCGAACAAGGCTACACTCGACTATCTCGACCTTCACACGGGCCAGTACTGGAAAAACATTTTTCCATCGCGTAATCCGCAGCAGGTCATGGAGTTAGGCGATGTGGGCAACGATGTGCAGGTCTATGGTTCACGGCTATGGCTCGTCGTCAACTGCTCGAACAAGGTCGAGGTATGTACCGCCGACTCGGCCCACTCTTTAGGCCATGTCGACGTGCCCAACTGCCGATACTTAGCTTTCGACGGAGGCTACGCCTACGTGTCGAGCTATGTTGGCGAGGTGGGGCGTAACTCGGTGTTAGGCAGCGTCTACAAGATCGACACGCTTTCCCTGAAGGTGGTAGACCGCTGCACGGTGGGCTATCAGCCAGATGGGCTTTGCGTGCTCGACGGCAAGCTCTACGTCTGCAACAGCGGTGGTTACCAGCCGCTCATGTCGCCTCCACAGGACTACGACTGCACGGTGAGCCAGATCGACCTGGCTACATTCCGCGAGGAACGCAAGATCACGGTGGCTCCGAACCTATTCCGCATCCAGGCCGACAGCCACGGACAGCTCTGGGTGACGAGCCGCGGCGTTGACGACGACGAACAACCCATACCTTCGCGTCTCTACCTGCTGGCGAAGAATGCCTCGGGACAGATACAAGTCAAGGACTCCGTCGACCGCATCGTGTCCGATTTCGATATCGTGGGCGACACACTCTACTTCTGTGGTTCCTCCATCAACGGTTCAAAGATGCTGCGCCACTATGGTGCCGTAGACACAAGGACGGCACAGGTGATTACCGACAGCCTGCTCCGCGAGGACGGCACGTGGAAAGTGCAGACACCCTACGGCATCAAGGTACACCCGCTGACGCGCGACATCTATCTGATGGATGCCACGAACTATGTCTCCTCCGGCTATCTGCTCTGCTTCTCCCGCGACGGTCGCTTCAAGTGGAAGACCTCTACCGGCGACATTCCCGGCCACGCCTGCTTTCTGAAGACCCCATTAGCCCCATAGGCCCAGCCCATAGGCCCAATAGGCCCCATGAGTCCCATGAGCCCCATGAGCCCAATGAGCCCAATGAGCCCAATAAGCCCCATTAGCCCAATAAAGAAAATGAGTACGTGTATTATATATAAGTTTAGCTGGATGAGGATGTGGAGTATCCGACCCATACTGCTGTCGATAGCCCTATGTCTGCTTGGACTCCACCTCTCCTTGTCTGAATGCCGGGCACAACAGATGACCGACGTTGCCGACCACTCAGAGTGGATTCTTGCCGTCGACGAATACTGTCCGGCACCTGGTCAGTTTGTAGGTCTGCTGCCGCCATACACCGACGGCGACACACCAGAGGCTATGGCCCAGAAATGTACCCGCGCCATCGGCGGTCCCATCGGCGCCACTGCCGAGGACGATATGGTCAACATAATCTCCTTAGGCTCATGGGGCGGCTACGTGACATTCCATTTCGACCACTCTATCGCTAATATCGAAGGCCTGCGCGACTTCTACATCGCAGGTAACGCCTTCGAAGGCTCCAGCGAGCCGGGCATCGTCATGGTGATGAAGGACGAGAACCGCAACGGACTGCCCGACGACACGTGGTACGAACTCAGCGGCTCGGCCGACGTGGACAGCGTGGGCAAGGTGCGATATCAATATGAAGTGACATATATAGCTAATACGATGGATGACATTCCCTGGACTGATAACCAGGGACAGACGGGTATTGTCCCTCGCAATCCTTTTCACGAGGACAACGAGTATTTCCCGCTTTGGGTAGCGAGTCCGCTCACACTGAGCGGCACCCGTCTGCCCGACAATGTCTATCTTGCCTCAAAACGCCCAAAGACCTATGCCATGCGCGCATTGCGCTATGGCTATGCCGACAACCTGGCGAACACCGACACCGAGGGATGCTCGTTCGACATCGGCTGGGCCGTAGACACGCAGCGACAGCCCGTCAGCCTCGACTTCATCGACTTTGTGCGCGTCTACACCGGTACGCTACAGGTGGTGAGCGCTGCCGTGGGCGAGTCGTCGACCGAGCTACAGGGAGCACGCGATCTGCACTTGGCCGAATCGATAGCCGCCATCGGTCGTGCTACCGGCGTGGTGGGAACAGGAAACGATCAACTGAAAATGAAGGACTGCCGCGACCTGCAGGGCCGCAGCGTGACGGACAGCCACCGTGGCATAGGCATCGTACGCCTAAGCAACGGTCAGACCAGAAAAATCATATTCAAATAACCTAAATAATACATTTAAACATGAAGAAACAAAAGCTACAGTTCTTACTGTCGTTCGTCCTCCTGACTGTGCTCATGCCGCTGACGGCCTGGGCCGACCGTGAGGTGAACCAACCACAGTTCGGCAAGCAGACCATCGAGGTTGCTTCCGACGAAGTCATCACGTTCTACGACCCTTGGGGCACGGAGAATGTCATTGACAACAACTCGTACAACGCACAATCGCTGACCGTGTTCAAGCCCGCCGAGGCAGGCAAGTCGGTACAGATCACGTTCGAGACCATCGACCTGAACCAGTACAGCGCAAGCTATTACCTGTACATGAACGTCTACGACGGCATTGCCGACAGCGACGACAGCTTCACGTGGCCAACCACCACGAGCGGCATCACGTCGTCGTCAAACCTGTCGGGCATGCAGGGAACGCTGATTGCCGAGAAAATCAACAACGACAACAAGCCCGCACTGCCTGCCGTCTATACCTCTGGCACAGCCGATGGCGCGCTGTCGGTGGGCTTTATGCACCGCAACTCGAACACATGTGCCGGCTGGGTAGCCAAGGTCAAGGTGGTCACGTTAGAGAATATGACCATCACGGGCGCTGGTTCGAACTATGATGGTGTCGTGATTTCGCCCACATCGAAGCAGAACGTTCTGCTGGCCAATGCCTTCGTCACCGCTACCGGCGTGATGAATCCCGACCATGTGACTGCCATCGGCTTTAAGATGACGAAGAACGAGAGCATGGTCGATCCCATGTCACTGAAGCTCTTCAAGGGCGACACGCAGCTCACCGCAACCGTTGAGACAGACGGAACGGACTATAAGTTCGTCTGCGACGAAGCACCTGCCGACGGCACTACCACCTTCAGCATCCGTGGCGACATCCTCGGCACGGCAGCAGTAGGTGCCAAGGTGCAGCTTGACGTAACGAAAGTTGCCACTACGCTCCAGCCCAACGGTATCAGTCCGTTCACGTCAGGAACGGCGGTCGAGGTGGCGAACCCCGCCATCGTGTTGATGACTGCTACACCGCAGACTGTTACCGTGGGCGAAACGCCCTTGCAGTTCTACGATGAGGGCGGCAAGGACGGCAGCATCCAGGCAAAGACCAACGGGCAGGTGACCTTCCTTTCTGGCGATGCCAACAAGAAAGTGATGGTCAACTTCACGAAGAACGCCATCTGGCACGGCTCTTACTACAACCAAGAACTGCGCATCTATAGCGGTCAGGAGGTCAGCGCCGACAAGCTGATACGTACCCTTCAGCAGGGCGAGACGGCCATCGTACGCTCTACCGCAGCCGACGGTTCGCTGACCGTAGTGCTCTATAGCGACGCCTCTACGACCACCGCTGCCGACGGCTTCGAGGCCGAGGTGAGCCTCTTCACTCCGCAACCCATGGACTTCGATGGCATAGCCACTGCCGCAGCATCATCCGAGACCGTCTGTGCAGGCGACCAGAACCAACCCGTTCTCAACATCACCGTCAAGGCAAAGGACACCGAGCCTGCCATGTTGGTGACGGCCATGAGCTTCACCACCAACGAGACCAACGAACAAATTACAGCCGCCACACTCTTCTTTGACAACAAGATCGTAGGTACGACCGACGTGCTTGGCAACGTGTTCGACATCACGCTCACCAAGCCGCAGATGCTCGTCGAGGGCGACAACACCTTCACGCTGAGCTACACCATCAGCGACAATGCCCTTAACGGCCAGACCGTTAGTGCCAAGGCCGTCAGCGTCACTGCCCTTGTCAACGGCTCGGCAAAGACCGAGAGTGTGTCCGACGGTTCTGCCGTCGGCACCCGCACCATCGACAACGTTGTGCTCTCACAAGCCAATCAGGGTACGGTGACGAAGCGGGTCAACGGCTCCATCAGCTTCAACACCAAGAATGCCTCAAGCTACAGCAGCTATTGCGAGGCTGGCACCGACACCCGTACCAATGTCTTCGTACCTAAGCATGCTGGCATGGTCTGCCAGATAGACTTCTCTGAGTTCAACGTGCAGTACTCTTCAAGCAGCTATGGCAACAAGTCGGTGTTCAAAATCTATGCCGGACAGGACACCACGGGTGAGCTGCTATGGGAACTCAACGACAACAGTCAGGAATCGACAGGTCCCGGACAGATCGTACGCTCGACTGCTGCCGACGGTTCGCTGACCGTCGTGTTCAACCCCAACACCAGTTACAGCTATTACTACAAAGGCTTCAAGAGCACCGTCTCTGAATACCAGTCGAAACCGATGACCGTCACCACAGTCGAGGCTACCCAACCCACGACAGCCGACGCATCCATCGGTGCAACAGAGCAAGACCTGCTCACCGTCAACGTAAAGACCGAGGGCAATATGGATGCACTCGCACTCGGCAGCATGAAATTCAATCTGAAAGGTACCGAAGCCGACATCAGCAAGCTCTCGCTTTGGCAGGATGACCAGAAGATAGCTGAGGCCGAGGCTGCTGCCAAAGTGACGCTGACGCTCGTCGAGCCTGTCACGCTGAAAGAGGGCGACAACCTCTTTGCCATAAAAGCCGACATCAGCAGCACTGCCACCGAGAACCAGACCATCGATGCCCAGTTAGTCAGTGTGAACGTCGGTTCTGCCGACGTACCCGCCACCTTCGGCGACCCCGAGGGACAGCGCACGTTGAAGAACATGATCCTGCTGACCGCAGGCAACCACGGCACCATCAACCTTGCACTCAACCAGCAGACCAACATCTATGACGACGGAGGTCCTGAGGGCGATGGTGCCGACGGCGTGGAGGCTACCATCACGCTAGCTCCTATCGGCGAGGCCGACTGCATACGCCTGACCGACCAGGGCATCAGCTTTGCCTACACTGCCCACCTCTATATTTATAAGGGTGGCGAAGTGAGTGACGACAATCTCATTGTAGATCTTTCTGGTTCCTCGGCCAAGTTCGACCCCATCATCTCTGACGCAGCTGTCGACGGCGGCAAGCTCACCATCAAGTACGTGGGCAAGGGCAGCTACACTCGTCCTAACTTCGCCATCAAGGCCGAGGGCTACAAGAAGACCGATGTTGTTGTGACCGCTGTCACCACCGAGGACATTAGCGTGAGCGAAGTACTGAAGGGACAGACCGACGTGAAGATGCTGAAGATAGCAGTAGAGGCAAAGGGCGAGCTGACACCAGCCACCATCACCAGCATTGTGGTCGACGGTTCTGCCGTTGACAACGCCAACACAGTGGTCAACGGTTCTGCCGTTGACACCACCTCTCCCGTCAACGCCTACCACATCTACCAAACGGGCACCGTGGCCTCGTTCTCGGCCAACGACGAGTTCATCGACAGCTACACCATTACCAACAGCGGTACTTATTACTTCTGGCTCACCTACGACGTGAAGCCCGATGCCACCGTAGACCAGACCGCCACCGCCACCGTCACCAGCATTGTGGTCAACGGTTCTGCCGTTGACGTCAACTCTCCCGCCACCGCCACCATCACCGTGGCCAGCGGAAAGAGCGGCGACTACATAGTGGCTGCCGACGGAACAGGCACCTACACCACGCTGCAACAGGCCGTCGACGACCTGGGCACACTGGGTATGGAAGGCCCCGTAACGCTGAAAGTGAAGGCAGGCACCTATAACGAGCGCGTGCGTATACCTTATATCAAAGGCATGGGGGCCGTGAACACCCTCACCATCGAGAGCCAAAGCGGACAGCGCGACGTAAAGATCAGTCACGACCAGTACACCAGCAGCGGCTACAGCGACGACCAATACTCGAAGGTCTACGGTGTGGTGACACTCTACGAGGCAAGCTACGTCACCCTGCGCAACCTCGAGATTACCACCACCGACCACGGCTACGATGCCGTCGTGATGGTGAAGAACGAGAGTCGTCACGTCACCATCGACAACTGCTACATTCACACTGCTACTACGACCAACAACCAGCAGGACATCAACCTCATTGCTCACTATGCTCAGGATGAGGAGAACAAGAACAACGACTTCCTTACCGTCCGCAACTGTCTGCTGGAGGGTGGCTACATCGCCATCAATATGGGTGGAACGGGCTATGTAAGCCTGCCCAAGGAAGTAGGTGGCATCATCGAGGGCAACACCATCAAGAACCCAGGCTCGAAGGCTATTTACGTGATGGACGAATTAGGTGCGAAGATCCGCAACAACACTGTCATCATCGATGCCGATGCCGAGACGAAGATCAGCGTGGGCATCCTCGACCTGCAACTGCGCGACGCTTACGCTGAGTCGCTCGAGATTACGGGCAACACCTTCAACGTGGCTCCCAAGACCTATGCTGCCGTGATGAACCTGCGCCAGCTCGAGGGCCAGGAAGACGCTCCCGTCATCATTGCCAATAACGTCATCAACCTGGCTTCGCTCAACGCCAGCTATGCAGCCTTCAAGCTGAACGGCAGCAAGGTGAAGAACGTGAACATTGCCCACAATACCATTCGTATGACAGGCACCAACGGAGGCGCTGCCTTCTGGGCTGCATCGAAGATAGAAGACGGCTACGGCAACATCAGCGTGGTGAACAACATCATCCAGAACGAGACCAACGGCTACGCCGTGAACCTCTACAACGATGCCAACCTCGCTGCCGACATGGTCAAGTTCCAGAACAACGTGATGTACACCGCAGGCGAGACCTTCTTCCGTGCCGCCTCGTCGACCTCGGGCGACTTTGCCGCCTTCGTCGCTGCTACGGGTGCTACCAACTGCGTGAACAAGCAGGTGACGTTTGCCGGCAACGACATTCTCGAGCCTGAGAACACGCTCGACGGCGACCTGCTCACCGCCCTGCCGCTCGACTACGTCACCACCGACATCAGCGGTCGTGAGCGTCCCGCAGAGGGCCGCACCATTGGTGCCTTCGAGTACGACGACTCTCCCCGTGTGGCTCCCACGATGGCTGAAAGCTATCCGAAGGTGCAGAACATCGGCGAGGATGCAGCCACCGTCGTCGTGAAGAGCGACATGGCCGGAACAGCCTTCGTGCTCGTTCAGAAGAAAGACCTTGAGGCTCCCACTGCCGAGGCCGTGATGCAGAGCGACAAGAAGACGCTCGTCGGTGCCGACACCGAGGCAACTATCGCCCTCAGCGGCTTGGAGGCCGAGACCGAATATGTGGCCTACGTCGTGCTTACCAACTCGCGCAACATGGCTTCGGCAGTGACTACGGCCGAGTTCACTACGCTCGAGGCCCACGTCGACCCTGCCACGATGGATATCTGGATGAACAACGACCACGCCCACCAGACCACCATCGGTGAGGATGAAACAGCCACCATCTTCATCATGGGTATCGAGGGAGGCAAGGCACCCTTCACCCTGACCGTGGCAACAGCCTACGGCGATGTGCTCGAGACCGAGGACATTGATGAGGACGATGCTGAGGACTATATGGGCATGTTCGAGGTAGAACCCACACAGCCCACCGACTACATACTGACGCTCACCGACGCCCAGCAGAACGTAACCTGCGACACCGTGCGTGTCATCGTCACGGGTGCCGCCCAGATGGCCACCTTCGACGACCTCTGGTACGACAGCGACGAGGACGGCGAGTACGACTACATGTTCGGCCCGTTCTGGATGAACACCGTCACCGAGTCATGGGGACAACTGAACTACAGCGGCTCGTTCCTCAGTGGTTCGTATGCTTTCTACAACAACAACATGCCTGCCTACGGCTCGTTCGACGGCTTTTCCTACTCGCGTAGCACAGCAACCACGTTCAGCAGCCTGACATACGCTGCCGACCAGTTCAATGCTGTCACCGGTGGCGGCTATGACGGTTCAGAGACCTTCGCTGTGGGCTATGTGGGCTATAGCAACCTGCCTACCGTCGAGGTACTGAACTGTGCCGACGGCGAGAAGATCATGGGCTGCTACGTGACCAACAATATGTATGTTGTCAATGCGATCCTCAACGGTGACGGACAGCAGAACGTGACCGATGCCAACGGACAGGCCTGCGCTCCGAACGAGGGCTTCCACCAGGGCGACTACGTAAAGCTCACAGCTACTGGCTACGACAAGCAGGGCAATGTGACTGGCACGGTCGACTTCTATCTGGCCGACTACCGCTCTGCCGACGCTGCCGACCATTACTATGTACAGGAATGGAAGTGGTTCGACCTGACACCGCTCGGCATCGTTAAGACCATCCAGTTCTCAATGACAGCCACACGTCAGAATCAGTGGGGCACCACCACACCCCTCTATTTCTGCATGGACAACTTCAACGATCCCGAGGCCGTCTCCACCGGTATCGCCCACACTGTGGTCAACGGTTCTGCCGTTGACATCACCTCTCCCGCCCACCAGGCCCGCTATAACACGGCAGGCCAAGCCATAACTTCGGCTCGTCACGGCCTGAACATCGTTCGCAGCAACGACGGCACCGTCCGCAAGGTCATCGTCAGATAACCCGCTGACCGTCATTATATAATAAGCGCCTGCACAGCCACTCACAGCTGTGCAGGCGCTTTTTTGTCAATAGACAAAAAAAGGGGCGTAAAAGGATAGAAATGAGCGTGTGTGAGCCTTGATTTCTAACTTTTCGGGGCAATTTGTTCACTTTTTTATCTCGACTTGCTTATTATTTCGAAAATTTTATCTATCTTTGCACCGAGTATCACACCAACACAATGAAAACAAAGTGAATGATTATACTATACAAAAAGAGGCAAAAACCTACAACATGATTATGAAAACAAAATATTACGCTTATGAATAAAAAATCTTTACTATTAGCTATTGGTCTGTCGGTGGGCATTGGAGCAAAAGCCCAATTGATAGACGTCACGTCACAGTACATCACCAACCCTGGGTTTGAGGAATGCGAGGCTGTGGAAATAACGGAATGTAAGGGCTATGGCTCGGTCGTGCATGGCAATGGACACTGTCTGATGCTTGAATCAAGTGTTGCTCACGGCTATGACTACGCAGAGCAAGGCTGGCAATTGGAGGCGCAGAACACCAATGCCAACGGTGGTGTTGTGATCTACGGTAACAAGGTGCAGTATTCCAAGTCTGGATTCGAGGACGTGCCCGCTGCAGGGCCTACCGAGCATTCCGGTACCAAGGCACTCTGCTTCTGCGGTAACAACAATCTCGTCTATAAGCAGCCCAACAGTGTTACCCTCCCTGCCGGTGCTTATAAACTAACCGTCTATGTCTATCCTTATAACGGGGCATACTCAACAGCACAGCCCACCACAAGAGTCAAGGACTTCACTGGCTTTGTGGACGTCAATGGCAATGAGTATTTTTCCCAGAACCGGACTTCCAATAAGGAGATTACCTTGAATAGCAACAGTTGGAACCAGGATGTGATTGAGTTTGAGCTGACAGAGGCAACGACGGGTAATTTCCAGGTGAGCTATGGCATACAGTATTTCCTCGTCATCGACGACCTGAAGCTGGAATACCAAGGTGGTGTCATCACTACCGCATTGGAGAACGTTCTGACCAAGGCCAACGCCCTGAACGCCTTGTTGCAGGATGAAGGTCTGACATCAGCCATCGCTACGGCCCAGGCGTTCATCGAGAATCCCACTACTCAGGACGATGTTGCCGCACAGGCCGAGGCACTCTATACGGCCATGAGCACGGCCCTGGCTGCTACTGCCAACGTACCGATGGACATCACGTCGGTCTATGTAGAGAATCCCTCGTTCGAGACTGGCAAGGTCGATCCCTGGACATGGGGCAGCTCGACGGGTTCGGTTTGTGAGCCTGTCAATGAAGACTCCAAGCCCTACATCGACGGTAAGAACATCGTGGAATTTGCCCAGGCAGGCTCCAATGCCGTGTATCAGACCATCGGCCACCTTCCTGCAGGTTTCTATGCCCTCGATGCCAAGCTGAACAAAAAGGCGACGATGGTGCTCGGCAGCAACGAGACCGTTTGTCAGGGTGGCACCGAAGCCCTCTACCTAAACGTCCACCCCGCCGTTCTCAACTTTGCCGGTGGCGACCTGAAAATCGGCATCAAGGGAAACACTTCATACAACGTTGATAAGTTCCGTCTTGTTTATGGAAAGGACGAGGCTTCGCTGCTGGCGTTCCTGCTGACCGAGGTCAAGGCCGTCGCACAGGAAATACTCGACAAGTCGGAGTATGTCAACGTGACTGGTGATGAGCGCACCACGTTGCAGAATGCCATCGAGGGAACCGACATCGAGGCTATCAACACGGCTGTCAACAGCTTCGCTTCAGCCAAGGATGCCTACGACAGGTTTGTGAAGATCAAGATTGTTGCAGCCACCTATACTTCAGAGAACTATCCTTACGCAAAGGCCGAGACGCTGGAGCAGATACAGACGGCCCTGGCTGCAGAGGTAGCCACCCGTGCTCAGGCCATCGAACTGACTACAGTCCTCACCGATGCTTGTATCAACGTCGTTTGGGAAAATGCCTATTGTGAGGGTGTCGAGAATACCGACTATACAGAGCGCATCATAGCAGCTAACGCCAATGGCTCGGCTGTTAATTCGGCTTGGACTGTCAACAACGTCACCATCCGTACGCTGACCAACGGCAAGGCTTGGCTTGACAGAGCCGGCACCAGGGACAAGGCCGTCTATGGAACGGCAGAATCCTACAGCTCCTCGAATACAGACCTTGTGGCATCGATGCAGCAGACCGTCAGCGACCTGCCTGCAGGCACATACGTGCTTTCTGTTAACATGATGGCCAAGAAAGACCTGCCTGTTGACATCCGTGTAAACAACAAGAAGGTGGCTACGTTCGTAGGCAAAGGAACCGTCACCAACGACAACTGGTACATGGTGGTATGCTCGTTCGAGAAAGAAGACGAGAATGCTCTCACGTTGCGCATCGAGGAGTCGGCTGGGCTGACCTATAAAGAGTGGTACGTCGAAGACTTCCACCTCTATCGCATCGGTGGAGGTGTCGACGGCATCCAGACAGCCAATGCTGGTATTCTCTCGTCCGACAACAGCGTCTACGACCTGCAGGGCCGTCGCGTGACACAGCCCGTTCGCGGCTTATACATCATGAACAGCAAGAAGGTCGTGGTCAAGTAAAAAAGGAACAATTTAGGTTTTCCACTTATAAGAACAACGAATTAAAACGAATGATACGAATGAAAACAATGATTTCAACAAAGAGACTGTTTGTTGCAGCAGCTATGCTGTTCATGGTCTCATTACAGAGTTTTGCCGATTCTTTCAATAACGTCTGGGTGAAGGCCAGCGTCTTTCCTGCAGGTTCCGGCCTGGTGTTTGTCGACTGGTATCTCGACGACGTCAATCCTGCACCCACGTCAGAATTCAAGCGCTCCATCAACTTCGGAGCCAGCAACGCCTATATCTATGCCGAGGCTGCCGATGGTTGGCTGTATGCCGGAGCCGCACGCGACATGAACCGCAGTGGTCAGTACGAGGCTGGTACCGACAGGCAGATCCATGTCTGGTACAACTACTTCTTCACAGCTTTCTATGACCATAAAGAGTATATCGGCCAGAGCTCGACCGAGGCAATGGAACTGGCCGAAGAGGCACTTGAGGAGATGACCCAGCCCACCGACGAGGTGCTTGCCGTATTCACCAAGGGTGCTGTGGCCCGTCGTGCCGAAGGCGAAGAGCCATTTGGCTATGTCTTCTCCAGCAAGCTCTACAACGAGCCTGGCGACCAGGTCACATTCTATGCCTATGGCGACGTTGACTCCAGGAACTCTCCCAATGTCTATTACAAGTTTGACAGTTGGCGCGATGCCAGTGGCAACGAGGTAAGCAGAGACCGTGAGTATACCATCACGGTGAAGGGAATGGAGGTCTACTATGCCCATTTCGTCAAGACGACGAAAGCCGAGTACCAGGCCACCGAGAAACTGCCCGACCAGTTCAAGTTCGACTACAACAATAGCGACTGGGACTTCTCCGGCATCAGTTCGGTCAGCGCCGACCGTGCAGCCAGCGGTGTTTTCTACGACCTGCAGGGCCGCCGTGTGTCTCAGCCTGCCAAAGGCGTGTTCATTCAAAACGGCAAGAAGATAGTTGTCAAGTAATAGCATCCTATGTTTAGAGTCAAATGTTTGCTGACAGCACTGTTCTTCGCCCTCCTTGCAGCAGCACAGACCAACACCGGCGATATCAGCGGCACCATTCTCGATGAGAACGGTGAGCCGCTGATTGGTGCGTCGCTGAAGCTGAAGAAGAACGGACAGGGTACCGTCACCGACATCAACGGACATTTCCAGTTGTCTGCCTCTGCCCGTGGTGACGTGGTGACCATTACCTATATCGGCTACGAGCCTCTGCAGATAGCCGTCGACCGGTTGGCCCTGACGAAGACCGTCCGTCTGCAGCCCGACAGGCGGCAGATTGAAGAGGTGGTGATTACAGGTATGCAGAAGATGGACAAGCGTCTGTTCACCGGTGCCACCACGAAGATCAAGGCCGAAGACGCGAAGATCGACGGTCTGGCCGATATCAGCCGTTCGTTGGAGGGTCGTGCCGCCGGTGTGTCGGTGCAGAACGTCAGCGGTACATTTGGCACGGCACCGAAGATCCGCGTGCGTGGAGCCACCTCTATCTATGGCAACTCCAAGCCGCTGTGGGTCATCGACGGTGTTATCATGGAAGACGTGACCGACGTCAGTGCCGACGACCTGTCGAGTGGTGATGCCGAGACGCTCATCTCTTCGGCTGTGGCCGGCCTGAATGCCGACGACATTGAGTCGTTCGACATTCTGAAGGACGGTTCTGCCACCTCTATTTATGGTGCGCGCGCGATGAGCGGCGTGATTGTCGTCACTACCAAGAAAGGCAGGGCCGGCAAGACGCGTGTCGGCTATACCGGCGAGTACACCCTGCGCATGCGTCCACGCTACAGCGACTACAACATTATGAACTCGCAGGAGCAGATGGATGTCTACCAGGAGATGCTGGGCAAGGGATGGTTCAACTTTGCCGACAGCTACCGTGCTGCCAACAGTGGCGTCTTTGGCAAGATGTATCAGCTCACCAACGACTACGATGCCGCGTCGGGCACCTTCGCACTTTCTAACAACGAGGAGGCGCGCAATGCCTATCTTCGCGAAGCCGAGTACCGCAATACCGACTGGTTCAAGGAGCTGTTCAGCAACAGCATACAGCAGAACCACTCGGTCAGCGTGTCGGGAGGAACAGACGACATCAGTTTCTATGGTTCACTCTCAGCGATGTACGACCCTGGCCGCTATCGTCAGAACAAGGTCGAACGCTACACGGCCAACATGAACACCTCGATCAAGATGTCGAAGCAGTTGACGCTGAACCTTATTAGCAACGGCTACTACCGCAAGCAGTGCGAGCCGGGCACCCTCAGCCAGTCGGTCGATGTCGTCGACGGCGAGGTGAAGCGCGATTTCGACATCAACCCCTTCAGCTTTGCACTCAACTCGTCGCGCACGATGGATGCCGACGAGTATTATACGCGCAACTACGCTCCGTTCAATATCAAGAACGAGCTCGACAACAACTACATCGACCTGAACGAAATCAGCATGAAGTTCCAGAGCGAGCTGAAGTGGAAACCACTCCGCACGCTCGAGCTGAGTGCGCTGGCCTCTATCACCTACCTCACCTCTACGCGTGAGCATCAGATCAAAGACAATTCGAACCAGGCAGAGGCCTATCGTGCTATGGGCGATGCCGTCGTCAGACAGAACAACCCGTGGCTCTACCATAATCCCGACGATCCCTATGCCCTGCCCGTCAGCGTACTGCCCGAAGGTGGTATCTACGTGAAGAAGGACAACAAGATGACGAGCACTGACTTCCGCTTCACCGCCTCCTGGAACGATGTGTTTGCCGATACCCATATCGTCAACCTCTTCGGTGGCATCGAGGCTGGTGCCATCAACCGACAGATGAACTCCTTCGACGGTATAGGTCTGCAGTACAATAAGGGCGAGATGCCGTTCTATTCCTACGAGTTCTTCAAGAAGACCGTGGAAGAAAATGCCGACTACTATAGTATCTCCAAGACCCGAGGCCGCTCGGCTGCCTTCTTCGTCAACGGCACCTATTCCTATCAGGGCAAATACATCGTCAACGGCACCTACCGCTATGAAGGCAACAACCGTTTAGGCCCGAGCCGTCAGGCTCGCTGGCTGCCTACGTGGAATGTCTCGGCTGCATGGAATGCCCACGAGGAGAAGTTTTTCGACACGTTGAAGCCCCTGCTCTCGCACCTCTCGCTGAAGGCCAGCTACTCGCTGACAGCCGATCCGGGACCGTTGTGGGTGAGCAATGCCACCATTGTCATGAAGAACTACAAGCCCTACCGTCCTTTCACCAACATAAAGGAGACGGGCCTGAAGATTGAGGATATTGCCAACGAGGAGCTGACCTACGAGAAGAAGCACGAGCTGAACCTCGGTCTCAGTGCCGGATTCCTTGACAACCGCATCAATGTGGAGTTCGACTGGTTCCGTCGCGACAACTTCGACCTCATCGGTCCCTGCTATGTGACGGGTGTAGGCGGTTCTATCAGGAAGTGGGCCAACGTGGCCGACATGAAGTCGAACGGTGTGGAACTGAGCATCTCTACGAGGAACATCCAGAAGAAGGATTTCAGTTGGGAGACCAACTTCATCTTCACCCACGTCACCACCGAGGTGACCAATCTTGAGGCCGAGGCCGACATCAACGATATGGTGCGGGGCAACGGTTTTACGCGGGTGGGCTATCCTCACCGTGCGCTCTTCTCCTTCCAGTTCGAAGGTCTCGACGACCACGGTCTGCCACAAATACTCAATCAGGACGGTGTGGTGGTCAATCAAGGAGCTACCATCAACTTCCAGTCGCAAAATCTCGACAATCTCGTCTACGAGGGTCCCACCGAGCCTACTACCTACGGCAGCCTGGGCAACATCTTCAAGTATAAGGGATTCCGCTTGAACGTCTTCATCACCTATTCCTACGGCAATGTGGTACGTCTCTATCCCTCGTTCAAGAGCAGCTATTCCGACCTCTACGCCATGCCCAAGGAGTTCCAGAACCGATGGATGGTGCCCGGCGACGAGCTGAAAACCACCGTTCCCGTCATCCTTACCAAGCGACAGGTGGAAGAAGACCCCAACATGAACATCCTTTACAATGCCTATAACAGCTCTACCGAGCGTGTGGCCAAGGGCGACTTCATCCGCATGAAAGAGATGTCGCTCTCCTACGACTTCCCGAAAGCGTGGCTCAAACCGCTGAAGGTCAGCGACCTCTCGCTGAAGATACAGGCCACTAACCTCTTCCTTATCTACTCCGACAAGAAGTTGAACGGTCAGGATCCTGAGTTCGTCAACGCCGGTGGTGTGGCTACGCCCATACCCAAGCAGTACACCATGACCCTACGACTGGGGATATAAGGGATAAGGAATAAGGAATAAGGGATAAGGAATAAGGAATAAGGGATAAGGGAAAAAAGAAAAAAGAAAAAGTAAAAAGGTAAGTGAGAAGTATGAATCTATCATTATTGAATATAAAGGTTACAAGGGTGGTAAAAGGTTTACCTTTTTACCTTTTTACCCTTTTACCTCTCTTCATCTCCTGCGACAACTACCTTGACGTGCTGCCCGACGACAGGGCCGAGCTCAATTCTGAGACCAATATCACGGAGTTGCTTACTAACGCATACCCCCTGACCAGCTACTTCATGGTGGCCGAGCTATACAGCGACAATACCGACCATTGCATCGGCAGCAAGAGCTATACCGCTTTTAATAATAGCGGAACGACCTTGCATGAAGAGGCTTCCAACTGGCAGGACATCCACGACAAGAACCAGGACAGTCCCTACGCCATCTGGGAGAGCTGCTACAAGAGCATTGCCGCAGCCAACAATGTGCTCATCGCCATTGACAAGTTGGGCAATCCCGACCGTCTCAAGGCCCAGCGTGGCGAGGCCTTGCTCTGCCGTGCCTATAGCCACTTCGTGTTGGGCAACATCTTCTGCATGCCATATAGCACGAAGACGTGCAACGAGGCGTTGGGTGTCACCTACATGCGCTCGGCCGAGACCTCGGTGTCGCCCGTCTACAGCCGCGGCACGATGGCCGAGCTTTACCGTAACATCGCTGCCGACATCGAAGAGGGCTTGCCGCTCATCGACGACAACCTCTACAAGGTTCCCAAGTACCATTTCAACAAGAAGGCCGCGTTAGCGTTTGCCACGCGTTTCTACCTGTATTACATGCAGGACGACAAATCGAACCTCGACAAGGCCATCGCCTACGCCACGCAGGCACTCACTGCGTCGCCTACCGACATGATGCGCGACTGGAAAGCCTTGGGCAACCTGTCGGCAGGCAGTGCACAGTACAATGCGTTTATCGATGCCAGTCAAAAGGCCAATCTGTTGATTATCAGTGCCAACTCCTACTGGACCTGGATCTACGGGCCTACGGCTGTGGCCAAAGGCTATTGCCACTGTACCCGTATCTCCGATGCCGAGACCATCAACAGCACGGGCTTCTGGGGCACGAAGGAGAAGGTCTATATGAAGGCCACTCAGGTCAGCGGCTCGCCCAAGATCACCTTCTACAAGATGGGACAGTATGTGGAATATACCGACATCGTCAACGGCAAGGGCTATCCCAAGATGATTGTGCCCGCCTTCACCACCGATGCACTCATCCTCGACCGTGCCGAAGCCTACGCCCTCAAGGGCGACTATGCTAATGCCTACCAGGATCTCACCGTGTGGATGAACGCCTTCACCTCTAATGCCGGCACCGTCACGCCTGCCCAGTTGGAGACCACCTATGGTAGTGCGAAGCCTTATTACACGCCCACCGCACCGACCACCAAGAAGCGGCTCAACCCCGACTTCACCATCAGTGCCGGTGAGCAGGAGAACCTCATCCACGCTGTGCTCCACGCTCGTCGCGTCACCACGCTCCATGAGGGTCTGCGCTGGTTCGACGTGAAGCGCTACGGCATCGAGATCTATCGCCGCAATGTCGACGGTACGCTGGGCGACGGTAATATCAGCGTCTACGACACCATGACGAAGGATGACCCTCGCCGTGCCATCCAGCTCCCACCCTACGTCATCAACGCCGGCATTACGGCGAACCCGAGGTAAAGGGAAAGGGAGAAGGGAGAAATGAAAAGGTAAAAAAGTAAAAAGACAAGTGAGAAGTATGAATCTATCATTATTGAATATAAAGGTTACAAGGGTGGTAAAAGTTTTACCTTTTTACCTTTTTACCCTTTTGCCTTTCTTCCTTTCCTGTGCCGAGGACGATCTCGACGCCACCAGCGTCATCAAGGACTCTACCCAGCCCAAGACCGAATTCGACAAGTGGTTGGACACACATTTTGTCCAGCCCTATAACATCGACCTGAAGTATCGGCTCAATGACTACGAGACCGATTTCACTTATACGCTGGCACCTGCCGACATCGACAACTCCATTAAGCTGGCGCACATCGTGCTCCACACCTGGCTTCAGGCCTACGACGAGGTGGCTGGCATGGATTTTACGCGGAGAATGGCACCCAAGGTCATCCAGTTCGTAGGTTCCGTGGCTTGGCAGACCGACAACAGTGCCATCATGGGACAGGCCGAGGACGGTATGAAGGTGACGTTCTTCGGTGTCAACCGTTTAGAGCTGACGCGCTCGTTCCTCAACGACAACTACTTCCAGTCCATGCACCATGAGTTCACCCACATCCTGTCGCAGAGCAAGGATTTCGACACCGACTTCCAGCGTATCTCCGAAGGTCAGTACGAGCCTGCCGACTGGTACTCTTCTGGTCGTACCGAGACCTACGCCCTCCAGAAAGGCTTCCTCTCCAACTATGCCATGAGCGAGTACAATGAGGACTTTGCCGAGACGCTGGCCTTCTACCTTATCTACACCCCCGAGGAGTGGGCCGCTAAGATGGCGATAGCCGACAATGTGGGCGACGACGAAGCGAAGGAGAAAGCCCAGAAGGCCGGCACCAACGGCTCGGCTATCATCGGGCGCAAGCTCGCCATGGTGCGCAGCTACATGCAGTCGGCCTGGAACATCGACATTGACCAGCTCCGCTCTGTCGTGCAGCGCCGCATGGACGAGGTGGTTACGGGAAAGGTGGAATTGGAGAAATTGTCGTAATAACGAAACAACATAATAACGTCATAACGAAATAACGTCACAACGAAATAACGAAAGAATGAAAGAAACCCTTTTACCGATATACGGTGGTCTTATAGCGGCCTTCGCATTCTTCATTTCCTCCTGCACCCCCGAGGTGGAGAACGTCTTTGGCGAGACGGCCTCCCATCGTGTTGCCCAACAGCAGAGCGACTATTACGCCATACTCGAATCGCAGCCTCAGGGCTGGGTGCTCGACTTCTACCCTTCCGACCGCATCGAGGGCGGCGTGGTCTATACCGCATGCTTCAAGGACGGCAAGGTGACGATGGCTTGCGAACAGGACATCAACAACACCGACATCTCTAAGCGGTTCACTAAGGGTACCGAGATAACCTCCGCCTATCAGATTATCAGCGAGACGGGCGTCCTGCTCACTTTCGACACCTACAACCCGCTGTTCCACTACTGGTCGCAACCGTTCAAAGGCCACGCCAAGGGCTACGAGAGCGACTACGAGTTCACGTTTATCTCGGCCTCGCCCGACTCTGTGGTACTTCGCGGCAAGCGCTACGGCAACATGCTCCGCATGTATCCCCTGCAGCAGGCTGCTACCGACTACTTGAAGAAAGTGGCCGACATGCGCAGCGTGCTTGTCCCCATCACCCGCAAGCGTGCTACTGTCGACGGTACCACCTATCCTGTTACGATGGCCTACAGCCTCTTCAGCTACGAGACCGGCAACACACCATGCTCCGTACCCTTCGTCCATACCCCTGAAGGCATCCGGTTCTACGAGCCGGTGACCCTTGGCGGTGTCAGCGTCAGCCAGCTCGCCTTCGACGCTGACAGTCAGGAGCTGCGTTCTGCCGACGGTCGCTTCGTGCTGCCCAAGCCCACCACCATCGAACAGTCGTTCGTGGCTCCGCAGACCCAGTGGCTCTTCTCCTACAAGGCCTCTTCAGGCACGCCCTCCGACATGTGCGACGAGCTGCTCTCCATCGTGACAGCCTGTGCCGATGTCATCAACAACGGGTCGTGGGGCGAGAAGGTGCGCGAGCTCTACCTCGGTGCCAACATGGAGTCGTTTGCCAGCGACCGCCACCGCTGGGTGTTAGGGTGGCACACCCGTCTCAGTGGCGCCATCGACTTCTACGTGGGCTATGCCGTCGACATGAATGTGGTCGATGCCGGGCGCCAGCTCGTCAGCATCCAGATGGTCGAGCCTGCCAATCTCTTCTCGAACTACGGCTACTGGCAGCCCTTCGTCGACTTCGTGGGGCAGAACAGTCCCTACCTGCTCGTCTTCGACAACGACGAAGCTCCCAAGACCGTCACCCTCACCAGCGAGCGCGATGCCACGAAGTGGTTCAAGCTGAAAAAAAAGTAATTCCCCAAGAAATCTATAAACATCAAAACTATAACGACTATGAAGAAACATTTACTTTTTATGGTGATGATGCTGCTGGGCTTCACCGCTCAGGCAGCTGAAACGCCCGTTGCCCTCCCCGAGGGCGTTGAGGCTCAGGAATACACCCTTGCCATCACCCATCGTGTCTATCAGGCCGACAACCAATACACCGAGAGCAGCAAGGAGGTGACGGCCTACGTGGCCTTCGACGGCAACGATGTCTATGTGTCCGGATTGTCCTACTACTTCCCTGCTGCATACGTCAAGGGTACGTACTCCGATGTCGACGAACGTGTGACCTTCGAGTCAGGCCAGTATCTCGGATCTGACCAGTATGGCAACGAATACCTGACCAGCTACGTCATAGAAGACGGTAAGGGCGTCATCACCCCGTTCGTGTTCCTCTACGATCCTAACACAAAGTCGCTGACCTTCGACGGTTTCTGCCACATCAGCGAGACCACCGAGCGCAATGGCGGAGGTTTCTATGCCGACGTCGTAATGGCTACCTACACCCCTGGTGGCGTGCCGCCCTTGGTGCCTGTCGAAGTGCCTGCCGACCTCACCACCGAGGACTATCTGTTCATCGGCACCATGATGATCAACGAGCAGGATGCCGATGGCGCCTTGAACCTCGTCGAGGAGCCTTATGAGCGTCCTGTGAAGATTGGCTTCCACGGCGACGATGTCTACATGCAGGGCCTTATCGAGAACGTGCCCGAGGGCTGGGCAAGGGCCACGAAGAACTCCTCAGGCAAGTATGTCATCCCCTCCGGCCAGTATCTCGGCTCGGTGCAGGCCTTCAACCTCGTCTTCGACTATTTCATCTCTGGCGTAGGACGCAACAACCAGTTCATGGACATTACCTTCACCTACAATGATGCCACGAAGTCGTTCTCATGCAGTCAGACGATTGCAGCCACCAACAGCGACAAGAAGCCCGAATCCTATTTCTGGATCAAGAACGTCCAGCTGAAGAAGATCACCGAGCGCGAGGCCACGCCAGCCACACCTCAGTTTACCTTCACACGCGAGCCTTCGCCCTACGGCAGCACCACCTGGTACTACGCCACCATCTTCGTGCCTATGACCGACACCGAAGGCGAACCCATGCTGGGCGACAAGCTCTCGTTCACGTTCTACAACAAGAAGAACGGTACGATAGCACCCGTCACCTTCCACAAGGACAAGTACTACATGCTACAGCAAGACATGACCGAGATTCCCTTCGGTTTCACCGACGGTCTCGAGATCGGCCTTCACGACATCTTCTTCGAGAAGATGGGCGAGGACGAGCTGAAGACGTGGGAAGCACTCGGCCTGCAGAGCATCTATCGCGGCAACGGCGTGGAGCACCGCTCCGACATCTTCTGGTTCGACATGGCCGCCTTCTGGCAGTCGTTGGGCATCACCGTGTTGCAGAGCGACAAGACCGACAGCAACGCCATCTACAACCTCAGTGGCCAGCGCCTACAGTCGCCCCGTAAAGGCCTGAACATTATTGGCGGCCGCAAGGTGATGGTGAAATAAATAGCAAAACATTTGTCTACCCTCCTTCACTCCTATACTCCTTCACTCCTAAAATAGTTACAACTATGAAACTGAATAGATTATTCCTGAAAGCCCTCCTCCTCGTCGTCACGACAGGATGGGCAGTCATCGGCTGGGCCGACACAACAGTTGTCAACGGCAACACCATCGCTACCGGATGGACCAACGGTGGTGTGACAGGAAATTTCACAGCCAGTACTGGCAACGTGACATCGAAAAACAATCCATTCTCAACGGGTACCGAGGGCCAGCTGTCCTCGGCCAATGGCTACACCTGGTATTCTCTAACCTCCGATGATGCCATCACCCTCTCGGGCGAGCAGTCGTTCGAGATTGGCGTGAAGGCCCTTAACAGCTACGGTGCTGAACTGATCGTCAGATACTCGGCCGACGGCACCGAGTGGACGAACGCTGTCGACATCACAACCGAGCTCCGCAACAACGATGCTATGGCGGCCTTCAACACCCAGGTCGTCGACAACATCCCTGCGGGCAGCTACTACATCCAGATCATAGGAAAAGCCATCCACATCAATTCCGTTGTCATCAAGGGCGAGGGTGTGGCCGTCACTACGCCCGTCCTCATGGTCTCGCCCAAGACCATCAGCTTCGGCTCGCTCAGGGCCAGTGCCGAGGAGACCGTGACCGTGACCAACAGCGGCGTAGGCACAATGGATGTCACCATCGCTTCCGACAACGACACCGACTTCACCCTCTCGGCAACAACGCTGACGGGCATCGGCGAGGGCCAGTCGCAGACCTTCACCGTGACCTTCAACTACAACGCTGAGAGCCTCGGCGACAAGACCGCCAACATCACCGTCACCCCAAGCTATGATGCCGAGGCTGCTGCCACCGTCGTGGCTACTGCCACCGCTGCCAGTGCCAACGTGTGGGAAGACTTCTCTGAAGGCATCCCTGCTACCTGGTTCAACCAGAACGGCTCATGGCTCATCAACGTGCGTAACATGGAGGGGATGGCCAGCCCCGGCTACCAGTCTGCCGACGTACTGCGCACACCGCGCCTCTATGCCGAGGCCGGCGAGGCCTTCGGCTTCGACGTGAAGGTGGTGGGCACCTACAGCTCGTGCATGGTATCGGCCAGCTACTCCACCGACCGCGTCAACTGGACGAAGGCCGGCGACTATAAGACCGACGGCACCTACGCCATCGAGGCTCCCGCCGCAGGCTACTACTGGGTGCAGTTCACTGCCAA
>Ga0256404_1003041_pt1 | contig 35375 bp, 21 predicted proteins | sample RumenRJG_01DNA_FD_185990 | JGI IMG/M metagenome (GOLD analysis project Ga0256404, IMG submission 185990) | Bovine rumen microbial communities from Lethbridge, Alberta, Canada - RJG_01 | ecosystem: Host-associated > Mammals > Digestive system > Stomach > Rumen | place: Canada: Alberta | collected... | reverse complement strand
ACTACCAGCGCATCCCGCACAAGATGCTCAGCGGCAGCTTCATCAACTCGGCCGAGAACACGCAGAACATCATGGTCTTCTATCAGAAGAAGCAACTCATGGTCGGACTGCTCTGCATCTTCCCCTTTGCCGCCGCAAAATACAACAACAACATCCTCGATAACAACGTCCTTGACAAGCATGGATGGAACAGTGTCACCAGCCAGAAGCGCACCTTCTGCATCACCCTGAGCTACAACTTCTTCTCAGGTAAGCAGAACAACGCGGAGAAGAAGATCAACAACAAGGACTACGACAAAGGATTCTTCTAAAGCCAAACAGTCCCTGCGACGCAACTCCTGACTTCGTCAATGCGCCACCCGGTGACAGTGTAGTGGCCGGCCTGGTGCCGGCCACCAGCCGCGACATCAGCGTGAAAGACTATACTGAGTCCCATGCTGATCTCCTTGATGCGTAGGGACAATGCCATGCCAAGGGCTGGTGGCCGGCACCAGGCCGGCCACTACACTGTCACCGGTGGCGTACATCTCCACGGACTTTATCGGCTGCGCCACCAACGGGGGTACCATGAGGGGTACCAATGGGGGGTACCATGAGGGGTACCAATGGGGGTACCATGAGGGGTACTAATGGGGGTACAGATTTTGTAGGAATCGAATAGTCAGAAGGTTACGTCGCCGGATTTGCAGCAGAGCCGATGAGTTGCGATAGCATAGTTATCGCATCGCGATAGCATAGTTATCGCATCGCGATAACATAGCTATCGAGTCGCGATAACATAGCTATCGAGTCGCGATACCATAGCTATCGCACCACGATACCATAGCTATCGCACTCAACCGCTCCGCGGTTGATGGTCTTTGATTTGCTGTTATTTTACAAAACAAACCTACTGTTTATGTTCGTTCTCTTTGTCGTAGAGCACCTTCATCCAATAACCGCCGATGACACTGCGCCCGATGAAACTGCACTTGAGGCCGGTAACGGAGTCATGCCAATCGCTGAGGGGAACGCGCGACTCGGTTTCGTTGATAAATTGATAGACCGGATCCATGAAGCGCGCAAAGGTCTGCTCATCAGGCGCCATCGTTGCCGTCCACATAATCCAGTCGCTCTTCGTGTAGTCCTTTCTGCAGTCCAAGGGCAGACCGTATTTGTTTTGCTTGGTGAGGTAATAGTCTATCTCACGCTGCATGGCCCCGTTGGGGAAGAGGTTGAGATGCCACAGTTTATCCCAGACCATGTTGTATTTCTGACTCCAGGTGTTGGGTCGGTCAAAGGCGAGGCGGTAGTGGTCACCTTCCCTGGCGTCGGACTCCCATTTAACGGCCATCTGACGGGCTTTCTGCATATAGCGGTCGGCGGTCTCGGTATCACCTCTCATCTTCGCCATGATGGCATAACCGGCGATGCCCATGATGGCCTTGATGGTGAGGTTGCAGTTGTGGGCCCAGTGCCCGGCAAAGTCATCCGTACAGAGTTGATTGGCCGGGTCCTGACCGTTCTCTACGAGGTAGTTCACCCACGTCGTCAGGATGTCCCAATAAGGGCTCGCGTAGTTGACGTTGCCGTCGATGTGACTCAGTTCGGCGCAGAGTATCAGCATGTTGCCTGCTTCCTCGAGCGGCATGTCGGCTCCATAGGCCTGCGCGTCGGCAATGGGGTAGATTCCGAGGTCGTGAGCGGCAAAGGGCTTGGTCCAGCGCTCCGAACGGCTGTAGTCCAGGATGCTCGTCAGCATGGCTTTAGCCAGTTCCGGGCGATAGACGAGGAAGAGCGGCGTTGACGGATAGGTGACGTCGACGGTGTTGACGCAGCCGCCGGAATCGTTCTCCTTGGAGAAGAACAGCAGGTTGCCGTCGTTGTCGCGGAACAGCTTGTGGGCTGCGATCACCTGACGGTAGGAGCCCGACAGCATCTCGGCGTATTTCACCCCGCCGGAAGCCAATCCGTCGTCGTAGATCTGACGGTCGAGCTGACGGCAGCGGTTCATGATGGTGGTGTAGTCTTTCTGCAGACGGCTGAACATCAGGTCGAGCGTCACCTTGCCCTCGTGCGCCCAATAGCCCTGATAGCGGTGATACATATACTCGATGTCCTGCACCTCGTCGTACCCCATCATCCAGAAGCTTTCGGCCTGCTTTGTCTTACCGAAGTCGTGGCGGTAGCAGAGTGCAGGCATGTCGGCCTCGTTGGTGGAGCGCACCTTCTGCTGCGTCTGAGGCAGTACGCCTGTTGTGCAGAAGGTGTCGATGGCATTGTTGCCGTCGGTCAGCGAGAGGTCTCCGTTCACCTCAGGCAAGTAGAGATAGCCCCAGTCGATGCAGATGTTGTCGCCTTTCGAGGCGAGGATGGGCTGGTTGACGGTGCCGGTGCGCAGGAAGCGTCCGTTCTCGGTGCTGACCCATTCCGAGCGCGTGGCCTCACTGGTCTTGTTGACGGCCAGCTGAGGCGTGGTGGTCAGCATGAGCTGAATGTCGTGGGCCTTGCGGTCAAGCGACTGCACGCGGTAGGAGATGTAGTTGATGGGGCAGGAGAGCAGGTCGTAGTCGTCGAGCAGGAATGGTGCGGTAAACACCACCTGCAGCTTGACCTTACCGCATGTGAAGGTATAGTACGACGATGTTGCGGTTACGCTGACGTCAGTCTGCAGCGCCTGCTCAATGTTGTAATCGCGGCGGGAGATGTCGCGGTAGATGCCGAAGTCGAGATAGGCGCCACCGGTGTTGTTGTAGCAGTGGGCCGCAATGACGTTGGTGCCCTTATGGAGCAACTTCTTCATCTCACCGGTCAGATGCAGTCGCTCGCCTTCGACGAGGTCCATGGCGCCGCGTGCAGCGAGCTTGCCGTTGATGTAAAACTCGGCGGCATCGTCGTGGGAATAGATGAAATAGAGGTCGGAGGCCAGTGCCTGCTCGTCAAGGTTGAAGGTGCGGCGCACGTAGATGTCGCTGTGCTCCTTTTTCCACGGCGTATGCACGTCGTGCATGTCGCTGGTGCCGAAAGCGGCCTCCTGCTTTTTCCAACTGCTGTCGTCGAAGCCGGGCTCCTGCCAGCCGGTTGCCGGCTTTTCCGTAGTCGACATGCCCTGCCAAGGCCGTTGGTCGGCCATGGGTACCACAGCCTCAAGCACGGGGTGCTCTCTTCCCATGAACCTGTAGGCCTTGCCGTCAACACGCAGGTAGCCGTCGATGGGCTTTGCGTCACCGGTCCAATGGGTCGTGTAGCCTTCGTAGAGCTTGTCGTGGGCCGACCAGATGGAGAAATAGGGGTCGCTCGTAATCAGCGGAACGGCAGGCAGACGGAGGTTGGTGGTCCGGTAAGGTTTGAAGAAATCTTCTGATTGGGCGTCGGCCATGACAGCCGAGAACACCATTGCGGTCAGCAGAATGCCCTTCGCCAGTGCGGCTACATGGGCAATTCGAATATGAGGTAAGTGAATGGTTTGCATCATGATGGATTAGTTGTTAGCGTATGCGGTGGTTAGCATGCGGTGGTTAGCTGCGCATTTAGAGCATGCGGCGGAGGTCATCATCGTCGATGCTCTGGAAGCCCTTCGACTGGATGAGCTGTGAGGCCTTGTCGATGTTGTCGGTGCGGAGGACGAGGATGCCCTTGCCGCCGAGGAGGAAGGAATACATGTAGCGCACGTTAAGGTCGTCGGCAGCAAAGGTCTGCAAGGCATCGGCGGCCATGCCGGGGCGGTTGTCGAGCTCAATGGCCTGCACCTTGGTCAGGGTCACGGTGATGCCGTTGTCTTTGAGCATGAGGCAGGCGCGCTGCGGGTCGGCGCAGATGACGCGGAAGAGACCGAAGTCCTGCGTATCGGCGAGGGTGGTGGTCACGAGGTCGATGTGGGAGTCCTTGAAGAGCCGCAGCACCTGTTCCAGGGCGCCCGGCTTATTCTCTACGAATATGGATAGTTGGCTAATCATAATTATTGGTCGATGAATGTAGTTGACTGATGGTTTTATTTCTCCTTCAAGAAGTCGCGGTTGTCGATGACGCGCACGGCCTTTCCGTCGGTGGTGGGGAGTGAACCGAAGGGCACGAGCTTGATGTGCGGCGTGAGGAGTATCTCGTCGTGCAGGGCGCGGGCGATGCGCTTGGTGAGCGACTGCAGCAGTCCGTAGTCGTCGGTGGTGAAGTCCTGCGCCAGTTCCACCGACACCGTCATGGCATCGTTGTCTTCCTCGGTGTTGAGGTTGATGAGGTACTGGCTGCCGAGCTCCTTGAAGCCCATGAGAATCTTCTCCACCTGGATGGGGAAGATGTTGACGCCCTTGAGCACAATCATGTCGTCGGAGCGTCCGCGCAGTCGGTCGACGCGCACATGGGTGCGGCCGCAGGGGCAGACGCCGGGTATCTTGCGCGTCAGGTCGCGCGTACGGTAACGCAGCAGTGGCATGGCCTCGCGGTTGATGCTCGTCATCACCAGCTCACCCATCTCGCCGTCGGGTACCGGCTCGAGCGTCACGGGGTCGACAATCTCAACGATGTAGCAGTCCTCCCAGATGTGGAAGCCGCCTACGCCGCCGTTTTCCTCGCTCTGGCGGCAGGCATCACATTCGAAGCCTACGCCGGGGCCCTGCATCTCACTCATGCCGAACGAGTTGTAGGCCTTTACGCCGAGCATGCGCTCGATGCGCATGCGCTGTTCGTTGCTGTGCGGTTCGGCGCCGATGGCGAGGATGCGGAGCTTGGTGTCGCGGCGTGGGTCGACGCCTTCCTGGTCCATCACCTCCTTGACGCGTGTGGCGTAGCTGGGGATGATGTGGACGACGGTGGTGCCGAAGTCGCGCATGAACTTGATCTGGCGCTTGGTGTTGCCGGCTGCGGCGGGTACGGTGAGCATGCCGAGGCGCTCGGCGCCGTATTGGAAGCCGAGGCCGCCGGTGAACATGCCGTAGCCTGATGTGTTCTGGAAGACGTCCTCAGGGCGGGCACCAACCATCCACAGACTGCGGGCCACGAGATCGGCCCAGACGTCGAGGTCGTGTTGGGTGTGGAGGATGACGGTCGGGGTGCCGGTGGTGCCGCTCGAGGAGTGGAGTCGCACGCAGTCGCGCAGCGGGGCTGAGGCCAGTCCGAAGGGGTAGTGGTCGCGCAGGTCCTGCTTGGTGGTGAAGGGAATGCGGCGCAGGTCGTCGAGGGTCTTGAGCTGGTCGGGGGTGGCGTGTGCGGCCTCGAGGCGCTGTTTGTAGAAGGGGTTGGTCATGCAGCGGGCCACGGTGGCGCGCAGGCGCTCCAACTGAAGGGCGTTGAGCTCTTCGCGGGGGAGCGTCTCAAGAGGAGAGTAAAAGGGACTATAGGTGGGCATGGGGATAATGGGTTTTATGGGGTGGATGGGTTTTATGGGGTGGATGGGTTTTATGGGGTGGATGGGTTTTATGGGGTGGATGGGTTTTATGGGGTGGATGGGGAATGGGGTGAATGGGTTTTATGGGGTGGATGGGTTTTATGGGGTGAATGGGTTTTATGGGGTGGATGGGTTTATGGGATGGTCTTTCTCAAACTCGGCCATGCGTTCGTCGAGGACGGGGTAGAGGTCGGGGCGCATGCGGCTGGTGCAGGCGCGCACGCCATGCTCGTTGCTGCCCGTGGTGTCGAGCGAGATGCCGCTCACGCCGTAGGCAATGAGCTCCTTGACCAGTTCGCCGCCCGTCATCGCGCCGTAGCCGATGGTGAAGAAGAAACCGTCGCCGACGGGCTGCGTTACGTCGCGGTCGTAGACGATGTGGAAGCCGTGGCTGAGGAAGATGGCCTTCATGCGATGGGCGCGGCGCTCGTATTCGCGCGTGTCCTCGACGAAGTTGATCTTGCCCTCGCAGCTCAGGCGCAGCATCTCGGCGTAGCCATACTGTGTGCTGGCCGTGCAGCCGCTCGTAATCATGTAGAGTATCTCGGCAATCATCGTCGTACCGAAGACGCCGGCGTCGTGGTAGCGTTGCTGCAGGGCGGGGTAATAGGTGTCGAAGAGTTTGTCGCTCATGCACATCAGGGCGATGCGCTGACCGGCGTAGCTGAAGATCTTCGAGCTCGACAGCAGTAGGATGTAGTTGTCGGTGTAGCGCGCCACCGTGGGCACGTAGGGCGGCTCATAGGGATGGCCGAGGTCGGTGCGGTAGTCCATGCAGAAATAAGCCAGATCCTCGATGACCACGGCGTCGTATTTCGTGGCGAGCTCACCGATAATCTTCAGCTCGCTCTCCTCGAGGCAGGTCCACGCTGGGTTGTTGGGATTGCTGTAGAGAATGGCGGCGACGTCGCCGTCCTTGAGCTGCTCCTCGAGGCGATCGCGCAGGCCCTCGCCGCGGCAGGGGTAGATGTCGAACTCCTTCCACCCGATGCCGAGGATGCGTAGCTGCGACTGCATGATGGGGAAGCCCGGGTCGAGGAAGAGTATCTTGTCCTTGCCCGGCAGCCGTTGGGTGCAGCCGATGAAGGCGCCGAAGCTGCCCATCACCGATCCCACCGTAGGCACGCAGGCGCGGGCGGAGATGTCGACGTTGATGAATGCCTTGACGAACTCGTGGGCGGCTTCCTTCAGTTCCTTCACGCCGGCGGCGGCAGGATACTGACTGCCTACGCCGCGGTCGAGGGCGGCCTTCTCCGCCTCCACGCCGAAGTGGTTGACCGGCAGTCCGGGTGAGCCCTGATCCATGCGGATGAAGGGAATGCCCGTGGTTTGCTCGAGGTATTGCGCCACGAGCAGCACCTCGCCGATGGTGGAGTGGGCCAGGTCGGCGACATTGTTGACCTCGCAGGCCTTACGCACCTGCTCATCTGAGAATATCCTCATCGCTCAATTCCTTTCTGTCCCAATAGGAACGCTTGACGGTTAGCCTCGACCACGGCCTCACCCTTGCGGTCGAAGACAGCGCTGATGGCCGACAGCAGGTTGTCGGGGCTGACGAGTTCGATGAGGTCGGCCACCATGCCCAACAGCAGCATGTTGGCGCTCTTGGGTGCCTTGGCCTCGCGCGCCAGTTGCCCGATGGGCAACAACCGGTGGTGGGGCAGCGCCTTGATGTCGGCGATAATCTTGTCGGTCTCGGGGTAGTTGGGGATGTTGACGAGCGGTTCCGACGAGGTCACCACCCATCCGTCCTTGCTGAGGAAGGGCACATAACGCAGGGCCTCCATGGGCTCCATGGCGATGATGATGTCGGCCTCGCCGCGTGGGATGAGGTCGCTGTAGATGGTGTCGGTGCTGAGGCGCAGGTTGCTCTGCACGTCGCCGCCGCGCTGACTCATGCCGTGCACCTCGGCCTGCTTCAGGTTGATGCCGGCCTCGGTAGCGGCCTCGCCGATAACCGTGGCGATAGAGAGGATGCCCTGACCTCCAACGCCGCAAAGGATGATATCTTTCTTCATTGTTTCTGGTTTCGTTTAGCCCTCATTTTCCTTGCGAGCGTCTGCATACACTCGCGGCGTGGGATGATGACGCTCACGCCCTTGTAGGCAATCTCCTCGCGCAGCATCTCGACGATAGCCGGCATGTTCTTCGGCGTCGGGGTAACCACGCGCACGTGCTCCGGCTCCACGCCGAGGGCGATGCAGATTTGTTCAAACTTATTGGTGCCGGCCGACGGCTGTCCGCCGGTCATGGCCGTGGTGAGGTTGTCTGAGATGACAACGGTGATGTTGGCCTGCTCATTGACGGCGTCGAGCAGCCCCGTCATACCGCTGTGGGTGAAGGTGGAGTCGCCGATGACTGCGATGGCTGGCCCCAGTCCTGCGTCGGCAGCGCCTTTGGCCATGGTGATGGAGGCGCCCATGCAGACGTTGGTCGACAGGGCCGAGTAAGGCTTCAGCGCACCGAGCGAGTAACAGCCGATGTCGCCGAAGATGCGGGCGTTGGGGTATTCCTTCAGTATCTCGTCGATGGCACCGTAGACGTCGCGGTGGCCGCAGCCCTGGCAGAGCTGTGGCGGACGCCCCACCACATCTTTCTCTTCCTCGAAGGCTATCTCCACCTCCTGACCCAGCGCCTTGCGCACGTAGTCGGGATTGAGCTCACCCGTGCGCGGCAGGTCGCCGGTGAGACGGCCGATGACCGGATAGTCCTTGCCGAGCAGGGCGGGGATCTGTTCCTCGATAAACGGCTGTCCGTCCTCGACGACGAGGATGCGGTCGCTCATCGCAGCCAGTTCGGCCACCTTGTCTTTTGGCAGCGGGTACTGCGAAATCTTCAGAATGGCGGAGACTCCTGTGGGGCGGGCTTCCTTCACGTAGTTGTAGCCGATGCCCGAGGCGATGATGCCCAGGCCACGGCCTTCGAGCTTCTCGAGGCGGTTGAGGCCTGAGATCTCGGCATCGCTGGCCATATCCGTCTGTTTGGCCACGAGGCCGACGTAGTTGCGGCGGGCCACGGCGGGCAGCAGCACCCAGTGCGAGGGCGCTCCGGTGCGTATCCACTCATCGGGTGCGAGCGGGTTGCAGGGGCGGGCCTTGTCGGTCACCTCAACGGCGGCGCGCGAGTGGGCCAGACGCGTGACGATGCGCATCAGTACGGGCAGCCGCAGCTTCTCGGAGAGGTCGAAGGCGTAGGCCATGATGTCGTAGCACTCCTGCTGGTTGCCGGGTTCGAAGATGGGTATCATGGCGAACTTACCGTAGAAGCGGGTGTCCTGCTCATTCTGCGAGGAGTGCATCGACGGGTCGTCGGCCACGAGGACCACCAGTCCACCGTTGACGCCGGTGATGGCTGAGTTGACAAAGGGGTCGGCGCAGACGTTCATGCCCACCATCTTCATGCAGACCAAGGCGCGTTTGCCGCTGTACGACATACCGAGGGCTGCCTCCATGGCGGTCTTCTCGTTGCAGCTCCAGTGGCAGTGGATATGGCGGTCTTTGGTCAGCGGATGGGCTTGAATAAACTCCGTGATCTCGGTCGAGGGCGTACCCGGGTAGGCATAGACGCCGGAGAGTCCCGCGTCGATGGCCCCGAGGGCTATGGCCTCATCGCCTAATAGTAATTGCTTCATGTATTGTGAGTTTATGAGTTTATAAGTTTGTGAGTTTATGAGTTTATGAGCTTTTGATGTGATAAGACGGTTGTGAGCTTATGAACTTAAACTAAATTCATCGCGGTCGTTGAGGACGGGGAAGCTCTGACGGAAGGCCTCAAGCGCCGGGAGGTCGAGCGTGGCCGTGGCCGCCGAAGGCTCACCGTCGGGGCATCGTACGAGGGTGTTGCCCCAGGGGTCGAGGACGACGGATCCGCCGGCGTAGACATTACCGGGGTCGGCGCCGACGCGGTTGACACCGGCGACAAAACATTGATTTTCGATGGCGCGTGCGCGGAGCAGCGTATCCCACGCCTGTTGCCTCACCTGCGGCCACGAGGCGACGTATATAATAAGGTCGTAGCACTGGTCGGTGGCGTAGTGGCCGTTGCGCGCCCACACGGGGAAGCGGAGGTCGTAGCACACCTCGGGCAGGAAGCGGAGGCCGCGGTAGCTGATGATGGGGCGACGGGTGCCGGCGGTGAACGTCTTGTCCTCACCGCCGAAGGTGAAGAGGTGGCGCTTGTCGTAGGTCGTCACCCGTCCGTCAGGCTCCACGAAGTAGAACCGGTTGTAGTAGCGGCCGCCGTCTTCGGTGGCGATGCTGCCGCAGATGGCGGCTCCGGTGGCGCGGGCGGTGGCCTGCATCCACTGGAGCGACCCGCCGTCAGCCTCGGCGATGCCCGCCGGCCGCGTGGCGAAACCGGTGGAGAACATCTCGGGCAATACGTAGAGGTCGCTGCCGGGGTTGGCGGCAATCGCGCGCTCGGCCGCTTGGCAGTTGACCGCTGGCTTGGCCCATACGATGTCTTGTTGCAGGATGGTTATTTTCATATAGTCGCGTTTTCAGTAGGCAAAAGTAAACAAATAATAGCTTACAAGCAAACTTTTATAGCAAATTATTACTTAATTGCTTATTATTTGACGAAGCTGAAGGGGACGCGTGGGTAACCGCGCCTTAAAAAGGCGCGGCACATAACGGGAGAACTGAAGAAGGCGGCCCCAGCGCTTGAGGTGCGGGGGCGCAGCGGATAAAGTCCGTGGAGGTATGCAACCTTGGTAGCAGTGTAGTGGCCGGCCTGGTGCCGGCCACCAACCCTTGGTATGGCATTTTTCCCACACATCAGCGCTTACGCTGATCTCGCAGATGGAGACACGCCCGCAACACCGGCGGCTGGTGGCCGGCACCAGGCCGGCCACTACACTGTCACCGGTGGCGTACATCACCACGGACTTTATCGGCTGCGCCGGTGCGGGGCCTTAGTTATTGTCGCTATTGTTATCGTCGTTGTTATCGTCGTTGTTGTCGTTGCCGTCGGGTTGCTGCGGATTGCCTTTGCGGTAAGCCGAGGGCTGTATTTTATAACAGTCCTTGAAGCATTTGCAGAAATATTTGGCGCTGGTGAAGCCGTTGCGCTCGCTGATTGCGGCTATGCTCATCTCGGGATGCTCGCGCAGCATCTCGGCCGACTTCCTCAGCCGCATGTTGAGGATGAAGCTCTTCGGCGTCTCACCGGTCAGCTGCTTCCATTTGGTGAACAGCGATGTGCGCGACATGCCGATGTCGCGGGCGAAGTCGTTGACGCTGTATTCCGGGTTGGTGTAGTTCTTGGTGATAATCGCCATGGCCTGCTCCATCATGCGTTTGTCGAGCGGGTTGTTGGCCACGAGGTCGACGTTGTCGTGCGGCCGCTCGCTGAACTTCCGCCGTAGCATCTGCCGTGTGTTGATGATGTTGTTGCAGCGCGAGATGAGCAGGGTGCTGTTGAAGGGCTTCGTGATGTAGTCATCGGCGCCAATCTTCAGGCTTTCGAGGTTGCTGTTGATGTCGTTGCGCGCCGTGAGCAGCACCACGGGGATGTGGCAAACCGAGAAGTCGTGCTTGATGCTGCGGCACAGTTCGATGCCCGACATATTGGGCATCACGATGTCGGAGATGATGATGTCGGGCATCATCTCGTGGGCCTTGCTCAGTCCGTCCTTACCATCGACGGCGGTCACCACCTTGTAATAAGGACTGAGCAGTTCGACGAGCAACTGGCGTATGGCCTCATTGTCCTCCACGACGAGCATCACGTTGGTCGGCTCGCCGGTGTGCTTGCCGTTGCCCTGCTCGCTCTCGGGTGCGTCGTCGAGGGGTATCATCTTCATGTTGTCGGCTTCCTGCTGCTTCTGTGTTGCCCGCTCCTCAGGCTTGAAGGCGTCAATCGACAGCGGCAGAAGGACGGTGAACACGGTGCCGGTCTCCGCTGCACTCTCCACGTTGATGACGCCGTGGTGAGCCTCGACGATGCCCTTGGTGAGGGCGAGTCCAAGCCCCGTACCCGGCTTGAGGATGTCGAGGTGCTCGGTCTGGTAGAAGTTGTCGAAAATCTTACGTATCTCCTCCACCGGAATAGGTTCGCCGGTGTTGACCACGCGCAGCACGGCCTCGCTCTCGGTGTGGGTGGCGCTCACGGTGATGGTGCCGCCCTTGGGCGTATGCTTCAGCGCATTCGACAGCAGGTTGTTGATGACCTTCTGCATCATCTGCATGTCGAAGCACGATGTGAAGTGCTCAGGCACGTTGCAGACGAGCTTCACGCCGATGCCCGACGCATATTCGCGGTAGAGCAGACACGACTGCTGCACGAAGTCGGTGAAGTCGTATTCCGCCACCTTGATGTGCATCTTACCCTCCTCTTGCTTGCGGAAGTCAAGCAGTTCGGTGACCAGCGACCGCAGCTGGGTGGTGTTTTTGTAGATGGAGAGTATCTTGTTGTAGATGTTGGCGGGGAAATGCTCGGAGTGGAGCAGTGACTCGGCCATCGCGGTGATGACGGTGAGCGGCGTGCGTATCTCGTGGGTGATATTGGTGAAGAAGTCCACCTTCGACCGGTTCATCTGCTCAATGTCCTTGATGCGCTGGCGGTTGTATATCAGCTGCTCACGCAGGTGTACGCGGTGCTTGTAGCTGATGAAGAAGTAGCGCACGAGGATGAGCGCGATGACGACGTAGATGATGTAAGCCCACCACGACGCATACCACGGCGGCAGGATGCGGATGTGGAGCTTGGCCACGGGCACGCCGCGCGCCGACGATCGCAGCTCGAGGGTGTACGACCCCGCGGGCAGTCCGACGAACGAGAGCATCTGCTGGTTGTTGGGCACGCTCATCCATTCATCCTGATAGCCGCGCAGCCGATAGAACAGCTCACCACCGTTGCTCGTGATGGAGTTGGTCGTGGCAATCTCGATGACGAAGTCCGACTGGTCGTGCTTCAGCTTGAGGCTGCCGACGTAGGGCAAGGCCTCGCTGAGGATGCCCGTGGCGTCGAGCGGCTCCACCTCCTTGCCGTTGACGAAGAGGCGGGAGAAGAAGAGGCGGAAGGCGGGCATCGGCTTGAGCAGGTCGCGCTCGGCAAAGGTGAACATACCGTCGACGCTGCCCAGACACACCAGACCGCTGCGGGTGACATAGAGCGCCTGCTCGTTGGCCGTGGAGAGCGGGAAGCCGTTCTCGGCCAAGTAGTTGTTGAACAGCTTATCGGTGATGTCGAAGGTGGAGAAGCCCTTGTTGGTGATGAGCAGCAGCCGGTTGGCATTGACCGATGACTCGGCGATGGAGTAGACGCTGCTGCCCGCGAGGCGCTGCTTCTCGCCGTAGCATTCGAAGTCGTCGGTCCGCGGGCGGTAGCAGAGGATGCCGTTGCCCGACGTGGCAATCCACAGGCGCCCCTTCGAGTCGATGAAGAGGTGGTTGAGATTGTCGCTGCCGATGGAGTGGGCGTCTTTGTCGGCCAGATAATGGCGCATGCGGTGGGTCTTGAGGTTGTAGCGGTAGGCTCCTTTGCCCTCGGTGGCCACCCATAGGTTGTCGTGCCTGTCGATGATGATGGACGAAACGTAGTCGATGTGCTCCTTGGCCATGAGCTGCGTAAACCGGCCGGTATCGGGATTGAAGAGGGCCAGTCCCTGCTGCGTGCCTACGATGAGATATGGGCCGTACCCGATGATGTCGCGTACGATGTTCGACGGCAGACCGTGTGGGTTGCCGGACTCATACTGCCAGTTCTTCTTCTCAAACGTGGTGAGGTCGATGCGTGTCAGTCCGCCGAGGTGGGTGCCTATCCACAGCGCGTGTCGGCCGGCGTCGAAATAGATTGACTTCAGGTTGAGCGTAGGCTCTCCGTTGCCCGGGAAGGCGATGGCGTGGCCGAAGGTGCCGGTGGAGAGGTCGAGCACGTTGAGGCCGCCGCCCTCGGTGCAGATCCACAAGCGGTGGTCATTGTCCTCGGTCATGCGGCCGACGACGTTGCTCGTCAGCCCGCGGTCGGCCAGCGAGGCGCGGTAATGCTGGAAGATTTGGTAGGACGGATTCATATAGTTGACGCCACCGAAGTAGGTGCCAATCCACAGGGTGCCTTGTCGGTCCTTGGCAATGCTCCACACGCTTTTGTCGGCGATGCAGCCCGGCGTGGCGTCGGGTCGGAAGATGGCCTTCGCGCCGCTGCGCCGGTCGTAGCGCACGAGTCCATTGGCCGTACCCATCCACATCATGCCGTCGTTGTCCTCGCAGAAGGTGCGGAAGAAGTCGGAGCCGAAGCCGTCGGCGAGTCCCTGCCGCTTGATGTGCCCGTTGGCAGAAAGCTGGTAGAAGCCGTCGGTCCACGTGCCTATCCACAGCGTTTGGGTGCGGTCCTCATAAAACGTACTGATGCGGCCTCCGGCAATGGGATGGGTCAGACGGTGCCCCTGCAGACAGTAGGCGCCGAGGCGCGTGGTGCCTATCCACAGCCGGTTGCGCGAGTCGACGAAGGTTGCGGTGATGGCGGCATCCCTGGGCAGTGTGGCCACGAGCCATCGGGGGCCCTTGCCGTCACCGCGGGCGGTCTTGCCGTCAATGGTGTAGAGGCGGTTGCCAAGGCCCAGATAGAGGCGGTCGTGCTGATAGTTGACGGCTCCGACATCGGTGTTGATGAGGGTGTAGAACCGTCGCGTGCGCATGTCCATGCGGGCCAGTCCACCGGCGCACTGCAGGTAGAGGTGGCCTTGGCCGTCGCCGACGATGCGCTGCACGGAGTTGCTGAAGAGGGAGTAGGGGCGGTCGGTATGGTAGATGTAGGTCGTCACCCGGTTGCCGCTGTAGCAGTTGAGGCCCATGCGCGTGGCAATCCATATCTCGCCCTGCTCATCGGGATAGATGCTGCTCACCGAGAAGTTGGACAATCCCTGGGCTGAACTGATGCGGTTGAAGGACACAGGCTGCCCATGCAGTTGTGATACAACTGCAATACAGAAAAGTATTATCGGCAGCAATCGTCTCATATTGTCACGTATTGTTATTTACAAAAGGTTACGCACGACGGACGGCTGACCACGATGTCGTGACCGGTGTCGGTGAGGCGTCCGGTGCGGGCATCGATGCGGAACACCTGGATGCGGTTGTCGTCGCGTGCGGCGCAGAGCAGGTAACGGCCGTTGGGCGTGATGCCGAAGTTGCGCGGATGACGCTTCGTAGGCTGATAGCCGACCTTGGTGAGGCGACCCGTAGCCTTATTCACCTTGAATATCGTGATGCCGTCGTGTTGCAGCCGGTTGCTCACGTAGAGGAAGCGGCCGTCGGGCGACAGGTGGATGTCGGCGCCGCCATGCGCGTTGATGGTGTCGGCCTGATGCTCCTCGAGGCGCTTCGCGGTGCCGCGGCTGCCGTCCCAACTGAATACGCCGACGCGGTCGCCCACCTCACTCATCACATAGAAGAAGCGGCCGTCGTGGCTGAAGGCGATGTGGCGCGGACCCGATCCGGCCGTCATCGTTGCCGCCACGCCGTCCTCGGTCAGACGCCCGTCTGCGAGGCGGTAGCGCAGGATGCGGTCGTGGCTGAAGTCGCTGGCCAACACATAGCGGCTGCCCGGTGCGAACACTGTCGTGTGGATGTGGGCCGACGCCTGGTTGGGCATGAACGGACCGCCCGTCGAGCCTTTGAACTGCTGGTCCAGAGGACCGATGGTGCCGTCGGTCTTGATGGGGAAGGTGCTGAGGCTGCCGCCGGTGTAGTTGGCCGTGAGCAGCAGTCCGCCCTTCACGGCTACGTAGCAGGGGTCGGCGCCCTGTGTAGATTGGCGGTTGAGCAGTTGCATGCGGCCTGTCGTCAAATTGTGGCTGATGGAGCTGACGGCACTCTGAGCCTCGCCCGACTCGTTGACGCAGTAGATGAAACGGCCGTCGGAGGAAAAGGTAACAAACGAGGGATTATCGGTCTCGAGACTGTCGAGGAGTGTGGCCTTACCCGTCTGTTGGTTAAACGAATAGGTGTAGATGCCCCTGCTGCCGCCGTCGGTGTAGGTGCCTACGGCGAGCCTGACGTTCGACTGGGCCGACAGGGAGATTGATGTGAAAAGGGATAACGCCATGGTGAAAAGTTGATTGCTGCGCATAAGTTTGAGTCGTTTGGTGCAAACTTACGGAAAAAAGCGTAAAAAGGCAAGGCTTTTCACATTTTTTCAGTGTGGTGGCAGTTTCATGCAGGCTAAAAGCAGGATGGATGGGGAGGAAGGAGGGGGCTGCTGCACAGCAGCAGCTTACAGGACGCAGGTGGCGTAAGGGGAAACCCCTGGCTCGCGTGCGAGCCAGGGGGCAGTTGTAAAGGCGGTAGGTGGCCGGCACGAGGCCGGCCACTACACTGTCACCGTGGTGCGGTTACACTGTCACCGTGGTGCGGTTACACTGTCACCGTGGTGCGATTACACTGTCACCGTGGTGCGGTTACTTCTTCAAGACTTTTTTGCCATTGACGATGTAGATACCGTTGGGAAGGCTGGTAGCATCGTCAGCCACACGCTGGCCCTGAAGGTTGAACACACCCTTGGCCGAGGCCTTGGCGGCCTTGGCAATGGCGGGGGCTGTGATGGCTGTCACCACGTTGCCATCGGCATCCTTGATGGTGATGGAATAGACGTAGATGCCGTTGGTGGCATAGAACACGCAGGCCCCGTCAGCAGCAATGGTACCCGTATTGGTCACGTCCTTGCTGACTTGGTCACTGGAGATTTCAGCAAAGCCACTGGTGATAGTCACGTTCGACGGAATGAGGTAGTTGGCGGTCTTAGCGCTTCTCGTTACAATCTCGATGGTCTGTCCGCCTTTCAGGTTGTCAATGGCAAAGGCTGCGCCACCTGCCCATAAGCCAAGACGGTTGGTGTAGAAACGCAGCTGGTTTTTGCCGGCGGGGAAAGTGCCGAAAGCACGGTAGCCTTTGCCGGTTGTATAATACTTGCCAAACCAGAGGCCGGCATACGACTGCGGCTCGCTGCCGCCGATGTCGAGCTTGAAGAAATACTTGCGGAAGTCGTTGATGTCGGCATCGGCATCCTTCTCGCCGTGATAAGTACCCAGCACGGTAGCATTGGCGAAATACTTGCTGGTGCCTTCGGTGACCAGTGTCCAGTTGGTGGCATCTCCGGCAAAGAGCAGCGAGTCGATGGCGGGCAGCGACCTGAAGTTGTAGGTGGTTGTGGCATCCTGTGCCTTGGCGGCCACAGCTGCCATCATCACAAACAGTACCAGCACGCTCTTAAGAAGGGAGGTGCGAGCCTTACAAAAGTAATAACGCTTCATAGAATTACAGTTTTTTAAAGTGAATGAAAGGGTTGATATAGAAGCTATAGAAGCTATAGAAGCTATAGAGACCATAGAAGCTATAGAGACCATAGAAGTGACTGTCTGTAGGTGGCTGGAGGGCTATCGGCTCTTGACCACCTTTCTGCCGTTGACGATGTAGACGCCACGGGAGAGGGCCGCGAAGTCATTGCCGAGATACTGGCCCGCCAGATTGTAGCAGCCGCTTTGTGGCCGGCGGTTGGCTGACGGAGCGGTGACGGCTTGGATGCCGGTCGTAGGGTCGATGCCCTTCAGGTCGGTCACCCACTGTGGCAGACTGCCGAGACGACGCGTGAGCTGGGCCTCGTAAAGCGAATAGGGACTGACGGTGACGCCCTGGTTTTCGTTGAGCTTCATCTCGCGCTCGTCGTACCAGTTCACATCGGCGCCGTGGAGGCCGACGATGGTGGGCGGCATCACCTTGATCCATGCCACCGACTCATACCACCAGCGGAAGGGAACGGAGTCGACACGCGTGGTGTTGTGGTTCCATATCGTGAGGTTGTCGAGATGGTTGGGCAGTTGCGCCAGGTCGCCACCCATGCGGTAAGCGATGAAGGCGCCCTCGGAGACGTCGAACAGCGAGGCGCGGGGCTGCGTGGCATGACTCTCGAAACAGCCGTCGGTGCCCCATTTGCAGCGCCACACCACGTTGCCGATGCTGTGCTTCGACACACCGACGGCATGGTATTGGCCCAAACCCTCCTTGTGCGTCTTATAACTCGTATCCGATGTGTAGTAGCCGTCGGCGTGGTCGTTGACGCAACCGATGAAGCCGCGCGATGAGTTGGCCATGCGGATGGCGGAGTGGCCGCGGTTGCCGCTGATGTCGATGTCGTAGGTCGAGCAGTTGGCGCATTCCTCAAAAGTGAGGCACTCGCTGCAGCTGACGAAGTTGACGCGGCGCACCCAGGAGTCGGTCAATCGGGTCAAAACGATGGGCTTGTAGCCGCCGTCGTCGCGCCATGAGCCGTGATGCTTGAAGTGGGGCGACGCCTGACCCTCAAACGTCAGGTCCTCGATGCCCACATGCTCGTAGTGGTTCCACTTGCGCAGCACCCAGCCCTCATTGGCGCCGACGGCCTTCATGATGGGCTCCTTGAAGTAGACATCGTTGCCGTCGATGTGGTCAATCTGGTGGAAGTCGATGACCTCAACGCCGGCCAGGATATTCGTCATGTAGTTGTATATCGTATGGTTGCCCATCTCCTTGAGAATGACGCTGGCGTTTTTGTTGAGCATGTAGAGGCATACCCACATGCCAGCAGACAGCTTTGAGGCGTTGTCGACGGTCACCTTCCAGGTGTTGATGTCAGCCGAAGCGGTGACGTTGGCCAGCGTATCCTTGATGCCGGCCTGGTTCTTGATGGTGAGCATGGGGTCGGACGACCACATCTTGGTGGAGTCCTTCGGCACCATCAGCGCGCCCATCGCTATCGTGGTCTTGTCGCGGCCGTCGCCTTTCAGCACCACATAGCCGCTGCTGAGGGTAATCGTTGACGATACGCCGTTGACGTCGTCGGCAGCCGTATGAAGGATGTAGCGGCCGGCGGGGAAGTAGATGACCGCCTTGGCCTTGGCTTTCTTGTTGATCTTGGCCACGATGGCGAGATAGGCATCGCGGTCGGAGACCTCATCGTCGGCTACGGCGCCGTAGTCGCAGATATTGTACACCGTATAGCCGTTGGCCTTATAGTCGTCGAGCGTCCAGTCGGGCGGCAGCGATGCGCCGTGGTTGTAGCCTGCGGCGGAGAAGTCGAGCAGGACATTGCCTGCATCGCCAGCGGCAAACTTCTTCCACGCCGATGTCGAGTCGGCGGGGGTGGCGGCGTGACTGCCTGCTGCGGTGAGCAGGAGCGGCAGTAGGAGAGGAAAGATTTTATGCATGGGGTTTATGGGGTTTATGGGGATTATGGGGTTTATGGGGAGTTATGGGGTTGATGGGGAGTTATGGGCAAAAGCAGGACGGCACGGCTGACCTTCGTCGTGTGCCGTCCCTACGTCACCTCGTAGCCTTGGGAGAACTGTACAAACCGTCAGGCGCCTGAGTGGCGGTATAGGGAATGAGCTTAGCGAGGATGCGGTCGGTGGCCCAGGGATCGCCGATGGCGCTGAGCTTCTGCCCCATCAGGCGGCAGAGCTGGCGGAACACCTTGCGATGCCCGGCGGGGTTGAGATTGGTCATCTGATAGGGGTCGGCCTGGTCGTCGAAGAACAGGGTGCGCGTGAGCCGGTGGTTGCGGTCGATGTAGAACACTAAGGTGTAGCGGTGGGTCTTGATGCCACGTGCGCTGGGGAAGTAATCGATGACCTTGCCGTCGGCGTCCTTGTTGCCGTCGAGGTTCTGGAAATAGAGCACGCCCTCGGGGTCGGCGGGTGCACCGGGTTGCTCGGCCAGTTGCAGCGAGTAGTCGGTGCCCTGGACCGAGGCCGGTATGTCGTTGTGGAGCCCCGACAAGCCGAGCAGTGTGGGCATGATGTCGGGCGACGACAAAAGAAGGGAATCGGTATGCGGTCGGATGTGACCGGGGTAGCGCACGATGAAGGGTACGTTCATCGACTCGCTGTAAGGACTGTTCTTCGGGTCCTCGGTGTTCTGACTGCACATCGTCTCGCCGTGGTCGGAGGAGAACACGACGATAGTGTTGTCGTCGAGTCCCGCCTCGTGGATGGCGTCGAGTATCATGCCGAAGGCGCGGTCAACACCCGTCACCGATGCGAAGTAGTAAGCCGCCGACTGTGCCTTGGCCAGCTTGCGGTTGGCGTTGGGGCGGACCAGCAGACTGTCGATGGGCAGGTTGCGGTAGAGGTTGTAGTCCTCCTCCATGCAGTCGTTGAGGGTGCGGTAGGGACTGTGGGGCGGGTTCATGCCCACCATCAGGAAGAACGGCTTGCCCGCCCGGCGCTCGCCGTTGGCATTGCGGATATAGGCTGAGGCCACCTTTGCCTCATACACGGGCGACCACTCGTGGGGGTCGTGCCTCACGCCATTGGTGTCCCAGTAGTGCGGGTTCTTATGCTCGTCGAAGGTACCGTAGGAGTACCAGAAGGTGAACCCGTGGCGGCGCTCTTTCGGTGTATAGGCATCCCAGGCTGGGCGTCGGCTCTCGACATACTGCCCGGGATGGGCAGGGTCGTTGGGCTCGGGACGGTCGGCATGCAGCTTACCGATGTAGCCGCAGTCGTAGCCGGCCTGGTGGAACACATCGCTCACGCAGACGGTCTCGGGGCGGATATAACTGATGGGGCGGTCAGAGTTGCAGTTGAGGGGCACGCCGCTCTTGTTGGGGTACATGCCCGTGAGCAGTGAGCCGCGGTGGGGACTGCTCAGCGGGCAGTTGCTCATCGCCTGGGTGAGCACCACCGACTCCTGGGCAAAGCGCTCAATGCGTGGCGTGTGGGTAGGGTCGCCGCGGAAGTTGACCTTCGACCGATAGGCGTCGGTCTGCCAGATGCCCAGCGCCGCATTGCGGAACTGGTCGGGGAAGACATAGACCACATTGGGCTGCGTCTGCGCCGACAGGTGGAGCGCGAACGACGGCAGGATCGTGAGGCCAAGGATAATCTTGTTCATATTAGTTCAATATTAAGGGGGAGCCCCTCCCCGGCCCTCGCCCGAGGGGAGGGAGAAAGAGCCGCTCGGTGATAGTGTAGTGGCCGGTCTTGTACCGGCCACCATCCAACGGTATGGCATTTGCCGAGGAATCACGGTTGGGCGGTTTGGTAATCGGTGGTTCGGCGGTTGGTGGCCGGCACAAGACCGGCCACTACACTAATTAATTAATTGCTGGCGGCGCAGCAGGGCCTCGAGGAAATAGTAATCGGCGTAGTTGAGGGGTACGTCGATCTCACTGTTGTGGGGGATGCTGCCCACGGAGTGCATGAGCAGGAAGCAACCGTTCTTGCCGAGTTCGGCGCGGTAGGCGGGCGACGACAGCGAGACGAGCAGGCGGTTGGCGAGGTTGGCGTAGCCGTTGCCGGGCAGGTAGCCTTCCATCTCATAGAGCGCCGAGGCAATGCAGGCGGCCGTGGAGGCGTCGCGTGGCTCATTGGGGATATTGGGCGCATTGAGGTCCCAATAGGGAACGAGGTCGTCGGGCATATTGGGGTGGGTCATCAGCATCTTCAGCGTGCGCACGGCCTGGTCGAGGTAACGCTTGTCGTGGGTGTAGCGGTAACAGACGGTGAAGCCATAGACGGCCCACGCCTGACCACGCGCCCATGTGCTGTTGTCGGCATAGCCCTGCGCCGTCTGGCGGTGGAGCACCTTACCCGTGGCGGGGTCGTAGTCGACCACGTGGAAGCAGCTGCCATCGGGGCGGAACTGATGGGCGAGCGTCGTGTTGGCGTGGTTGACGGCGATGTGCCAGTAGGTGGAATCGCCGCTGAGGCGCGTGGCCTCGAAGAGCAGCTCGAGGTTCATCATGTTGTCGATGATGACGGGACAGCTCCAGCCGCGCTGCGACTGCCAGCCGCGGTCGGTGTTCCACGACTGGATAATCTTGGCGCCCGGACGGTAGCGGGTGCAAAGCGATTTGGCGGTCTGCACGATGACCTTCTTGTAGGCCTTCGACGGATTGACGCGGTAGCCGTTGAGGTAGCTGCTGCCAATCATAAAGCCTACGTCGTGGTGCCACGTGAGGTATTGGATGGAGTCGAGCAGTTCGGTATAGCGGCGGGCCTGACGCTCCCACTGCTTGTCGTCGGTGAGGCGGTAGAGATACCACATCGACCCGGCGAAGAAACCCGAGCACCAGTCGTCGATGGGGATGGTCACCAGGCGGCTCATCTTGTCAATGGTCTTGGGGTTGACGATGCGCCCCGAGCGGCCCACCTTGTCGAGCATCAGCGAGTACTGCTGTTCGGCAAAGTTGACGTCCTCGGTGCAGAGTTCGTCGATGGCATTGCGATGATCGGCTGCCGATGCCGCAAACGGCAGCGCGAGGGCAACGGTCAGCAAGATATATTTCAGCTTCATATCAGATGATTATTTGTTGAGTTCAATATTATAGCTCAGTCCGTCCTTGCAGTCGAAGCGGATGGTTGTGGTCTTGGCATCCTGTGCCACGAGGGTGATGTTGCTCTGCGGCGTGAACGTCCACTTGCCGAGCAGGGTGACGGTGACGGGGATGTCGAGGCTCGGGTTGTCGCGCCATTTGCGGCCATAGACGCTGCGCTCGGCATTCTTGCCATTGACCTTGATGTCGTCGCTTGGACCGCGGTAGAGGGCTAGGTCGGGTTGCGCTACGGTCAGCACCATCTTGCGGGGACCGGCCATGCGCACCATGGCGAGGCAGGAGGTGTCGGCCTTGAGCAGCGGTCCGCCGGGGAGGATGTCCTTCGGTTTCTCAAATAAGACGTATGACAGCGTGCCGGTGTCCCGTGAGCGCACGATGTGCGCGTCGTGGTCCTGCCGGATGACCTGGTACGAGGGGGCGGCGGCAAAGGCGGCCAGTGCCTGGGGCGTGGTCTGGGGCAGCATGGCGTACTCGTACGACGCGCCCTTCGGTGCAGTGCCGTGGTCGATGTAGAGCGTGGCCCACGGCCCCTGGGTAGCCTTGCCGTTGTCCTCGCGGCGCGACTGCTGCTCGGTGAGACCCGTGAACACCGCCTTGCAGGGCGTGTAGTAGCCGGTGCCGTTCTGGTCCATCCAAGTCTTGTCGCCCGGGTGGAAGTTGGTCCAGTAGGTCTGTGCTGCGGCGTCGGGAGCGGCCATCTGGAAGATGGTGGTCTCGGTGGGATGATCGGTCACCGTATCCTCGATGTCGCTACCCAAACAGACGATGACGTTGTCGAAGAAGTGGTACGACTTGCGTGCGCGGAACGAGCCGTTGTACTTGTCGTGCTCGTGGAGCTTGAGGCCGAAGTTGCCGTTGCTGCCGAGCTGCGACAGTCCGCCTGCGAAGGCCTCATCGGTGATGAGCATCTCCTCGACGCCCGACGAGATGTCGACGTTGCGTATCTTGGCCTCAAGCTGGTCGAGGGGCAGGTGGATGGAGGTGACGCCGGGAATGCGGTTCCAGTCGAAGCCGTCCTGCACCCATCCGCTGGTCTTCGGCGTTACAGGCTGGTTGGTGGGACCGGTGAGGAGCTGCAGCGACCCGTAGCCGAGGTAACGGCCGTAGCGGTTCTCGTTGACGTAATGCTCGGCGCCCCAGAGGTAGCGGCTCTGCCCGCGCACCACGGCGGCCCAGTTGCTGCGGCGCTGCACCGAGACGCAGGCGTAGCCCAGCGAGAGGTTGCCCTGCGGGTCGGCCTCAGGCATGCAGTCGCGCTGGGTGAAGTCGGTGAAGAATTTCTTCTCGAGCGTTGACTTTGGCTTGATGACGAGGCGCATGTAAGCCGACGCCATATCGCTGTCGAAGGGCTTGCCGTCGGGGGTACCGGCCAGGGCCATATAGGCGTAATGGATTGGCGTGAGGTGCCCCGTACCGTTGGGGTGGCGGCCCGACATGGCGAGCGGGAAGTGGGTGAGGTTGCAGTAGAAGCGCATGGCCAGGAGGGCGTTGCGTACGGTGCGGTGAGCCAGCTCGCTGACGGCCAGTTCTGTGCCGCTGAGGATGTAGATCATCTGTGTGGCGCCGTTGAGGCCGCCCACGGCGTAAGCCGGATAGTTGTTGCAGTGGTGGTAGGCCGAACCGTCAATCTTGAAGGCGTCGGCCAAGCCCGGTGCGGGGCGGCAGCCCCAGTCGAGCCACCGCGAGCAGGAGCGCAGGTAGCGCCATTTCTCGGGTGAGTCGTCCATGAGCAGAATGGCGGCGAAGCAACCGATGGACGCCGTATTGAACGTGTCGGTATCGATGCCGTTGCCCACGGGCTTGGCGTAGAGCTCATTGAGCTGCGAATACCAGATCATCGTCTTCACGGCCTCGTCGAGCTTGCCGGCCTGCTTCAACACATCCTTCATGAGGAAGTAGGCAATGTACATGCTGCGCATGCTATAGCCGTAGTGGTGGATGTTGCCCCAGCAGGAGCCGAAGGCCACGCCCTGATCGGTGATGTGGTCGTACATCTGGAGGAACATCGACTTCAGCTCCTCCATGTCGGACACCTCGGTGGCGTTGTTGTAGCCGCGGGCGATGCGCTCCATGAGTTGGAAGTAGGCGTTCATCTCGAAGCCGGTGCGCGTGAGCATGTCCTTATCCCAGTTGGGCAGCATGCGCTCGTAGGCCTCGGCATGGCGCACAAACCAGATGCCCTCGCCGGTGACGATGCCCTTCTTCTCCTTGATGTTGTATTTATTGAACTGTGCGCGCATCTCCTCCATCTGCTTGGGATAGAGCTTGGCGGGCGTATAGACCAGTGAACGGAAGCGGTCCTCCATCTGGCGTATCTCGCTCCGGTTCTTGTCGGTGAGCGCCGTGAGTGGCAGGTCGGGCTTCGTGGCGTAGTTCTTCATGATGACCAGCCAGTGGTTGGTGGTGGCTTTGTTGACAAACGGCACCTGGAGGTCGGCCGTCTGCTGACGCGGGTCCACCTTGATGGCGGTGATGAGATGATCGATAAACAGCTTGCCGTCGACATTGGGCGCCACGACGCGCAGTTCGTTCATTCCCACCTCGGGCTTGCCCTCCATGTCGCGCTCATAGCATACCCACGCGCCGCGCCAGCCCTTGAAGTCGAGGTTGAAGGGAAACGAGGTGCACACACGGCCATCCTTGAGGAACTGGAAGCGCAGCTGCTTGCCCGCCATCGGTTTCTCGCTGTAAATCCACACGATGTAGGCCGAGAGATAGTTGTCGCGCCCGGCGCGCGGCTCAAACTGCAGGTCCTTCTTGACCGACAGCGTGCCGCCGGGCCTGAATGTCCACTCGAGCGACTTCTTGCCGTTCTTGAAGTGGGTCGTCGACAGCTTGTCGGTGCCGTTGGCGGCGGTGATATATTTCAGCTCGGCCTCGTTCTCAAACGAGAACATACGCGGGTCGTTGACAATCTGGGCTGACACCGGCAGTCCCAGGCAGACAAGGGCGACGAGCCATAAGGCTCGATGCATTATTCTATTCATGATTGACCGCATTGATTATTTCACCACCTTGACGTAGACTTCCTTGATAACCGACGACGTGTTCTTGTAGTTGGCATTGGTGGCGACGAACGTTGCCTTATACACGCCGGGGGTGTCATAGGTGTAGCTGTAGTTGCCCAGGTCGTTGTTGGTCGACTTGATGGCGACGCCCTTGTCGGGTGAGCAGAGGTTCATCTTGATGGGATTGGAGACGAGCCAAGCGTATTTGTAATGCGTTCCGGCGGCCGAGCTGTGGATGAAGAAGGAACCGGTGCTGGCGCCGCTCATGTTCCACACGCCCGACGTGTTGTTGGTGACCGAGCCGTACTCGCGGTTGGAGGTCATCGTCTTCTGGTCGCTCAGGTTGAGGTGGCAGAACATGTTGACGGGTGTCAGTCCGAAGTCGCTGGCATAGAGCTTGGTCGTGGTGCCGTCCTTCATCTTGTTGACAATCGTCATGCCCGAGAAGTAGGCCTTGGGCTGTGCCGACACCGAGCTGACGCCGTCGGCCTTCATGGCCACGCTCTTGCTGCAGTAGCGTATGGCGAGGGTGAAGGTGGTGGTGGCGTAGTCCTTCATGTCGATGGTGTAGGCGTCGGCCTTGGCCTCAGAGCCTTGGATGGTCTGCGGCATGTCGGCGTCGGCCACGAGGGCGTTCCATCGGTAGCCGTCAACCAATGCGGAGTCGGCCGTGAAGTTGTTCTTGGCCAAGCCGGGGAAGTCGTTGGAGATGAACATCGATACCAGACTGGTGGCGTCGGGCTGGGTCATGTCGGGCATTTTGCCGTATTGGTACCATACCTTGAACGAGAGCGTCGACGACTCGATGTCCTCGGCGGCCACCTCGGTGCGGTCGCGGTAGATATACTTGCTGCCGGCCTCGCCGCTGTAGAACGTGATGAAGTCGGGGTCGCCGGAGAACAGGAAGTTGACCGGCTCGCCGGCCTTGACCACGATGGTGTCGCCCACCGTGCTTACGTTGTCGGTTTGTTCGGCGGTAACCGACAGGGCTGCCTCCTTGTCGAACTCGCCTTCGCAGCCGGTTGTCATCAGCGCAACCGACAGGGCTGCAATATATAAATAGGTGTGTCTCATAACTTTACTTATTACTGATATTCCGTTGTCTTACGCTTTGCGCCATGACTTACCAGCCGGGGTTGTTGGTGGTAATCTGGTCGTTCACGGAGGTCTCGATGGTAGGAATGGGGAAATAGTTGTAGGTGCTGGAGATGCGGAAATAGTTGTAGGTGTTGGTCATGCCGTCGGCCCAGTTGTCGCCGGCGATGGCCCTTCTGGCTACCTCGTTCATCTTATCGACGTACTCGCCCCAACGGATGAGGTCGAAGCGGCGTGTCATCTCGAAGCAGAACTCCATGGCGCGCTCATCTTTCACAGCCTCGCGGAAAGCGTCCTGCGTCAGGCCCTCGGCCAGGGGGGCAATGCCCGCACGCCCGCGCACGTCTTTGATGCACGCGTAGGCCTCGGCGGTGGGACCGTCATTGAGCTCATTCTCGCACTCGGCTATCATCAGCAGAATGTCGGAGTAGCGCAGGATGGGGAAGTTGATGGCCGTGCGGTTCTTGTCCTTGGTGTCGGGCTCATACTCGCGGCGCCACTTGCCGCAGATGAGGTTGTAGTTCTTCAGCTCGTCGGTCGATTCGCCGTCGCCTGACTTATTCAATACGAAGTTGTCGCCATAGCTGAACGACTGGTCCCAGTACTGCTGTTTGACCTCGGCCATCTTGCCCTTGTTGAACAGACGGCCCACGATGGGGTTGCCCGTCTTGTTGTCCAACTGCATGTATTTGAAGGGCGCGAGACTCCAGTTCATGCGGTTGATGTCGCCGTTGGCCTGGTAGAGCTCATAGATTTTCGGGGTGCCATAGAAGAAGGCGTAGCCGAAGCCCGGGTTCTGCTTGCCGGTGTAGCTGGTCTTGGAGAGGTCGGGAGCCTGTATGCCGATGATGTTGCCCACGCGGCCCTCGGAGCGGGTGTCGGAGGTGCCGTTGCCGGAGAACTCCACCTCCCAGATAATCTCCTTGCCGGTGGAGTTGAACTTGCCGGAGCACTGGTCGATGAACACGTCCCAGTAGTGGGGTGCCAGCGAGTGGCCGCCCTGCTCCTTCACCATCTTGGCGAACTTGTCGGCCTGGGTGAAGCACTCCCTCACCTCAGTGTCGTTGGCGGCCACGTTGTCGCGGTAGTGCTCGCCGGCGCGGAACATATAGACACGGGCCAGCATGCCCCAGGCGGCCGACTTGGTGATGTCGCCCGGCAGATACTCCACGCTGGCGGCCGTGGGCAGGTCGGCGGCGGCCTCCTCCATCTCCTTGCAGATGAAGTCGTAGATCTCAGCCTTCGGGGTGCGCGGTGCGCTCAGACCCACGACGGTCTCGGTGGGCTGGGTGCGGAAGGGCACATCGCCCCAGCACTCGACGAGGTTGAAATAGAAGAAGGCGCGCAGGAAACGGGCCTTGGCCTTGTACACTTTGGCCGTCGACTCGTCGAGGTCGGATACCTCGTCGACACGGTTGAGGAAGATATTGGCGCGGTTGATGCCCGAATAGAGCACGCGCCAGAAGCTGGCCACGTCGGCTGAACTGGCCGTGGCGTTGTTGCAGATCATGCCGGTGGAGTAGGGTGAGCGCGAGCTGGGACCATAGTATTCCAGGTCGTCGCCGCCTACGAGATAATAATAGGTGTTGCCATAGAAGGCGTCCTGGGCGGGGATGGCCTCAATGCCGTCCAAGAACGACTTGGCTTCGTCGGCATCTTTGAAGTAATTGCCTGAGGTCAGGCTCGTCGGCGTCTTGTCGAGGAAATCGCTGCACGAGCTCAACAGGAACAATGATGCGGTGACCAGCAGTGCGGTCAATATGTTGCGGAATTTCATAAAGCTCATCTGTTTTTTAGAATTGAAGATTTACACCGAAGCTGTAGCTGCGCGCGCGGGGATAGGACGAGTAGTCGAGGCCGGGCGTCAGGGCGCTGTGGCGGACCGACACCTCGGGGTCGTAGCCGTCGTAGCCGGTGATGGTGAAGAGGTTCTGTGCGGCGAAATAGAGACGCAGCTGCGAGATGCCCGCCTTGCCCATCCAGGTCTTGGGGAAGGTGTAGCCGAAGCTGAGCGTCTTCAGGCGCAGGTAGGAGCCGTCCTCGATGACGCGCGTGGAGAACACCTTGTACGAGCCCGAGCTGTAGGCGGCGGGGATGTCGCTCGTGGGATTGTCGGGCGTCCAGCGGTTGGCGTAGGAGGCGAACATGTTCAGGTCGCGGCTCTTCGTGCCGGAGCCCTCGAACATCAGGCGGTTGGCATTGATGATGTCGTTGCCGTACGACCAGGCGAGGAACACGCTCAGGTCGAAGCCCTTGTAGTAGAAGTTGTTGGTGAAGCCGCCGGTGTGGATGGGCAGGCCGCGGCCGATGAACGTGCGGTCGTTGGCGTCGATGACACCGTCGCCGTTGACGTCCCTGTACTTCGGCATGCCCGGCTGGGTGTTGTTCTCAGACGAGAAATAGGGGACGGTGGCCTTCAGCGTGTAGCTGTCGCCCGACTTGTTGAAGTCGTCATACTTATAGGTGCCCTCGTAGATGTAGCCGAACATCATGCCCATGGGGTAGCCCACCTTGGCGATGTAGTTGGGCTGCGAGTTGTAGTTCTGGTCAAAGGTGGCCGTCGAGAGCAGGGCCGTCTGGTTCTCGGCCAGCCTGAGCACCTTGCTCTTGTTGAAGGCTATGTTGAAGTTGGTGTCCCACTCGAAGTTCTTCGTCTTGACATTGACGGTGTTGAGGGTGATCTCAATGCCCTGGTTGCGCACCTTGCCGATGTTCTTCATCGCGGTGGAGAAGCCTGACGACGGCACGAGGGTGGCGTTGAGGAGCAGGTCGCGCGTGGTCTTGGTGTAGAGGTCGACGGTCAGGTTGACGCGCTCGCGGAGGAACGAGGCGTCCAGGCCGAGGTCCCACTGCTCGGTGGTCTCCCACTTCAGGTCCTTGTTGTCCACGCTGGTGGGCGCCACGCCGGTGATGGCCTCACCGTTGTAGGTCCATACCGTGCCTGGCACCGTGGCGTCGGCCTTGGTCTTGATCATGTCGTAGAGGCCGTAGGAGTCGTACTCGCCCACGCGGTTGTTGCCGGTAAGACCCCAGCTGAGACGCAGCTTACCCTTGCTGACGATGGACTTCAGCGGCTTCATGAAGTCCTCCTCGGTGAAGTTCCACGATGCGGCGGCCGAGGGGAAATAGCCGAAGCGGTTGCCCTTGCGGAACTTCGAGCTGCCGTCGGCGCGCATGGTGAACGTGGCGTAGTATTTGGAGCGGTAGTTGTAGTTGAAGCGGCCGAAATACGACATCATCGACCATGAGGTCTTGGCCGAGAGGGTGGTCGAGGGCGTGCCCTGGTCCATGCCGGCCATGCCCAGACTCTCGTTGGGGATGTGGATGGTCTTGAACGAATAGTACTCGTAGTCGGAATTCTGGAACGACAGACCGAGCAGGGCGTTGATGTAGTGGCGCTTCTTGAAGTTGGTCTGATAGGTCAGCGTATTCTCGTTGAGCCATGTGTTGCGCTTGTAGCGGGTCACGGTGGCGTTGGGGCCGTCCTGTGAGGTGGGGCCGCCGTAGCGCGTCTTCGAGCCGTTGAAGGTGTCGTTGTCGTTGCGGCTCTCGGTATAGCCGCCCGACACCTTGAGGCGGAGGCCCTTCAAGAACTCGTACTCGGCATAGCCGTTGAACTGGATGTAGCTGGCCACACGCTTGTTGTACTCGTTGTTGAGCGACATGATGGGGTTGAAGCGGTAGTCGTTGGAGGTGTTGACGCTCTCGTCAATCTCGTTGTCGAGGAGCTTGGTGAGGGGCACGCCCGGCTCGGTCACGGGGCGGTAGCCATAGACGCTGTAGAAGAGGTTGTTCATGCCCGACCATGAGGAAGCGGAGGGTGATGCGCCCCACGACTTGGCCCGCGAGTAGTTTGTCGTCAGGTTGAGCTTCAGCTTCTTCTTGGTCACGGTGAAGCCCATGCGGCCCTGCATCTTCTGATAGTTGGAGCGGATGACGACGCCGTCCTGGTCGTAGAGCGACATGGAGGCGTTGTAGCGCACACCCTGCGAGCCGCCGGTGAGGCTGACGTTGTGGTTCTGCATGGGAGCCGACTGGAAAATCATGTCCTGCCAGTTGTACTGCTCAATGTTCTTATAGTCGTCGAGGGTCCATTGGTGGCCCTCATACAGCGGCAGATATCGCTCGGCTGTTACGGCGGGGTACATCTCCTGCTGCAGCTTGACAAACTCGTAGGCGTCCATCAGGTCGATGGTCTTTGATACGGTCTGCCAGCCCCAGCTGCCGTCGTACTCCACCTTCGGCTGACCCACCTCGCCGTTCTTCGTAGTGATGATGACCACGCCGTTGGCACCGCGGGCACCGTAGATGGCGGTGGCGGAGGCATCCTTCAGGATATCGACCGAGGCAATGTCGTAGGGGTTGATGGAGGCGGCCACCGACGGACTCTCCACGGGGAAGCCGTCGATGACGTAGAGCGGCGAGTTGTCCTGCGTGAGCGAGTTGTTGCCACGGATGACAATGTTCATCGTCGAACCGGGCATGCCCTCGTTGGAGGTGACGTTGACGCCGGCGATGCGGCCGCCGAGGGTCTGGTCGAAGGAGGCCACGGGCGTTGAGGTGAGCGCTTTCATGTCGGCTTTCGACACGGCACCGGTGAGGTCGCGCTTGCGTACCTCCTGATAACCCACCACGACCACCTCGTCGAGCGACTGCCGGTCTTCGAGCAGTACGACGTTCATCGGGCGGTTGGGCGTAATCTTCATCTCCTTGGTCACATAACCAAGAAAGGAGAACTGAAGCACGGCATTGCGGCTCTCCACGGAGATGGTGAACTTACCGTCGAGGTCGGTCACCACACCCTGATGGGTGCCTTTGACGGTGACGCTGACGCCAGGCATGCCTTCGCCGGTCTCATCCTTTACCGTTCCCATCGTCTTGATCTGGGCATTGACGACGAGTGCCAGCAGTGACAACAACAGCGTGACGCTAATTCTTCGCGCATACACGGATGTTTTGTGAATGTTCATGTTAGTACAGTTTTTGTTAGACGTTTCATATTAATTTCTGTCCTCATGCCGCAACGGGGTTGCCGTGGTGACGGTCCTTCTTTACCTTCGCCGTTCGTCTGGCTTGCCGTGGTGGTCGTGATGACGGGTGCAAAGTTAGTGAAAGGGAACTTGGATGGCCTTCTTTTACGTACAAATAAGTTCAGAATTCGTACGAAAAGTATGATTTCGTCCGGGCGCGAATGCCTTTTCCTCGTTTTTATCGTGGCTTCCGGCCGTTCTTGGTGTAAAGTGCGATTTTGTCAGGTATCAGTGTAGTGGCCGACCTTGTGTCGGCCACCAGCCGCAGGTTTTGTCTTCCTGTTTTATCTCACGCAGATTTCGCTGATTTTCTCTAATTCAGCTACACCCTCTTGTCGGCGCTTACTCTTCCCACAGACGGTTCTTTCCCCATATGCCGCCTTTTGCTGCGGCATCGGTGCCGTCGCCATAGCCGCCGTCTGACGGAGGGTTGGAGCCGCCCTCAATTGTGGCTGATTGGGTCAGTATGTTGTCACTAACAATGGTGCGTGTCAGGGTCTTCGGACTGAGATATGTTTTCTTTTTCATTATTGCTGTTTTTTTTCTGATGATTGATGATGGAATGGACTATTTCACGATGAACTTACGGCCGTTCTTGATATACACTCCCGGCTGCAGGCCGTCGGTGATCAGGCCCACGTAGCGGCCGTCAAGACTATATACCCCGGCGCGCTGCCGTGCCGGAGCCACGCTCACGTTGCTGATGGTCGTCGTGGTGCCGTCGACCGAAATCGAGAAGGTCTTGGCCGGTGAGGTGGTATTGGGAACGATGTAGGCACGGAAGCCGGCAATCGTACCGCCGCCGTCCTGGATGGTCTTCAGCTCGTTGCCGGTAGCGAGATACACCGTGCCGGCAGCGAGGGCAGTGTTGGCATCAAACGTGCCGGTGAACGTATAGCCGTCGGCGGTGACGGGACTTACGGCAGACGCAACCTCGCCGTAGTTGAGCGGCAGGCTTGTCACGTTCTGCGTGGCATAGAGCAGGAACGGCGTGCCGGCGGCGATGGCGTCGGTGGTCGTGGTGAAGTTGAGCGTGGTGTTGTCGCCCGATTTCGTGGCGCCGGTGAACGTGGCCACCTGAACGTCAGTGCCAAAGACGGTCTCCAGCTGTTGCCGGGTCATGGCATAGGGCAGCACCATGCCCGTCCACTGGTTGGCCGTCACGCTGCGGTTTATGGTGACCGCATAGTCGGCGCCGCTTGTCAACCCAGACAGCATGGTTGCGTTGGTCGTCGCACTTGCATCGAGGTCGACGCAGTTCTTGTATCCGGTAATGCTGTTGATGGTAATCCAGCCAATCTGCGCGCCCGTCGTGGGAATTTTGCTGATGTGGCGCACGTGGAACGTGGCAAAGTCGGTGTTGGAATAGACGAAATCGCTGGTTTCACCGGAGAAAACAGTACGGTAATCTTTGTCGTTTGCCTCAAACTGGAAGGCTTTGAGGTCGGAAGTGAGGCTTCTGTCGGCCTTAATTATATAATGTGTGATGCCTTCGCTGGCCGCGCAGGTCTCGGCCGTTGACGACGAGCCCCGCATCAGCTGGAAGCCCTGATAGCGCTTATTGACAAAAAGGGTGACGGGTGCCGTAGCGTAGTCAGAGACCAGGGTCTTGACCGACTCGGGATAAATCACTGGCATGCGCGTGCCGTCGCTCATCACATAGTATGCGCTGTCAATGGTGATGCCCTTCACGTTGACCAGCACGCAGTTCATTAGTGAGTCGCACGCGGCAATCTTGGCGTTGCTCTTGAACTTAAACCTGAATGTCTGCGGGGCTGGGACATCTGTTTTCAAGGCCACATAAATGCTGACTGGGCTGCCCGCACTGTTCTTGCATATTGGTCTCAGTTGTAGTATCTTGCCTGATGGTGTCGCATTGGAATAATGGATGACAATGGAATCCACATCGCTTAGCGACAGGTGGCAGACCGGAGAATTGGAATTGGAGCCGCTGTCCACGCCCAACAGTGGAACGTAGGGTTTTTCCGACGATACCGGGAAAGTCAGCCCCGGCTTGTAAAACGCACCGTTTTGGCGGATTCCGCTGATCTTGAAGCCGTAATCAGTTACTTTAGTAGTTTGTGCCTTGACGGCAACTGAGGCAAAGACTATTGCCCCCCCCAGGCCGTCCGAGAACTAGATTGCGGCTTAATTGTTGATCGTAAAACGTTCGATTTAACGCAATGTGTAAGTTCTGAAGGTGCACACTTCTTCAAAGAACTATGTTCTGATGACAGTTTGACACCTCTTCGGGAGTTCTCGGACAGTCTCCCCCATTAGGATCGTAAAGAGTCTGTTCATAATAAAGAATTTAGATGTTGATATTTTGTTAACTGGCAGCAAAAATAGGCGAAATAACTCAATGCCGTAACATCAATGTTTCGATTTAATCAAAAGCGAAAGAAGAATTGTACAATATTGGAAATGTCGCGAATTAATTCTGAAATTAAAGCGGCGCAGCGTTGCCTTAATGGCATCTTAAGTTAAGCAAGCCAATAGGTGGTTGATGAATGTTTCATTAGGAGTTTTGTGTGATTACCGCAAAAAGCCTTTATCCCTGTTTGTTGCGGTTCAGTAGGACGCTGCTGTGCAGCGTCTCTATTAATCTATACGCCCCTCGCGATAGGTATGGTATCGCGAATAGAACGCCTGGCCTTCGTGGTTCGGGCGCCCTTTCGCTCATAATCGTTGGTTTATACGGTCTTGGGTACTGGCAGCAGGCCTTTCTTTATAGCGTCCATGACATTTGCGGGCGGCTGTTGCTGACTCAGCTGCCGCGCCATGTAATCCATATAGGGAGCCGCATGCTGGAAAAAGCGCCTGTAGCCCTCGCAGAGGTAATTCAGGCCGGGTTCGCCGTCAGCGGTTGAGGCAAAGCGGTTCTTGGGGCATTCGCCATGGCACATTCTCAGCCATTGGCATTCCTTGCATTGTCTGGGCAGCTGCTGGATCTTCATCTTTGCAAATTCCTTTTGCTGCGGGCCATAGAGCATCTCTATGAGCGTGTGGTCGTGGATGTTACCCAACTTGTACTCGGGAAACACAAAGTGGTCGCACGAATACACGTCGCCGTTCCATTCCATGACGGCCGCGTGGCCACACATATTCGACATGGTGCAAATGCCCGGTGTGGTGCCTACCCAATTGGCGAGTGTGACATCGAACAGCTGTACATAGGTCTGACCGACATCGTGTTGCACCCAATCGTCGAAGAGCTCGCAGAGAAACTTCCCCCACTGCTGGGGCGTGACAGAGAAGTCGGCCATCTCGCAATTGTCGTGGTCCTGGATATGGGCCAGGTGGCGCCCGTCGGAATGCATGCGGATGCGCTCCACGATGGGAGCAAACTGAATATAGTGGCATCCGTTGTCGCGGAAGAAATGATAGAACTCCAGGGGATAATCCGCATTATAGTCGTTCACCACGGCCATTGCATTCCATTCCACCTGCCATTTGTTGAGAAGCCTGATGCCTTTCAATACCTGCTGGAAGGAAGGCTTGCCGGTCTTTGTCCGGCGGTATTCATCGTGAAAATCCTGTGGCCCGTCGATGGAGATGCCCACAAGCCAGCCGTTGTCGTGCAGGAACTGGCACCATTTGTCAGTGAGCAGGGTACCGTTGGTCTGGAGTACATTTTCAATCCTGCGGCCATTGGCGTATTTCTGTTGCAGCTCCAAGGCATGCTGGTAAAAACTCAGGGGGCGCATCAAGGGTTCCCCGCCATGCCAGGTGAACAAGACTTGGTTCAAAGTCTGCGACTCGATGTATTCCTTCGTGAAGAGCTCCAGCGTTTCATCGGTCATCTTCTCTACGGGAGTCTCCTTATAGAGATTGCCCTTTTCTAAATAGTAGCAATACGTGCATGCCAGGTTGCAGTGGCTGCCTGCGGGCTTCAGCATGACATAAAGCGGCTTTGAGAATGGTGCTATTGTATTCATCTTCTTAGCTTTTGCAGTTGTGCAAAGATAGTCAATAAATCAGACTGTTCCAAGGAAAAGGAGCAAATAATAACGTCCAAATTATCATCTCGGAAAACATTTTAATCCAAACATTTGGTAAATTGCGACAAAATCCCTAACTTTGCATTCCACAATATAGACGTCAGTTTTATTGGACTTGTAGCTCAGTTGGTTAGAGCAACAGACTCATAATCTGGAGGTCCTAGGTTCAAGCCCTAGCTGGTCCACACTGAAAATCAAGGAGTTACACAAGCGTAACTCCTTTTTTAGTGCCCAATAGTGACCGATTGGTGACCGATTTAAAGGAAAACTCAGGTCCTAACACCCCATAATATTCCTGTAGATTACGAGAAATTTCAGTAACGTTACTGCATCGTATTTAATATATATAATGTAACAATGAAAGCGACCGTACTTGGCTATGAGGTATTAGAATAGAAACAGCTATATTCGAATAAACCATCACATTCAAATCCGATGCCCCATAAATCCACCAAGGTTGCTGAATAATTGAAATTAACCACTTTTGGGTAATTTAGATAGAGAAAATGTTGTCTCATTCAAGTTTTTCACTTATCTTTGCGACATAATACAAGAATTTAACATCAAAATA
>Ga0256404_1003038_pt1 | contig 35396 bp, 41 predicted proteins | sample RumenRJG_01DNA_FD_185990 | JGI IMG/M metagenome (GOLD analysis project Ga0256404, IMG submission 185990) | Bovine rumen microbial communities from Lethbridge, Alberta, Canada - RJG_01 | ecosystem: Host-associated > Mammals > Digestive system > Stomach > Rumen | place: Canada: Alberta | collected... | reverse complement strand
CTAAGGTGAGTTGCTTATGCGTCACTGCATAACGTAGTCTCTGTTTCAAGACTCAGGCTTATCAATCAGGCTCATCCTACTGGACAAGCCTCGTCCGATTCTTTGAATCGGGCGGGGTTATTGACGTCGATATTTACCTTTTTCCCTATATAGGTCTTGGTTGCCTGAACAAGGGAGGCGCGGTCCTCATGGAAGGACGTCCCTTTCATCCTGGTGAGTTCCCTCTCAAGTTCGCTGATCCTGCTTTTCAGAGGAGAGATCTCGAGATAGGCCATAAGACCGAGTATTCCGAAAACAAATCCGATGTATTCCATTTATGACTCCTCCTTGATCTCGACGGAAAGGACCGAAGAAACAGGGATCAACTTTTCGATCTTTCCTTTTTTGGCGACCGCCTCGACCTTGATTCAGTTGTTCTGGAATTCCAGGATGCGGCAATCGTTGTTAAAGAGACCCCAGTCCGCTTCGTCCTCAAAGAAAGTGAAACGGACGGTCTTTCCTGCGGTCTCCTCCAGCAGCCGGCTCACCGAGCTGGCTGTAGCGGATTCCTCTTCCAGAACATCGTCTTTCATCAGATAATCGCAGCTGACATTCAGGATCGCAGCGATATCCGGTATCTTGTCGATGTCGGGGAGAAAGGTGCCCGCTTCCCAGCGGCTTACCGTCTGTCTGGTCACGTTCAGTTTGTCCTCGAAGTCGGTCTGTGTCATCCCGGATGTTTTCCTTTACTTCAGCGATGATGGATTGCTTGATGTGGCTGCCCATCACCTCCAGCGATCTGGTCTCAAAGACATCCCCTACCTTAACGGGTACAGAAGAGCTCTTGTCCGTTACGGAAGACCTGTCAGCGATATAGGCATTCCTGAACCATTTGGCTTCCCGGAACAAGGCATTGACGAACTCCTTCTGAGTGTGGTTCATTTTGGAGGAGACGACCTTGACTTCGAAGACACGGCAAAGCATGCCGCCCCGTCTTTTACGGGTAGCTTTACCATGTTCTTTGATAGCTCTGTTACGCTCCTGAAGATTCATAGAAACACCTGAAAGGGTATAACCATGCTGTATTGCATTGCGTCCAACACAATAATACAATATACGCAGAGCGAAAGCAAGAGCAAAAGTATAAGGTGCATAATATATTACGCACCTTATCTATATTTTCTATTCTATTATCTGAATAGACTAGACACTAGTTTGCGGGCGATTCATCCCATGTTTGAAAACACGGGCATTCTCGCCTAGTTAATAATAGGCTGGTAAAAAAGAAAGAAATATTCAGTCGTTCCCTAGGATCAGCCAGAGGATCAGACGGACCGCGGCGATCACCAGAACGACGGCGGTAATGGCGCCGAAGACCGCGACGGCGAGGATCGTGACGGCGAACGTCGGATGCCCGATGGCCTGCGGGTTCGGAAGGACATTGGCGTCGAACCAGAGCGCCGCGAAGATTGCCAGCGCGTCGATGAGCAGCCACACAGGGATGCTCAGAAGACTTCGGATCGCTTTTTTCTTCCGGTTTTTCACAGTGTTTTCCTCCGTGTGTAATAATGGAGCGGAGCATGATCCTCTCCGCAGGTCCTCTTCGGCCTGTCCCTGCCTCAGCCGGCCGGGAAAAGAGATGTGTGTTTTTAAATCAGTCTCATGATAACTTTCCGTTTTCTGTATACTAACAAAAGAAATCAGAAGGGACAGGAATAATTCATGAAACCATACAGGGAAAGCTTCCGGTATCGGCAGTTTTTTTGGTTGAGCAGTTATTTTGCCTTTCCGGAGGAGTCCGCCTCCTGCTTCAGGCACTGCTTGTCGTAGGCCATGAGGAACGGATACCAGATCACAGCCGTGATCAGGATGAGCGCGAGAACGAGGATCACGCCACGGAAATCGTAATTGGTCATGTAGGGAAGAATGGGTTCCGGAACATACCACAGTAGGAAGGAGCGATAGGGCATGGTCACAAGGCCGGCCTTCATGGTGAGGTAGGTGATGACCGAGCAGACCGCGGGACAGATCCACATAGGGATCATGAGCAGCGGGTTGAAAACGATGGTCCCGTATACGATGGGTTCGTTGATGTTAAAGATGGAGGGCACAAGGGAAGCTTTTCCCAGACTCTTCAGTTTCTCGGACTTGCAGAACAGGAAGAGGATGCACAGGGACAGGGTACATCCTGTGCCGCCGATCATCATCCATCCGCTCACCGTTTCCACGGTCATGGCGAGGAAGGGCTTTCCGCCCGCTGCGACTGCCGCAGCGTTTTTCGCCAGCGCGTCAAGACCGACGGGATAATATACGGGCTGCATGATCCAGGGGCTGATACCGAAGGAGTAGAGGAAAGCCATGAGAAAAACGATGAGGGTCATCCCGAAGCAGCTCTGGGCGATGTTGATCAGCGGGGATACGATCAGACTGATGATGGCGTACATGTCCAGATGAAGGACGTTGCACAGAATGAACATCACGATCATGATCACCATGATGGGAGCCATGGAGTCGAAACTGTCCGCCAGGAACCCCGGCATCCTGGAGTTCTTTCCGAAGAAGGTGTTCTCCGAGAAGAGCTTCATGACGTACGCGGTGAACAGCCCCGCCGCGATGGCGACGAACATGCCGCTTGCGCTGAGCCGGCTGGCGTCCACCGTGAAGGTGCCGTCCGCGATGGTGGCGCTGCTCATGGCAAGGAAGCTGACCGCTCCCATAAATCCCGCCTGTTTTCGGTACTTGGCAAGTTCCAGTTTCTCCAGCACGATGGTCGGAAGCAAATAAGCTACCATCAGGGAGCTGAGACCCATGGTGAAGTTCGACAGATAGGAGAAATCCGGAAAATTCTCGATGTATTCATTCAAGATCGAGACGATGGTGACGAAGGAACTGATGATCATCACCGGCACGGCGGAAACCATGGTATCCTGCACGGATGAGATCCATGGATTTTCGGCAAAGGCATTTGCTTTGGGACCGAAGACGTCGGTCATCCAACGGATAAATCGCTTCATGATGTTTCCTCCTGAGCGGAAAAAAGAAAGGCACACTTCCAATTCTTATAGTAATACAAAACCGGAAAGAGAGAAATATTTTGCCGCTTGAGCCCGTGTATCTTTAACTTATTTGTTATTGATTAGTACAATATTAAAATAGTATAAATGTTATCTCTGAAAGCAACGGAGGTCTCTGAAATAGGAAGAAACCGGAGAAAAATCAGCAATCCAACCAACTGACATTAAAGAGATCGAACGAGAAAAAACGGTCAGCATAACATGGATTATTGAGTGGAACTCGGATTAGAGTTATCCTTATTAAAAGATTGCCCCGCAGTCTGGACGTGCACGCTGCTGAGGATCGCTTATCCGGAAACCGTAGAATGAGACAGCACAGGGAAGCAATTGCCAAATAATCTGAAAGATTGAGGTAACGTATGATCTGTTTTTTAACAAGCAGGACCGACATTCCTGAGACCGGTGAGCTGAACCCGGCCAACGGCTTCCTGGAGGAATTGAGAAAGGTATTCCCTCACGACTGCCGGGGGCTGTATATCTGCTCGGATCCGGACAGCTGGGACATAATGGACTATTACGCTTCGCTAACCAGGGAGAGCTTCAGGAAGGAAGGATTCTGTTTTGAGCGTTTCACCACGCTGGACGGCAGAAACACGGATGACGCGGAGGAACTGGTGCAAGATTCGGATCTCATTCTGCTCGCCGGAGGACACGTGCCTACACAGAACCGCTTTTTCCAGAAAATCGGACTTCGCCGTCTGATGTACGGCTTCGACGGGATCGTCATCGGAATCAGCGCAGGCAGCATGAACAGTGCGGACATCGTATACGCCCATCCGGAGGAAAATGGAGAAGCGACGGATCCGGATTATCACAGATTCCTCACCGGACTTGGACTCACAGAGACCATGATCCTTCCGCACTATCAGGAGGTGAAGGACATCTGGCTGGATGGACTGCATGTTTTCCGTGACATCGCCTGCCCGGACAGCATGGGAAGGATCTTCTACGCGCTCCCGGACGGGAGTTATCTCTTCATAGACGGAGAAAAAGAGGAACTGAGAGGGGAAGCATACAGAGTACAGGACGGCGTCATAACACAGATCTCGTCAGACGGCGAGATCATACCGCTTTGAGAGCCTGTGGCTGCGACTGATTTAATAGGAATATCAGTAATATAAGGAGAAAACAAAATGGCGGAAGACAGAAAAAACGCGGAGAATTATCTCAGAAAGGGAAAGTTCGCATACGACACAAAAGTGGTGACGTTCGGATCGTTCCAAGATGAGGATGGAGAAGAAAGGCCTCTTGAGTGGAACGTGCTTCACGTTTCCGGCGGACATTTTCTGCTTATGTGCACGGATATCGTCGACTACCGGCCGTTCCACGACAGGGAAGATCTCACCACTTGGAAGAGGTGCTCCCTGCGGAAATGGCTGAACGAGGATTTTTTCAGCGCGGCCTTCGACCGTGGAGAACAGGCCATGATCGATGAGGTGGAGACCGACGACGGAGGGGAGGACCGCATCTTCCTGCTGAGCAAAGAGGAGTCCGAGGACTTTTTCGGGATGCTTGAAGGATATGCCTGCGGAGAAGTGTATTGGCTTCGTTCTGAGATGAGGGGCAATGCCTATGTGGTCAGCCGGGGCGGCATGATCGATCACAGACGGAAGGATCATTCCGACACGGGCGTGCTTCCTGTTATGTGGGTCAATCTCAACTAAGGACTCTTCCTGCGGAGATGCGATCTTATAAGATATATCGGAATTAAGGATCCCGCTTCCGGTCTGACCGGAGGCGGGATCTTTGTCTTCCGGATATAACTGCAGTTTCCACCTTTAGCCCTGTTTGACAATCTGAAAGGGTGGTATGTTTAAAATAGGATAGTATAATATCTGATCCACTTGTTCCGGCTAGCGTTTTTTGAGGAGGAAACGTGATGAGAACCAAGAGAAATCTGATCGCGTGCGCTGTGTGCCTGATCCTGGCCACGGTGTGCATGCTGTTTGCCGACGGGATCCAGAGGGATCACGGAAACATCGAGATCACCGACGGACAGATCCCAGTGGAGGACGGCTACCTGACTTATAAGCTGTACAGACCGGTGACTGCCACAGCGGACAACAAAGCCCCGGCAGTCCTGCTGCTGCACGGTTATCAGAACGACCATGAGACCTGCGCCGCCTACGCCATCGAGCTGGCGAGGAGGGGAGCGGTGGTCCTGTGTCTGGATGAGTACGGCCACGGAGACAGTTCCGTGGGTCTTCTGAAGCGCGGATACGTCAACCATGTGGTCAAGGTCAACTACGGAAACGATTCGGTGGAGGACGGTACCTTTAAAAAGATCGGGGGATCCAAACGGTACCGGGTCCTGATGAACTTCTCCAACCTGTCTTTCTTTAACGACCACTATTCCAAGGACGACGACGGAAACGCCATCCTGGACTCCTCCTGCGGCGGTGTGGATGCCTACAAGTGGCTGTCCCTGCAGGACTATGTGGATAGTCACCGGATGGGCGTGAGCGGACACTCCATGGGGACCTGGTCCAGCTGGACAGTGGCAGCTTACTTCTGGGATCTAGTTGTTGCCCCGAAGGCGGTCGTGCTCCAGTGCGGCGAACTGTTCACCGACGATGTCTACGATCCTGCGACCAAGTTCAACAACGTGCTGCTCCTGCAGGCCAAATATGACGAGTTCTCCTACTTTCGGGATTACCAGAAAGTGGTGAATGACGACCTTCTGAAGTCCGATCTGAGAACGTCCTTCCTGGGAACCACGGCTGAGAATGCCAGATGGAACACCACATACGGTGACTTCGCGGACGGCTCTGCCAGGAGGATGGAGCTCCTGTACACGAACCACCGGCTCACCACCCACCACCTGGGCGGCCTCGCCGTTGCTCTTGACTGGTTCGACCAGGCGCTGGACCTTCCCAACGATCTGCCGGGGACCGACATCACGGCGAAGGGAAAGGAATACCTGGTGCTGTGCGCCATGCTTCTGGTCCTTGCCAGCCTTTTCCCGCTGATGTCCCTTCTGCTTGAGACGCCTTTCTTCCGTGATGTGACACAGGAGATGCCTTCCCGCGATTCCATGGCCACGAAAAAGGGATGGACCAAGGGAGCGCTCATCACGGTGCTGCTGTCCGGCGCGACCTTTCCGTTCATGACCCAGCTTGGTCACGCCCTGCTTCCTCTGCCGGAAGGGATCTTCCGCATGACGGTTGGCAACGGCTTCCTGGGCTGGTATCTGCTGCTGATCCTAGTGATGCTGATCACTTCCGCCATCACGAGAAAGAATCAGAAAAAGAACGGCATCGAAGGGGAGAAGTGGAACTGGGCGGTCTTCGGAAAGTCCTTGCTCCTGGCTCTTTGCCTGATGCTCTTCATGTATATCGTGAACTTCATCTACTGCGGTCTCTTTGATCTGGATCTCCGGTTTATCTGGCCCTTCTTCCGCCCGTTCACCGGGGAGAGATTCCTGCAGTTCCTGGTATATATCCCGTTCTTCACGGTCTTCTATGTGCTCAACAACAGCAAGATCATGCGTGACCTGAGGACCGGGGCCACTTACGAGAAAGGGACAAAAGGGTTCCTGAAGAACTGGTTCACCAACTTCCTGCTCATGGCGGGCGGTGTCCTGATCATCGTGCTCATCGAGTACATCCCGTTCTTCGCCGAACTCGGGCCCGGTGCGGATCTGCTGTTCGGCTCCACATTCGGAGGTCCGTTCATGTCGATCCTGATCCTGTTCGTGCCGCAGGTGCTTTTCTTCTCCATCCTCTGCACCTTCGCGTACAGAAAGACGGGAAGACCTTATACCGGCGCCTGCCTCGCCGCGATGCTGGCGTGCTGGATCGTGACGGGCGGGTCGTCGATCCTCTGATCGGTCCCAAGCAACTCTGACATAACAAAACTCCGTGTCCGGGCAGGGTGGCGGGACACGGAGTTTTAAGTTGTATCATGCGTGTTTTCCCCAGTCCTTCTGCTTATGGAGGATCTGAGTGCGGGCCTTCTCTTCGGTGTCATCCGACTCGTCATACCCGTCATATGGGGCGTCCGGATCATGCATCCGTTTGCCGAACATGGAACACAGCTCCCTGCGGTGCCGGAAGGTGAATTCCAGGTCGTCGGTCCACCCGGTGTGCCCGGTAATGACCTTAATGGGTCTCTCCCTGGAAAGAAGGTCCTTCTCCAGCGCTTCGAGTGAACGGACAGACAGTCTGTTATCCTCAGCCAGCGTGCTGATAAAGCTGAAGCCGCCTTCTGCTCCGAACCAGATCGTATCCCCGGAAAAGAGATACTCGTCGTCGATGAGGTACACCATATGACCCCAGGTGTGACCGGGAACGAGGATACACTCGACCTTGATCCCGTCAATGTCCAGGATCTGCCTGTCCTTCAGGAGGACTTTCCTGTTGTCCATCTTCACCATGGGAAGCTTGTACAGGCCGTGCATGACCTTCCGGCGGGTCTCCCCGGTAAGGTATCGGTTCTCGATCTCTCCGATGTATACGGTGGCGTCTTGAAACAGCAGTTCGCTGTCCCTCTCCAGGGCCCCTACGTGGTCGGTGTCCTGGTGGGTGATCAGGATGTGGCGGATGGACGCCGGATCGATATCCAGCCATTTCATCTTTTCCTCCAGCCGGGGATAGTTGTATCCGGCGTCGATCATGATGGTCGTACCGTTCTTGGTGTAGAAAAAGATGTTGGCGACCCACTCCCGGACGCAGGCGACTCTCTCGTCGACGCGGCCGGTGTTCAGCGGCTTGAAGATCTCCTTGCCGCGAAACATCAGACTCATGGAGATCTTCTGATGTTCGGAGTCTTTTCTTGCCATATGTATTTCCTCACTTTCTTACGCTCACAAGGAGCCCGTTATTTTGTTTCACGAGGTCATATCTGGAGGCGAGGGGATTTCTGTCTCCCACGATGCAGTAGTCGCACTGATCCGAAGTGACACAGGTTCCTTCCCGGATGAGGGAGGCGTGGATCTTCTGCATGGCCAGGTGGTCACAGTTGCACATCACCGGAAGGATATCTTCCATATGGTGCCGTTTCGCGAATTCGGCGTTGGGACACTGGGTAAAGCTGTACCGCACGATCCCGTTCTCTTTGTCATATTCGCAGTATCCCATCCGGAAAGAAGCGGGAAACTTCCTGATCTCCTTGACTCGGATATCGTTCGCCATCTGAAAGATCCTCGCGGCAAGCCGGTTGTCAAATGTGCGGTTGAGATCGAAGATCTTTCCAAGGACATCATAGCTCCCGAAGAAACAGCGGAAGACATCCTGCTGTATGTCCTCGATGGGAGGTTTGTCCGGCACCACCTTATACCACGCGAAGATCAGGATGGGGTCATATATGCTGGTGGTGATCCTTGCTCCGGCCATGGGAGGTTCTTCCTTGAGGAATTCCACATACTGCAGCTGGATCTTTTCCCAGAGATCCGACGCCGTTTTTTCGTCATAGTACCGGCGGAGAAGATGCTGAACGCACTTCTTCGCCTCCTTTGTATATACCGCGTGTTTCGAGCGGTCGATGGGGAGATCTTTCTCACGCATATCCTATACCTCACCTGGAGATCTTGTCGAACCGGAAATATCCCTCCAGCCCCAGATCGCTCATCCTTCCTGCTGTACGGAATCCGCGCTTGTTGGCTTCTTCCTCAAATTCCTTCAGGCCGAAGAGGGCTTCCTCAGCGTGATCCCAGTGGAGGAGGGCGTCCACGATGTGGATGCACCGCCTGGAAAGATCCGCTGCGTAAATGCTTCCGCCGTCTTTCAGGACGCGATGGCACTCATCAAAGAAGGTGCGCCATCCTTCCACATGATGGAGGATGCAGAAATCCATCACGGCATCGAAACTCTGATCCGGAAAGCGGCTGAGATCGTCCGCGCTGCCCTGTACGAAGAGAGCTCCCGGCAGTTCTTTCTTTCTCGCCAGTTCCAGCTGTTCCGGCATGATGTCCAGTCCGGTGTAGCTCGCCGGTCTTTCCGCCGTGATCAGGGAGGCGGCATAACCGCTCCCGCATCCGACTTCCAGGATGTCCTTATCTTTGATCTCCAGGCCGAACTTCTTAAAGGTCTTCAGTTCGATCTCACGGATATACCATTTGCGCCATCCCATCTGCATGGCGTCGAATTCTTTCACGCTGAGCTGCATTCAGTTTTCCTCTTTCATCTTTTCGATCATGAGATCCCATCCTTTCTTTGCCTCTTTGCAGACAGGGAAGACAGGGTAGCAGTGGAACATACCTTCTCCAACGATCATCTCATAGTTCACGCCGTATTTCTTCATCGCCTTTTCGAAAGAAGGCGCGACGGCATACAGCGTTTCGTCCGTTCCGTAGATGAATGTTACTCTGGGGCAGCCGGTGAAGTCTCCCCGCTGTAGCCAGAGCATGTAATCCGGTACGGTGTCGTCTCCGTGGCGCATGACTTCCACCGCTGTCTTCATATAGCTGGCCGGGATCGCCACATCCTTCTTGTCCAGTTCCACCATCCGCTGCCATTCCTCCTCGGTATCCACGCAGGTGCCGGGAGATATGGCGATGATGTGTCCGGGTACAGGGACGTCTCCGTGCCCGTCGTTGATATAGGGGATCATGCCCAGAGCCAGGTTTCCTCCGGAGGAGGTGCCGAGCACCGAAATGTTCTCAGCGCTGTAGTCTTGCAGCATGACCTTGTAGGTCTCGTGGATCATCTCATAGGCCTTGGTGAGGGGATAATCGGTGCAGAGCGGATAGTAGGGGACATACAGATCCAGTCCCGTTTCTTTGGCGATCTTCAGCGCCTTTTTAACGGATCCCGGTCTCGGAGCGGTGATCATACCTCCTCCGATGATGAACAGGTTGGCGCGCCTGGAAAGCGTCTTGTGGATCATTCGGATCACGGGGAAGCCCATCACTTCGATGCGGCTGATCTCCAGTTCCGGATCCTCCAGCACAGGGATCCGGTTCTTCGCGTTTTTCTTCCTGCGGTTCTCTAACAATTCCGCCGTGGTCATGCCGGTCCACATCCTCTTGATGTTTGCCGCCTTAACCAGGCGTTTCAGGATCTCATATTTTAAGGTCATTCTCTTTTTGCTCCTTTTTTTCTTTCCTCACTGCTGCCACCGCGCATGGGATCCTTCCCTCGGCCAGTGTGACGGTCACGTCCCGGTACCCTGCTTCCCGGAAGAATCCTGCATAGTTTTCCGGGGTGAACTGCCTTTTAAAATCGGCGCCGGCTTTGCCTATCGTCTTCACGAACGCCCCGGCTTCCGACTTTTCGGTCTTATTCATATAAGTCGGAATGATGAGCAGCCCTCCCGGTATACAGACCCGGTCCAGCTCACGGAGGGCGAGGTACGGGTCATCCAGAAGGTGGATCACATTTCCTGCCACGACCTTGTCGAAGCTTTCGCCCGGATAGGGAAGATGGCAGATGTCTGCGTTCTCATATGTGATGTTCAGGTATCCGGAGCAATTCCTTTTTGCTTTCTTTAACATCGCGTCGGAGAAATCGGTGGCAGTCACCCAGCGGCACTTCCTTGCCAGTACAGCGGTGAGCATCCCTGTACCGCAGGCGCACTCCAGTATGTCATCCCGGGGAGAGACAAGATCCTCAACGATCTTTTTCAGCGCTTTGTGTGTCCTCCTGTTGATGACGTTCACGTATATGTCGTATATTCCCGCTACACGGTCCCAGAACATTTTTGATTCTCCTTATCAGAGTTATGTTAGCGGCTGCTAACTTTTCCTTTCAATTGTATCGCTCATCTTAGCAGATGAGGGAGGATATGCTGTCCGGACACATTGGAACGAAAACTATTCTGCGTCCTTTCTCAGGGTTTCTTCGGGTCAAAGCGCAGCCGATACTCGCATGCCCTGGCACCTTCCGAAACAGCGGAGTTCCGGTCATAGCGTATATGCCGGAATCCCTGCGAATACTCTTTGTCCATATGACAGATGCAAAGGACCGCTTTTTCATGGCCCAGTTGCTTCGCCAGCTCGTGGTAGGGGCAGGAAAGGATATCCACTCCGTACATTCCGGGCGGATCGGACACAAGTTCCCGTCGATAGCCATGTTTTTCGCTGCTTGTCTTTTCCATCACGGTATTCACGTTGCGCCAGACCAGACGGTCCACGCCGGGCAGGCTCGTAAGAACGTGAATGATCCGGGCAAAATGCTTTCCCATCTCATCGCCGTACCCGTTCAGAAGGCTTTCTGCGTCGATTCCCCGGTCAATCAGTACCCGGTACAGCGCCACAGCCGGGAGCACCATTGCTCCATTGTGCCGTTTCAGCTCCGGCTGTGAGGCCAGAATCCGGCTGAATTCCTTCCCGGCATCATCCCATATCTGATCAGCCGTGTCTCTGCCCAGCGATGCGTTAAGTTTTTTCCGAAAGCCCCTGTAAAACCATTGCGTGTTCATCGGATTCATGCTTGATTCCCTTTCCTGTCATTGCTCTGAGTTTGTTGCCTTATGTACCTGGCATCCATGCTCAGGCCAGAGTGCAGATCCACGCGGCCAGTGCGGATAGAGCAGGGAAGATCACAAATAGCTTCAACAGCTGGCTTTTGATGTTGAAACCGTATTTGCGTCCTTCCATCACATGCGCCGCTTCGGGGTAATAATACTGGAAAAAATGGAATTTCAATAACAGGAAGTTGTCAATGAGCGCCATGTCGCAGACCTTGTAGATCGTAAGGATCAGAACAAACCTTAAAAAGAACTGTCGGAACGTGAATCCGCTTCGGAAGCCGTCCCAGACCGCAATCACACCTGTACCAAGGATCATCAGAACGCTCATGATGAACAGCGTCCATCCGATCGCCCTGGCTCCATAAAAGAGTTCTTTTTCTCTCTGTACCAGCACATCTCTTGCCTCCTTCGGGGCAGAGGAAAAGAACCGATTATCCTGGATGAACGCGACACAGGATAGCAGCATCAAAGCCATCGATGCGCAAAAAACTATGGCCAGAAAAATGGTTAAAAGCATAATGCATAACTCCCCCGGATCATTTACAAATGATCCGTTATATGTTTATTGTGAATAGATCTCCCGGACCTGAGACCACGAAGGCATCATGCGCCGCAGCCGGTCGAACTCCGGCATCGAAAAATCAGGTTTCTCTGCCCGGAGCGCCAGGAAGGATTCATCAAGATCCTCCATTTCGCCGGGTGCGTGACGGCAGTGCTCGGTCGTGCAAAGCGCGCCAAGCTTCGTTTTAGACATCAGGTAAATAATTAGCCTGATCATTGTGTTCAGAGGTCCCGGTTCCAGTGACTTTTCATCTCCCACCGGGCGGACAGGATATCCCAGTGCCATGAGCAGCTGATAGGCGTCCCGTACCGCGTGAAGAAGAAGATTTCGTTCCGCCCTCGTGGATCTTTTCAGGTCGCAGCCCGTTTTATAGCAAAGATAAACGACCGGAAGAATGAATGCCGCGTGGTATTTAAGCCATGCGTCCATATTGTCGCAGTAGACCACGGAAAGCTTACTTCCGGAGAAAGTCCGCTGAAGGACCGACTTCACCGTATCCGGCACTTCACCATGAGCTTTTCCGAGGGTCAGCCGTCCATCACCTGTGTGGACAGTTGTGAGTTTCCCATGTTCTCTTGTTCCGGCTGTGGAACCAAAGCCAAAGAGAACCGTTTTGGGCTTTGCACTGTTTTCCAGGATCTGAATTTCCATCTCTGAGGCGGACAGATTATTACCTGTCAGAACGATGATCGGACTGTTTATACGGGCGAGATCCGGAAGAATTTTCTCCATCTGCCGGTACTGCATGACAGCAAACACAATGTCATACCGCTCCGATCCCGGTGCTAACAGTACGCGGGGATGATCCACCGTGTCCTTTCGCTGAATGTAATGCCGGATCCGCAGCCCCTCTGTCTGAAGCGTTTCCGCCCATGCTCCGCGGGCGATCACCGTCACTTCGTTGCCACAGGCACACAAGGCGTGGCAGAGTTGTCCGCCGATCACACCTGCGCCGTATATCAAAATCCTCATGTCGCGTTCCTCAGCAATCTGACCCATTTTCTCTGTCTGTGAGCATAAAAAGCGTTTGCCCACAGCCAGATCAATACTGTTTTCCAGCCTGCCTGTATCTCCACACGGTCGGTATACCTCGTGTGCTTCGCATCCACCGCCTCCAATCTGATTTCGTGATTCCACACCGGAACATGTTCGTTGCTCTCCTGACTGCTGATGCCATCCGGATCAAAACGAACAATGTGGATCGTGTGTGTGCCGAAAGGGACCACGCAGAAGAGACGAAACCGGTAGGAGGAGGTGCTTCCGGACGCCCAGATGGAAGCCGTCTTTCCGATCGGCTCAAAACTCGCGTAAGGCTTCGCGATGGTCTGGAGCGTTTCCAGCTGCTGCAGCTTTCGAAAGACAGTTTCTCTGGAGGCAGGGAAGAGGGAACTTCTCTCTACGGTCATCCTTCCAACTCCCTGTCACCCATGTACTTCTTCCAGCCAAGCAGCAAAGCCGTAAACATGATGATCGCACCAAGACTCATATTGGAGGTCCCGATCCCGTTGATCACCGCCGTGTTGCCGAGCCGGCGCACGGAGTTGAAGACTGCTTTTCCCAGAAGAAGGTTAAACACACAGTACCATTTGGGGAAGGGAGTGCGGCGGCGGATAAAGGCAATGAACTGCACCACGCTTGCTCCGATAAAAAACACGCTGAACACGGCAGTTGCAGGAAGCAGGAAGTATAGCAGATACTGCAGAGCGATGGAGCGTCCGATCTCCTTTCCCGCTGATTCCGCGACGGCTTTGTAGATCCACATGAACGCGCCGCAGGGCAGGTGTACCGCTCCTCCGCCTGCAGCGAGATAAACGTACATCGCGAGTTTATAAAAGCTTCCGCCGCGCGGCATCTTATCCCTTATAAGCGGATATATCGTCATGAGTCCGGGAAATTCCAGGCAGATCCCCACAAAGCCGATCAGGCCTCCCAGGATCGGCCTCCAGGAGGGCATAGCCAGCGCGATGGCGAGATAGCTTTCCAACAGATTGGCGCCGTCCGGGAATTTCGCCGCACCGATCAAACAGTCTCCGATCAGTGTCAGCATTGCCCCGAAGAGGCCTATTTTCAAATGTCTTTCCGCGTGTGCTTTGTCCATTGCGTATTTCCGTATTCCCCGATCTTTCTGAAGTTCCTTCCCGTCAAGCTATTGAAGAGAGCATTTCTTTTTCAAATTCTTCAAAGCGCTCCTGACTCGGCATCTTTGCCAAGAGCCCGCCGAACATAAAGGCGTTGCCGAAGCTCAAAAACATGGTTCCGATGCCAGCTCCGAGAGCGGTATAAGGACCAAGGATCACAGACAGCACCAGTGCCGGGACTGCGCCGATGAGAACACAGAACCACCTCGCATTCTTCGGGTAAGGTGTCATTCCTTCTGAAAAAGCCTTAAACTGCACGATCATCATCGGCACCCAGAAAAGGATCAGCAGCAGGTATACGGGCAGGCTGAAACCGTAGAAAAGCAGATCCGCCGCCTTTGCGGCGAGTACTGCATCTGCCTGGAGCAGGTACTTGTAGGCAAGATTCAGGATGCCCATGTTGAGATGGCAGCCAACCGGAGCCAGCCAGATATACCCGAAGATGCCGGCGCGGTAAACGTGCGCATATCTCGGTGACGCGTCCGCCATGAGACGATAGACGGCAAAGCAGGCAAGGCCTTCCAGGAAGATGCCAAAGAAACCGAGGAGACTGCCGATGATCATCTGCTTATCCTGAAGATTTGGCGCGCCGGCCATTACACTGGAGGCAAAGCTGCCGCCTGGCGTGCTGTCCGCGTAACCCAGTAAAAAGTCCCCGACCCCGGTAAGGACCGAGGCTGCAAGACCTATGGTCAGCAGCTTTTTGATCCGCGGGCGGTCCAGGTTGTGGTCGATCCCAATCTTATTCATTGAGCTATCTCCTCATGTAGTTAGCGTTTGCTAACTTGTCGATAATATTATATCGCCGATACTGGAAAAGTAAAGGCAATACGAATTGCCCCGGCTGATTCTTTGAATTAGCCGAGGTAATTCATTTCCGATGCCATATATTTGAGTCCAATTACACTCTGTTTTGGACGATATTTTGATCTACTGGACAATTATTCAACATATAACATAATTGTCCAGTAGGAATTAAAGTCTTTGTCAAGAGGTATTCGAGATGATCAAACGAGAAAAGTATATGGAACCTATGCAAGAATTCTATCCAAAGCCGAGAGTACCACGCGTGATTCTATGAATCAGACGTGGGTGAATCGGCCAAATCTCCCTTCTGATTATTGATATAGTTTTCCACCGCTGCAGCAGTGCAATCACTCACAGAACCAATAAAGCATGAAAGACTCCAGAAGTAGGGTTCCTGATAATATCTGGATACCTCTTCAAGATGTTCGGAACGTGTCCTGCGAGATGAAGCGGATTTGTACGCGTTGATAAACTCCGCTAAGTTGATCTGTAGGGGTGCGTCAAAAGCGTGAGACGTGATATCTTATATCAAATAATGTGTTTCAGAACATCTCCGATATCGCTGTCGATGCAGATGCTCTGTTTTCTGATCTCGACAGGGCAGTATGCCTCACCGTAATTTATGCAGGCATATACTGCGTTTTTGTTTTCGTAGGTCATCTGCCAGAAGGGATATTTGATGATCACCGGTGTGTTTGCCCCGACGCCAAGTTCAAGGAACAGCACTGTCTGACCGTCATGTTTGCGCAGATATTCATAATAAGCTGCGGAGGCCCTGTGCCATCCTTCGTCTTCCACGAAGGAGTCGTCCGAACGCAGATTCAGCTTGACAGCGGAACTGTCTTCCGGGCAGGCGGGGATCAGTTCTGTGGGTATGCGCATGGAAACTTTTCCATCCTTTGGGAAATCAAAGGAACCGTCTTCTGTCCGCACAAATCCCTGCGCTTCCAGGGCTTCCCTGACCCACTCCTCATTGTCATAGGTCTTTCCGGAACCGGGGGAGACGCTCTGGAAGAGACCATAGTCTCCCTGAGTGTAAAATAGGCGGCTCTTGCTGAATCCTGCTCTCTGGAACTGATGATCCACGTTGGTGGTGATGACGAAATAATCCCTGTCCTTCACAACCTGCAGAAGCATGGGATATACCGGCTTCGGAGGATCCACATACCGGTTGATCCAGATGTTGCGTGCCCAGAAAGCCCATGCGACCTCCGGCTCAAGTTCCATGACGTAGAATCCGCCGGAGTACATATCGTGGAAGCCGTACTTCTGCTCGAAGTCGGAAAAGTATTTTTGGAATCGCTCGCCGCTGTAGGTGAAGCCTGCGGAGGTGGAGAGACCTGCGCCGCCGCCGATCACGACTGCGTCAGCATCGTTCAGCGCATCTTTCAGTTGTCCGATGCGGTCTTCTTTTGTCCCGGTGCCTTCCGTCATCTCACCGGAGAAGTGACGGACGGTGTTGATCCCGGCATGGATCGTCTCCAGGTATCCGTTGGGAAGGTAGTCATACAAGTTTTTCATAGATCGCTCTGTCCTCATCCTTAAAAACGTTAAAGATCACCCGGTCCATTACTCCGGGGTTGGCTGACATCCATTCTTCCACCGTGCTTACCGCGATCTCCGCTGCCCGCCCGGAAGGGAACCGGAATACGCCGGTGGAGATGCAGCAGAACGCTACGCTTCGAAGATCATTCTCCCTGCAGAGATCCAGGGTGTTGCAGTAACACGAAGCGAGATCCTGCTCCAGCGCGGGGGTGAGATCGTCTTCCACGATGGGTCCCACCACGTGAATGACTTTTTTCGCAGGCAGGTTATAGGCGTCGGTCAGCATGGGAACGGCAGTGGGCTGTTCATAGCCGGGGCCATACTTTTTGCGGAGATGATTCATCTTTCTGCTGCATTCCGCCCTCAGCTGCACGCCGGCGAATGTGTGGATGGCGTTGTCGATGCAGCTGTGCATCGGAACGAAGCATCCCAGCATCTGAGAGTTGGCCGCGTTTACGATCGCGTCCGCCGCCAGTCTGGTGATATCCCCCTGCCAGATGCACATCCCGTCCCGGATGACCGGAATGTCGTCGGGATGGACGATCCCTTTTTCCTCAGCACGCTGTTTCAGGTACTCGTCCTGAACGAGGAGCACTTCTTCCGGCAAGGCTTTCGGCATACGGATGTTCATGAGAGATCGGAGCAGTTCCCGTTTCTCTTCGGTGCTGTCCGGCGTCCTCAGATCCCTGTAACGCACCGAGTCCTTCTTGAAGGCCTCCACCAGAAAGCCGAGTCGCTGCTGCTGTGTCCGCAGTTCTTCCATGTCACGCTTCTCCTTTCGGACGGTTCTCCATGCCCCAGTCGCAGAGCTTGTCCAGCACCCGGACAAGGGAGTGGCCTCTCTCGGTCAGGGTATACTCCACTTTCGGAGGGATCTGGGGATACACGGTACGGACGATGAGATCGTCCTTCTCCAGTTCCTTCAGGTTCTGACTCAGGGTCTTGTCCGCGATGTTCTTGAGGTACCTCTGCATCTCATTGAAGCGGACGGGCTCATACTCCATCAGACAGTAGAGGATGACCGGCTTGTACTTGCCGGAGATAAGGGACAGGGTGTAGCTGTAGCCGGTATCGGAAAAATCCGCTTTGCTGATATCTTTCTTCATAATACTTACCTATAAGATAGTACCTAATAATAATGTTGGTACTTGATAATATTGATGTATAGATGTTATCATCCGGGTGTGGAAAATACAAGGGGAGCGGATCCCCGGAAAGAAGGAAGAAAGTGAAAAAGGATCTCGGATTGGTGGATGCGGTATACCCGATGCCGGTGCTCATGGTAGCAGCCTATGACAAGAACGGGAAAGTCAATGTGATGAATGTGGCCTGGGGCCAGATCGCGGATGATGACAAGATCATCCTCTTCATCGGAGAAGGCAAGAGAACATGGCTCAATATCATGGAGAGCAAGGCTTTCACGGTAGCCCTTGCGGATGAAGCGCACATGGATGTTGCGGACTTCTTCGGGATCGCCTCCGGAAACCGTATGGACGACAAGTTTGAGCGCACCGGATATCACGCCGTGAAGAGCGACAAGGTCAACGCTCCGATCATCGAGGAGTTCCCGGTCGTCATGGAGTGCGAACTGCTGGAGCATCTCAAGGACGAGTTTGTTTCCGCCATCGTCGGAAAGATCGTCAACGTCAAGGCGGAGGAATCCGTTCTGGATGAGAAGGGGAAAGTGGATGTGACCAAGCTTCATGCCCTCATGTTCGATCAGTTCCGCAACGGATACTATGCCACCGGTGAGAAGGTCGGGCAGGCATGGAATGCCGGCAAGGACTTAATGAAAAAATAATCGGTTCACTGTGTATAACGATACCTCCCTGCAGCCGCTGAGCGCGGATACAGGGAGGTGTTTTTTGGTGTTTGCAGATCCGTTAAAGAGGAGTGGGGGAGAAGCAAAACAAATTATACCGTGCAGTGGCTCCTGCCTGTTTTCTCAGACGAACCGGGTCTTCAGGAGATCCGCGAATTCCCGGATCAGGGGATCTGTGTTCTCGTTTTTCCAGAACGCGCAGTAGTTTCGGAAAAGCGGCCTTCCGTTCTTGTACAGGGGGATCCTTGAGATGGCAGTGTCAAAATAGGTGTCCTCCCGGATACCTTCCACAGGGAGAAATCCTTTTCCGGACGCGACGAGGATCCTGGCTTCCGGAAGTGTCTCTGTGTAAAGGTGCGGACCGGTGAAGCCGACGATATCCCGGAAGTAGGAGGATTCATTCTCCCGCTGTTCCCGCCCCGTCACGAGGATGCAAGGGGTGTTTTTGAGATCCGAGACATCAAGTCGGGAGAGTTTCGCGAGAGGAAGGCGGGAAGCCATTTCTACATAGCAGCGGCTCTTAACCAGTTCGTAGTTGACGTAGTCGTCTGAGAAGGCGCGTCTCTGGTCGTTGAGGACCAGATCCACATCTTCTCTGCGGAGGGCGTTGTACAGGTCTTCGTGGTTCCCGCTGAGGACTTCCAGCTCCGTTTCCGGATGTCGCTCCGAAAACAATGCCATGGCGTCCTGGAATTCCGTTCCCCCATAACAGCGCAGGTATCCGATGCGCAGTTTCTTTGCCTGGCTTGCGGAAGTGCGCCGCACATCCCGCTTCAGCTGTTCCAGGTCGGAACGCAGGACCGTTGCCTTTCGGTAGAAGAGCTCGCCCGCCGGCGTCATGGAAAAAGTCCTGTTGTGTCGGCGAAGCAGTTCCACTCCCAGCTCCTCCTCCAGCGCCTTGATCTGCTGTGAGACGGCTGACTGGGAGATGTGGCACACCTCGGCAGCTTCGGAGAAGCTGCCGGTATTAATGACGGCGAGATAGTATTCGATCTGACGAAGAAGCATGATCCTTCCCTCCTGTTCAGGTCACATTATACCAGAATGTCCGCATATTGATAAGTAATACTTATCAATATGTACAGTAATCCGAATTGATGCATTAGCGTTGCTCATCTAAAATGGAGACAGAAAGACGAAACCGAAAACAAAAGGAAGGGGATCAGGATCATGGCAAAGAATCTGATTATATATTATTCAAGAAAAGGGCAGAACTATGTCAACGGAAGCATCCGTGAACTGACGAAGGGAAACACCGAGATCGTGGCGGAATACATTGCAGAAGCTGTTGGAGCGGATCTGTTCGAAGTGGAAACCGTGCGTGAGTACAGCAAGGACTATATGACCTGTACTGACGAAGCGAAGGCGGAACTTCGCAGCAACGAGAGACCGGAACTGAAGAGATATCTTGATTCGGTCGCGCAGTACGACAATATCGTAGTAGCAGGACCCTGCTGGTGGGGAACGTATCCCTGCGGAGTGTTCACTCAGCTGGAGAGGCTGGATTTCACCGGCAAGAAGGTGTTTCCGGTCATGACCCATGAGGGAAGCGGACTGGGCAGTTCCGTGTCATCCCTGAAAAAGTCCTGCAGGGGCGCCGAGATCGGATCCGGACTGGCGATCCACGGAGCGGACGCGAAGAATTCCGGTGCGACGGTTCGGAAATGGGCAAAGGAGAATTTGAAATGAGAAATAGGATAAGAAAGATCGCGGCAGTTTGTCTCCTCGTGCTGGCGCTGGTCCTGAGCATAACGGGGTGCGGAGCCTCTCAGACAGAGGCTCCTGCGCCGGAAGAGACGGCTAAAGAAGACACGGCAGCGGAAACGGTCTCTCCGGATAACACGGAAGAAACACAGACAGCAGTGGGTAAAGGGATCCTGGTACTCTACTTCTCCCGTACAGGTGAACAGTACACGGTAGGCGTCATCGAGAAGGGCAACACCGCCATCGTTGCGGAGGAGATCTCCGCCCAGACAGGGGCGGATCTCTTTGAGGTCCTTCCGGAGAAAGAATATCCGATGACCTACAACGAGCTGACCGATGTGGCAAAAGAAGAAAAGAACAAGGGAGAGCGACCGGCATATAAGGGAGAGCTCCCGGATCTCAGCCAATATGACACTGTCTTCATCGGTGCTCCCGTCTGGTGGGGTGACTGGCCGATGATCATGTATACCGTCTTCGAAAACAATGACTTTTCCGGAAAGACCCTGATCCCTTTCAGCACCCATGAGGGAAGCGGCCTGTCGGGGTTTGACGTGAAACTGGCTGAGGCGGTCCCGAACGCAGAAGTGGCGGAAGGCCTTGCGATCCGGGGCGGTGAGGTCCAGAATGACCCGGAGGCTGTGCGCGGAAAAGTGAGCGACTGGCTCAGCAGATTGGGCGTATGAGGAACAGGCGATGACGGATACGGAGCTCATCCGGAAGGCATATACCGACATGTATGATGCCATGATCCGGAAAGACCGGGAGGGACTAGGGCGTGTACTGGATGACAGCTTTGTCCTGATCCACATGACCGGGATGCGTCAGCAGAAGGACGAATTCATACGCTGTGTGATGGACGGGACGCTGAACTATTATTCCGCCGTTCACGAGAACATGTCCGTCGGGATCAGGGGAGACGAAGCTGTGCTCACAGGACAGTCCTATGTTCAGGCTGCGGTATTCGGAGGGTCAAAGTCCTACTGGCATCTCCAGCAAAAGTGCTCCGTGAAAAAGACGGAAGACGGATGGAAGATCACCCGGAGCGTTGCGGGAACATACTGAATCCGAAATATAATATGTACAAAGAAACGGCAGGAAGCTTTTCGGCTTCCTGCCATATTAGTTGACTTAAGTCAGTTGAGCACGGAACGTGCGAAACAAAAAACCACGTGCTATGCACGTGGGTAATAAAAGTTTATAACAAAAACCTATCCCTTTGCTAGAATTGGAGTGTTCAAGCCCAACAAAAGCAGAAAGGATAGATTTTTATGGCAAACAAAACAAACTCAATGGCGCACACAAAATGGATGTGCAAATACCATATCGTGTTCATTCCCAAGTATCGAAGAAAAGCGATATATGGACAATACCGGGAAGATCTCAGGGAAATCATACGGAATCTTTGCCGATACAAGGGCATAGAGATTATAGAAGGCCATATGATGCCGGATCACGTTCACTTGTTGTTAAGTATACCACCAAAGTACAGTGTTTCGGAAATCATGGGGTACCTCAAAGGAAAGAGTGCACTGATGATCTTCGACAAACACGCAAACCTGAAGTACAAGTATGGGAACAGGCATTTCTGGGCCGAAGGATACTACGTGAGTACAGTAGGCCTCAATGAGACGACCATTCGGAAGTACATTCAGGATCAGGAAAAACACGACATAGCGCTGGATAAGCTCAGCGTCAAGAATATGAAGACCCCTTCAGGGGTCAGGGCAAGTGTTACCCAGGCCCTTTGAGGGGCGGCGAGAGTCAAAGGCAATAGGGCTTGAACAAGGCGAAAGCCAGCGCCGTTATGGAAAGGCATGTATCATTGGATGGCTTTTTGAATAAGAATTACCGCCCGTTGGAGATAGGGCGGTATAAATTATGTAAATAAAGATTATAGCCGTTATCCTTTAAGTGCTCTCTCAAGCCAAACAAAACCAATATCAAGAGCGCTATATAGGCTGTTCTTTTCGCTTACTCTAACGATTCGGTCTTTTAAACCCAAACTGGAATCGGTGGACAAAAGCATAACCTGTACACGGTTGGCCACATCAATGTTGTTCTTTTTTTCAGTAGTCAGGACCTGAAGATAAACAACATATGCTGCACTGGGATCTCCATAATAAATATCATTTCCTTTACGTGCTAAAGGTTTGCCTTTATACATCAAACTTTGTTCTGCCATAATTCCTCCGTTATATAATGAAATTCTTGACCATCGCGACTAAAATATCATCACGATCCATGGAATGCATAACGGAACGAGCATTATTATGGGTAGTGATGTAGGTGGGGTCTTCGGTCAGAAGATATCCAACGATTTGATTTACCGGATTATATCCTTTTTCTTTCAAAGCGTTATAAACGAGTGTGAGTTTATCGCGAATGATGCGATCCTGTTCATCAGCCAGGGTAAAGATCATTGTTTGGTCTTGCATTTTTACTCATCTCCTTTGTAAACTTAAGAATACACTAAATTTATAGCATGCGCAAGTTTGGGATATTGTTCGAGATAACAGTCAATGATTAAATAATCTGTAAACGGCAAGAAAAGAAGGGGATAATATAGTAAATGATATATGGTGTTGGAGTAGATATGATTTCTATATCTCGTGTTCAGAAGGCATGTGAAAAAGAGAGTTTTTTAACTAAGGTGTTTGGTTGTAAAGAAATAGAACTTTACAGGGAACATCCTGAGAAACTGGCTGCAAATTTTTCTTCTAAAGAGGCGTTTTCGAAAGCTTTGGGTACAGGTCTTCGAGGTTTTGATATGAATGAAGTTGTATTATTACGTGATAGCCTAGGTAAACCTTATTATCAGTTTTCAGGAAGGGCTTTAGGCATTATGAATTCTCATAAGTTGGTTGCACATGTCTCTGTTTCTGACGAGGAAGATTATGTAATTGTCTTTACAGTACTGGAAATAGAAGAATAATCCCTTAAAAATAGAATTCCCTGTATCTTACGATACAGGGAATTCTTCTTTTATGAAGTATTTATTGAAGCATCATATGAGCTGCTTTATATATATCACCGCATCCTAAAGTGATCACGAGGTCGCCTTCTTTTGCAATCGACTTGACATGATCAACTACTTCGTCGAAAGTATTAAACCAGACTGATCCAGGTATTTTAGCCGCTAGATCTGCCGTATAAACATTGTACGTATTCTTTTCTCTGGATCCCATGATCTCGGTCATAACAAGTATGTCTGCTTTCTTCAGAGCTTCCACAAATTCATCCATTAAAAGATAAGTTCTGGAATATGTAAAAGGCTGGAATACTGCAATCACACGGTTGTAACCCATATTCTGAGCTGCGTCCAAAGTGGCTGCTATCTCCGTAGGATGATGAGCATAATCGTCCGCTACAGTAACTCCATCAAAGGTTCCAAGGAACTCAAAACGACGTCCGGCTCCTGTAAAGCTGGATATTCCTTCCTGAATTGATGAAGAATCACATCCCACTTCAAATGCGGTAACGATTGCGGCAGCAGCATTCCAAACATTATGCTTTCCTGGTATAGACAGCTTAAAAGTGCCTAATTGATCGCCGTTATGAGTAATGCTGAATTGATAGAATGCTTTATCATAAAGCTTGATGTTGGAGATACGGTAATCAGCTTGATCACTCTCTCCAAAATAGATAACGGGAGTTTTACAGGTCGAAAGGGCGGATACTGTATTTGCGTCATCGATGTTAGCTACTACCGATTGAGAAGCATTATTCGCAAACTTAAGGAAAGAAAGCTTTGCATTTTCGAGTGTTCCGAAGTAATCCAGATGGTCATCATCAATATTCAGAATAATCGAGTAAGCAGGGGAAAGATGTAGGAATGTATCCTTAAACTCACAAGCTTCACACACAAAATGATCACTGTTTCCTACTAAACCATATCCATGTATTAAAGGTAGTTTTCCGCCGATCAACGCGGAAGGATCTTTTCCGGCCTTGATCATAATGGAGGTGAGAAGACATGTTGTAGTCGTTTTTCCGTGAGTGCCGCTTATACAAAGAGAATCTTTATATAAACGTGTAAAATATCCAAACATATCTGCTCTGGCGATAACTGGTATGCCGAGTTCGTTTGCTCTAAGTACTTCCGGATTATCTGAGAAGAGAGCAGCGGTTACAACGAGCATCGAGGCGCCTTCTACGTTTTTGGCGTCATGACCCATAAACACTTGGATGCCCATTTTTCTTTCCATATCGATAATAGATCCTTCATTTACATCACTTCCGGATATTTCATATCCCTGGGCGTGAAGAATCTGTACGATAGGAAACATCCCGGAGCCACCTATACCAACAAAATGAATTCGTCCGCCTTTATTCAATAATTCAGAAATATTGTATTCCAACGTTCTTACCTCCGTTATTACTCGTAACATTATATTCCTAAAACACATTAAAAGAAATAGATTCTGGTATATGGATGATTGACCATCGTTTGTTCAATTCTATATAATCTATATGATAAAAAATGTTGCGTGGCTTGCTTGATGTACAGAAATGAAAACTCAGCTTGCCTCCAGCGATGGAGGTGTTTTTTTATGCTTAAAAAACTATCTAATCAGAATAAGATATGGGTTGCTACTGCTTTTTGTTTCCTCTTTATGTTTGCCGAAGCACTAACGGGGAATATTTTTTCAACATTGCAACCATTCATTATTGAGCATTACGGAACGTCATTAACAGAGAGTTCCTTGTTCTCAATGTCAGGGCAAATTGGTCATCTTCTAATTATGTATCTGATCATGATCATTTCTGACCGGATTGATAAAGTTAAGTTACTAGCAGTTCTTGGTCTCTTTCTTGGTGCTTGTTCTCTGGGGATTGGGACAGCTCCTTCTATGGGGGCTTTAATCATTCTACTAGCCATGAGGACTATGCTTGAATCCTACCTGGATAATACATGTACTGCATATATCTCAAACATGTGGGGAGATCAGAGAGGACATTACATCGGAATGATGTTTGTGCTTTTCGTTATTGGCATGTCTATAGCTCCTAACCTGAATACATTTGTTATAGAGAATCTGAAATTCGGATGGAACGCAAGTTATACAATCACGGGTGCTTTCTGTGTTGTTGTTACTTTATGCTACATCTTTGTTTTTACATTGATGAAGAGACCTGTTTTGGAGATTGATAAGGTATCCTGGGGTGGAGAGAAGAAACGCCTTAGCGTAAAGGAAATGTTAAAGAACAGAAATATGAAAGCTCTTTTCTTGGCTAATATCACGTTATCGTTTTATATGTATTTCAGTTCGCAACTTCCTGTGTTCTTTTTCATGACAAATGCAGATGTATTTGATACAAAAACCAGAAGCTTAATTGCAACTGCCGGGTCAATTGGTTCTATTGTTAGCCGAGTATTGTATGTTCCTTTATCCAAAAAACTGAAAACGATAAGTTATCTCAGGGTGCAGTCTCTTACATCTGTATTATTCAATGTGATCGGGCTTGTTTTTATGAATCCCTACGTTTGGATGGTTTGTCTGTTTTTAAGCAACTGTATCAGCGGAGCAAGTTATACTGCTCGGACAGTGCTTACCTGTGACGAATACCCGGAATATGCATCATCGGCCAGTGCAGCTACTTCTGTTGCAAATGGCATAGCAGGATTATTTGCAACCCCGTTAATGAATTGGGTTGCTGATTCTGTTTCTTTTATTGTCGCTATGATTATCCCTCTCATTTTTGGGGTCGGAACATATTTTGTATTCAAGTTTGTATATGTCGAACGCAATAAGGGGGATGAGGTAATCGCATGAAAGACATTAGGAAACTGTTTCATATTTCTAATGAAAAAGCGATTTCAATTGCTACATTGTTTTGCTTTTTGATTATGGCAGGACGGGGTATGGATACGTCTATTTATAATACCCTTCAGCCTTTCATTATTGAGTATTTTGGTACGTCTTTGACTCAATCATCTCTTTTTACTACTGCGGAGAGTATAGGACATTTATTAATTAATGTTGTTATTATGCGTCTCGCCGACCGCTTTGATAAAGCAAATGCCTTGGGGATCCTTGTCCTTCTCTTGGGAGCTGTTATGCTGGGCATAGGTTCAGCCCCTGTAATGTCAGTATTCATTCTGCTTAAATTCTGTCAGGGAATGCTCTCTCCCTTTATGGATAACGTATGTACGGCTTATACCAGCGATTTGCATTCTGCAAAAAGAGGCACTTCTGTTGGCTCTCTTTTCATGCTTTTTTCATTGGCTGCTGCCCTTATGCCTTCTTATAACACATTGATTGTAAGTACTCTTGGACTGCCGTGGTATATGAGCTATAGGGGAGTAGGCATATATCTAGTTGTTGTTGGCATTTCTTTCTTGATAGTATTTACCCTTGTTTTTAATCGTCCTCAGACTGAATACACCGACAGCAAAAAGAGAAAAGACAAGGGGAAACTGAGCGTACTCGAAATGCTTAAAAACAGAAATATGAGGGCGTTATTTGTGGCTAATGTCACGATGTCCTTTTATAATTTCTTTTCTCAAATATTGCCCACCTATTTTTATATGACAAATTCGAACGTATATGATACGGCTATGAGGGGGCTTATTGCAACAGCCAGTTCAATAGGGAGACTTGTATCAAGGATTCTTTATGTGCCTATGTCAAAAAGGGTAAACACGGCTTGGTACCTCCGTTTTCAGGCAATCGCTTGTACTTTGCTTAGTGCTGTGTCCTTTTTTATAGATAACCCATATGTTTGGATTGTTACAATGTTCTTGTCTGGATTATTATCCGGATCAAGTTTTACCGCCCGAACAGTTCTTACGTGTGATGAGTATCCGGATTATTCTTCTTCAGCGTGCGCTGCAACAGGTTTAGCACAGGGAATCGCATCTCTTGTTGCTACTCCCGTCATGAGCTATATCGCGGATACAGTATCCTTTACTTTGGCTATGATCATACCGATTGCTTTTGGATTTGCTACATATTTTGTTTTTAAGTTTATGTATAAACCTCATGATGCAGCATAAATGCAAAGGTCAATATCTGCTAAGTTATTCATAACAAAATTGTGCTATTATTTTTGTTAAGAAAGTAGAAAACCTTATTATCAATTGAGTTTTGTTTAAGCTTTAATTGACATTCAATTTCCGCAATGTGATAATTATCGGAGTGATTACTATTTTGAACGAAGTTTTATTGCATATAGTATGACAAACGCTACTTTTACGGGTGGTACGCAGGAATTTGAATGTAAATATGTTTACTTTCATATATCAGATTAGGGCTTGTGAGGATATGCTTCTTACGAGCATTGATGAAGACCCGGAATAGGCAGCTTTAACAGGAAGCGTCCGCTATTTTCGAAGCTTTCTGTTTTTTTATGGGGAAAGGATAACAACTTTTGTTTTCGAAAATCCATTATATAGCAATAGATATTAGATGTGCATATGTAATGAAACACTATATAACCTTAAAATAGTACGTATTCAGGTACTGCAAGATTCGCGCGAGTGTATTCTTAACTAATTAAGTTGATATATTTACAGAAACGGTGGTGATTTTCAAATGAAAAGACTGGCTTTTGATAATGATATGTATCTGAAGATGCAATCCGAGAGGATTATGGAAAGAGTCGCTCAATTCGAGGACAAACTGTATCTTGAGTTCGGTGGCAAGCTTTTCGATGATCATCACGCAGCACGGGTATTGCCGGGATTTGAGCCTGACAGTAAGTTAAGAATGTTGGCCAATCTTAGTGATGAAGCTGAGATTGTTATTGTTATCAATGCGAACGATATCGAGAAGAATAAAAAACGGGATGATTACGGCATTACCTATGATGCTGATGTTTTGAGGCTGATTGATGCTTTTCATAGTCGCGGACTGTATGTAGGAAGTATCGTTATTTCCAGATTCGCTAATCAGCCTGCAGCTGTAGCTTTTCAGCACAAGCTGGAAAATCTGGGGCTGAAAGTATTTCGTCACTACACAATTGAAGGTTATCCATCTAATGTGCTTTCAATAGTGAGCGATGAAGGATTTGGAAAAAATGATTATATAGAGACTACAAGAAAACTTGTTGTCATTACTGCTCCCGGTCCCGGAAGTGGAAAAATGGCGACATGTTTATCTCAGCTCTATCATGACAGTAAACGCGGCCTGAAGTCAGGATACGCTAAGTTTGAAACTTTTCCGATTTGGAATTTGCCTCTTAAACATCCTGTGAATCTTGCGTATGAAGCTGCTACTGCAGATTTGGAAGATGTCAATATGATCGATCCGTTCCACCTTGATGCCTACGGAGTTACAACCGTAAATTATAATCGGGATGTGGAGATCTTTCCTGTACTTCAGGAAACATTTACCCATATACTTGGATACTGTCCCTATAAATCTCCCACGGATATGGGAGTAAATATGGTCGGTTATTGCATAGTGGATGATGATGCAGCTGTAAAAGCTTCCAGGGCTGAAATAATTAGAAGATACTTTAACGCATTAGGCAAAATGCGTAAAGGAGAGTCTGACGGCAGAGAAGCTAATAAGATTGAACTGATCATGCGGCAGGCAGGGATCTCTCTTGATGAACGTCCTATTGTAAAAGCTGCTAGAGAGAAAGAGGAGCAAACCGACGGTCCTGCCGCGGCAATTGAATTACCGGACGGAAGAATCGTGACAGGAAAGACTACGTCACTTCTTGGAGCAGCATCCGCTGCGTTGATCAATGCATTGAAACTTAGTGCAGGAATTCCTGATTCAATCAAACTGATGAGTAAGTATATGATCGAGCCTATTCAGGAACTAAAAACAAAGTATTACGGAAGCAATCCTTTGCTTCATATTGACGAGATCATGATTGCTTTATCTGTATGCGCAATTCAGGATTCAAATGCTGCAGCGGCATTGGAGCAGTTGCCAAAACTAAGAGGAAGCGATATGCATTCATCAGTTATTCTCTCCACTGTTGATTTGAACTCGCTTCGAAAATTAGGTCTGAATGTGACATGTGAACCGAAATACGAAACCAATAAGTTTTATAACGATTGAAAGAAAGGCACACTGTACAGTGTGCCTTTACTATTTCCTAAAAGATTCGATATTTGACCTCAGCCGTTAGATTCTCTTGTCAAATTATGTATCCAGTTGGTTTTTAGTACAAAATAGAGCCCAACCAAAGATTTTAGCGGCATGTCTAATTTAACCAGGAGAGCCACAAGAGGAGGGGATAGTTTCCAAATATATACTCCGATCCATCCCAAAGGAATAGCGATCATCCACATTACCACTATATCTGTGAAAAAGCCTACCTTGCCCATGCCACCCGCTCTAAGAGTGCTGACTAGAATAACTGAGTCAAATCCGGTGAAGAAAGTCTGAATCATTAATACTTGCATCATCTTGTTTGCGGTAGCAACAACTTCCGGAGACACGTCGTAAAAACTTAGATAAATGGGGCGCAGGATAAACAGGAGCAATGTGCTAACAATACTGCTTAACAACGTGTATATCACAAAAGTATTAGCAGATTTCTTTGCTCTTTCTGCATCACCTTTCCCTATGTTCTGGCCAATGATTGTTATAGCCGCACTTCCGAGTCCTGTTTGGACAATAGAAAGAAGCTGACAGAGATTAATAGCAATGCCATATGAGCTAGTAGCTATAGTGTTCATTCTTCCCATAAGGATCTGAGGCATGTTGTTGCCTACGCTCCATATTAGTTCGTGGCCCATAACGGGATATGCAACATGGAGGAAATCTTTCAAAAGACTCGTATCCTCTTTGTTACTGATATCCAATATGGAATAGGCAGTTTTGGATTTTTTGAACAGTACATATGTTACAAATGCCAAAGATATGATTCGAGATACTAGCGATGAGATTCCTGCTCCGATTACACCAATACGAGGAATGAGGAGATAAGAAAGGATCAGATTAGAAATGCTGCATATAGCATTACCGGAGAATACATATTGAACCATCTCCAGGGAATTAAAACAGCTGTACAAAGCATTACATACGCCAAACAAAAGATACACGGGTGCAGTTATTCTAAGATATTGAGCACCTAATAGAATCACGTTTGGATCTTTTGTCATGAGGCTCATAATATCTGAGGGGAAAACTAACATCAAGACAGAGAAAAACAAGCCAAGAAGCGCTTCAAGGCGTACACCTATTGAAATAATGGTGTTTATTTTTGCTGAATCCCTTTTACCCCAGTACTGAGCAGTCAGTATTCCACACGAAGATGCGAAGCCGAAAGTGATTACTTCGTATATTGCAAAAACTGAGGCAGTTTGAGAAATAACGGAAATCTCAACCTCACCGAAATAGTGTCCGGTCAGAAGATTGTTCAGAGCATTTACGCTTACATTCAATAAAGCCTGAATTGTGCTGGGTAATGCAAGTCGAAAGACCCAAGTAGCGAACTCGTTACTTTTAATATAACTGTTGTTTATCATCTCATTCTCCATGGCTGAAATCGTCATTATATTATCATTATTTCTTGTAAAAAGCACCAGATAGAGCAAATATACAAATAGTATTAGAATATTACGCGTTGAAAACTCTGTTGAAGATGTTAAAATCTGCCGTTATTTCTATGTCTTGTGGTTATTGACCTACTTTTCAGAAGCGTAAAGGAAGAATTACAAAAGGTAAATGTGTAGTATTATAACGATATACTTATGTGGAATATCATTCTTGATTTTGATAGAATAGGCTCAGTTAATCGATAGAGGTGATATTTTTGTTCGATTCTTTTATAGGAAATGACCAGCTAATTGATAATATTAAGTCTTTGGTTATATCCGGCAAGCTTCCTCATGGTATCGTTATCCAAAGCGAAGAGGGGCAAGGTGGCGGTCTATTTGCTATGGAATTGGCTGAGTGTTACCTTGAGGATAATAATCAGCTTGTCAAAAGAGGAATTCATCCTGATTGTATCGTAATTGAAGGCAGTGGCATTTCAGGAGATATTTCTGTACAATCCGTTCGCGATGCTTTGTATGAGGCTAATAAGGCTTCCGTAATGACTGACGGGAAAAGGGTTATACTAGTAAAGAAGGCCGAACACCTTAACCAAAGTTCGTCGAATGCTTTACTGAAAATGCTTGAAGAGCCTCCCAATGGTGTTATTTTTGTACTGACTGTCAAGGATAAATATGATCTTTTACCTACGGTTCTCTCACGAGTTTCCGTTTATCACTTACAGGATCTTCCAATTGAAAAATGTGCTGCAGAAGTATGCAAAAATCGAGAAAAATGTGATATGAAGACAGCAATGAATTACGCTGAAATATTTGATGGCCGTTATGGACTGGTCCTACGTGCTATTGATGAGCCACAGTTTGCTTCGATTGCAATTGGAGGAAAAGATTTTTGCAGGGATGCGTTTAGGTCCGATTTGTTCGGAATGCTATCCCATTTGTCTATGGCAGAAGACCGCGATACTTTAAAAGATTTACTCAATGCCTGTGTTTTATGGCTTAGAGGCCAAATGCGAGCGGGTGTTATTGAAAGTAAAAAAACAGAGGCTGTTCTAGATGCGGTTAGTAAATGCTACGAGGATATCAGCAAATATGTTAATATAAAATTGTTACAGACCAGACTTGCTTATGAACTTATATAATGTTTAGGAAGACTTGAAATTTATGGGAATTAAGGTAGTTGGAATTAGATTTAGGGGAACAGGGAAAAGCTATTATTTTGACCCCGAAGATGTTGAATATAAAAAAGGGGAGAAAGTAATAGTAGAGACCTCCAGAGGCGTGGAGATTGGCGATGTTTCATTTCCCCCTACAATTGTTAGCGAGGAAAGCTTAAGGGATACCTTAAAGCCTGTTTTGCGCAAGGCCAGTGAGGAGGATATCCAGGTATATGAAGAAAACTGTCTAAAAGAAAAAGAAGCACTTCAGATATGTAAACAGAAAGTTGCAGAGCATAATCTGGACATGAATCTGGTCGATGCTCAGTATACTTTTGACGGCAAAAAGATTACTTTTTATTTTACTTCTGATGACAGAGTCGATTTCAGAGAACTCGTAAGAGATCTTGCTTCTATATTTCATATAAGAATAGAACTGAGACAGATCGGTGTTCGAGACGAGAGCAGAATGATGGGAGGAATTGGCGTCTGTGGTCAACCATTTTGCTGCTGCAGATTCTTGCCTGATTTTCAATCTGTTACGATTAAGATGGCAAAAGAGCAGGGTAAATCTTTGTCTCCCACAAAGATTTCGGGTGCTTGCGGTAGATTAATGTGCTGTTTGAAATATGAACAGGATCTGTATGACGAGTTGTCTAAGTTAGTTCCTACAGTAGGTTCATATGTTTCAACTCCCGATGGAAAGGGTACTGTTGTTGAATCGAATATATTGCTTTCTAATGTGAAGGTAAAGATGGATGAAACAGAAGCAGTTAAATCCTTTAATGGAGACGAAGTAATCAAAATTGCAGGCGGGAGAGTAAGAAGAACGATTGCTGATGCTCAGAAAATGAGGAAATCATCAGGAAATGAATAAGGCTTGAAAAATCGTTTTTCTGTGATATCATAAAACTGCAATGATTCTAGGAGGTATTTTTACTATGGCATATGTAGTAGGTGAAGGATGCATTAATTGTGGTGCATGCGAAGCAGGTTGTCCCGTAGGCGCTATTTCTGAAGGCGAAGACAAGCGCGTTATCAATCCTGATGTATGTGTAATGTGTGGAGCTTGCGAAGCAACTTGCCCGGTATCTGCAATCACAGAAGAGTAAGCTGTATATAAAACGATGGCGGGCACTTATAGTGTCCGCCTACTTTTTAGTATCATGGAACAAAGTATTATATTAAAAAATGGACTTTGTCTTTATGTGGACAGTATGGAGCAGCCATCAATAGCCCCATGGTTGTTGGCGCATTTTTCTTCTATAAAAGGTAAACAATCATTACTGGAACTATGTTCTGGAAACGGAGCCTCGTCATTTTGGTGTATCGATAATGGCTTTTCAGGCGATACGGTGTTACTTGACAGAAGAGAAAGTGTTCTTCGCTTGGCAGAAAAGACGATTGAATATAATTCTCTCAGCAACGTAAGAACTTGTTGCTCAACATTGGAGCAATATAGAGCGGATAGAAAATATGACGTTGTGATATGTAATCCTCCTTTTTTTTCAGAAGCGTTCACAAGTGAGGATGATGATATTCGAGCGATCCGACATGAGGAAGGACTTACGTTGGATCAGTTATGTGGTGTTGTTTCCAAAGCGATCAAGCAAAGGGGACATTTTTATTTATGCCATATTCCGTCAAGACTTATAGATGTGCTTAAAGCTCTTGATGACAAAAAGTTTGAGATCAAAGGAATCAGGTTTTGCAGAGACACTTCCGGAGCATTACCATTTTTGGTTTTGATTGATGCAGTGTTCATGGGAGGCAAAGGGGTAACGATTTATCCGGATTTTGTCGTTAAAGATTCTTCAGGTCATTATACAGAAGAAATGAAAGAGTTATGTGAGAGGAAGGGTATATGAATACTTGGGGTGTTTTGTACGTCGTTGCAACACCTATCGGAAATCTTGGAGATTTTTCTTCACGTGCAATTCATGTTCTTAACGAAGTGGATTTTATTGCTGCTGAGGACACAAGAGTAACAGCAAAACTACTGAACCATTTTGACATTAAGAAGCATCTTGTGAGTTGTCAAAAATATAACGAGAAAGAGCGTACGGAACAGATTATTATGCGTCTCAAAGAGGGAGAATCATGTGCGTTTTGTTCAGACGCAGGGACTCCTGTTATCAGTGATCCGGGTGGGTTACTTGTTTCCAGGGCACTTGATGAGGGGATTAAAGTCGTCCCGATATCTGGTCCGTCAGCTGTAGTAACTGCTCTTTCTGTATGCGGGATACATTGTGAGCGATTCTGTTTTGAAGGTTTTTTACCGACACCAAAAGGAGGAAGAAAAAAGAGACTCGAAGAGATACAAAACGAAAAAAGAACACTTGTGTTCTATGAAGCTCCACACAAGTTGCAAAGGACGCTTGAGGACTTAGCTTTGTACTTAGGAGACCGCAGAATTACTGTCTGTCGTGAGATGACAAAAGTACATGAGGAAATATGGAGAACGAGCCTTGGCGAGGCAATAAAACATTATAACGAGAATCCCCCTAAAGGTGAGTTTGTCCTCATAGTAGAAGGGTCTCAGGATATCAAGGCAGGAGCAGAGGTGAGTGTGGAAAATGCTGTGCAACAAGTGCTGAAAATGTGCGAGGAAAACGATTTGTCGCTTGCTGCCGCAGCCAAAATTGTTGCTAAAGATACCGGATTATCGAAAAGCGTCTTATATAAGTCAGCTATTGAGGCCAAAGAATGAGAAGGCTGATCATTATTTCCGATTCTCATGGCAGAACAAAATCATTCGAGAAGATCTGTGCTTCACATCCGGAAGCGGAGAGATTTGTGTTTCTTGGTGATGGCGCCGGAGATTATGAGTACATTCATTCTTCTCATCCTAATTGGGCAATGATTGGTGTGCAGGGAAATTGTGATTACATGTCTGTTCTTCCCGATCTTCAGGAAATGGTATTAGATAATTGGCGTATATTGATGGTGCATGGGCATAAGCATGCTGTTAAGAGTACAGATCATTATTTGTTGAAAGAAGCTAAAGAGCGTGGATGTAACGCAGTTTTATTTGGACATACACATGTTCAGCAATGTTATAAAAAAGATGGAATTTGGTTATTGAATCCCGGAGCTGTTATGGATTATAGGGGACCACAATATGCAGTTCTTGATCTGGGAGGAGAGAATATATTCATTGCCAATCTTACTTTTTATAAAATGTAATTGTGAAAATAGCGTATCGTATTGCAAAAATGGAGGATAACAATATGTACTGCAGTAATTGTGGGAGTGAACTACCTAGCGATGCGAAGTTTTGTTCCAATTGTGGAACAGCGGTAGTTCCCGTTAATACATTAGGAGAAAGCGAAACCAACCCCAACAGCGATATGGCGATAGAGGATACGGTTGTTAGGGCGGAAAATGATAAAGATAGTATTTTGGAATCAGGCAACGAATTGGTTTCTGCTCTTGAAGGGACTATTCCTGGTGTATATCTGGTTGGCGATCAATCTCATCATTTAGAACAGGATAACTTGGCTTCTCAGAATATTCAGATACCTGAGGTAAATGACAGTTTATCTGAAAATGAGAGTTCGCTCTCTAATTCAAGCGCTGGTGTTTCTGCCAATTCAGATAATTCGCGTGTCCCATATGAATATCAAATTCAAGAAGGTCAACCAGCTTACGTTCAGAATTCAGTTAATGTTTTTCCGCCTTCTTATGTTTCTAATGATAATAAAGCGGAAACACAAGGATTGTCTGGAAGTGGGAGTCAG
>Ga0256404_1003037_pt1 | contig 35398 bp, 38 predicted proteins | sample RumenRJG_01DNA_FD_185990 | JGI IMG/M metagenome (GOLD analysis project Ga0256404, IMG submission 185990) | Bovine rumen microbial communities from Lethbridge, Alberta, Canada - RJG_01 | ecosystem: Host-associated > Mammals > Digestive system > Stomach > Rumen | place: Canada: Alberta | collected... | reverse complement strand
ACAGGAAATTAGGCACAGTTAATCTACTTACATCATGGGCAGATAAGACACTTAGTGATAACTTTTTATACAGTCACACAGCACAGGCACCTAATGGTTTAGGTGATGTGATAGTGTTTTTTAATGCAGAGAATCCAGGTAATGTATCTTATGAAACAATGGTACATGAGTTCCATCATGCAACATACTATTTATGTGAATTTAGAGGTATAGATGATGAGGAGACAGAAGCATATCTTCAGCAGCATTTATTTCATAAAATGCTTTGTAAGATAGATGATTGGATTGATAAGCAAAAGAAAGTCAGTAAGAAGCCTAAGAAAAAGGCTTAAATAGTTGGATGATAGCCACAAATAGTTTATCTTTGCAAGAAAAAGAAGTATATGAAAAAGACACTATATACATACTTTACAGGTGTTAATCAAATAGCTAAGCCAGATGCTACAAGAGTATTAGGGCCTATAGTGGCAATGCCTATACATAAGAAGGATGACAATGATTCATTGTATAATATGCTTCCTGAGGTAGTAGTAACAGCTAAGTATCCCCATGAGCAAAGAGTGATAGATACTATGAATGCCTCTAATGCAGAGTTTATTAGGAGACTAAGGAACAATGACAAAAGAGCTATACATAATCAAGATGGTAGTTACTCTACTCATGTGTTAGGTAGTGCAGACAATATGGTATTTCCTGCTATACAGGATGTGAATGGGGAGTTAAAAGACTATAGAGGATTACCATGGCAAAGGACTCTTGATAAGGCTATTCAGAATAATGATTATATAGAATTTCCAACAGAAGGAGATACAAGGTACTTTGGAGAGCATTACAAGAAATACTTTCCAGAGTACTTTGGTAATCAGTATGCAGATGGAGGAGAGATGGATGCTCCAAAGCATTGGAATGAGCTGTCTATGGCTGATAAAAGTGATGCTATTGCTTCAGCAGTGAGGAATGGGGTTACTACTCTTGAGGATATAAGGAAGGCATGGGATGATTATGCTGACAATGGCTATAGAGAAGATAGCAGCTATAGAGACAATAGTGAGGATATGGGAAATACTCTTGATGGCTATGATGATGCTTATCAAGAGGAGGAACATGAATATCTTAAGGGTGGCTATAAGCCTTCAGCATCTATCAAGAACAGAATAGCCAATTGGGAGGGTAGTAGTATGCAAACCAACAGGAGTTTTGAGGCTGAGGCTAAGGACTTTTGGAATGCCATTCCTTCCAATGTAAGAAGTAAACTATCACAGCAACAGGCAGATGCTCTTTATAGTTACAGCTATAATGTAGGAGCAGGCAATTTTAAGAAAAGGGTAGTACCTTCTCTTGAGAGATACTTCAATGGTAATGGCAGTGTAGAGGATGTACAGAGGCATATGTATGCCACTAAGGATAAAGATTTAAGAGGACTGGCTAAAAGAAGGGCTGTTGAAAGGGCTATGTTTGGTGGTCAGCGTGTAGAAGATGTGCCATCATTTGACTATGATTATTCAAGCAATAGTTCACCTTATGGTCATAGGTTTACAGTAAATAATAACTTTCAGACTGCTGGTTATCTTGGGCCTATAGTCAATGGGAACAATGGTAAGTATAACAATAGTAGCACAAATAAGCTCAATGTATTCATGCAAGCTCTTAAGGATGAACCTAAACAGACTATAGCAGAGAGTACTCCAGAGCCAAGGTATAATGCTCTTGAGAAATTGCAGAACATCTATAGTATGTACGGCATGAATGACTATGCCCAAGAGATAGGGAAGTATAATCCTTTTGAAGGACTGATGTTTGCAGATGGGGGCAAGAAATCTACTGATGCAGATGGAGTTACTTCAAGCAATGGTCAGTATCATGTAAATCCTGCTGACTATTGGGCTGTACTTGGAAGTGCAGAAAATAATAAACCAGTGGAAGTTACTCTTATGTCAAATAAAAGGTAAATAGGCCATGTTTTATTCATTAACAGAAGAGCAAAAACGAATTATTAATAATATATATTTATACTTTCTTCCTAAGTTTCCCGAAGTAGACGAAAGTATATTATATGATAGAATATTCTCTGGCTTTTGCTGGGGTGAAGGCCAGTTACCAATAATTAGTATAGAAGATTGGAACTCTGTTTTTTATAATGGAAAATGGAAAGGTCTTCTTACTGTTTTTGATGATTGGAATGATTATTTAAAGCATAAAGGTGACTGGCATAAGAAAGTAGATACCAATAGTTCTGTAAAATAATACTAAGAGAAATAAAGGAAAGTAATGCACTATCCCTTATAGTAATAAAAAATATAGATAACAGATAGATTATGGAAGCTATAGAATATTTTAATACAATTTGCCAAGATGCTAATGAACAGATGGATATTAAATCTCTTGATAAAGATGGTATCAAGAACTATATTACCCATCTACCAATCAAAGGAAAAAATGATGGATGGCCAGAAGAAGTTTACATGGTAGCTTCAAACTGCCTGGCAAAGCTATATAAATATGCTATAGAAATGGGGTATATTAAACACACTCTTCTCTATGAAAAGTTCTTGCATAAAGAGTTCTGATAAAGGTGATATAGTTAAAGTGAGTGCTATATACTACTATCTTTCCTAAGAAATGCTTATGATTTTATTTTAGTCTTTGTCTATCTTCCTGAGTTCTTTTATCTTTGTGCAGAATAACTGTAATAAAGGACTGTTTTGAACCCAATAATAAAGAGATATATCAAGGAGCTGAAGCATAATTCAAGGTGTTGTATGTGTGGAGAGTCAGATGACTGCTGTTTGGAGTTTCATCATGTAAATAAGGAAAGCAAGTGCTTTAGTATAGGAAAGATACCACATACAGCAACTCTTGAAGATGTAAAGAAAGAATTGGCAAAGACTATCTGTGTTTGTGCTAATTGTCACAGGAAGATACATAATGGAGTACTGAGCTGTACTGAAAGTAAGATTATAGCTTAATAATTATTCTCTTCTTGAGAAATGCTAAGCAAGATTGTTAGGGTGTAGGATAATATAGCTATTATTGATACCTTTGCATCAGACAATAGAAAGTTTATCCGATTGTTGATAAATGTTTTAGGGATTGTTGATTGGTTGGTTTTTAGTTTTTAATAGGTAAGTCCAAGGCGGTGAGGGCTTACCTATTTTTTTATTTACTATAGATAGGACTAATAGGATATATAGATACTATATAGGCTATAGAAAATACTCTATGTCAAAGGTTTAGGAAGTCTAAGAAAATTTATTATATATACAGAGAACTTTACTTTTACTACTATCTTTGTAAGCAAAAAAGATGATATATGGCATACAGTGAAATAGGAGGTTTTCCTCCTCAGCAACTATCATATAACAGAAAGAAGAGAGCATGGAGAAAAAAGTGTGTGGATAGAGGACTCTCTACTGATGAGTTGAAAGATCCACATAGACAATACTCTAATCATGTTTTTCTAGTTTATTTACATATTAATAAAATTAATGGGAAAGTATATGTTGGTATAACTCATCATGTAAATCCTAATAAAAGATGGGGATACTCTGGTCAGAAATATACCCATTGCAGAAAGTTTCTTAATGCAATAAAAAAATATGGATGGGATAATTTTACTCATTTAGTTATTTGTAGAACTAGCAAAGATAGAGCTATTACATTAGAGAGAACTCTTATTGCCCACTATAAAAGACTTAATCTAAGTTATAATATTGCTGATGGTGGAGAAGGAGCAGAAGCTATATCTGAAGAAACTCGCGAAAAGTTGAAAGAAATAAAGAGTAAAAATCCTCCAATGTTAGGTAAGCATCACACTTTAGAGGCAAGGAAAAGAATTTCTGAAGCTGGAAAGAAAAGAGTTTATACTGAGGAACAAAAGATACAACTAGCCAAAGTAGCTACTAAGGGCAGAGAGACAATGAAGAAAAATGGATGGAAGAGTCTAATAAAAGCAGCCAAAAAAAGTGGAATTAATAATTCACTACCTGTACTTCAATTAGATTTAGATGGCAATGTAATTAGAGAATTTCCATCAACTATTGTTGCAGATAAATTTTGTCATGGAGGCAAAAGACAGAATCATATTCCAGATGTTTGTAATGGTAAAAGAAAAACAGATGCAGGCTTTAGATGGGTATATAAAAAGGATTATAAGGAAGAAAGGAGGGCTATATGAGTTATAGTGCTATTGGAGGATTTCCTCCTCAACAGTTGTCTTTCAAAAGAAAGAATAAATCTTGGCGCAAAAAAAATGTGGACTTCGGGGATAGTCACAGCATACTTAACTACCATTTGGCAAGGAAGAGTGTCTATCAGATGAAGATAGACTATGACCTTATTAATGGTAAGATACATATGGAGGATATGAAGAGATATGTCAATCCTTATGATCTTGATGCCAGCTTTATTCCAGATAGTGTACAACATTACCCTATTATCAACTCAAAGCTTGAAGTACTCAGAGGAGAGGAAACATATAGAGTATTTGATTATAGGGTAGTAGTTACTAATCCCAATGCTATATCTGAGATGGAAGAGGCTAAAAACAAGCAGGTTAATGAGAAACTTCAGGCACTTATCTCTGATGAGCAGCAAGATGAAAATCAGTTTAACAGAGAGCTTGAGAATCTATCAGATTACTTCCAGTATGAATATCAAGATAAAAGAGAGCAGAGGGCTAATGAACTGCTTAATCATTATGTAAGAGAGCTTAGCATTGATCAACTGTTTAACAAGGGATTTGTAGATGCTTATACAGTAGGAGAGGAGATATATCAATGTGATATTGTTGGCGGAGAACCAACAGTAACCAAGCTTGACCCTATGAAGGTAAGGATTATCAAGAGTAGTTCATCCAATAAGGTAGAAGATGCTGACATGATAGTGCTTGAAGATTATTGGTCTCCAGGCAAGGTTATTGATACTTTCTATGATCAGTTGCAAGACAAGGATATAAAGGCTATAGAGGAAGGCACAGGCAATGGTCTTTATGGTGCTGTTGATAGTATGGATAATGTAGACCCAAGATATGGCTTTATACCAAGGATAGATGTAGATGGAGTTGTAGATAATAGTATAGACCCTTATGTGCTGTTTGATGATACCTATAATTATAGTCTATTACCATATGATCCTAATGGTAATGTAAGAGTACTTAGGGTATATTGGAAATCAAGAAGAAAGATAAAGAAAGTAAAGAGCTATGATCCAGAGACAGGTGAAGAGCAGTTTAACTTTTATCCAGAAAACTATATTATTGATGAAACTTTAGGTGAAGAAGAGCAAACATTTTGGGTTAATGAAGCATGGGAAGGTACTAAGATAGGTAAAGACATCTATGTAAATATGAGACCAAGACCTGTGCAGTATAACAGGCTTAGTAACCCAAGCAGATGCCACTTTGGAATAGTAGGAAGTATCTACAATATCAACAGTGATGAGCCTTATAGCTTGATAGACAGAGTTAAGCCTTATGCCTATCTTTATGATATTATCCATGACAAACTTAATAAGGAGATAGCTAAAAACCCAGGTAAGATTATAAGACTTGACTTTGCCAAAGTTCCTAAAGGCTGGGATATAGACAAATGGCTGTATTACATGAAAGTAAATGGTATAGCAGTAGAGGATAGCTTTAAGGAAGGTAATGTAGGTATGGCAACTGGCAAGCTTGCAGGAGCCATGAATAATGCCTCTTCAGGAGTTATTGATGCTACATTAGGCAATGATATTCAAGGATATATTAATTTACTTGCATGGATAGATACTCAGATAGGTCAGATGATAGGCATCTCTAAACAGAGAGAAGGCCAGATTAGTAACAGAGAAACAGTTGGTGGTGTTGAGAGAGCTACCTTACAAAGCTCAGCTATTACTAAGTGGCTGTTCTTTATCCATGATGATGTTAAGAAGAGAGTGCTTGAGTGCTTACTTGAGACAGCCAAAATAGCCATGAGAGGAAGAAAAGAAAAGTTTAACTATATTACCTCAGATGGTGCCAAGAAACTTGTTGAGATAGATGGTGATGAGTTCTCAGAGAATGACTATGGCTTAGTTGTCGATAATAGCAATGGTATACAGGAACTTAATCAGAAACTTGATACACTTGCACAAGCAGCTCTTCAGAATCAAGCACTGAACTTCTCAACTATCATGAAGTTATATACAACAACAAGCTTGCAGGATAAGCAGAGAATGATAGAGATTTATGAGAAGAGAGCTAAAGAAGAAGCACAACAACAGCAACAGCAACAATATCAGCTTCAGCAGCAGCAGTTGCAACAGAATGCCCAGATAGAGCAGGCTAAGATGCAGCAAGAATATCAGATGAATAGTGACAATAATGAGACTAAACTGCTTGTAAGTCAGATTAATAGTCAGGCAGAAAGTCAGAGGTATGCACTTATGAACCAAGGCACTGTTGCAGACAATGATCAAAAGGAAAGAAAACTTAATGAGCAAGTAAGACAGTTTGATGAAAGGATGAAACAACAGTCAGACAAGCTGAACTTTGACATTAAGAAGCATGATGATGAGGTAAGGCTAAGGGAGCAGCAGATGAGGCAGAAGAACAGTAAATAGTTTATATGACAACTGCTCAGCAGTTGCTTACTGAACCAAGCCAATGCTTTATTAATCAAAATGCCTATAAATGAAGTATTTAGAAAGCCTTAAGATAGTGATTAAATCATGGATGAAACATATAGTAATTACTATCTTTGTAGCATAAAATGACATGATATGAGTAAAGAGATAAAGACATATTTCAGTGAGGCAATGCTTAAGGATAAGCCTAAGAAGAAACTTGGACTTATCATTAATGAGGGTGCTGTCACTACAAGAAAACTTGCTAATGAAGCTGTTACAGAAGAAAAGCTTGCTGAAAACTCTGTGTCCACTGATAAAATAAAAGACCATAATGTTACATGGGATAAGCTTACTCCAGAGGCACAGAAAGTTATAGAGGCTGGTACTGGTGTAGATAGTGACCTTGTGCATGATATGGAACAATGGAATAACAGGATAGCTGCTCTTGAAAGTGAAAAGCTACAACCAAAGACTATTATTGAAGCTACTGATGTAATTGAATATATTCCTAATGTATCAAGTAATATAACTATTCAATTACAGAACGCAAATGGTATTATTTCTAAAGATACTAATTACACACATAAACATCTTTATTATAATATTAATAGTAAAGGTGAAGTTGATATTCAAGATGATAATGTAAATGTAGAATATAAATATGATTCTCCTGCACAAGTAAATATTGAAGCAAGAGGTACAGCAACATATAAAGGAGTTTCTATTACTTTTCCAGTAGTTAGTAAGACTATTTATGCAGTGTTGCCATCTTATATGTGCTATATACCAAATCCTGACTATTGGAATAATACAGGTATTAAGCTAATTAAACATAGTCTTAATGGACAATATCATATGATGAATCCTTATAATTTAGCTTATCTAGTTATAGCTATTCCTAAGAATGGAATGGTTTCTAATATTAGTAGTATTATTCAAAAAGGAGCACTTGATGCAGTACAGCGGTATGATGTTATAGATAAAGGTAATTATACATTATATGTGTGTAAAACAAGGCACAATAAAGGTACTTATACGTTTGCTGTTAGTTAATATATATTAAATAACTAAACTTGTATTGTTCATAAAAATAAATATATTATATTTGCACCATGAATAAAGACAAAAGAAATAATACACAATTACTTGGTACTCTTATTAATTCAGATGAAAGTGGTATCATAGCTAATGCAAATCAAATATATGATAGTGTAGCTCAGAAATCAGTAGAAGAAAGAATTACTGATTTAGATAAAAAAATAGGATCAGGAAGTAGTTCTGATGAGAATTTAAAATATGAGATAATAAAAGAAGTGTAAATTATAAATATATATATATATAAATGGCTGATAAAATTATTCAATTCAAGGATAAAGATAACAATAATCTTTATCCTTCAATATTAGGAGATTCAATACCCGATAATGGAATAGAGGTAAGTAAACTCTCTAAATCAGTACATAATAAAATTAATGAAGATATTACTAATGCTGTTAATGTTGAAAAGACAAGAGCTGAAGGAGCTGAGTCTACTCTTGATGGCAAGATTACTGCTGAACAGACAAGAGCTGCCAATGCAGAGAATGCACTTGATGGCAGAGTAGATACTTTAGAGGAAGCAGTAGGTACTGGTGGTAGTGTTGATTCTAGAATAGCATCTGCTGTTGCCACAGAAACTTCAAGAGCGCAAGAAGCAGAAGCTGACAGATATACTAAAAATGAAACATATACAAAAGAAGAAGTAAATAATCTTATTACTACTCTAAATCAGGAGTATGTATCTGTTACTGCCACAGACCAGACTACAGCCGTGACTGATGTATTACCTGCTATTGGTTTAGCAAATACAGTATATAGGGTTGGTAGCTGGGATGGTAGTCAGTATGATGTAACCAAGTATTCTGAATATGCGTGGAATGGTAAGGACTATGTCCATCTTTCAACAAAGACTGGTGAAGCAAGTGCAGCGAGTGCAGCGAGTAATGTAACATATAATCATAGTGATAGTAAACTTGATGCTACAAATGTACAACAAGCTGTAGATGAAGTACGTAAAAGAAGTAACTATAATGATGGCGATGACATTGTAGACTTTAATACTATTCATCTAATTACTGATAATCCAGAGTTTGTCTGTGTAACTGTAGATGTTAATGAGAAAATACTATATGGTATTAAGACAGATGGTCAGCCTTACTTTGGTGTAGGATGCCCTCAGCAGGTTAAAGGTTATATTGATGAACAAATCAATAAGATACTTGGTACTAAATGATATTACCACTACTATTGATAGCTTAAAGGAGATAGAAACTTTCCTAAAAGATTTCACTAATAGTAATACTCTAAAGAAACTTCTTGATTTAAAAGCCAATGTAGATGAAGTAAAGACTACTACTGATGATATTTACAAGAAGAGTAATCCTAATGATAGCGAAGGTAATGTAGTAGATACTAACACTATTGTCTCTATTGAGAATAATCCAGAATATATAAAAGTTATTAAATTATGAATAAATGTTTTATTACAAAACTTCCAAGTAGTGTAGATAATGATAATCTTCCTGTTCTTGGGCAACTTAGAATTAATTGGTTAAAGCAAGATGCTTTAAGCCATAATTCACAACGTGGTCTTTGGCTGAGTACTAATGACAGTATTACTGTTAAAGTATCTGGTGCTCATTTTACTGATAATACATTGACAAGCAATCTTGGTAACACAAAGACTATTACTGCTGCTGATGGTTTGGTAGCACTATATGTATCTAATGATGCAGATGCTATTCTGACTATTGATAATAAATATTCATTAACCGTAATTAAGTTTCCAAGCAACATTAAGACATATTTATATTTTGATATTGAAGATATTAAATATTGTACTAATCTTACTCACATTAACTTAAATAATACTCAAGTTACTGGAGATATTAGTGCATTAAGTAATCTTACTAGTATGACCTACTTAATATTAAATAATACTAAAGTCTACGGAGATATTAGTGCATTAAGTAAACTTACTAATATTACAGGAATATATTTATCCGATACTCAACTTAGGGGAAATGTTGATAATTTTGCTGGTATGACTAGACTAGAAGGAACTGCTTTAGCTGATCTAAAGAATCTTTCATTAGCTGGTGATATGTCTAAAATTCCTGCTAAAGTATCATTTATATCTCAAGCTGGTCGTAAAATTGATACTAACTTTACTTGGACTGCTAAAGGTCGCCAAAATGCTACTATTCTTGCAATGGAAGGAAACGTTCCTTTTGATACTATATCAATGGACAATATGCTTATTGACCAAGCAACTTGTACATTGGCCAATCCTAATGTACCAGAATGGTTTAAGACTATATCTGTCCGTGGAACTAGAACTTCAGCTTCTGATGATGCTATAACAGCAATTCAGAATATGGGTGTTACTATTACTGGTGTTACTAAACAGGCTTAAATTATAACTTTATAATAATAAAACTATGGTAGAATTAAATTGCAAATATCCAGTTGTCTATAAAGACGATGTTATTGTTTATACTCCAGATAAAGATGGAGCAGTGGGTAGTACTTATCCAGGTGCTGGTACTTCTTATAAGGAGTTTGACACTTATGAAGATGCCCAAGCATTTATTAAGGAACAAGGTCTTAAAGAGGAATGATGGTTCTACTCCTACCTACGGCGAGTTGTCTTGATACTCGCACTGAGTTATTGTAATAACTCAATACAAAAGGCAGTTACTTAGGTGGCTGTCTTTACAAAGATAAAAGATTATGTTTGAACAATTAAGTTTATACCTCTTATCCTATTTCTTTCAACCCTTTCTCCAGCAGGAGAAGAAAAGGAAAGAGTGGATAGAGCTGCAAGTGAAAATGTTAATAAAGAATATAAATTATGGAAGATAAAACTTATATGATGCCTCCTATTGGAGGTAAGAGTATTCTCAGGAGTACTGGAGAAGAGGTTGAGATTATTGATTCTCAGATTAAAGAGCGTGGTGCTCGCTCTGATGAAGATTGGGTGACTTATATTGACTCAGAAGGTAAGGAGCATATCAAGGAGAAGCTGAATATTCAGCTTGACTTCAAGTCTGTAGTTAATGATACTTGGAGTAAGGTATTTGATTTTGCTAAAGATAATAAGATGCCTACTACAAGGAATTGCAGGATATTTGAAGTGGCTAAAGAACTTGTTTTTAAATTTCAATGTGACGCTGAAGAAGCTGTTAGAAAAGCAATAGAACTTGTTGATAAAGTTGGTATTGAAACTGAGTAAATTATGACATATAAAGAAGAAAGTTATGTTCTAGATACTCTTGATACTATAAGAAAAGAAACTCACGAAAATAATATTATGCTACAACATATTTGTTCATACATAAACGGTGTTCTTAGTACTCGTAAGAATGATGAACAGAATGCTTTTGAACAAAATGTTGTAGCTAATTTAGTGAGTGAGTTGTTACATAATATAAAAGTTAATAAGCTATGACAAAGTCAAGTAGTAGTAGAAGTTCTAAGTCCTCTAGTAAGGCAATGTCTAATAATTCTAGTAGACGAGCTAAACCTATGATTCCTAAAGCAGGTTTTACAATGCACCGTAGTAGATATGGAAAAGGCGGCTCTTTATAAACTAGAAATACTATTTTTAAAGATAATTCCAATGGTATTAGCTGGATGTTTTCTAGCTAATACCATTTTATCTTATTTTGGTATTGAAACAGAAGTTCTTAGTTATGTAGCTGGAATTGGTATTCTTCCTCTTCTATTTATATATTTAAGTTCTTTTGTATTCAAGTTTTGTATATATCATAGGATGTTTATTTATTATATATTTACAAATAATATTATTTGTTTTATAGATGATAAATATGGAATTCCTATTTCTTGTAGAAGTTATTTAATGTTGCACTTAATTGTAGCTGCAATATTTTTATTCATAATCTTATACTTAAAATTTAAACTATGCAAGCATTAAAGAAACTATTGACTAAATTATTAAGAGATACTGCTAATAAGATAGATGCAGGTACTTGTGAGCTATCTGAGGAAGAAGCTGCTCAAATGCTTGAAGTATTATCACATATAGCTTTAAGTAAAGAACAAGCCTGTATTTATCTTAATATGTCTAGAAGCAGATTTGATGATTTAGTAAGACAAGGTAAACTTCCCAAAGGAAAGAAAAGAGTTGGTTTTAAGGAGTTATTCTGGTATAAGGATGAACTTAAAATAAAGTAATGTTTTTAGCTCCTAACTATTTGATAGTTAGGAGCTTATTTTATTTATAAGCATTGTTTGACATACTATATGATTATTAGTAATTTTGTAGCATCAAGAACGTTCTTATATTTACTAACAATTAAATTTTAAAGTTATGTCAAGTGACAATGGTGTATTTGTTTTTCCTGATGTAGCAAAAGCAGCTACTAATGGAATTGACCCAAATCTTTTGCTTGCCATGCAAAACAATGGTGGTTTTGGTAATAATGGTTATTGGATTTGGATTTTATTTATGTGGTTACTTTGGGGTAACAATGGTTATGGTAATGGCTTTGGTGGTGGCAATAACGGTACTGGCTATCTTGCTAATCAAATGAGTAATGATGCTGGTAGAGACCTTCTGTTGCAGGCTATTAATGGTCGTGCAGATGCTGCTGCTCAGCTTGCTCAGATTACTAATAGCTCTGTAAATGCAGTTCAGTCTGCTATTAATACCATTCAGTCTTCTATTCAGTCTGTAGGTCAGCAAGTTGGCATGAGTGGTCTTCAAGTTCAGAATGCAATTCAGAGTGGTAATGCTAGTCTTAGTCAACAGATTTGTCAGTGCTGCTGTGAAAATAGACTTGCTATTGCTAATCAAACTAATGATATTCAAGCTAGTCTTGCTGCTAATCATGCTGCTGCTACATTACAAGCTGCACAAAATCAAGCAGCTCTTCAACTTCAAAATGCTCAATCAGAAGCAGCAGACCAACTTTCTGTATGTCAGCAAACTAATCAGTTGACTACTCAAGGTACTGCTAATACTCAACGTATAGTTGATGCTCTTGCTAATCAAAGCACAATGATTACTAAGGAGTTCTGTGACCTTAAAGAAAGAGAGCTTCAGAATAAGATTGATAGTCTCACTGCTGATAATGCTCTCCTTAGGAGTAATATTAATAATAGTAATCAGACTGCTCAGTTTGCTGCTATGCTTGCTCCTTTACAGGCTCAGATTAGTAACATTGCTGCTAAGCAACCTGCTACTATTACTTTGCCTCAAAATCAGTATGCTGTAGTTCCTGCATGGTATGCTCAAGCTGGTACTGATTTTATTGCAAGTTATTGGGCTAATCGTACTGCACAGGCTACTAGTGGTTCTGGAGCAGCTGCTGGAGTAAAAACTACAACTACTAATTCATAAAATTTTATAACTATGTTTTCCAATTTAAGTAAAGGCAATGTTCTCTATGGTCTTGACCTTAGTGGTGATAAAATGATTTATTTTAATGCCACTATTGAAGAAGCCAAACCAGCTTTCCCTGTTAATATGGGACAACTTCCAGGTAGTGTTGTTGATATTACTGCAATAAGAGATGGAAACACATTATCTTTTAAACAGATTCCTAGTAATAGTGCAGTAGCTGATTATGGTAACAAGACATTTATTCTTGCTGATAGTAAAGATGCTTTAGTTAATTATGTAAATGCAAAACTACAAGCTAGTAGAAATATAGTAAATAGTTATGATGAACATAAGAAACTTGTAGAGCAATATGAAGATGTTCTTTCTCAAATTAATCCTAATCCTAATGGTGCAGAATTAAAAGAGCTTAAGCAACAATTCTCTACTATGCAAAGCCAGTTTAGTGAACTTATGACTTTACTTAAAGGAAAACAAAATACTTAAAGATTATGATGATAATAAGATTTAGAAACTCTGAAGACCATGAGGAGATGCTCAAGAAAGTAAAGAAGATGAAGAAGTTTACTGAAGAACTTGAGGATTGCCTTGAGGAAGCTATGGAAGAGCCTGATTATAGAACTCCTTCTTATCATAGGGAATATGATGAAGATGATGAGAGATATGAAAGCAAGAGAGGTAGATATGGATATAACTATCCTCGTAGATAACTATTAACTATAAGGGTAGTAAGCTTATACTTGCTACCCTTTTAATTTTAATTATTATGTATCAGACAAAGACAGGAAGCTATGATGAAATCCCTGAAGGGATGAAAAGATATATAAACAACTATGGCTGTCACTTTAATAAGAAGTTATGTACTGAGGCATCTAAGAGAATGTATAAAAGAGTAGATGGCAGTAAAGAATATATTAAGCCATATACTAAAGAGCAGATAGATTCTCTTCTTGAAGCAGAGAATATAAAGCTTGACAGGGATATTTTATATGACAAAGTATATGTAGCTAATATGTGCCAAGCTGATTATTTAGGCAGTTCAGTACCTAAAGATGACAGGCATCTTGCTTTATTCATTAAAGATATGATTGATGACCCTGATGCTACAGAAGGCTTTATATTTAATAGGTTTTATGCTGACTGTATGTTTATGAATAATCCTATAGATTGGGATGGAATGTTATGATTAGACAATCATTCAATGTCCAAAGCTATTGGAAAGTCATAGTCTTTTATAATATTGACTATGACTTTTTTGATATAGTAGCTGATGAACTAAAGGCTATTGATACTCCTAAATGGAGTATAAATAATATCTATAACATGATGTCTACAGGTAAAGCATTGGCATTTACTCAAAGTAACCTCAAAAAGCATGTAAGTATAGTAGGATTTAATAGACATAAGAATAGCTATGATTATCTCAACTCTATAGTCCATGAAGCTGAACATATTAAACAGGCTATGCTTGAAGCTTACAGTGTTGATGATAAAGATGAGCCTCCTGCTTATACTATAGGCTATCTTATTATGAGGATGTATGATACCTTTAAGGATATAATAGTTTGATTTAGTTTTACTTATCTCTTTCTTTAAGGACTTCCTCATCTCTTTAAGAGTCAGTACTTTTGCTTGAATAAAGTAGAAGTTATGGAGAATGTAGTATTTAATAAATGTCAGACACCACTTGAAGATTTACATTTAGACCAATATCCAAATGAAGTAGTTGAGCAATTTTGGGATTATCTTAATAATGTGCCATTCATAAAATGGATGGTAAGCAAGGACAGGCCTTATATACATGAACTACCAAGAGATGAGTATGGAAGAGCTATTATAGATGTTACTCATCCACCTATTCTTGAGCATACAGACTACTTTAGACAGACAGCAAAGGTATGGGAAGATACTGGCAGCTATACCAAGTTAAGACCTAATAGAAACCCTAACAGTGATTTTGGTAAATGGCTTATAGAGGAAAGAAGGAGAAGTTGGGATGGATTTATTGATCCTTCTACAGGTATGTGGGTAACAGGTGACTATTACTTCATGCTTAATTACTGCCCTATGCATCAAACTGTTAAGAGAAAAGATGGTTTGGATATACGTGTAGTAAAGCATCCTAAGTTTTGGGATGGGCAATTCTTTATGAGCCATTACTTCTTACAGGCAAGACAACATGGTCATCAGGCAGCAGAACTTGCTTCACGTGGTAAAGGAAAAACTACTCTTGGTGCAGCCATGCTTGCCAAAAGGTTTATTCTTGGTGAATCTTCAGATAACCAAAAGGAAGTACAATGTCTTGTAACAGCGGCTGATAAAACAAAGTTAGTAGGAACAAACCAAATACTTTCAGTATTTAAGGATGACATAGACTTCTGTGCTAAAAATACCCAGTTTGCAAGTCAAAGACTTAAAAGCAGTACTGCTGAGCTTACATGGAAGATGGGCTATAAAAAGAAAGGCAGTGATGTAGAGTATGGCAGTAAAAATGAAGTATCTGGTATTATCTCAGGTGTAAACCAAGATAAACTTAATGGTTCTCGTGGTGTATTATATCTCATAGAGGAGGCAGGTATCTTTAAGGACTTGCTTAATATGTATAACCTTATAAGACCATCAGTAGAGCAGGGTAGTTCAGTATTCGGCCTTATAGTATCTTACGGCACTGCGGGAGATGACCAAAGTGATTTCACAGCATTTGCAGAGATGATCTATTCTCCAGAAGGATATAACATGGAACCTCTTGACAATGTCTTTGATAAAGAAGGTCAAGGTAGAAAGAAGATAACAGAGTTCTATCCTGCTTATTTAAATTATGATAATACCTGTATTGATGAGGATGGTAACAGTGATGTTACCAAAGCTTTGCTTATGCTACTAATGGATAGATATAAGGTAAAGTATGGAAGTACTGATGTTAATACAATTACCAAACGTATATCCCAATATCCTATTACTCCTCAAGAGGCAATTATAAGAAGTAAGAATAATATCTTTCCTGTTACAGAGCTTAATAACAGACTTAATGAACTTGATAATAATCCTTCTGCTTATGATGAGGTATATGTAGGTGATCTTGTGTATAATGAAAGTACAGGTGGTGTAGACTTTGTAAACAATACAGACTTGCCAATAAGAGACTATCCTTTAAAGAAAGATACTGACCCAAGAGGAGCCTTGCAGATATATTCCATGCCAAAGAAAAACAGTAATGGTGAGATACCACAAGGAAGATATATTTTAAGTCTTGACCCATATTATAATGATCAGGCAGACAGTGTATCATTAGGTTCTATTCATGTGCTTGATTTATGGACAGATACTTTGGCAGCATCCTATATAGGTAGACCTCCTATGTCAGATGACCTATATGAGCTACTCAGGAAGATGTGCATCTTCTATAATGGTAAATGTATGTATGAAAATAATGCCAAGGGTTGCTTTGCTTATTTTAGTAAATGCCATTGTCTTTATTTATTAGCAGAAACACCAGAATATCTGAGAGATAAACAACTTATTAAAGTACAGGGAATAGGCAATACAGCCTTTGGTGTAAGAGCTACAGTACCTATCATTAACTATGGCTTTGGTCTTATTAAAGACTGGCTTATGAAGACTACTACAAGAACTATAAAGAATGAAAATGGTGAAGAGGTAGAGATAAATCTTCCTAACCTATATAATATTAAGGATAGAGAGTTATTAAAAGAGCTTATATTATGGAATCCTAATGGCAACTATGACTCTATTATGTCTTTGCTTCAGTTAATGCTTTATAGAGAGGAAAAGATGATCATCTTTAATGGTGATGTTAAGAAGAGTGATAGCAATTCATCAGGTCTTGAGAATGATGATTACTTTAATAGGAACTATCCTGGAAAGAAGTCATATAGAACCTCTACTAGGTAGTAAATAGCCGCTTAAAGGTAGGTATAAAAGGATAAAGCTAAGAAAGACCTTTAGGTTTGTTAAGAAGAACTGTTAGAATTATAATGAATGTAAAAGAAATAGATACTTTTGCATAAGGAAAATAGAAGTTAGCTGTTTTCATTAAAACAGCTATAAGCTTTTGAAATAAAGCTACTAACGGAGATAATCAATTTAAGAGAAATAAATATGGAAGAAGTAAAGAAGAATTATTGTTTTTTGGGATTTGACAATATCCTTGGAGAGCAGGAAATAGAGAACCTGTTTACTACTCCTGAAGATAATGATCCTAAACCATCTGAGCCTAATGAGGGTAAAGATGATAAGGATAAAGTTGATGATAAACCCCAAGATAATAAAGAGGAAACAAAGGAAAAAGATAGCACTGCTGAGGCTATTGACCCTGAAGATCTTTTTGATGATCCTAAGGATGATAAGCCAGAGGTCGTAGGTAGTGAGAAGAAAGATGTTAAGGAAAAGGAAGATACCACCACTGATGAAGACAGTGGTACTTCTCCAAATAACTTCTACTCTTCCATTGCCAGTGCCTTGGCAGTGGATGGTATCTTCCCTAACCTTACAGATGATGTCATCAAGAAGGCAAATGATGCAGAGAGTTTTGCAAGCCTTATTGAAGATGAGGTAAATGCCAGACTTGATGAAAAACAACAGAGGATTAGTAAGGCATTGGACAGTGGTGTAGAGCCTAATGATATTAAGATGTATGAGAATACACTTAGCTATATCTCAGGTATTACAGATGCACAGATCAGTGAAGAAGGAGAAAAAGGAGAGCAGCTTAGAAGGAATCTTATTTATCAGGACTTTATCAATAAAGGTGAGAAGCCTGAGAGAGCTCAGAAACTTACAGAAAGAAGTATTGATACAGGCAATGATATTGAGGATGCAAAGGATGCTCTACAGAGTAATAGAGAGTTCTTCAGCAATGCCTATAATAATCTGTTGAAAGAAGCACAGGAAAAGAGTGATCAAGAGAAAGCAGCCAGAGCAAAGGCAGCAGAAAAACTCAAGAATGACATTATGACAGACAAGCAGATCATGGGTGACATGGAGATTGGCAAGGATGTCAGAAAGAAAGCACTTGAGAATATCACAAGACCTGTGTATAAAGACCCTGATACAGGTGATTATCTTACAGCCATCCAGAGGTATGAGAGTGAGCATAGAGGAGACTTCTTAGCTAAGGTAGGTTTAATCTTCACTATCACCAATGGCTTTAAGGATTTTGACAGCTTTGTAAAGGGTAAAGTAAAGAAAGAAGTAAGGAAAGGGCTTAGGGAGCTTGAGCATACACTTAACAATACAAGTAGATCATCTGATGGTAGCTTAAGAATGGTTACAAATGCAAAAGATGATCCATATAGTTACATGGGTAAGGGAGTAAGACTTGACCTCTAAGCATAAGAAGATATTTTGATTAATGCTTAAATTTAAGAAAAATGGCTGGTAAATTAAACAGATTTCAGATGCAGACTTTCAACCATTGGAAGGGTCTGACCAAAACTAATCACTTGGGAAGTATCTTTCAGATGCAGCCTCAGAAGGCTACCAATCTGATGGTTCAGTTGCTTGCATATTATAGAGGTAAGACACTTGACACATTCCTTTCTCAGTTCCCCACTAAGGAGTTTGAGAGTGATGATGAGTATACATGGGATGTAGTAGGTAGTACTTCAAGAAATATTCCTTTGGTAGAGGCAAGGGATGCAGATAATGTTATTGTAGATTCAGAGTATGGCAATGTAGGTTGCAATGGTGAGCCATTCTATGTAGTCTTTAATGAGGACTGGTTTGGTGATGGTGAGGTTATTGTAGGTGAGCTTAATGAGGTTTATCCACTGAGGATTCTTGGTGAGGGTAGAAATGAGGGAACCAATACTGTCTATAAGGTAGAGCTTATGGGTGGCATTACTACTGGTATGCCAGCAGAGCAGCTTCAGGCAGGTAAGAGATTCTCTGTAGAGTATGCTCCTGTTGAGAGAGATCTCTCTAGAAAAGTAGGTGCTGTAAGATACTCAAGCCCTATCTCCATGAGGAATGAGTTCACCTCTATCAGACTTTATGACAAGGTGCCTGGCAATATGCTTAATAAGAAAGTTGCCTTTGGTATTCCTATCATCAAGGAAGTCAATGGCAGACTTACCCATGACACCACTAATATGTGGATGCACTATGAGCAGTGGCAGTTTGAACAGCAGTGGGCAGACTATAAGAACAATGTCATTGCCTATGGTAGAAGCAACAGAAACCTCAATGGCGAGTATCTCAACTATGGCAAGAGTGGTGAGGTTATCAAGATGGGTGCAGGTCTCTTTGAGCAGATGGAGGTCAGCAATACCATTCCTTATAATACCTTCAGCTTGAAGCTTATTGAGGACGCCCTCTATCAGCTCTCAGCAGCTAAGTTGCCATTTGGTGAGAGAACCTTTATCATCAAGACAGGTGAGAGAGGTGCTATTCAGTTCCATAAGGCAGTACTTGATACTGTCAGTGGTTGGAGTGCTTTCCAGATTAATGGTGACAACATTGGTGTTGTACAGAAGACCAACAGTCAGCTTCATCAGAATGCTCTTGCAGCAGGCTTCCAATTTGTTGAGTTCAGAGCACCTAATGGTGTTACTGTAAAGGTTGATGTTGATCCTATGTATGATGATCCTGTGAGAAATAAGATTCAGCATCCACTTGGTGGCCCTGCTTATTCTTACAGATATGACATCTTTGATATTGGTACTATGGATCAGCCCAATATCTTCAAGGTAGGTGTCAAGGGTCAGGTAGGTGATATGACCTCTTATGCTTGGGGTCTTAGAAATCCTTTCACTGGTCAGATGGGTAATCCTAACATGAGCTTTGATGAGGATAGTGCAGAGATTCACAAGATGACTACTACTGGTGTCTGTGTGCTTGATCCTACAAGGACAATGAGTTTGATTCCTGCTGTATTGGTAGGCTAACATAGTAGGGAGAGAGTAATCTCTCTCCCTATTTTTATTTTTTAATTAAACAAGTAAAAAGGAGAAGATAATTATGGCTAAAGAAAGAGTAGAAGAGCAGCCTTTGAATGGTATGGTAATTGACACAGAAGTACATGATGTAAAGAAAGAGATTCCCAAGAGAGTTAAGCAGGAAAAACCAGAAGAGCATCCTATAAGCAGAAGCTCTTCATTTGACAGTTCAGAGCCTGTAAATTGTCTTAGGAATGAGAAGGTAATAGTAAGGTTTATTCCACGTCCTTCTATGATGGTTCAGAATCCAAAGCATGTACTTTATGGTGGTATGGCAGAGAATGCAATCAGAGCTTTTGTAGTACCAAGATATAGCAGTACAGGTAGCTTTGTTAATGTACTTACCAACAATGAGAAAGCCTTTCTTGAGAAGGCAATGGGCTTAGAGTACAATGCTCTTAGTGTTTACAGAAAGAAAGACAACTTCTGGGATGACAGCAATCCTATGGGTATAGGTAGAGTTATTCTTCATAAGCAGGATAATTATTTGGATCTTAGTATTCCAGAGGACTACATTAAATATAAGATTCTTCTTGCCAATAAGGACTATATAGCAAGTTCTCTTCAAGAGCTTGAGGACAGACCAAAAGCTACTTATCAGTTTGTCATTATCAATGAGAATGCAGAAGCTCACCAGAATCTTAACAAGATGGATACTATCAAGAGATGCTATATGGAGTATGGTAAGATTGAGAATGACTTTGAAACACTGAGAGTTGTAGTAGAACTTATTAGTGGTAGACCTATCTCTTCAAAGGTTAAGCTTGACTATCTGCAAGGTAAGGTTAATGAGTATATTCAGAGTGATCCTCGTAGGTTCCTTGCAACAGTAAAAGATGAACTTCTTCCTGCAAAGGTACTTATCAAGAAGTGTGTAGAAGCAGGTCTTATAGGCATGAAGAATGATGCTTACTATCTGAGAGAAGACAATAGTCCTCTTTGTGAGATTAATGAGAACAGTACACTTAACAATGCAGCCAAGTATATTAGTTCAGTCAAGAGACAGGAACTTAAATATAGCCTTGAGGCAAAGCTTAAGAATGACTAAATATATGCAGTTAGCTCTATGCTAACTGCTAATAAAGAGACAATAAATAGTAATAGATATGACAACAACAGAATTTTCAAATCAGTTTGATTTGCTATTCAATAATATATCATCCAATCAAGCCCCAGGCTTGAATGAATATGAGAAGAGTGTCTTTTTAACAAAGGCACAGGATGAGATAGTGAAGAACTACTTTCAGCCAGAGTCCAATGGTAATACTGTTAAGAAAGGCTTTGATGACACAGCTATCAGACAGATGGATTTTTCTGATCTCATTATGGGCAAAACACTTGAAGAGGAGAATGAAGAACCTGATGTAGATCCAAGGGCACTTGTTTATAAAATTTCAAAAGATGATAGAGTTTATATTATTATTAATGAGTCTCTTTATCTTATGGCTAACAACAAAGATGGAAAACTAGAAGTTAAAGGTATCAGGCAGGTTGTACCTATCAAGTATACAGAGTATATGAGACTGATGTCTAAGCCTTTTAAAGAGCCTTTGAAGAATATGGCATGGAGGATTATTACTAAAGGTAGAGAAGGAGATGCTGATGTAGATAAATCTACAGGTGATCCTACTACTGTTAATAGTACTGTATCTTCAAAAGTAGAGATAGTTGTCACCACTGCTGACAAGAAAAAATATAAAAGTGATGACAGCTTCATTAAATATAATATTAGATATGTCAGGAGACCAAGACCTATTATTCTTACAGACCTGTCAGATACTTTTGGTGAAGATTTGACTATCAATGGTTATAACAAAGCTATGACTTGTGAGCTTAATGAGAGTACTCATGAAGCCATTCTTCAAAGAGCAGTAGAACTTGCAAAAATAGCATGGGCAGGCAATGCCAATGAAGCACAGCTTGAGGTAGAGGCAGGTAAGAGAAGTGAGTAATATTAAATATAAAGACTATGACATGTGAGGAATTTTCCAATACTTTTGATACACTATTAAATAGCTACAGTATTCAGGCTGGCTTTAGCAAAGAAAATAATAACCAAGCATCAATAGCTCTTGATGAGTATGAAAAGAGCGTATTTCTTACTAAAGCTCAAAAGGAGCTTATCTTAGCACTGTACAATGGTAATAATGGTAGTGGAAATAGCTTTGAGAGTACAGAGGAAAATAGAAGATATTTAGCTCCTTTAGTAAGAGAGATTACTCTTAAGCCTATGGATATTAAGAAGAGTTTCTCAGATGGCAGCCATGATTATTTTACTCTTCCAGAGGACTTATGGTTTATTACCTATGAGGCTGTAGATACAGATTCTTCTTGTGATTCTTTTAAGAGAATAGACGTTTATCCTGTCACACAGGATGATTATAACAGAACTAAGAGAAATCCTTTCAGAGGAGCTAATATGAGAAGAGCCTTAAGATTGGATTTATCAGATGGGGTAATAGAGATAGTAAGCAAGTATAATATTGGTGACTACTATATCAGATATTTAAAGAAGCCAAGCCCTATTATTTTAGCTCCTCTTCCTGATGATGTCAGTATTGATGGTAAGAAAGATGTAAGTGAATGTAAGCTTCATGAAGCTCTACATGAAAGAATACTTGACCTAGCAGTCAGGGAAGCTATACAAAGCAAAATAACTAATAATAAATAACGCTGATTGCTTGCCATAGTAATCAGTAATGTTGAACTTAAATTATATATAATTATGGCAGTATTTTCAACAAATCAGGTACATCAGTTGTATGTAGCCAATCAGGTTAAAACAGTGGCAGATGCTAAGGCAGCCAAGACATTTGGTGATGATGCAAAGGCAGGTGATATTGCCTTCAGAACTGTTGGCAAAGGTAAGGATAAAGAGATTTACTTCCTCTATAAGGGAGCAGACACTACTATGAAGACAGACAGAATCCCTGTATGTAATCTTAGTTATGTAAAGGCAGTTGCAGCTAAGGATCTCAGAGTTCCTTTCAAGAGTCAGAAGGTAAGTCTTAATGGTGATCTTATTGCAGGTCAGGACTATATTCTTAGAATAGAGCTTACTCATTGGGTAGGCATGAGTGAAAATGATCAGTACTTCAAGGAGGCAGCTGTTCATGCAACTTCTAAGATGAATGCAGCAGCTTTCTATAAGGCAATGGTTAGCAGTCTTAATCTTAGCTTCTCCAGAGAGATTGGAGCTACCAAGGATTGCAACCCATATCTTGACTTTAAGGCAGAGGCAGATGGTATTACCATTACAGAGAAAGCACAGCCTTGGGCACTTGGCATTGAGGCACAGGAGCCTGTAATGTTTAATGCAGTATCTACTACTGTTTATGATGGTACAGATGATGTTCAGTGGGGTACTACTGTTACTACTACACCTAAGGTAGCAGATGTTGTTCCTGGAACTAATGGTCTTGGCAATGGTCATCAGATTGCAGATCTTGAGTGGTTTACCATGGGTGAGAGAGGTGATCAGTATAGAATGATGGGTTATCCTAACTATATTCCAACTCAGTATCTTGTAGATCCTTCCAAGGAGTATAATGTTCTTGAGCTTCACTATGCCTATACTGATGAGGGTACTCATAGCTACAGAAGTGAGAAAGATATGACTATTGTATCAACGGATGTTGCAGTTATCAATGCACTTGCTAAAGCTGTTGGTGATGCAGCTGGCATTACTATTGATGCTCTTCATGCCGCTGTTACTGATGATTCTCACTAATAGTAGTTACTTTATTTCAACTCATAAGGGAGAGGGGGAGTACTCCCTTTCCCTTATTTTTATTTAACTTAAAGGAGATAAAATATGAGTATAATATTTGACCAATTAAGGATTTCAGATGATGGCAAGAAGCTGTATATTGATCTTCATGTAATAAAGGCAGCTTATTTTAAGGATGTCTATTTAGATAGTATTACTATTATAGATGCTAATAGTAAGGAAAGAGACTGTAGTAAGAAGGAATACACAGGTATTTCAGAGACTAATTCCAATGTTCTAAATGACCACTTTATCTTTAAGTGTACATGTAATGGAAAGAGTAAGGAGGCTTCTTTGGAAATCAGTGTGACAGACCTTAATGCAGCTTTTGCCAATGTCAATAGCTCTGGAGAAGCCATAGACAGTAATAAGCCTTATGCAAAAGTAGCTTTCAATAAGAACAGTTTCAGTGACAGTTTACTGTTTGTCTATGTAACTTGCAAAGGAATAGACAGTGAATGTACACCTTGTGTATTGGATAGCAGCAGACCAACAATAGGAGTTACTTTTGATGATAAGCTTCTTTATCAGAGAGTAATGGGTTATACAAAGAGTTTGGCTGATACCTGTAAAGTGCCTACAGAGTTTGTAGATTTCATATTACTCTGGAATGCCTTAAAAGCAAGTGTAGAGACAGAGCATTGGCTTGAAGCCATAGATTACTGGCACATGCTGTTTGATACAGGAGCCTATAGTTATACTTCTAAAGGATGTGGATGCCATGGATGAAATGATTTATAATACTCTAAGCTATTACTTTCATGCTTTAGAGGTAAAGGGCTATATGCCTTTTAGAGATTCAGTCAAGGCTTTGCTTCTTATTTTCTACAGAGACTTTGTATTTAATGACTTCAGAGCAAGAATTACAGAGGAAGACTATCATTTGATAGAGAAAGCTCTTGACTGTTTATATGGAACAACATGTTTAATACCTTATCCAGATTATTTGAAGATGGAAAACCTTTATTTAGACGAGATTACAGTGCTTGGCACAAGAGTTAAGAATGTAGAGGATACTGAATGGTCTGATGTACAAGGTGGTGGTAGTGGTAATGTAAATTCAGTAAATGGCAAGACTGGTGATGTTATTCTTAATGCTAATGATGTTGGTGCTTTACCTGCTAATACTGAGTATCAGTCTCCAATTAATGATTTGGAGAGTATTAGAAGTGGTGCTCAGTCTGGTGCTACAGCTTACCAAAAGCCAAACACAGGCATACCTTCAACTGACCTTTCATCTGCTGTGCAAGTAAGTCTTAGAAAAGCTGATTCAGCTCTACAAACAGAGACAGACCCAACAGTTCCTTCTTGGGCAAAACAATCATCTAAGCCTTCTTATACTGTCTCAGAGATAGACGGAGCACAGGAGGAACTTGTGAGCGGCACTAACATCAAGACCATCAATAATGAATCCATATTGGGTAGTGGTAATATTACCATCCAAGGTGGTGGAGGTGGTGATGTGAATGTGATTGAGAGTATTACCTTCAATGGTAGTGCTGTTCCTGTAGATGCAAGCAAGAATGCGGCCATCACCTATTCTGCTCCTGTTACTTCGGTAAATGGTAATACGGGGGCAGTAACCATTAGTGTTCCCACGAAGGTTTCTGACTTGACAAATGATAGTGGATTCATCACTTCATACACGGAGACTGACCCCGTATTTAGTGCAAGTGCTGCTGCAACAATTACTTCTGCTGATATTACTGCTTGGAATGAGAAGAGCACTTTTAGCGGTAGTTATAATGACTTGACTGACAAGCCAACTCTCTTTAGTGGTGACTACAATGACTTGTCTAATAAGCCTACTATACCTACAGTACCTACGAATGTGAGTGCTTTTACAAATGATGCTGGGTATATTACAGGTTATACTGAGACTGATCCTACAGTTCCGTCGTGGGCAAAGGCTGCAAGTAAGCCCTCATATACTGCATCAGAGGTTGGTGCTTTACCTGATGATACTCCGTTGTTTAGTGGTGATTATAATGACTTAACTAATAAGCCTACAATTCCTGCTGAACAAATTCAAAGTGATTGGAATCAAACTAATATTAATAGTAAGGACTTTATCAAGAACAAGCCTACCATTCCTACAGCATTATCACAACTTAGTGAAGATTCTACTCATAGAGTAGTAAGTGATGCAGAAAAGACCACTTGGAACAACAAGAGTAATTTTAGTGGGAGTTATAATGACTTAACTGACAAGCCTACGATACCTGTTATACCAACTAACGTAAGTGCGTTTACTAATGATGCAGGTTATCTTACACAACATCAAAGCCTTAGTGACTATATTCAGAAGTCACAGACTGCTGGACTTATAAAGAATGATGGTACTATAGATACTAATACCTATCTTACCCAGCATCAAGATATTAGTGGTAAAGAGAACGTAACAACCATTGTTGCTCCAGTAGATACTACTGACGCTACATTGCCTATCACAACACTTACTTGTGAGGTTGGCAAGTATTATAGGATAGATGTAGCCGTAGATACTCTTGGTATTACCCTACCTGCTATGACAGATTTAACTACTGTAAGGACAGTGGTTATATATCTTACGGGTGGTACTACTCCTTCTATTGCTATTTCTACTGCTGATAGTAAGGATGTATATTTCCAAGATGGCTTTGAGATTGAAGCTAATTCTACTTATGAGATAAACTGTTTGTTCAATGGTGTTGCTTGGATTGTAGCAGCTGTTAAAATAAATGTTGAGTGATATGATGATAAATAGAAGAAGAGTTTATGGAGGTAGTAAGAAGCTGCCTTATGATGCAAAGATAGAGTATTTAGAGAGTAGTGGGTATCAGTATATTGATACAGGTGTTGTATTAGATGCTACAATGACTGTAAGAGTGCTGTATGATTATATACAAACAGGTTTTGTCTTTGGTGCTAGAACTAACACTGCTGGGGGATATTCTGGAGTAACCAATGAAGTGACGGGAGAGTACTTTATCAGATATGGTAATAAGGTTTTATACAAACAAAAGCCAAATCCACCTGGTATTAATGATGTTGTCATATCACCAACCGGTGTTGTTCTTAATGGCAAAACAGTTTCTGTTGCTACTTACGGCAATGAGTTTTCTTCTGGACATTGTTTTTTGTTCACCATTAATAATGGAGGTTCTCCATACTTAGGTTCTTATGCCTTCAACAGAATAAGGAGATTTTCTATTGAAAATATAATTGACCTCATCCCTGTCCGTGTAGGCAATGTAGGTTATATGTATGATAAAGTAAGTGGTCAACTTTTCGGTAATGCAGGAACAGGTGAGTTTATCCTTGGTCCAGATAAATAACAATTAAAACAATAAATATATGAAACGATATTACAATGCAATCACTAAGGAGTGGTATAATGAAGGTTAGCATGGAAGTACTGTTATTAATAGTCAGGCTACTTGGACTAAACTTTATAGTATATTAAAGGCATCAAAAGATGACATTACAATAGATATTACTAAATAATTTATTACAAGATGGGAAAACTTTATTTAGGAGAGATGACAGAGCTTAGCACAAGAGTTAAGAATGTAGAGAATACTCCTGTTGTTAAGCTAATGCATGATTTAACCAATGCAGAGGGAGATATAGATACTGATATTATGGTAACTACTGATGGATTTGTTGGAGAGAAAGACAGTAATTCTGACAGTGACAGTACCCAAGGTAGCAGTGATACATCAAGCTCTGATTTTGGCTGTGGTTGTGGTAATTAGGATAACTAAGTAGTTTGCTTAAAAGAGTAAATGAAAAAACTTAACTGGCTCAAGGATAGTGTAAAAATCATTATCTTTGAGCCATTAAATTATAATAGAGCATAACTGTGATAAAAGGAGTAATCTATATGTATACAAGCCCATCAGGAAAATTATATATTGGGCAAACAGTAAATGAGAAAAATAGAAGAAAACTTTGGAAGTCTTCTTCTTATCATTATGCTGGTAAAAAAATAGATAGGGCAAGAGCTAAATATGGTGCAGAGAATTTTAAGTATAAGAGATTGTACAGTCATTATTTTGCTACTAAGGAAGATGCTGTAAATGTACTAAATATTTTAGAGCCATTTTATATAGCACTGTATCATACTGTTGAAAATGGATATAATTGTGATGTAGGAGGGTTAAGCCATTATAGCTATACAGGCTCAAAAAATCATTGTGGTGGCTATAAACTTAAAGATATAACTAAAAAAAGAATAGCAAAAGCATCTAAACAAAGGTGGAAATCTTCTGCTTATAGAAAACGTTGGAGTAAAGCTTCTAAAGGGAAACGTATTTATAAGAAGGGTTATAGAAACATAAGTAAAAGTAAATCTATAGTTCAGCTATCTCTTACTGGAGATTTTCTTAATGAATATCAATCTCAAAGAGTTGCTGAATCAGAGATACTTGGCAAAGATTATGAAGGTAAAACTAATATAGGTCCAGTATGTAATGGCAAGAGGGATACTGCACTTGGTTATAAATGGCTATTTAAAGATGATTATTATAATTATTTCCTTCATCCTGAAAAATCTGATATTCCTCCAAGAGTAAAAAGAGCTTTAGAAGATATAAAGAAAAGAACAACTCCTAAAATCATTCCTATAAAAACAAAAAAGGAAAGAAGAAAAAGTAGAAGTACTGCACAAAAAGTAGGGCAATATGGAGATGATTTACATCTAATAAAAGTTTGGAATAGTGCAGATGAAGCTGCCTATTATCTTAAGATAAATGTATCTAATATTGATAGAGCAAAGAAAACTCTAGGTAAATATAAAGGATTCTATTGGAGAAACTATAATGGAGAAGAAACTATTAAACTAAAGGAAAAGAAGATAAGAGAAGTACCTTGGACTTATAAACCTGTACTACAAAAAGATTTAAATAACAATATTATAAATACTTTTAATAGTATTACAGAAGCATGTAAATATCTTGGCGTTAAAAACAAGGTACTATTAAGCAGATGCTTGAATCATAAAGTTGATAAAGCATATGGATATAAATGGGAATTTTTAAAAACTACATAATATGAAAGTATCAGAAATCGTGTATTTTATACTAGACAGCATACGATCAATAAGTGATGACAGCTTAGTTACCGAGGAACACATAATATTTCTTACCAAGAAATACAGAAGCTTTCTTATCAAGAAAGAGCAGGATAAAGAGAAAAGTACTACAGATACCTCCTCAGAGTTTGAGTATCAGCAGATATGTCTTAACTTAGAGAAAGTACCTGCTATTGATGGAGAGCCTTGCACAGGAGGTTATTACCTAAGAAGCAAAGAGAAGATACCTAAGATACTTGAAGGTACTCTTCCAAGAATCTATCCTTTTGACTTCTATCAGGGTATCAATATAGTCTATGTTTCTAGAGATAGAATGAGATATGTAGGTACTAACAAGTATCTACAGAGTATCATTTGGGTATCTTTAGGAGCAGACTTACATTTATATCTTTATAGTAACAATCCTCAGTTCTTGTATCTAAAGAAACTTAGGATGCTGGGTATCTTTGAGGATTATGATGAGGCCAGTAAGCTCTTATGTGATAGTGATGGTAATGATACATCCTGTGATCCATTGGATATGAACTTTCCTATCAGAGACTACTTAGTGCCTACTCTTATAGAACTCTGTGTAAAGGATATACTTGGTATAGCCTACAGACCCAAAGGAGATAATAGCAACAACGCCAAGGATGACTTAGCTGATATTATGAACTTTGTAAGAAGCAATATGAAGAATAACCTACAGCAACAGATTGAAGAGTGATGAAAGAGACTTTTGAAGAGTTTAAAGAAAAGATACTTAAGAAAAGAAGTAAAAGACAAGGCAAGGTAAGTGGAAGCTATGGAGTATATGATGCCTATAAATCCATCAGAAAGAACAAATGGTATGACATAGGCAGACCACTTACAGAGCATGAGTTTTACACCATTATAAGAAGCATTAACTTACTTCTTGCTGATGAACTCTCAAAAGGTAATGAAATAGTTTTTCCTTATAGAATGGGTTCTCTTGAGCTTAGGAAGAGTAGGAGAGAAGCAAAGATTAAAGATGGAAAATTAATAGTCAATTATCCTATTGACTGGAACTCCACACTAAAGCTATGGTATGATGATGCTGAAGCTATGAGAAACAAAATACTTGTAAGAACTGAAAACAGTACAGTATATCATATCATATACAACAAATATAAGGCAGTATATAACAATAAAAGCTACTATCAGTTCATTGTCAACAGGACTATTAAGCAGAAACTAAGAGACCATATTATGGAAGGAACAGCAGATACATTGTTTGATGAATATTAAACTATAAAGAGATGATAAAGGAGATACAATATACAAGCATTAATAGAGTATTGGATAACCTTATGGAGCATCCATTACTCAGAGACTTGACTATTGAGCAAGTGATAAGATATACTATCAGGTTCATAGGTCTTCATGGCTATCCAAAGTTATACACAGAGAAATCAGAGGATGTAAAGATAGACAGCTTTAAAGGTTTACTTCCCTGTGATCTTGAAAGCATTATTCAAGTAGAGGATAAAAAGAGTGGTATTTGTCTTAGAAGCATGACAGATACCAAGGTATTCAGTGACAATGAAAGTATTAGCCATGATGCTTGTGGAAGACCTTGTAAGGATAAGAAAGAGCTTTATATCCCAAGAAGAAAACATGAGCATGAAGAACTCTCTTTCAAGACACAAGGAAGAATAATCTATACATCATTTCCTAAAGGAGAAGTTACTATTTATTATAGAGCTGTTCCTATGGATGAGGATGGTTATCCAATGCTTATAGACAATGAGAATTACTTAACAGCTCTTGAGGCATTTATCAAGGTACAGATATTTACTATTAAGTTTGACACAGGTAAGATCAATGCCAATGTACTACAGAATGCTCAGCAAGAGTATGCTTGGAGAGCAGCAGAGTTACAAGATGAGTTTACTGTACCAAGTATGAGTGAAATGGAAAGTCTTACAAGAATGTATAATACTATGCTCTTAAGTACAAGACAGTTTGATAAAAGATTCAAGCATCTTGGTGACAGAGAATATATAAGAAGACATTAAGCACTATGAAGAAACAGCAGGTATTTAATATAAAAGGAATGACCAAGGACATAAGCAGGTCTAAGAGTGGTAGTAGTCTTGCTTATGACATTCAGAATATGAGGCTTACTTCTCAGGAAGGAGAGACACTATTATCTCTTACTAATGAGAAAGGAAATAAAGAATATATTCTGAACTTCAAGAGTTTTGCGAACAGCATTATAAGCTCAAAGATTACTAATGCCAATAACTTGGCAATCTCTGAAGCTAAACATACATTTAGAGGAAAGATTATAGGCTACTGTGTGCTTGATAAGTACTTAGTTATATTTACCCATTATACTGACAACAATACAACAACAGATAGAATATATAGGTTTGAGAAAGATGCCACTAATGATATTCAGCTTAATGGTGTACTTCTTTATTGGGGAAATTTAGGCTTTACTGATACTATGAGACTTGAGACTATGGGTATCTATGAAAGTGCTAATGTTCAGAAAGTATATTGGTTGGATGGTATTAATCAGCCAAGGTTTATTAATATAGCAGGAGATACAGAAACTATCCTTAAGCATAGAGATAACTGGCTTTCCTCAAAAACACCTTTTGATTTTATTCCTGTTTTTGATTATAAAGGTGATTCATCTATAAATATAGAGAGACAAGATTATGGTGGTACATTTCCAGAAGGTACTATTCAATATGCCATGTGCTACTATAATCTTAATGGACAGCAGAGTAATATATTCTATATATCACCTATTTACTATATATCTCATTCAGATAGAGGTGCCCAGCAGGAGCAGACTCTTAATAACAGTTTTAAGATAACTATTAAGAATGTAGACACTGACTTTGATTATCTGAGAATATATTCTATTCACAGATCAAGCATTAATGGAAAACCTTCCTGCAAGGTAATAGCAAACTTAAGGATAACAAAGAACAATCAAGAGTAATAGCATATGGCATCATCAAAAAAATATGTGCATGGCAGGGATAAACTCATAGCAGAGAATCTCGCAATATTTTACAGTAAAAGGTTTAAGAGAGTTGTTTATGATTTCTCTAAGCCTTGGACAATGGTATCGGGAGTATCAGAAGATCAATTTAACATGGCCAAGAATGACCAGCAGTCATTATCAACTTATTTCCCCTATAAGGAGATGTCAGCCAAAAATAAATCCAAAAGTGGTTTTGACTATCTTAAAGGAGATATATACCTTGATTATAATGATTTTGCTGGATTCTTTCTGAAATGCAGTTATAGTAGTGGAGTACAAGTTCATAGTGACTATACTAAAGGTGATTTTATAGCCGCAGTTGACTTTGGACTTAGATGGACTCAAATAGATATTGATATACCAAACTCAGCAGCTGGAGTATATAGTGATAGTGATATATACAATGACAATAAATCATTATGGGTAGCATCAGAAACAGGCAGGGGTTGTGACAAGGCAAACTTTGTATATAAGGAAAATTGTCTTTGTGAAGTTAATGGTTTCTCAAGTCCTATAGTATATACTTTTAACTTAAATGAGGTTCCATCCATAGGTGACACTTTATTTAATAATGGGATATACACTGAGTCTGAGGCAAAAGGCTATGAAGGGGAAATATTTAACTTTATATACCCAAGGTCTTTCAGTGAACTATCATCTAAGAGTGATGATGAGCTTATTAATATGACATTGGATGACTATACCTTTACAAAGGGTGTAGTATCAATAAAGTTTACTGACAATGCCAATGATCCAGTTAGACCAACTACCCCTACTGTATTTATTAGGACAGTAGGAGATGAATACTCAAAGAAGGCAGGGTTGACAGCCTTTAATATTCATACAGGTACAGGTAAGATGTTCACAATATCAGTACCTGATGAGTATTATATAAATGCTATATTCTTCTCACCAAGTCTTGGTGGAGGACATGGATTATTGCTTAATGGTGAGGTAGTACCTGATAACCTAACACCAAATGGTATAGTAAATGATACTTCACTTCCAATATGTCCTATTGATGATAATGAACATATATGGAAAGCTAACAGTAAGAACCTTACATCAGTAAGCTTTGCTGATATAGCGACCAGTGGTGGTATACATACTCTTAGTGCAATATATGTAAGTTATGCCAAGAAAGAAGAGGCACTGGTTCCACCAACTATACCTGATATAAACGAAGGAAAAGATTCATTAAAAGTAGTTGACTTAGGACTAAGTGTTAAATGGGCAAACCATAATATTGGTGCCACTGAGGAAACAGATAGTGGAAATTATTATGCTTGGGGAAGCATACAAACAAGTGACATCTATAATCAAAATAGTTATGAATGGTATGATGTTCCTACAGAATCATATAAAATACCAGCTACAAACATAGCAGCAACAAAGTATGATGTAGCAACACAGACATTAGGTGGTAGATGGAGAATGCCTAATGAAGAGGAATTTAAGGAGCTTATAGACAAATGCACTTGGGTAGCTACAGATAATGGCTTTAGGGTAATAGGCCCTAATGGAAATGAGATATTTCTTCCTTTCACAGGAGTGAGTAAGGAAACCAAACTTTTGGAAACTAATAGAATGTTTTACTGGAGTTGTAAATACAATGAACTACCATTATATAAGGAAAACCATTGGGCATATTATCTTACTAATCCTACAAGTGATGGTGGAATAACCCCCTCGGTTATAAATAGCTATGTATATAATGGAATGTGCATTCGTCCTGTAGAAGATGACAATCTTACTCCAAGTACTCCTGGTACTCCAAATACTCCATTAGAAGAACCAAGTAACCCAGACTTACCAAGTGATAATACTGATACTTATTTGTCATCAACAACAATAGTATTTACTGACACTAATGAGACAGGATATAGTGTAGATCCTAATGAAATACTTTATGCAGGTGGTCAGGAAGTTATTCCAAAGACTTTTGCCCAGAAGGATAATACATTGTTTATGGGTAACTATAAGGAAGAAAATGCTCTGCTTAAAAATGAAGTACTTATTAATAATATCAAAGGTAGTGTAAGAGTCTCCTACTCCCATGGTAAGTATATCTCAAAAGGGCAATTAGGTAGTCTATACATGTATAATAACCAGTTAAAATATAGTAGCTATAGAATCACTACTTTTAAGGGCGGAGAGTGGTATAGATTTGGTTTAATATTTCAAGATAAAAGAGGCCAATGGTCAGGTGTAATACCTATAGGAGACTACAAGAACTCTTTATACCCACAAGATACTAGTGATATGGTAGTTCTTACAAAAGCAGCAGCTAACATTCCTAGTAATATAGTTAAAGAGCTTTACAACTTAGGCTATAGAAGAGTACAGGGAGTAGTGGTATATCCTTCAAAAGCAAACAGAAGAGTTGTCTGTCAAGGAGTACTCTGTCCTACAGTGTATAATATCAATGACAGAATTAATAATGCTCCTTATGCTGTAAGCTCATGGTTCTTTAGAGAAATGAGGGCAACTAATAGTAATGGCAAGCCCTACTTAGAAGGCACACAGAATTTGCATAACTGTAATATTTATAATGATATATATGATGCAGTAGATGGCAAATATAAGCTTAGCAGTAAGCTTGTTGCAGAGTCTACTTCCAGATATTTACAAGTAGGAGGAACTATTACAGATGGTAAATTTGGTGGTGGTCATACTGATGCTTCTTCTACAAGAGGAGGATCCTTTGAAATTGGTTATACTGGAGTTATTGAAGGTACTACCTCTGCTAGTGCTTCTAGTAATTCTCCTATATATGTCAACAAAGATTTCAAGGCAGAAATTAGTAGTGCTAGTGTCTACCATAAATATGCCTATGAGACAAATAACAACATAGACTATTTTGTTGATTGGAATACTCTTACAATGAATACTCCAGAGGTAAATTTCTCAACTACTAATACTTCTCATGATATTCAGACTGAGAACTTAAAGTTAAGAATTATAGGTATTATTCCTTTAACAAGCAGCTCTAATGATATTTATGTAAATACCAACAGTGAATATATTAAACAAGATGTAGCAGTTGGATTAAAGAAAATCAATACTACCTATAACAATAACAGCTACCAAGGTGGAAATCTAAGGGAAACTACTTTTGAATGGAATGATTTTGATTATCATCTTGGAAAGTCTAATAGTGGTATTAACTTGGATAATACAGATGATCAATGTATTATGCCCACTTTTAGCGTTAATAATATTGATATACTTTTAGGAAGAACAGATGGTGTGACAGAAATTCCATTTGGAGGTATAAAGGGTTATCCTATATATCCATGGCAAGGAGCAAAGTCATTGCTTGGTCAGCCTAAAGAAGTAATGGATGGTGACTATAAAGGAAAAGTATTTGATGGTCTTAATAAAAAAGTAATAGCCAATATCAGAACAGCTTCCATGACTTATTACTTTCCTAAAAAAGCACTATCTTATAATATAGGCAATGCAGGAATCTATGATGGGGATATACCTTTAGTAAAGTTAGATAAGGATACTAATGACACAAACTATAGTAGTACTTTTAATTACTATGGAGAATTAGATACTATTATTAATCCATCTTCATATTACTATACATATTATGGCTCTA
>Ga0256404_1003036_pt1 | contig 35402 bp, 30 predicted proteins | sample RumenRJG_01DNA_FD_185990 | JGI IMG/M metagenome (GOLD analysis project Ga0256404, IMG submission 185990) | Bovine rumen microbial communities from Lethbridge, Alberta, Canada - RJG_01 | ecosystem: Host-associated > Mammals > Digestive system > Stomach > Rumen | place: Canada: Alberta | collected... | reverse complement strand
ATATCACTTATATATGGACTCGTGATGGCTTTGTATATCTTACAAGCATCATGGATCTTTATGCTCGTAAAATTATCGCCTGGACACTTTCAGACAACATGGAAGTATCCTGCGTAATCAACACTATTAATAAAGCCAAGGAACGTCGAAATACAGACCTCCCATTAATTATTCATTCAGATCGTGGTAGCCAGTACGTTTCAAAAGCATACAGGGATGCTACCAAAAAATATCAACTTAGTTATAGTCATACAGGTTATCCTTATGATAATGCCTGTATTGAATCATTCCATTCTCTCATAAAAAGAGAATGGCTTAATAGGTTTGCAATCGTAGACTATAATCAGGCTTACCGCCTTGTATTTGAGTACATCGAGACCTTCTATAACACTGTAAGATCTCATAGTCACTGCGATTATATGTCACCAAATGATTTTGAAAAACTGTATATGTATGTAGCAAATGATGGGATACAGAAAAAAGCAAGTTAACTTGAGAAATCTCCCATTTTAATTTGTACTAAATCTTGACAGAGGACCATCTGATATTCTCTTTAATTGATTCTTTCTTTCCTTACATAAATCCTCAAATGATAATTGTTTTTCTAAATATTCAGAATATACCCCCATTAGCCTTTCTCCTTTACGCACTTTCATACATATGTCTAATTCATTCAGTTATTCAAAAAAATAAATTATTATCTATTCTTTATTAAGTCATATATTGTTTTCTTCCGTTCATTTAATTCTTGTTTTCTTCTATCGCTTATTTTTGCATTTTTTAATTCAGAATCTATTACTGATAATTCCTCTTCATACATCTCATATTTCTTTAATATCTTCTCTGTTTCATAATATAATGCTGGAGCGTCAAACTTCTTTCCAATAGAAATATAAAACATGACTAATGCATCTTTTTCATTTCCAATAGATTTTAAATCAAGTCCCTGAGACTCCTCATTATAGCCATCACCTGGTGTGTTTATTGCTTTATCAATTTCAGTTCTTTTTTCAGCAAGATATCTTCGTAATTCTTCTTTTGAATATGAAGCATCCAGATTACTACCATCTTCAGTCTTCTTGTTTACCTTCTCAGAATTGGCCATATCTACACCAAAACGTTGTCTTTCTATATTTCCGACAACAACTCGCCAATTTCTCGCATCACCATTTGGAAATAATTTATTTATATCCCATACAGTAAATGTGTCTGAAATTCCGTTATCTTCAGTAGTAGAATGACGATGTCTATGCATATAAGGTACATAACCATTGTCTTCCAATTCCATTTTACCTATTTCCGTTAACTCATACTTTGGAACATAATTGGATATTACAATATTTTGATCAGGGACACTATTAATAATCCTATCGATTAATTCATTTTTCCTTCCAGTCGTAGAGATTCCATTAGTAGCTAATATTCCTCTCAATTCATCAACCTTCAAACCTTTCAATACTGTTGCCTTTGTACCCCATTGAATAAAGCCCCTTTGTTCCAATGATTGAAGCATATGCCCGATATCCCTAATTCCATACTTAAACCACCAAAATCCTGGATAGCCAGATTTGGGCTTGGGATATTTGCCACTATCGCAATACTCTAACAGCATTATTTCTGCAACATAAAGCCCCCTCGCAGATGGATAAGATATCCGTTTACGTTCTTCGAAAGGAATAACTCTCGTAGCCATTTGTGTTCCCGGATAAGAATAATATGTATAATAGTTATCCGGCTGATAGTATGGTCTTTCATCTGGAGAAACTGTACTTGAACTAATATATTTATCTGGCGAATTTAAGGTATTTTCATTTAATTTATCAGAAAATCCTGTATTATCCGATCTAGAATTACCTGTATTCTGTAATCCCATCTTCAATATATCAAATATCCCCATATATCCACCTCTTTTTATAAAAACATACAAACTCCCTTCTATTTGTTCGTAATCGTCATATATTCAACGCTGTCTCTAAACACAGATGCGTCACATTTATATCCATTAAATTCCACATTATGAGTATTATCTTCTAATATAGTTTGCCAATCCTGTTCTAATTGTTCATCGGTAATCCCATCTTCAAATCCCTTAACAAATCTTTTGAACATTTCTTTATAATCATCATCTGTCAATTTTACAGTCTGCCCACTATTTCTACCAATATACACTTGTGCTCCACCGGTTATAACAATTTCAAATCCATCAGTATAATACTTAGCCTGATTATCATGATCTTTTCCATGATGGTGATAAACAAACACATCATCACTAGTTATCTTATGCTCTGGATTAGCCTCATTAAATTTATTAAGATAACTATTTATGCCTTCATCTTTATCATATATCAATTCCATTCCATCAGCTAAATCAAATCCCGTACTTGAAGTTTCCCCATCGCTAGTGTTTATACTTTCTGCATTTCTATTATCCACAAGCTCAACAGAATCTACAACATCGTCACCAAGTATGGTTCCCTCAATTCTAACAAAATATGTACCATTAAATGCATCATCATTACTTATAACTTTTGCATCATCGTAGGTTTCTGCCACCTTATAATACATATGACCAGTTCCAGTATTTTTGCTGTCAACATATAGACCATATTTTTCTACCATATCCTTCATATTATCTATGGTTCCATTTGCTGAAAAGTCATCATAAAAAGCTTTTATTGGATCCTCATATGATTCTTTAGCTTCTTCCGATATACTTTCCGTTGAGTTTTCGACAGACTCTGTTGTATTATCCGACTGAGTTGTAGTTTGATTTGTTGCATTCTTATTACCAGCATTACGAATCATACCGATAAGCAAAAGAATTATCCACATACCAGCAATAATTCCATATTTAACCTTAGGATTCATAGTTTTATTTCTAACCAACAGAATAGTTAATGGTATTGGAAAAAAGAATATCCAACCTAAAACCCACCATACCATATTATTATTCTTTTTTTGATTCTGTGGTTGTGGACGATAATTAATTGTAGAAGTTTGATAAACTTGTTGTCTAGCTTGTTCTGCTTGGGCTTTTTGTCTTCCCTTTTCGAATCTATATCCAGCCTCCTCAGCATTATCATACTGAATATGCTGCACACCATCATCAATAAGCAACGCATTTCCACAGTATTGACATTTTGCTTGCTTATTATCTGCATCTATTTGCAATTGAGACCCACAATTAGGACAAGTCATGTTTATTAATCTCATTCTCTGAATCCTCCTTGTTATCTTTATTGATTTCATTCATGTATCCTGCAGTAATGATACCTGCCGGCAAAGCAACAATTGCTATTCCAAATATTGATGAAATCATTGTGATTATTCTACCCATAATCGAAGTTGGATATATATCACCATAACCAACCGTAGTTAACGATACTGTTGCCCAATATAACGCATCAAAAAAGGTATCAAATGTATCTGGTTCCACATTATATATTATTAAAGCTGATATCATGATATATCCAAACGCTAAAACACACACTGCAATAAGTGAGTCTTTTGAATTTCTCAAAACATTTCCAATAATCTTAAAACTCTTTGAATATCGAATTGCTTTAAATACTCTAAACACCCTCATAGCTCGGATCATTCTTAAAACTCTTAGCGCTTTAAAGCCTTTGCTTATAATCGATAGCGAAGGTAGAATAGACAATAAATCTATAATAGCCATAAAGGTAAATGGATATAGTATAAATGATATAATTCCTTTTTTCTCAAGTTTGTAATCTGCAGTTATCCATCTTAGAAAATAATCTATAATAAAAATACCTACAGTAATTTTATCAACAACTTGAAAGGCTATATTATCCGTCTTAAAAAACAGAGGAATTATGCTTGCAATTATTGAAATCAACATACAATAATCATATATGCTGCTTAACATATTATTATCATCAGATTTTTCAATTACATAATATATTTTTTTTCGCATAATGATTTCCTTACCTACTCATATGAGTCATATGGTTTTATAACCTTAAACAGCGATGTTGAAGTCATATTGCATCGGTTCTCTGCAATCATGCAAAAAGCCTTTGGATCCATTATTGTTATATTTTTCTTTTCAAACATATTTCTTGTAAACTTAATGGAATAAATATAATCGTCGTTAATATCCCCATCTTTGTTACGTCTTTGCGTATATCCTGATATTACAATCTTTTCTATCGCAGGAGATACATTAAATGCATTTGAAGATATAAACATTGCCAAACCAAATACAAGCGTTGCATACTCGCCTCTTAATTCAGTTTGAGTTTTTTTCTTTTCCTTCAAATTTCCTGCATCTGTTTTTGTCATTTTGGTTTCAGATAAGTCTTCTATTTCTGGAAGGTCAACATCCAACATCATAGTTTTATCTTTCTGATTCCAATCATAATTTATATTGATTTCAACAGGCAATTCACAAGACTCAATCCACTCGTCAAATACCTCTGACACCTCTTCATCATCACCGTTTATAAGGTATTCCATAAATTCCTTTTGGCTTTCATATTCTTCTTTATAATATGCCTCTGCTTCGACTCTTTTTTGTTCCTGAAACTGCCAAAAACTGTTTCTCTTATTTTCCCAATCAGACATCGCATAAGCAAATCTTCTTTGAAAATTTTCATCGACATACTGCTTACGTTGTTTGCCAACTGTAAAAATAGATCCAGTAATAGTATTTTGCGCCTCATCAGCTAATTCCTGTCGAACACTCTATTCTGTAGGCATTGGAATCATAAACTGTGCCGGAACATATGAATTAGGTCTTAAATTATGTAATCTATTTTCAAAATCTTCTTTTGAGTCAACAACAGATGAAAGCTTATAAATATTTATAAAACGCTCATTTTCCTCTTCTGATAAATGTACAATCTCGTCTATCTTTGCTTTTCTTTGTTCATCTAATTGCTGTTTTTGCAAAATAAACTGTGGTGTTTGTTTTATTTTTCTCACGATAGAAGGATCTGTTATTTCTCTGCCATTACCATCCAAAATGGTAATCTGCCCTGTTTCATTCATGTGAATTTCTATTTGAGCTGGAATGCCCGGAGATTGTTGATTTGGCGGTGTCCATGTAGTCTTTTTTGATTTATTTGTAGAACTATGATGTTTTGAAGAACCTGACTTATGCTTGTGACTTGAACCACCAATTTTTGTACTATATGATAATCCAGTTCCCGGTATCCCAAATGTCGCACGCGTTCCTCGCTTACCCATAGTTACACGATGCCCTCTTCCACCTAAAGAAAGGCTCGCTCCAGATTTAGAAAAATTAACCCTTACCCCTTTACATATCTTTACAGATTTCCTGAATCTTACTCCCATATTTCAACACCTCCAAATAATTTTAAAAGGTATTTATATTGCAAATAAAAAAAACCTAGTATCATAATTTTACTACAGATACTAGGCTTAATCAATTGCTATAAGCTTATATAGATGGCGTCTCCACCTCAAATATTCTAATCACTATTATTCACTTTCATCAATCCACTGTTGCAATTTTTCTTTCAGAAGTTTCTTATCTGGCAAGTATAACTTATACTCTTTTGCATAAATGTTTGAATTTTCCGGAAGAGTAAGCTCAACCAAAGCCTCATCACTTTGTTTACACATTAATATTCCAATAGTAGGATTTTCACCTTCAATCACCTCATATCGATCATAGTAATTAACATACATCTGCATCTGTCCTAGATCCTGATGTGTTAATTCATCTACCTTAAAGTCGATCAGGACATAACATCTTAAAAATCGGTTGTATAATACCAAATCCAAATAAAAGTTTTTGTCATTAAAAGAAAACCTACGCTGCCTTCGTTCAAAAAGAAAACCCTTGCCCATTTCTAGAAGAAAATCCTGAAGCCTATTTAGAACTCCAGCTTCTAAGTCATTTTCATGATAGCTACTTTTATCATCTAATCCCGCAAATTCAAGAACATATGGTGATTTTAATATATCTTCCGGCCGATAAGGTATCGCTCCTTGCGTAGCCATTACCATAACCTCATCTTTATCTCTGCTCAATGCAAGTCTTTCATATAGGCTAGAGTTATATTGCCTTTTTAATGTTTTGACATTCCACACACCTTTTATTGCTTCTAATTCATAAAAGCTTCTTTCATCTGGATCCCCTATAGTCATTAATACCTGATAATGTGTCCAACTTAGCTTAAATGGAAACTCCTGATAATCAATTGTCAATTGTCCAATCGGTGATTGGACAATTCCATTTTCCTGCATTTTTCCTAATTGTCCGATTCCTGATTGGACAATTGCTATTTCTCTATCTCTATATGTCAAATAGAATTTTCGCATTGCTGCTAAATTACTTCGGGAGAATCCTCGCCCGTATTCCTGTGTAAGATATGAAGACAAAGAATCCAGTACCTTATCTCCATATTTCGCACGTTCTTCTCCCTGTTGTTCTTCCTCAATCATATATTTCCCTAAAAGAAAGCTGGTATATACTGTAACAACATTAACAACAATACCCATACTACTTCTTGCATTTTCTATCAAAGCTTTTGATTTTGCAAAAAGATCAGAAAAATCATTCATCCTCGTTAACCTCTTAAAATAAAAATCTTAATGTAATTTTTAATATAGCATATTCCTATAAAACAAAAAACAGGAAATAATCATTATTTCAAACTATCTTCCCCTCGTTCTCACCAACTTTTTATCATTATTATACTCACCCTTTAGAACTATCTTCCTATACTCCCTCTCCCAAGGTTCCTTCCTATACTCCCTCTCCCAAGGTTCCTTCTTATACTCTAGGCATTTATTCTTTATCCGAATAAACTCATCATACAAATCCGGAACTGATTTATTTACTTGTGCCGAATCAGCAACTTTCCTGTATGCTTCAAATGCATCCAATGGATCATATTTTGTAACATCCCAAATAGCCGCTTTATCTTCTACAGATAATAAGAAGAAATCTTGAACCGAAAGATTCATATTTTTAATATCTATTACAGCATCAATTGCTATAATCTCTATCTCATAATCAGAGTCAATATTTTCTCTAGGAGCAGCATCATCAGGTTGCTCATATTCCACAGGCGATTCTTCTTCTAACGATCCTATTGATATATCAGATACTTGTTCAGTGGAATCACCCCTAGATTTTTCCTCTTTATCTGTATCTTCCAGAGTATTCTTTATTGATACATCAACATACGAATCATTCAGATTCTCTTCTTTAATAACTTTAGAATTGCTAAAAGCCGGAACATCTTCCTGCTTAACAATTGGTTCATTAGCAGCTTTTGATATATCTTTCTTATTAGCTGAATAATATTCATATATTCTTGCGAACATCTCAGCTATTTCTTCATCTGTATATTCTATAGTTGCAATATTCTGAACTGTTTTCGCTGTGTTATCTGTCTCAACCCTTCTCGAGTACTCTGATCCTGATTCAACCTCTTTCGCTTTTGATACGTATTCTTTGACAGGCTCTGGCTTAGGCTTTGGAAGTTCTGGGATTTTTTCTTCTGTATCGACATTGTCTAATTCTTTTTCAAATTCAGATATACTAATGCTATCAATATCTTTTAATTCTATATCATACAGACAATCCTGATATATTTTATCAGCAATTCTAAATCTTTTATGTTCCTCTCGCTTTAACTCTTTCAAAATCTGCAGTCGGTCTCTATATTCATCTTCATCAAAGGAATCCACATTTCCTTGACTAATAGCGTTCTTGTTTTTCTTTCTTAACCTAGCCTTTTCTTTGTAAAGACATTTCTGCTCTTCTGATATTTCTCTATATCTATGTAATGCACTTACCTTTACATTTATAAGATCATCAACACTTCGTATGTCTTCTGACACGAGAAACAAATACTCTTCCTGAAGTAGTTTGAATCTTTGCAGGTCTTTATAAAACTGAGCTGATTTATATTGGAATCTCCGCTTCTCCAGCAGGCGCATTTTATAGAGTCTGACATAATATTTCTTTTGTAGCGGAGATAACAATGTTCTACTTAATGGTCGTGGATCTATCGTTTTATATAATCTATCAGTTCGACCTTTTTCTTTATTATCCTTTTGCTCTATATTTCTATAATCCAGCTCCGGAGCAATAGTTCCAAGCCTTTTAAATCTTTTCATTCCCGAAGCTTTTACTGCTATATGTTCTCCATCCTTCACTTCATATCCCAGTTCTTTCAGCAGATAAATATAATGTTCTCTGTTCTCAGCTCTCATCATGCAATACCTTGCATCTGCCTCAATGAACTCTGAAAAGCTCTTTTCCTTCTCCCACTGATTCCGGGGCATATTCTTAGGATCCTTACTATATTCAGCCGGCATTATTTCCAGACCATACTCCTCACTCAGCTTATTTGTTATTGGTTGCATCTTATGTTTCCAATCACCATTTTTATACTGAAACTTTCTGCCGGTGACCATATTTACACTATTAAACACAATGTGAGAATGTAGATGCTCGTGATCCGTATGAACAGCAAACACTACTTCATATTCTCCATGAAGGAACTCTGCTACGAATTTCTCTGTCATTTCATACAACTCTTCTGGTGTTCCCTCTCCAGGAACAAGAGATATTATTATATGATAGCTCTGTCTGCCACCAAGTTTACCGAACACTTTCTTAGTTTCAACCATCTGCTCATATGCCGTATCCGGCAGGCAGTTGACACTGCCCGTTAGGATACACTGTTCAGTTTTATCAGGATTGAAAATATAATCTATAAGTTGTTTTGTATGAAGCCCCAGTTCTCGACCAGGGCTTGCTTTCTGATGTAATATTTTGGTTATAGCCAACTCCTAACTCCTCCTCTCTTCTCAAATCACTTTTCTAAGACCATTTTCTTAGACATTGATTCATCAGTCCTTTAATCTCTTTCATAAGTGTAATAATCATTTCCAGAATCGCATCATTTATACTTCTGTTCATATTCGCCAGCCTGGTCAATTGATTAATATTATTTCCAACTCTCGCTATCTGTTCTATCAGATCACGACGGTCTTTCATCTTATTTGTATCTATTCTTCCACCTGCCATAATCAGTTGCCTTACATATTCTGCAAGACACATATTATTATCCGCTGCACTCTTTTCAAGAGCAGTTCTCTCTTCCACGGATAACCTGATAGATAGATTCCTTCTTGGTTCCTTATACTGTTTTTTCTTCCCCATATATTCCCTCCATTGCTCTTACAGTGGTAAGAACTCCTGCTATTTGTAAGAGTTTTTGGTAAGATATCTTTTATTTCCTTATACCATTTGTAAGAGCTTTTTATATTTGTTTTAGTATTTGTTTAAGCTTTCTGCCATTATTAAAGCTTTTGTTTAATAACCACCACTTTGTTAAAGCATTTGTTATAATTCTCTTCGATATTTGTTGGCACTTTTGTTGGATAACCGCCATTTTGTTACCGTTTTTGTTGGATAACCACCTATTTGTTGGCACTTTTGTTACACACCACTGGTAAGAGCTTTGTATTCATTGTTCTTCTACTGACTTCAGCTCTAACCCACGCTTTAGGTAGATTTCATCATTTGCCAGATACGTAAATCGCAATGCGTTTACAACATCTGTTTAGGGGAGAAATGTAATCTCCCCTAATACCCCTGATATATATGAAGGACGCAACATTGCAAGTCTTTAGGTTTTGCATCCTTGCAATAGGAACATTGCAAAGACCTGACTCGTGCATTGTTGCATCCTTGATCTATTTAAGCTTCACATACCAGGTATTATTTATCTTCTGAGACTTCAGTCCCATTTCCTTCCGGGCATTATCCATGGTTCTTTTTGATATACCCTCAGCCTTTGCAAGTTCTATTAACTCATTACTGGATACCGCATCTTTGTCCTCAGATAAATCTCTCAGAAGCTGTTTAGCCTGATCCAGTTTGCTCTCCTTTGGGGCATATCCTCCAAGCACATCATCTACAGATATTTCATAGTCACCTATCCACTCAAACCCATCTTCTGACAATTCAAATGCTTTGGGATGACCGAATGGAGCCAGATTATTCTTTATCTGTACCATAGCCCTGTAATTATCTTTTCCGATAACTCGTCCTACTAGCAGGACACTTCTTGCTACTGCAAAGAAGTCTATTGAACCCATTCCTCGGTAAGCAGCTTTGCATCCTCCAGCTTTATTCATGTGACCGATAAGAATAATCGCACAGTTTCTTTGTTCCGCTATCGTTGCAAGATGCTTTGTCATCTCCCTGGCTTCATTTGCCCTGTTCATATCCATACTTCCACCAAGATAGGCCTGAATAGGATCCATTATCAGAAGTCTTGCACCAGTCTTATCCAGTGCCTCTTCTACTCTCTTATCCAACATAGACAGAGCTTTATTAGTTTCATCAATCACCAGTACTCTTGAACAGTCGGCTCGTGCCTGCTCTAGTCTCGGTTTAACCGTATCTGCCAGACCATCCTCAGCCGTCTGATATATTACATTCATTGGTTCAGTAATATTCATTCCTTCATCAAAGCCTTCTCCCCGAGATACTGCAGCAGCGATATTAAGAACCATTGTAGTCTTTCCATCCCCCGGATCCCCTTGGATAATTGTGAGCTTCCCATACGGTATAAATGGATACCAAAGCCATTCAACCTCTTTAGCTTCTATATCCGACATCCTTATTAAGTTTAATTCTTCATTTCTTGTTTCAAAAAAAGTGTTCACACTCTGTACCTCCATATAAAAGTTTTATTTGTATATGGATGGAACCTCTGCTATACTGTAAACACTGACGGATAACAAAGGTTCATCCAATCATATTCTTAACTCTTTCAGCTGCAACTGAAGGAGTTATTTTTTTGCTTCATCAGCCGTCAATACCTCTAGAACAACCTTCAGTGGCATGATTACATCTTCATCAATATCTGTATTTTCATCCATAAACTGAAGTTCTTCCAAGATGGCCTCAAGCTGCATCTGAACTTCCCGGATTACTTTTCTTCCACCTACTATCCTGATATTTCTCTTTAACAGGCTTTCAATTATATAATCCTGTTTGTTCATTCCGCTTGCTGCCACTTTTAGATTAAGTTCTTTTGCTTCAGATTCCGACATTCTGAATCCCACTACTCTTGATCTAAGTCTTCCCTTACTATCCAGATTTTTTGCGCTCATTGTAGTCCTCCATTCTGATAACCTTCTCGTCATCCTTTTCATAATAATCAGCAGGTCGGTCTTCCATTTCTGCTTTATCTCTGTCCAGCATATCAGCCATATCATCCTGCTTTGACGGAAACATATGAGCATATCGATAAGTTATCTCCTGACTCTCATGTCCCATCCTTGCTGCTATATCAACCGCAGTAAATCCTTCATCAATTAAGAGTGATACATGCGAATGTCTCAGGTCGTGAATTCTTATTCTCTTAACACCTGAAGCCTTCACACCTCTATCCATTTCATGATGTAGGAAGCTTTTTGTAACTACGAATATTCTGTCCGTATCCTTATACCTGTAAAGCATCTGGAAATATTCCTCCATTTCCTCTGCAAGAAATCTTGGAAGTTTTATGGTTCTTACACTTCTTGGAGTTTTAGGTTCTGTAATTACATCCTTGCCCTCTAGTCTCTGGAACGATTTATTTATCCTGAGAGTTCTTTTCTCCAGATCAAAGTCTTCCTTAGTTAGTGCAAGAAGTTCTCCCAGTCTTATTCCTGTCCAGTAAAGAACCTCAAACGCATAAAAACTGTAAGGCTTATCCATAACCGCCTCTGAAAAAGCTTTATACTCCTCTTTAGTCCAGAACAGCATCTCCTTTGGAGCGCCTATTTTCACATTCCCAGCTACTCTAGCCGGATTAGTCTTCAGTCCGTAATACTTCATAGCATGATTGAAAATAGCACTCAGCTGATTATGCATAGCCTGGATATATGTTTTCTGAAACTTTGTTCCATCCTCATTCTCACCATCTATCATCTGATTCTGCCATTTCATTACCATCTTGGGAGTTATGTCAGTAAGCTTAATATCTTTGAAATATGGTAGAATTTTCGTCCTTACCATATGTTCCTTAGTAAGCCATGAATTCCTCTTAAGCCTTTTCTCAACATCCTCCCGATAAATCTCGAAGTATTCGCCAAATGTTACATCTACATCTCCCTCTTTCTGCACTTTATAGTTTCTCTCGTATTCAAGAGCTTCTTTCTTAGTTTCAAAACCCCTTTTCTTTATCTGTACTTTTTTACCGGACCATTCCATGCAGTAGAACTTGGTAAACCATTTGCCTGTATCTTTATCTCTATACGCCGGCATATTAATCATCTCCTTCTCTTATTTGTTATATATAAATGATATTTATCCGGTACCTTACAGTTTGGGTAAAGTACCGGCATTTTATCAGTCTTTTCCAAATCCATAGAATTTTTCCTTAAAGTATTCTCTGCTTATTCGTCCCTTGATAGTTATATAGCCTTTTTTCTCAAGTTCCAGATTCAGATTTCTAATAATCTTGTATGCAGCTGATCTTGAAATCTTCAGAATACTTCTGACCTCTTCTACACCCATAAACATATTCTGTTCCATAACTTTTTCTCCTCCTTTCCTGTTACTTATGCATCCTTTTCCAAAGCTCGAATGCTATGGGGTTAGCTTTCTATACATTTATACTGTTAGCATTTCAGCTAACCTTTAGTTCCCCTGAGCTTCTCCAGACTCATGAACCTGCAGGCCTCTCCTGTTCGAGATCCTCTCCTGCCCTTTAAAGAAGTGTCTTACAGAAGGAAGTTCCATTCTTTATATTCCTTCTGCCCCTCGCTCGAGCTATTTGGATAGCTGTCATGGCAAGGGCTGTTGGTATAAATGCAGCTTATTCAGTTGTATCTGGTGGGTTAATCCAGTTTTATTTCCCCTTTTAATAGTTTCTTTTTTCTATTTTTCCTGCTTGTTTATATTTTTCTAAACATATTTGTTTAATTTTATTTCGAGCACATTCTAACTCTTTTTGTTTAGAATGTCAATAAGTTTTTCTAAACTTTTTTGTTTACAAATAATCTATATTGTGATAGATTATGTTCAAAGGTTTATTAAACGCAAATGTTTAGTACAAAAAACATAGGAGGACAAAACACTATGACCGTAGGTGAACGAATAAAAAGAATCCGAACATTCAGGCATATGACAATGGATGAATTTGGTGCAGCACTTGGCTTTGAAGGAAAATCTATGTCTGTTCGTGTTGCACAATACGAATCCGGTACACGAGTTCCTAAAAAGGATATGATTCATGAAATGGCCCGAATTCTTAATTGTAATTACAAGGCTCTTGACAACTACAATAATGGTGCTGCAGAAGATATTCTCGAAACACTCTTTTGGTTAGAGGATTCAAGTCCTATAAATCTTTTTGATTTGCAGCCAATTCCAAAATCAATGAAATCAAAAGAATCTTCAAAATCAAACAACAGCAAAAAAAACGAAATGCCTATTGCTTATAGCGACTTTGATGAAGATGACTTCAACTCATATGGAACACCAATAGCCGTAACCTTTGATTACGGACTTCTTAATGAATTTCTTATGGAATGGTATGTAAAGAAAAATGAATTAAAGACAGGAGTTATTACTCCTGAAGAATATTTTGAGTGGAAAATCACATGGCCTCAGAAGTAGTTTTCTAAGTTCAGTTTCCAACACCTCACAACCACTGGAACTTTTCCCAATGATAAAAGCGTTAAAAATGCCATGATTCTCACGAATTTTTATGATTTTTTCAAAATTTCTAGTACCGTTTTAGTACCGAAATGCATCAAAAGAGCTCGCAAACGCCCTAATTTAGGGCTTCTGCGAGCTCTTGTTTACTATAGGAGTTCGATTGTTCCTGGTGGCTTCGAAGTAAGGTCGTACATTACTCTGTTTACTCCCTTAACCTCATTTATGATTCTGTTCATTACCTTTTGAAGTATCTCAAATGGGATGTCTGTACAATCAGCAGTCATAAAGTCTGAAGTATTGACAGCACGGAGCACTACTGCATAATCAAAGGTTCTGAAATCGCCCATTACTCCGACTGAGCGCATATTTGAAAGCGCTGCGAAGTACTGATTTGGAAGGTGCTTGATTCGTCCTGATGCAAGGGCCTTGTCCATCTCTTCGCGGAAGATGGCATCAGCATCCTGAACGATATGAACCTTCTCTTCTGTTATCTCATCTATGATTCTTACACCGAGACCTGGTCCTGGGAATGGCTGACGGAATACTAGATACTCTGGGATTCCAAGCTCAAGTCCTGCCCTACGAACCTCGTCCTTGAATAGCATTCTAAGTGGCTCTACAATTTCCTTAAAATCAACATAATCAGGAAGTCCACCTACATTATGATGTGACTTGATAGTAGCTGACTTTCCAAGTCCTGACTCTATAACATCTGGATAAATTGTTCCCTGTGCTAGGAAGTCAACAGCACCTATCTTCTTCGCCTCTTCCTCGAATACACGAATGAACTCTTCTCCAATTATCTTTCTCTTTGCCTCTGGCTCAGTAACACCTTCAAGCTTTTTATAGAAACGATCCTGAGCATTTACTCTAATAAAGTTTAGTTCATAATTACCATTTGGACCGAATATAGCTTCGACCTCATCTCCTTCATTCTTTCTAAGAAGACCATGATCTACAAATACACAAGTAAGCTGCTTTCCGACTGCCTTTGCAAGAAGAACAGCCGCAACTGATGAATCTACGCCACCGGAAAGGGCACATAGAACACGGCCTGAACCTATCTTCTCACGAAGTGCAGCTATAGTGGATTCCACGAAGGAATCCATCTTCCAGTCACCCTTACATTTGCAGACATTATATACGAAGTTATGAATCAGCTCTTTTCCCTGCTCAGTATGCATTACTTCAGGATGGAACTGAGTCGCATAAAATCCTTTTGCCGCGCACTCCATAGCAGCTACAGGACAATCCTTTGTATGAGCTGAGATAGTGAAACCATTTGGAACCTCAGCGATATAATCTGTGTGACTCATCCAAGTCGTTATCTTCTTCTTTATTCCTTTAAAGAGAAGTGATCCAGCTCTTGAATCAGAATCTTCTGTCGCACCATCGATATATGTTTCTGTTCTTCCGTACTCGCTAACTGGTGCAGTAGCAACTCTACCACCAAGAAGATGCGCCATAAGCTGTGAGCCATAGCATATTCCAAGTACTGGAATACCTGCATCAAAGATTTCCTTTGTATAGGAAGGTGATTCCTCAAGATATACACTATTAGGACCACCTGTAAATATGATTCCCTTAGGATTCATTTCTTTTATCTTCTCCAGAGGAAGAGTATATGGATGCACCTCTGCATACACATTACATTCTCTTACTCTACGAGCAATCAACTGATTATATTGTCCACCAAAATCAAGGACAATGATTAATTCCTTATTCATATATACTCCAATTTATTTAGTCTAATGTATCAAGCGCTTTTTGAAGCTGATTATCTTCATCATGTTCTATAGTGACTTTCTGCTTCAAACTCTCATCAAGTTCTTCCTCAACATCTGGAACAATTCCTACTTGATGAACTACTTCACCTGATGGGCGGAAATACTGTGCTATAGTAAGCTTTATAGCAGAACCATCTGATAATTTAATTACCGACTGAACTATGCCCTTACCATAAGATGTAGTACCAACAACTTTACCAAGCTTGTAATCCTGTACCGCTCCAGCAAAGATTTCAGAAGCACTTGCACTATTACCATTTATAAGAACAGCTACCGGAAGATCAACACTATGTCCATCCTCACAACTATAATTCTCCAGAACCTCATCATTCTTATCCTTTGTCTGAAGAAGAAGTCCCTTACTCTCTGCTCCATCAGCAAGAGCATCGTCATCTATCAGATAATCTAACATGGAAATAACTGACTTAACTAATCCACCAGGATTGTTACGAAGATCTATCACGAGTGCTTTTGCACCCTGTCCCTGAAGATCATCAACCGCATCCTTGAACAGATCAGGTGTATTCTCTATAAACTGTTCAACCTGAATGTAACCAATATTATCATCCAGCATTTCATATGCAACAGTCTTTGTTTCTATCTTATCTCTTGTAACAGTAAATGTTAGATAATCAGGTTCGCCTTCACGGTAAACTTCTATCTCAACATCTGTGCCCTTTTCACCTCTGATATGTTCAACTACAAACTCTAGTTCCATATCAGTTGTGAGCTCAAGATCATCAACACGAAGTATTACATCTCCAGGAAGTAAACCAGCCTTCTCAGCAGGGCTATCCTCAAGTGGTTTAACTACGTAAATGGTTCCGTCGTCCTGATTCTTCGAAACTGTAGCACCAATTCCTTCAAACTCTCCAGAATCGTCCTCCATCAGCTTCTCATACTCGTCCTTTGTATAATAGACAGAATATCTATCATCAAGACCTTCCATTAAACCATCATAGTAGCTTTCTTCACGCTTCTCATCGTCGATATCAAAGTAGTAGAGCTTATCAATGTACTGCTCTATTTCAGCAGTTTTCTTCTTTACATCCTTTGAATTCTCATCGAATCCATCTTTGGATTCATCTGACTTGGCTGAATTAGCAGGTTTTCTGTCAGAAGCTGTATCATCTGTTACTCCTGCTCCGGAGCCGCAGCCTGCTGATACCAGCATTGCTGCTGCGAGACCAAGACACATAAGTTTCTTCATCTGCCTTCTGTCCAAAAGATTCTCTCGTCTCATTTTATCATATTCTCCTCTTTATAAGTTTCCTTGCAAAAGCAGTGGAAAACTACTCTCCACCTTCTGTATTAGATACAGTGGATTTATCTGTAATCATAGTGTAGTACTTCAGTGGGTTTACGTACTCACCATTTTCACGCACTGCGAAATGAAGATGAGGTCCAGTTGATACTCCTGTATTACCAGAATAACATATCGTCTGACCTGCTTTTACTGTATCGCCAACTGCGCAGTTATATGAGGACAAATGGAAGTAACATGAACATATACCACTACCATGATCTACAATAACCGCATTACCACCATTTCCAAGATAACCTACATATATAACCGTTCCATCTGCTACAGCTATAACATCACTACCCAAATTACAAGGAATATCTATACCTTTATGGTAAGTAGTTGCTCCAGCGGTAGGTTGAGATCTAGGTCCATAGTAAGATGATATAACCGAACTAGATGGCATAGGCCATAAGAACTGAGCACCTGTATATACAGCATTTCCCGTGCTTCCGCTAGTTGAGTAGCTAACAGTAGCCTCAGCCGCAGTTATCTTAGCCTGTACCTCAGCCTCTATGGTCTCAAGAGATTTAACCTTGGAATTCATAGTATCTATGGATTCCTGATAACTATTAATCTGAGCCTCCTTCTCGTCAGAAAGAATCTGAAGAGATTCCTGTTTATTTGTATAAGCCTCAGCTAAAGAATCCATATTAGTGTTAAGCATGGTAAGAAGCGCATTCTTATCAGCAAGTACCTGCTTAGCTTCTGTATAATCAGAAAGTATCTTCTCATCATAGGCTTCTATAGCCTGAATATATTCTGCTTTACTAACTACATCACTATAGTCTTCAGCGTTAAATAACGCATCCATAAATGAATATGATCCATTTTCATATTCTTCTCTAATATGAGACTTTAAAAGTTCATACTGTGCATCCTGTGCTGCTTGAGCATCTTCTATCTCTCCGCTTAACTGAAGCATCATGGTCTGAGCTTCACTTTGTTTTTCAGATATCTCATCAAGCTTATCCTGATACTCAAGTATCATATCATCAAGTTCATTTAGCTTTGAGATAAAGTCATTCTGACTTGAAAGAAGCTGATTAAGTGTTGCCTGAAGTTCATTCTTCTCCTGAAGTGTAGTCGAAAGCTGTGCTGTAAGTGCAGCGAGCTCTTCAGCAGATATACTGCTACTAGAACCAGAAGTGGAGACAGATTCATCATCAGAATCCGAACCTCCCTCAGGATCTACAGTTGGAGTTTCTGTTGCATCTGTAGGCGTACTATCAGCAAGAACATCATAAGACATGCCCCCTCCAATTGCCGCCCTGCAAGCAAGAATCATTAGAAGAAATATTACAGTAGCTAATATGAAATTGTCCCTAATATCTTTTTTATTAATCTTCATTATCATTTTCATATTTCTTGTCATAAAGTGCATTATAGGACCTACGGGCTACGTAGGTCCTTAATATTATATCTCCAAATGTTTCCTTGTTGTTATAAGACTTCCGAAAAAGCCGATTCCTATACCGATGAGAAGTGTTATAGGTATAAGAGTTTTGAACATATCAAATGGTGCTGTAAACTCAAAGAGATTCTTAAGAATAGAGAACTTACCCGCAATGTAATTGATAACAAGATCATAGAGATAATACAGAAGAACAAGTGGAACTACTGATCCAACAAGTCCTATGATTATACCTTCTATAATGAATGGAGCTCTGATAAATCCATTTGTAGCTCCTATAAGCTTCATAATTCTAATCTCTTCACGTCTTACAGTAATACCGATAGTAATAGTATTATTGATAAGGAATATCGATACCAGAAGCAGTATGAATATGATTCCAAATGAAGCATAACCGACAAATGCATTAATAGCGGATATACTATCAGCGGTGTCCCCTGAGCTGCTGACCTTTCTTACACCCTCAATACTTTCAAGGAACTGTACGAAGTCAGCCTGCTTACTTGAATCATTTAATGTAATCACATATGAAGCTGACTTTGCAAGTGGGTTATCTGCTCCAAATGCAGCTCTTGCAGCTTCAGGATCATCATAAGTCTGTTCAGAGAAACTCTCCCACGCCTGTTCCGGCGATATATATTCTATAGTATTAACTTCTTTTCTAGTCTTTATCTGCTCACCTATAAGGTTAATAGCTTCTGCAGATAGATCCTCATTAAAGAATACTGCGATGGAGATACTGCTCTCAATCTTGTGAATAGCACCTCTAAAGTTAACAAGTACGCAGTAGAACAGACCAAATACGAATAGACAAGCTATAATAGTACCTGTTGAAGCAAGTGAGAACAGAAGATTTCTTCTGATATTCTTAAAGCCCTGTCTTACGCTGTAACCAACCGAACTAATCTTCATCGATATAACCTCCCTTCTGGACGTCACTTACAATGACACCCTTCTTGAGGGTTATAACCCTTTTCTTCATAACATTTACTATCTCTTTATTATGTGTAACTACGACTACCGTAGTACCCTTTGAATTAATCTCGTCCAGAAGATTCATAACATCCCAGGAATGCTTTGGATCGAGGTTACCAGTAGGCTCATCGGCAAGGATGATCTCTGGTTTATTAACAAGTGCTCTGGCAAGAGCAACTCTCTGCTGCTCACCACCGGAAAGCTGTCTAGGATAAGACTTATACTTATCTTCCAGACCAACAAGTGCAAGAACTGCAGGCACCTGTCTCTTTATATATCGCGAAGGAGTCTCGATAACTCTCTGCGCAAATGCTACATTTTCATATACAGTGCGGTCCTTCAGAAGACGGAAGTTCTGGAATACAACTCCTATCTTACGACGAACCTTATGAATTCTGTTCTTCTTAAGTCTTGCAAGGTCAATACCTGCAACTTCAATACGCCCCTTTGTTGGAACAAGTTCTCTTAGGAGAAGCTCAAGAAATGTTGTCTTACCTGAACCAGTTGATCCTACGACGAAGACGAACTCTCCTTTTTCTATCTCAATGTTGATATCCTTAAGCGCTACTGTGCCAGTTGGATACTTCATTGTGACATTTTCCATCTTAATAACTGACATAATTTTCCTTTTATATACCTTTCACTAATTCTCCAAAAACTAGAAATCAAGGCTTTCCATATACTTCATATACTTTACAACCATGAGTGCAATCTTAAATGTTATCGCATCCTCAAAGATTCGAAGGTCAAGACCTGTTGACTTCTCAATCTTATCAAGTCGATAAACAAGTGTATTTCTATGAATATATAACTGTCTTGAAGTCTCTGAAACATTCAGACTGTTTTCAAAGAACTTATTAATTGTAGTAAGCGTCTCTTCGTCAAACTCATCAGGTGACTTGCCGTCGAAGATTTCCTTAATAAACATACGGCATAGAGGAATTGGAAGCTGATAGATAAGACGACCTATACCAAGGTTGCTGTATGCTATGATGTTCTTGTCGCTGTAGAATATCTTGCCAACATCAAGAGCCATCTTAGCTTCCTTATATGAACGTGAAACTTCTTTAATCTCATTTACGATAGTACCAAATGCAACATGAACTGAGATCATAGCTTCAGTATTCAGCATATCGACGATAATGCTAGCCGTCTTGTTCAGATCCTCGTAAGTATCTGTTGACTTAACTTCCTTTACAAGGATGATATTCTTCTCATCTACGGCTGTAATAAAGTCGTGAGTCTTAACTGAGAATATATTTCTTACAGTCTCAAGTGCGTTGTTATCTTTCTCTGACTTCGTCTCTATGATAAATACGCATCTCTTAACATCAGTATCGATGTGAAGTTTCTTAGCTCTGTTATATATATCTACGAGAAGCAGATTATCGAGAAGCAGATTCTTAATGAAGTTATCCTTATCAGATCTCTCCTTATAAGCAACCAGAAGACTCTGAATCTGGAATGAAGCCATCTTACCAACCATATAGGTACTATCAGAATCACCCTTGGCAAGAATAATATACTCCAGCTGTTTATCATCCATTACTTTGAAAAACTGATATCCGAGAAGACTCTGGCTTTCAGCCTGAGACTCTGCAAATGCTATAACAGCATCTTCGTAATCAAGCGGACCATCCTCAACAGTCTTAGCAAGGAGTCGTCCCTCAACATCCATTACAATAAGATCCACTTTTGTAATAGCCTGGATCCCTTCAAGTGTTTCTTGTAAAATCTGATTTGAAATCATTTTCTCACTCCTGTTCTCTTTATAACCCCAGTATTATATTAAATCATAAATGCATAAAAATACAATCTATTCACGCACAGAGTCATTATACCAAAATTTTCATCTATAAAAAAGAGGAAATGTAGATTAATTCTACATTTCCTCTTAAAATATTCACACTACGGAAAACTCTTCGAGTTTTCCTACTGTCGTCGATTTGTTACACAAATCGATGACTAGTTTACAATGATCTCCTCTGATTCCTTATCGAAGATATGAATCTTAGAAAGGTCAAATGCGAACTGAACTGTATCGCCAGGTCTAGCTGTTGTACGAGCATTAACTCTAGCTGTGATATCGAACTGATCGATTGTGAAGTACAGATATACTTCAGCACCGAGCATTTCGTAAATGTTGATACGAGCGTCAATAACTGACTCAGGTGATGACTCGATGAAGAGCTGCTCATCATGAATATCCTCTGGACGGATACCAAGAACAACGTCCTTATCAATGAATCCACCAGCGATAAGCTTGTTAGCCTTAGCTTCTGGAACCTTGATTGAGTGTGAACCGAACATAAGAAGTACGTCAGCTCCTGACTTAACAACCTTGCAGTCGATGAAGTTCATAGGTGGCATACCCATGAAACCAGCAACGAAGAGGTTGCATGGATGATCATAAAGGTTCTGAGGTGTATCAACCTGCTGGATGATACCATCCTTCATAACTACGATACGTGTACCAAGAGTCATAGCCTCTGTCTGGTCATGTGTAACGTAGATAATTGTTGTCTGAAGTCTCTGATGAAGCTTTGAGATCTCAACACGCATCTGAACACGAAGCTTAGCATCAAGGTTTGAAAGAGGCTCATCCATAAGGAATACCTTTGGCTCACGAACGATAGCACGTCCCATGGCAACTCTCTGTCTCTGACCTCCTGAAAGAGCCTTTGGCTTACGATCAAGAAGGTGCTCGATCTCAAGAATCTTAGCAGCCTCATGAACCTGCTTATCAATCTTCTCCTTTGGAACCTTTCTAAGCTTAAGTCCGAATGCCATATTATCATAAACTGACATATGTGGATACAGAGCATAGTTCTGGAAAACCATCGCGATATCTCTGTCCTTAGGCTCTACATCGTTACAAAGCTTGTCACCGATCCAGAGCTCACCGGAGCTGACATCCTCAAGTCCAGCGATCATTCTAAGTGTTGTTGACTTACCACATCCTGAAGGACCTACGAAGATAATGAACTCCTTATCCTCGATATCAAGATTGAAGTCCTTAACGGCATTGAAACCATTTGGGTAAATCTTGTAAATGTTCTTTAACTGTAATCCTGCCATTTTAATTATCCTCCTAAATAGCTTTTACAATTTGTGTTTAATTTCAAACTTGTTATATAATACCGCTTTTCATTTTATTAAACTATGTGTTTGTTGCATAAAGAATTGCGAAAACTTTTGTTCATATTGCATATTGATTTAGTAAATCTATCACTTTTTAACAAAATTTAAGCGGATATAACTAACATTTCACAATCAGATTTGTGAGAAAATAACCAAATATATTACAATTCTATTAACAAAAATCTATATATAGTGGTTTTTTAGTCAGTTTATACATTACTGGGCTAGTATATTGTCACTTCCACCAATAATTACGTAAGCTTGAACGCCCTCACTAGATACATCACAAGGTACATCTTCTGCACTTCCCTGCTCGACTGTAGCATTTGATACAGCACCTTGTATAGTATCAGCTGAAATATCAGGAGATAATAGAACTATCTTAGACGTATCAAGAGTTCCACCGGTATAATTACCCGTCTGAAGATTTGTAAAGCCCATCTCTGTCAGCTTATCTCTCCAGGCTGCAGCAAGCCCAGCTGTTTCAGTAGCATTTAATACTACTATAGAAGCATCCATAGCTATCTCTGACTTTATAGCTCCGGCATCTTCTCCTTGTGCAGACTCATCTTCAAAAAGGACTGCATCGTCCTCCGTAGCTTCTGCTGTGAGAAGTTCATCACTTTGATCATCCTCGAACGCATCTCCCTCAGAGATTTCATCAGACTCAGACTGCTTAGTAGATATGACTGCTTTTATCAGAAATGCACTCATCGCTAGAATCACGAGTCCAAGTATTATAACAATGGCTTTAAGAAAAAATGAGAAAAACAGACCTACAGCGGTTTGCTTTTTCTTACGCTTAGCCATATATCCTCCTCCTTTTATACATCTATATAAAATCCACTAATTATCTTATAATTCGAAAGTCAAGTATAGCAAAAAGCAGTGTGCTTTTCAAGGAATTATGATAAAATGTAACTAGGGTTACACGTAATAACATATAGTAAGGATAAGACAATGAAAATACTAATCACCGGCGCATCAAGAGGCATAGGCAGAGCTATAGCTCTAGCCGCCGCAAAGACAGGCAAATATACACATATGCATCTCACATGCAGAAGCTCGCTTCGGAAGCTGGAGGAGCTTAGTCTCGAGATTCAGAAAATCAACTCTGATATTATCGTAACGACTTCCAGTGGAGTTATCAGCTCTGTATCAGATGCTCAGGCTGTCAGAGAGATCTTTGGCCCTACTGACGTTATCATTAATAATGCTGCTGTCTCTTACACCGGTCCACTAATTGATATGACGGAGGAAATGTGGAATGACACAGTATCCACGAATATTTCCTCTCTATTTTATTTCTATAAAGCATTTCTACCTGATATGATTGGCAGACACTCTGGTCAGATTATCAACATATCTTCTGTATGGGGAAATGTTGGTGCATCCTGTGAGACTATCTACAGTGCGTCTAAAGGTGCAGTCAATTCATTTACCAAAGCACTTGCAAAGGAGCTCGCTCCTTCTGGAATACAGGTCAATGCAGTTGCCTTTGGTATGGTAGATACTGAAATGAATGGACATCTCACTCCAGAAGATATCGAAGTACTTAAGGAGGAGATTCCTACCGGAAATATAATGACACCTGAGGTTGCGGCCGAGGCTGTCCTCAAGGTTCTGGAAATGCCACTTGATATGACGGGACAGATTATCACAGTGGATGGAGCTTGGACTTAATCAGTTTACATAATTCTTAACTATTTACGGGGGTATCACTTATGGGAGATATATATGTAGAATTTTTCTCAGATGAAGCGTTGGAAAATGTCATGTGCATGCTTCAGTATAAGCCAGAGCGCGTAGTTTATCTGGGACACAAATCAACAATGCTCACAAGAAAGATTGAGAGTCTTACAAACTTCGCAAATCTTAAATCACCAAAAACAAAGCTTGAGTTTATCGAGGTTCCTAGAGATAATCTCGAAGAATGTATAAAGGCACTAGAAGAAGTATCCGATAAATATCCAGATGCTTTCTACGAACTAACCGGCGGCGGAGAAATGATACTTATTGCATTTGGCTATATAAGCGCCACTAAGAAACTTAAGACTCTCCGCATCGATCCATACACAGGCATCGAAGTCAACATGCTGCCTGGTTCAATACCAACACAGCATAGAGATAATATAAATATAAGTGTTAAGGAAAATATCATACTTCACGGTGGTACGCTTACCAGACAGACTGGCAGCTTCTGCACCTGGAACTTTACAGATACATTTAAGGAAGATATTCGCACGATCTGGGATATAGCCCGCGGTCTTCAACATAAATGGAACTCCTACTGTTCTATTATCGAAGATGTTATCAAGGATTTCCCTTCTGACGAGGACGGACGCTTCTCGTTGCCAAAGACTCAGCTGAGAGATTCAGCAATCCTCTTCTATAAACTGAATAATAAAGGAATGCTTCGGGATTATCACGAAGATAATAAACGTATACGATTTAGATTTAAGACTGACGCTATACGTCATATTGTCACAAAGACCGGAAATATTCTGGAGCTCCATGTATATGAAGTAGCTTCCAGAAGACCTGATATCTTCACAGATGAGATAATCGGCGCTATGATCGATTGGAATGGGGATAAAAACGAAGAAGAAAAGAAAGAGTTTGCATATAACTACGAGAAGTATATGAATGCAAGCTATGATACGATAAATGAAATCGATGTTATCCTTATGCAGGCTTGCGTGCCTATATTCATTTCCTGCAAGAGCGGTAAGGCTAGCAGTAATTCACTACATGAGCTCGAGACTGTAACCCACCGTTTTGGTGGAAAATATGCAAGGAAGGCTCTAGTTATGGCTCTCCCTTGCGACGCTTCTTCCAGCGGCTCCTCCTTCTTCAAGCAACGTGCGAAGGAGATGCACATCTGGGTTATAGATAATGTATACGCTATGACTGATGAGCAGCTCCTGAAGAAGTTGATGCAGCTTCATAACTAAGGTTGGCAAACTTAGTGTATTTACCAATCCAAGCAAGCTCTACAGTACCGGTGGAACCGTTACGTTGCTTAGCTACGATAATCTCGGCAACACCAGGTTTCTCGGATTCTTTATTATACTCATCATCTCTATATATGAACATTACGACATCGGCATCCTGCTCTATGGCTCCCGACTCACGAAGGTCGGCAAGCGTAGGGCGGTGATCCGTTCTAGTATCAACAGCTCTGTTAAGCTGTGACAGAGCTATAATAGGTACATTTAATTCCTTAGCAAGACTCTTAAGCGCACGAGATACTTCGGCGATAAAGAGCTGACGTGACTCAACCTTTCCTGTGGAGTTCATCAGCTGTAAGTAGTCGATAACTATCAGACCTATATCCTTAGTCTGCTTCAGTTTTCTACACTTAGTTCTGAGTTCTGCTATAGTAATAGAAGAATTATCATCTATGTAAAGTGGTGCTGTATTCAGATTCTGCGTTGATTCGAGAAGCTTGCCCCACTCAGTATCATTTATATCACCAGTCTTCATATGTCCAGACTCAACCATCGAGTCAACAGCCATAATTCTTGTTACAAGCTGTTCAGCCGTCATCTCCAGGTTGAAGATAGCAACACCAGTCTTCTCTCTTATAGCTATATGATGCGCGATATTAAGGACAAATGCCGTCTTACCCATACCAGGTCTTGCAGCGATGACTATAAGTTCACCACCATGAAGACCAGTCAGCATATAATCCAGATTCTTAAATCCAGTTCTAAGACCGTTGATTTCGCCTTTCTTTCTTGTAGCCTGCTCAATCTCGATGATAACATTTGAAACTAGCTGTTCCATAGTCTTCTGCTCACCAGAACTACTCTTCTGCTGCATAAGACTGAAGATATCAGCCTCTGCCTTATCCATTATGGCATCAACATCTTCTCTCGCTTCATAAGCATTGGCAGTAACTCTATCTGAAAACTTGATAAGTTTTCTAAGATAAGCCTTATCCTTTACGATAGCTGCATAATCCAGCGCAAATGCTGCTGTTGCATTGCTGGCAAGTATCTCACCTAGGAATCCAAGGTTACTTACTGACTCTGGAGCACCCATTTCCCTAAGCTTATCTCCCAGCACTACATCATCTACAGGACGGCCTTCATTGTATAGCTTAACGATAGCATCAAAAATTAGACCATACTGCGGATTGTAAAAATCCTCATTTAGCAGTATGGCACTTACTTCAGATATAGCATCCTTATCAGTCAACATAGAGCTGATAACGCTTTTCTCCGCATTGCTATCGTGTGGCGGAATCTTCTTGATTATATTTTCCTCAGCCATAATCTTCTCCCGACAATTTTGACTAATTCAAAACTATTTCTTCTCGACTACGTCAAGGAGTATCTCAGCTGTAACCTGTGGGTGAAGCTTCAGACCAACATTATAGCCTCCAAGCGCCTTTACAGCATCAGCCATAATGATCTTCTTCTTATCCACTTCTATTCCAAGCTGAGTCTTAATGAGTTCAGCTATCTCCTTTGTAGATACTGAACCAAATACACGTCCATTATCTCCAACCTTAACGCTGGCAACTACCTTCTTATCCTTAAGGTCAGCAGCAAGCTTCTGAGCAGCTGCAAGGTTCTCAGCAGCTATCTTCTCATCATTCTGATTCTTAAGCTTAAGGTTGTTAAGATTATCTGGAGTAGCTTCAACTCCAAGCTTCTTAGGAAGCACGAAGTTACGTGCATATCCCTGATTTACTTCTACTATATCGCCCTTCTTACCAAGGGACTTAACATCCTGTATTAATATAACTTTCATAATATTCCTCCTGTTTCAACTGAGACTATAGACTTAGTCAAACCGTCTATATCTCTCCTGCAGTCGTCATTTCCTTCAGAACGTTCTTTAGCTCAGCAAAGAACTCCTCCTTGGACTTTCCTTTCAGCTGTGCTCCGGCTATGTTTGAATGACCACCGCCGTTGAATCTTTCCATGATAATCTGTACATTTATATCACCTATGGATCTAGCAGATACATAGAGCATGCCATCCTCCGCCTCAGTAACGACGAAGGATGCATCGATATTTTCTACATTTAGAAGCTCATTTGCTGCCTTAGCAACAGGAACAGTTGGAGCTTCCTTTGAGCTTTCATCAGCATCTACATAGGAAAGAGCAAAATGTCCCATATAGATTTCAGCATTGCTTATTCCCTGAGCTCGTTCCTTCAGCTCTGTCATAGAGCTTCTGAACATCTTTCTAACCCTTACTACGTCAGCTCCATTTTTTCTGAGGAATGAAGCAGCCTCAAATGTACGAACACCAGTCTTATTAAGGAAGTTGTCCGTATCTATAAGTATACCAGCATACATAGCATCAGCTTCCTGAGTCTTAAGCTTAGGTGACTTAGACATGTACTGATACATTTCTGCTATCATCTCACATGCAGAAGATGCGAAAGGTTCGATGTAAGAAAGAGTTGCTCCCTTTATAGCCTCATTGGTCTGTCTATGATGATCAAATACTACGACTGTCGGTACTAGACTAAGCAGCTCCTCGCACTCTGTCATGCTCGGTCTGTTAACATCACATACTACAACAACTGTATTCTGATCCACCTGAGACACTGCCTCAGTACTTGTAAGGAAGACGCCATCATACATGTTGGCAGCCTTAAATGAGCTAACAAGAGGTCTTATAGCCTCTGTTACTTCATTTAATACGATAAATGCTTTCTTATTCATAGCACTTACCAGTCTGTAGATACCTACTGCTGAACCAAATGCATCTGCATCCGGTCTCTTATGTGCCATGATTATCACCTTCTCCTTACTAAGAAGAAGTTCCTCAAATGCCTGAGCCTTAACTCTCGCCTTTACACGAGTAGTCTTCTCAGTACCAGCTGACTTACCACCATAGTATGTAACCTGCTCGCCAAGCTTAACTGCTGCCTGGTCACCACCACGGCCCATAGCCATACCGATAGCCGTTCTGGCATTCTCATACGCATTCATGTAACCATTAGTCTCAGAATCAAGATCTGCTCCGATTCCTATACTAAGAGTCATAGCGATATCATTTCCGACATTAATATTCTTAACATCGTCTAAGATAGAGAAACGGTCATTTCTCAGTGTCTGCATATATTTCTGCTTAAATACAAAGAAGTATTTATCATTTTCTATATGCTTAACGATTGCATCGATATTAGAGAGGTACATGTTAATCTTACGCTCAACAAGAGCCGTAAGGATACTATGCTTTACATCCTCTAGCTGATCCATAACCTCGTCATAATTATCGAGATATAATAGTCCGGCATAAAGCTTCTGATCTATAGTCTCCTGCTCTAACTTTCTAAGATTAGTCTCATCGAAGAGATAGAGAGCCAGAACTATATCATCACCATCAGCTTCATCCTTGTTCTCATCGAATACCTTCGACATATCGATACGCTTGATAGACGCCTTATACTTTCTGTCATTATAGTCAACATTTATATCGACGGATTCAGAACCATCGATTATTTCAGGCATCAACTCAGAGAAGTATGAATCCACTGGCTTCTTGATGCGCTTATTATGCGCTACACCGATGGTGTCATGGAACATGTTGTTAGCCCACATGATATAACCATCTGTATCAAGAATCGCATATGGAATCTCCAACTCATGAAGGAGTTCCTTCTGTATCTTTCCCTGTTCCAGTGAGTAATCCACCAACACGGAGCTGAGCTCTGGAAGCAGTGTGAAGTACAAAATGAGTATAACGATGATAAACAATATAAGAAGAGCCACTGCAATGACTCCCATCTGGGAACTGATACCATTTAGATATATGGTAGCGCCCAAGAGTCCAAGAGCCAGAACTACTGGCAGAAGAATTATTAACTGTACTCTTCTTTTTAACTTATTTCCGTTGTTCATAATCATTCCTTATATAATGACTAGGGACGGTTGTCCGTCAATTATTTAAGTGCACCGATACGTTCAAGCACCTGCTCATAAGTTTCTTTATACTTAGCAAGCTTTTCCTTCTCGGCATTTACCTTTGCCTCAGGAGCCTTTTCAACGAAGTTAGGATTTGAGAGCATTCCCTCGCCTCTCTTTATCTCGCCCTCAAGACGAGCCTTTTCCTTATTAAGTCTCTCCAGCTCCTTCTCTACATCCACGAGTTCTGCAAATGGAATATAGATTACTGCGTTATGGATAACTGCTGATACAGCGTCATCAGCTATACCAGTCTTATCAGCCTGAACCTTTACTTCACTTGCATATCCAAGTGTTCCGAAGAAGCTTGAGCTATCCTCAAATACCTTACGGATATCTTCCTTATCAGATACAACATATACAGCAGCCTTTCTTGAAGGTGGTACATTCATATCTGTTCTTACTGTTCTTATAGCACGAACTGCATCCTTGATGATATCTACATTCTTTGCCTCAAGTGCAAAGTCTCTTGACTCTTCAGCTACTGGCCATGGTGCTATCATAATAGATTCATCGTCTGTAAGTGTGCAGTAAATCTCTTCTGTAACAAATGGCATATATGGATGAAGTAACTTAAGACCGATAGACAGAACCTCACGAAGAGTCCAAAGTGCAGCAGCCTTAGTTGTATCATTATCATCCCAAAGTCTTGGCTTAACCATCTCGATATACCAGTCGCAGAACTCATCCCACAGGAAGTCGTGAATCTTATCTGCAGCAACACCGAGTTCGAACTTCTCCATGTTGTCTGTTACATCTCTTACAAGCTGGTTAGCCTTAGCAACTATCCACTTATCTGCCATAGTCAGGTCATCAAGTGTTACAGCATTTATAGCCTCATCAGTGATACCCGCTTCCTTAGCAGAATCCATATTCATCATGATAAATCTAGAAGCATTCCATATCTTATTAGCAAAGTTACGGCTTGCTGTAAGTCTATCCCAGATAAATCTCATATCATTTCCAGGAGCATTTCCTGTGATAAGCATGAATCTCAGAGCATCTGCTCCATACTGGTCGATAATCTCCAGTGGATCGATACCATTTCCAAGAGACTTACTCATCTTACGTCCCTGCTCATCTCTTACAAGTCCATGGAAGAGAACTGTATGGAATGGAACCTTATCTGTCTGCTCAAGTGATGAGAAGATCATTCTGATAACCCAGAAGAAAATGATATCGTAACCAGTTACGAGCACATCTGTTGGGAAGAAATACTTGAAGTCCTCTGACTCTGTATCTGGCCAGCCAACTGTTGAGAATGGCCAGAGAGCTGATGAGAACCATGTATCAAGTGTATCTTCATCTCTCTTCAGGTTCTTGCTCTGACACTTTGGACAGCAGCATGGCTCATCCATCTCTACGATAGTCTCACCACAGTCCTGACAATACCATGCAGGTATTCTATGTCCCCACCAGAGCTGTCTAGATATACACCAGTCGCGCATATTGTCAATCCAGTTGTAATAAATCTTATTCATTCTCTCAGGAACAAGCTTTACTTCACCAGTTTCAACAACCTTACGAGCACGAGCAGCCATATCGCTCATCTTTACGAACCACTGTGGCTTTACAAGTGGCTCAACTGTAGTTCCACATCTATCATGTGTACCTACCATATGAGTATGAGGAACTGTCTTTACAAGAAGTCCCTGCTTCTCAAGATCCTCAAGAACTGCCTTTCTTGCCTCATATCTCTCCATGCCATGATAACGAGTACCAGGGCAATTGATGGTAGCATCATCATTCATTATATTAATCTCTTCAAGGTTATGTCTCTTACCAACCTCAAAGTCGTTAGGGTCATGAGCAGGTGTAATCTTAACACATCCTGTTCCGAACTCCTTATCTACATATGAATCAGCAACAACTGGAATCTCTCTATTAACAAGCGGAAGAAGAAGAGTCTTTCCAACGATGTCTGCATATCTCTCATCCTCTGGATTAACAGCAACAGCTGTATCACCAAGAAGAGTCTCTGGACGAGTTGTAGCTATCTCAACAAATCTGCCCTCTTCGCCAACTACTGGATAATTGATATGCCAGAAATGGCCTTCCTGTTCCTCGTGAATAACCTCAGCGTCAGAGATAGATGTCTGACAAACTGGGCACCAGTTAACTATACGAGAACCTTTATATATCCAGCCCTTATCATAGAGCTTCTTAAATACTGTATTAACTGCCTTGTTGTTACCTTCATCCATGGTGAAGCGCTCACGGTCCCAGTCTGCAGAAGAACCAAGTCTCTTCAGCTGGTTTACGATACGTCCGCCATATTCTTCACGCCACTCCCAGGCTTTCTTCAGGAAGCCTTCTCTTCCAAGATCTTCCTTATCTATTCCCTGCTCCTTAAGAGCTGCGATAATCTTAACCTCTGTAGCGATAGCTGCATGATCGGTTCCTGGCTGCCACAGTGCATTATAGCCCTGCATTCTCTTCATACGAATAAGGATATCCTGCATAGTATTATCCAGTGCATGTCCCATATGAAGCTGTCCAGTAATATTTGGAGGTGGCATAACGATTGTAAATGGCTTCTTGCTGCGATCAACTTCTGCATGGAAGTAACCATTTTCAACCCACTTCCTATATAATCTGCCCTCTATCTGTTCAGGGCTGTAATTCTTCTCGAGTTCCTTACTCATGTTATATCATTTCCTCCATTTGTATAGATTAAGCCTATGTAGTACTTACATAAAGCTATACTTTTAAGTTGAGGCTCCCTATTATACCACAATTATCAAGACTTATGTATCCAATATCTCACTTTGTTTTATCTTGTATTTAGCGGCATACATTTATATAGCCTGCTCACGGAAGTCATCCTTAAGCTCGCTCAGGATAATATCCATTCTCTTATCATAGTCGGTCATATCCTTATTCATCTTATTATATGCCGCACGCTGAAGCATCGCAAAAATGGTCATCTCACGAACATCATCCTTAGACTCGCCAATCTCAGTCATAATCTCTTCAAGATACTCATCTGGAAGTCCCATATTACGTATCTCGTTACGAAGTGATGAGGTATCACCCGTAATAGCTACAATATAGAAGTAGCTCTTCAGCGAATCTGGATTATCATTCAGCTCATAAGCTCTCATAAAGAAGTTCTTGGCTTCCTCAAGATCCATGTTATTTGCTGCAGCAACTGCACGATTATGATATATATTTCCGAGGAAGACCGGATCAGTCTTCTCATCTGTCACCTGTATGATGTCATCATAAAATGTAGCAGCCTTGATGTACCTTCTATAAGCGAGGTAACCATCCGCCTTAAGCTTCGCCTTCTGAAGCTTATCCAGCTTGCGGTACTTATGCCAAGCCTCTGTATAATCCTTAATCTCTTCAACAGTGTAGTAATTACCTGCGCTGAGAATCTCTATCAGGATATCCTGTGCATAAGCAGTCTTGTTAGTAAGCCCCACTAGTTTATCTGCAAGCTCTTCCATGCCGAGCTCTGTTCTGATCCACTCAAAGAGCTTATCAGAAAGTGCAGACTTACTTATAAGTACTGTATTGTTATAAATATAGAAGCAAAGCTCCTCATATGTATATATCTCAACCTTTGTATTGAGAAATGTAAAAGGAGTCTCTGCAATCTTCGAAGTACATAGAATTAACTGTGCCATTAGATAGTAAACTCCTTTCGATATATTTTGTTAGTAGTCGGATATAGCTTTCCGAAACCAAGATCACGTACTATGACCGCTCCCTCACTAGGACTATCAAACTCGACCTCAAGGCTGACCTTTGTTGTCTTGTTAGGTCTCTTAGGAAGTCCGTGGATCCTTACTGTCTCACGCTTCTCTTCTCCAGTTCTATGATCCTTGTAGACCAGAGTTATCACATCTGTATCGTCCAGGATGACATTTATCTTGCCGTGAGTGTTATACCACTGCTTTCCACCATTTATAATAGGAACAAATGTATCCTGCTCATCTCCTAGAGATATTCCAATATCTGAGAGAACATTTTCCTTTGTCTCCACAAAGAACTCATCATAGAAACCACGGTACTCGCCACCGACTGCACGGTAGCACGCACCCTTAGTGTATATATTCTGTCCTACGAAGACTCGTCTTCCCTGGCAGAGTACATTTGTTGACTTCTTCATCCACTTGTTAGAGAAGCCGACTCCTGTCAGGAATACCGCTGAGATATAAGCCTTCTTACCTTCATACTCAGCTATCTTCGCGAAATCCATATCCATCTGATATGTATCATTTCCGAACTTAGAAAGTGACATCTGCTGAGTATAATCCTCATGGATAACATTTATCACCTTAGGTTCTTTATTTCTGCCTATATCTATACGGTAATAGTTCAGACCATCAGCACTGTAGTCATATAGAGCCACGCTGTTGTTCCAGAGCTCCGTTGGCTGGTTAAATATGTAATAGAGTCCACTGTCCAGATGGGAGGTGATCTCTATACAGTCCTTGTCGATATCCATTTCCTGATACAGATTACTTAGAAGTCCAAATATCTCTGGATCATAGGTCTCAACCGAGATGACAAGCTTCTTAATCTCTGCCGCCTCGTAACGATATAGGAAGGAATCGATGTGAAGCTTCACCATCATCATGAATAGTTCCTGATAAGAGTACTCTCTACCAGCGATTTCCAGCTTTCCATCATTTCTAATATTTTCGAATATGCCATCGACGACCGTTCCATTTTCGTTGAAACGTGCCTCGGATGCTTCGCCGCCAACATACCAGTGCTCAGTGTCAGTACTGTAGAAAAGGATGTTAGGCATAAGATACGTATCCTTGTTATTCAATTGGCTGACTGACTCAGGCTCACGCTTGATGTCATTATAGAAGGATAACTGTGTGAAGTCCGAACAGAGATCCATTCCTATGTAGAAAACATCTGCCATATCTACTTACCTTTCTAATGAGTCACTTCTTACGTCGGACGTAAATGCTGACTCATTTTCGTTATAGTATCTTCAGAGTTTCTTCGAAGAGGTGGACGGTATTGATATATACATCCAGATCCTCGAGTAATTCTTTGTCTTTACGCATTTCCTGCTTAACAAGCATCGAGTTGATTCTCTCGAAACGGCTAAGGCTCTTGCCAGAGAAGGACCTCTTCTTCAGAACCTCACTCTCAACAATCTTTGCATTTCCATTAGGATCATCCTCTATAGAGTATACAAGTCGTTCACCGTGGAATACGACAAACTCCAGAACATATACACCGCTTACAACCTCTTCCAGTCTGCGGCGCTCAGTCTTCTGCTTGTATCTTGTACCAGTATCAAAGCTGTACTTAACGTATACCTGACGCTGTCTATCAGACTTATAGATAAGATAAGTCTTAAGGAATATATCCTGTGGAAGTCTGATAAATGATGCGAAGTTCTTGAAGAACGGAAGTATCTTACCAGCATCTACGAACTTCTCTACATTGTCTACTATCCAGTTTCTCTGAAGATCTGTAAATCTCTCCAGCTTACTAAAGTACAGCAGCAGTGACATTATAGATATCTCATCGTCGATGTTGCCCTTCACAACTTCCTGGAACAGTGCATCGAAGATAAAGCTTGGCACCTGATCATCTCGTACGAGATAGTTATGTGCCGACAGTCTTACGAAGGCCTTCACGACGAGACCTCTACTTCTGCCACTATAATATGTAAGAAATACATCATATATATATTCAATATATGTATCTGAGAACATCATCTGTGCCAGAGTATTCTCAGCAAGCGGTCCAACATCCGCTACCCTATCCTTAGAAAGTTTGAAGAGATCAGCAAGTTCCTCAATACTTCCCTTAAAGTTAGAGGCAAGGTAACCAAGGATATTAGAGTTAACTGTTCCCGTCTTATACAGGTTGATACAGATAGACATCAGGTCCTCGTTAAGGAATCCCTCTGAGTCAGTAACACCGTAGTCAGCCAGACGATAAAGCTCGTTAACATCCAACTCGTTAAATCCGTAGAGCTTAACTGCCTGGAACGCCTTATCGAACATATTCATATCGATAAGATAAGTAATAACTGTTCTCGCATTTGCATGCGACAGATATTCTATATCCAGTCTGCTCAGATACTTTATAAGTACATCTGTATCCAGATTCTCATGATAATACTCTATGATATTAAGGCAAGCCTGCTGCTTGTAATCATAAGATATTTCATCACACTGGATAATCTCTCTAGC
>Ga0256404_1003035_pt1 | contig 35420 bp, 35 predicted proteins | sample RumenRJG_01DNA_FD_185990 | JGI IMG/M metagenome (GOLD analysis project Ga0256404, IMG submission 185990) | Bovine rumen microbial communities from Lethbridge, Alberta, Canada - RJG_01 | ecosystem: Host-associated > Mammals > Digestive system > Stomach > Rumen | place: Canada: Alberta | collected... | reverse complement strand
TACCTGTATGGAAGAGTAAAAAGTAAAAAAGTAAAAGAGTAAAAAAGGTAAAGAAGTAAAAAAAGGTAAGGACTATGATATTTCTCAAACTGTTCTATGTATTCAGCAAGATAGGCATCTTTAACTTCGGAGGCGGCTATGCCATGCTGTCGCTGATCTATAGCGAGACAGTAGTGAAAAACCATTGGCTCACCAATGCTGAGTTTACCGACATCGTGGCCATCAGTCAGTCCACGCCAGGACCTATCGGCATCAACGCTGCCACCTATGTGGGCTATACCTCTGTCATCAACGCTGGCTATCCCGTTTGGGCTGCCGTGCTGGGCTCTGTGATTGCATCGCTGAGTATCATGTGGCTGTCGTTTATTCTGATGATCAGCATCAGTCATTATCTGCTCACCCACAAGGATGCGCCATGGGTGAAGAATGTCTTTGCAGCACTGCGACCAGCCATCATCGGTCTCATCGCTGCCGCTGCTCTGCTGCTGATGAACAAGGAGAACTTCGGTACACCGGCTCAAAGCATACCTTATTTTATTCTGAGCATCGCCCTGTGCGTGGCTGTCTTCTTTGCTACACTGCGCTATAAAGTCAACCCCATTTTGGCACTGCTTGTCTGCGGTATCGTGGGATTGGTTGTGTATTAGAAAAGAAAATAGTATTTTTGCACACGAAAGATACAATCAACAAAAAACGTTATGAAACGGATATTACTGGCTGAAGACGAGGAGAACATTGCCGACTTTGTGTGCCGTGGGCTGGAGAGTTTTGGCTTTGAGGTGGACAGAGCAAGCAGAGGCGACGAGGCTTGGGAGAAACTTCAGGCCAACGACTACGACTTGGCACTGCTCGACATCCGTATGCCGGGTATGACGGGACTCGACGTGTGCCGCCATCTGCGCGAGCAGAGGGGCTACGCACTGCCAGTGCTCATGCTCACCGCTCTCGGCACTACCGACGACATCGTGCTGGGCTTGCAGGCGGGAGCCGACGACTATATGGTGAAACCGTTTAAGTTCACCGAACTCGTCGCACGCATCAATGCGCTGCTGCGGCGCGCGGTGAGCTATCGACAGGCGGCACCACTCTCCTGCGGTGACCTGAGCATCAACGCGGCTACGCACAAGGCACGCCGGCAGGACACCGAAGTGGATCTGAGCACAAAGGAATACCGGCTGCTGGAATATCTCATGCGGCACGAGGGCGAGACGCTGACACGGCGACAGTTGCTGCGCGACGTGTGGGACAAGGACTTCGACACCAATACGAATGTCGTGGATGTCTATGTGCGCTATCTCCGACAGAAAATCGACGAGGGTTTTGAGCCGAAGCTTATCCACACCATCGTCGGCGTAGGCTACTGCTTCAGCAGGGAGGAAAGACCATGAAGACAGGACACAAGATTTCGCTCATCTACTCCGGCATTACCATCGGGCTGCTTCTCATCGCCGGCATGGTGTTTTACTTCTTCAGCTCCAACTACATCCGCAATCTCTACTTCCACTACATGCAGGAAAAGGCGCATGCCGTGGCCGAGGAGAAGTTCTCCAAGGATGAGCTCGACCCGGTGAAATACCGCAATGTGGTCATCCGCCGAAAGGCTTCTATCCCTACCTCCAAGGAACTCTTTGTCAATGTGGAGAACCGCGATTTGGCACGACAGGTGCTCAGCGCTTATCTCGATGACGAGCAGATCAAGCAGCTTTACGCCAATCAGACGGTGAACTTCGAGCATGGGCAGGAGGTGGGAACGGCCTTTGTCTATTACGACAACACGGGCACCTTTGCCGTCATCGTACTCAGTCGAAATCCCTATGGTGCCGACATCTCACGCACACTGCGGTGGGCACTGCTCTTTCTCGTGCTCGTCTCTGCCGGCGTGCTCTGGCTTATCAGCCGTCTCTATGCCATGCGCATGCACGACCGCATCGACCGCGACTATCAGACCGAAAAGATGTTTGTCAACAATGCGTCGCACGAGATCAACAATCCGCTGACGGCTATTCAAGGCGAATGCGAGGTGGGACTGTTGCGCGACTACTCTGCTCAGGAATATCAGGACATCCTGCGGCGTATCGCCCATGAAGCGGAGCGCGTGGTGACCATCATGCGTGAACTGCTGCAGTTCTCTCATGTCAGAAGTGGTGAAGAGATGACATCACTTGAACCCGTAAGCATCATGCCCTTGCTGCAAAGTCTGTGTGAGGGCCACTGTGAGTTGGAGTGCAAGGGCGACTTCACCATCTCCGCTGACGCTCATCTGTTGCGTATGGCTTTTCACAACCTCATCAATAACGCTGTCAAATACTCCGATGGCAAGCCTGTCTCCGTCACCGTCGCCGATCATCTCGTCGTGATACGTGACCGTGGTATCGGCATTCCTAAAGACGATCTGCCGCATATCTTCGAACCGTTCTACCGTGCATCCAACACGGGTTCCGTGATGGGCCACGGCGTAGGACTGGCTCTGGCCAAGGCTATCTTGGAGAAGCACGGCGCAACAGTCAGCGTGGAGTCAAAGCAGGGCGAAGGTACGACGGTGCGCGTGACTTTCCGTTAGCCTCTCTACTTTCCCTTGTTGATGATATAGATCCCTGCTGTCGCCAAAGCTCCGGCCAGCACATATTTCAAATAGAATGTCTCGTGCAGGCAAAGACACGAGCTGACGGCACCCACTACGGGGATCAGAGAGTTGTAGATCGCGACTTTGCCGACAGGATTGCAGGTGAGCAGCTTGTTATAGAGCGAGAAGCCTACGGTGCTGATGGCGATAAGCAGCAACAGCCAAAGGCTTCCCAATGCCGTAACGCAGGGCAGCGTGCCGCCGAAGAGCAAGCCGCAGCCTACGAGGATCACGCCTCCGATAGCCAGACTATAGCCTGTACCGACAAACACGTTGACGCGCTTGCCGAGCCCACGGGTGAGCAGCGAGGCGGTGGCACCGCAGAGTGCGTTGAGGATGATCATACCGTCGCCAAGCCAGGTGAAGCGTCCACTGTCCGCACCTCCTAAGTTCAGCGACAGAATACCAGCGAAACCTATCACGCATCCTACTATCTTATTAGTGGTCATGCGGTCGCTCTTGAAGAACATACAAGCCATGATCACCACAGAGAACACGCTGAGCGAATTGAGAATGGCGGCACGGGAACCCTCACTGTGCGAGAGACCAATATAGAAGAAGGCGTAGTGCAACGTGGTATTGACAAGGCAAAAGAGCAGCACATACCACCAGTCAGCACTGCTTCTGACATGGAAGTCCTTATGTCCGAGCTTCGCCATTGCCAAGATGATCAGTCCTGCTATGCTGAATCTCACACCGGCAAAGAGCATCTTACTGCCTGTCATCATCGGACTAATCTTAAACTCGCCATAGCCCAACTTGATCAGTGGATAGGCAAAGCCCCACGCTATGGCTGCCGTCAAAGCAAAGACTGCCACCCACAGCGGGCGTTGAAAAATGGATACCGATTGCGTCTTCTTCATCATTTCTTATGTCATTATCATCATGCCGGCACGCGTTTGTTTCGTCATGCCGATCAAGATTCAATGCAAAGGTAAGACTTTTTTCCCATATTCCCTCATTGTTTAAACTCTATACCGCAACAAAATAATCAGAAGGAACAGGATATTTCTCGAAATAAAACCGTATATTTGCGATATCGTTACCAATGAAAATACATAAGTTATGGAAGAAAAGATAAAGAGCCCGTGGCCAGGACCGGAAGGACTGATACCAGTCACCAGCGGAAGAGCCGACGATGCCAACCTCATCAACCGCCGCTATCTCGACAGCATGATGGTGGAGATGAGAGTGATAGACGCTGTAGAGCCCAACCTTGAAACAGAGATATTCGGCAGAAAGTTCAGCTCACCCATCATGATGCCGGCCTTCTCTCATCTCAACAAGGTGGGCAAGAACGGACAAAAGCCGATGGAAGCCTATGCCGAAGCAGCCAAGGAGATGAACCTGCTCAACTGGGTGGGCATGGAGCCCGACGAGGAATTTGCTGCCATCGCTGCCGTCGGTGCGCCAACAGTGAGAATCATCAAGCCGTTTGCTGATCACGACCTGATATTGGAGCAGATCGCCTTTGCCGAAGCCCACGGTGCCTTTGCCGTAGGTATAGACATCGACCACATCGCGGGCAAGGATGGCCACTACGATGTTGTCGACGGACAGCCGCTTGGTCCGGTGACGCAAAACGACTTGGAGCAGTATGTCCGTTCCACCCATCTGCCGTTCATCGCCAAGGGTGTCCTCTCCCAAGACGATGCCATCGATGCGGCACTGGCTGGTTGCCGGGGTTTAGTCATTTCTCATCATCACGGACGAATTCCCTTTGGCGTTCCACCGACATATATTCTACAGAAAATCAAGGATGTGATATATACGTCTGGTCTCCAATTCTTTGTCGACTGCGGCATAGACTCAGGCTACGACGCTTATAAGGCGATGGCACTCGGTGCTCACGCGGTAGCTGTGGGCCGTGGCATCCTCGCTCCACTGCTGAGAGAGGGCAAGGAAGGCGTGGTGAAGAAAGTGCGCAGGATGAATGAGCAGCTCAGCGAGATGATGATGTACACTGGTGTCGCCGACACTCAGTCGTTCACCTCCAGTGTTATCCACATGCTATAGCACACCATTTATTGTTCTTTCCTCTCCTTTTTCTCTTGTTGCTTGGCGTAGATCTTGGCGACGACGGCACCGCTGACATTATGCCACACTGAGAATATGGCACCGGGGACTGTAGCCATCGGGTACATGGCAAAGTGGACAGTAGCCAATGAACTGGCAAGACCAGAGTTTTGCATGCCCACCTCTATGGAGATCGCGGAGCATTTCTTGTGAGGCAGGCGGAGGACACGTCCGACGAGATAGCCCATGCTCAGTCCACAGATGTTATGAAGCATGACAACAAGCACGATGAGCAAGCCGCCCGTGAGCAGCTTAGGGGCATTGGCACTGACGATGATGCCAACGATCAGTGCAATCATCACTGAGGAGAAAGCAGGCAGATATGCTGACAGCCGTTGCGTCTGCTTGGGGAAGAGCTTCTTGAAGACAAAGCCAAGGATGATGGGCAGAATGACTACTTCGATGATGCTCAGAAACATGCCGAGGGCGTCGACGTGCACACGCTCACCGGCATAGAGCAAGGTGAGCAGTGGCGTGAGGATAGGAGCCAGCACCGTGCTGACCGTTGTCATACCCACCGACAGTGCGAGGTCGCCCTTGGCCAAATAGGTCATCACATTAGAGGCGGTACCGCCGGGACAACAGCCGACAAGGATGACGCCGATGGCCAGCTCATCGCTAAGGCCAAAGGCGCGCGAAAGCAAGAAAGCGGTCAGCGGCATGATGATAAATTGGGCCAAGCTGCCGATGATGATGTCCTTGGGGCGGGTGAAGACTACCTTGAAGTCATGTGGATCCAAGGTCAGTCCCATGCCGAACATGACCAGTCCGAGCAACGGCGTGATCCACGAGGTCGAAATCCAGTTGAATGATGCCGGTACCAAAAGCGCCATCGCAGCTACCACGATGACGATTCCTGCCATATACTTTGAGATGAAATTGCAAATCCTGTTCAGCATGATATGTTATCCTTCTGTTTTTTCACTTTATTACGAATTACGGTGCAAAAGTACAAAATAATATCTAAACAGCAAAGGAACCAGTGATTTTCTAAGGAATTGTATATAATAGAGATAGCACGAAGATCATGATAGGGTGAAATAATCCGCCCGAAGAAGTCAGCCTCTTAGATTTTATTCGTATCTTTGTCATGCCATGTAGATGTATTACCACTTTGTTTTTGCACCACTTAGTGATGTAACTTTTCATCATGGTCAGAATCAGAGCAGCCTACGCTGCTCAAGAGACTATAAATATCAAAGACTATTATGGTGCGGATATTAGGAAATATGGAAAAGGAAAACGTCTTTCAGCAGATGAAAAGCGGTAATTGGTATCAAGCCAATGCCGCGGAACTGATAAAGTGCTTGCGACGCAGTCAGCAGGAAATCTTTGAAATCAACCAAATGTCGCCAAGTCAAATAGACGAGCGCAACCGTCGCATTGCCAACTTCTTTGGTGCTGCGGGCGAGGGCTTGCACGTCAACACACCGATATATTGCGACTTTGGCTTCAATATCAAGGTGGGCAAGCATTTCTTTGCCAACTACAATCTCACGGTGCTCGACGAGGCAGAAGTGACTTTCGGCGACAATGTCTTCATCGGACCTAACTGCAATTTCTACACCGCCATCCACCCTATTGATGTGGAGCGACGTAACCAGCAGGTGGGAAAATCAAAGCCTATCCATGTCGGCGACAATGTATGGTTCGGCGGCAACGTCACTGTTTTACCCGGAGTGACCATCGGCAACGATACGACTATTGGTGCCGGATCGGTGGTAACCCACGACATTCCCGACGGTGTAGTCGCTGTCGGCAATCCGTGCAGAGTGATCAGAACAGTAGCAGGAAGCAGTAAGCAGTAAAGACTAACTTATTTATGCTCTGCCTTTTCCATAATATTAGGCAATTAAGAACGCAATCGGGATGGAGAATAATGTAACCTTGCAACCGGTAAAAAAATAAGATGAGCGTCGACCGTTACAAAAAAACATATTATCTTTGCACGTATATACAATCTTCATTATTATAAGCAGCTATGGAATTAGGCATATACGAGCAGATCATCAACCGGTTTTTCAAAAGGAAGCTGGACGAAATGGACCAATGTAAATACTACATTGGCAAGAAGCCCATAGACAAAAGCAATATTGCCGAATATCTCTCGCAATATCTCTATGCGCTCATCAAACAGCTTTTCAATCAGCTTGGCGACGACGACCGTGATTTGCAAAGAGGCATTGACATTGCCAACTCCATCATCAAGCAGTTGGCTTTTGACTTCAGTATTAAAGATGACAATCTGATAGATGCACAGAATCAAATTCTCACTGCCGTCATCGACAAGTCGAAGAACGATTATCCCGACATAGAGCAGCATCTGGCTGAGGTCCGTCCTACATCGAGTATGCTCCACAGCAGCCTGTTCACCAGCAAAGGCTTGTCACTGCTGAGTGAGCTGAAGAAGGAGATACAGACCGCCGACGAAATATGCTTTGTCGTGTCGTTTATCAAGCTCTCAGGTATAAATCCTCTGATGGATGTGCTGAGAGAGTTTACCGGTAAAGGTCACAGTTTGAAAATTGTTACTACAACCTATATGCAAGCCACAGACTTCAAGGCTGTCAAGAAACTGGCTGCACTGTCCAATACTACCATCAAAATATCATTCAACGGCAATGCCGACCGTCTCCATGCCAAATCGTATCTTTTCCTGCGCAACTCTGGCTTGCATACAGCATATATCGGCTCTTCCAATCTGTCGAATGTCGCCATGACCACAGGCAAGGAGTGGAATGTGAAGGTGACACAGATGGAATTGCCACAGATGATAACGGCCATTAAGAACTCGTTCGACAGTTATTGGAATGACGACGAGTTTGAGGTGTTCCGCGATGGCATTGACGACAACCGTCTGCTTGCGGCGCTGAAGAATGAGCCCATGATTATGTCGGACTTCAGTCTGGCGGACTTAATGCATGCGCGTGACTATCAGAATGACATTCTCGAGAAGTTGCAGGTTGACCGTCAGGTGCATCACCACTACAGGAATCTTGTCGTAGCCGCCACGGGAACGGGTAAGACTGTGATCGCTGCATTGGACTTCAAGCGGTTCCTGGAACAGCACAATGGGCACGCGAGATTGCTGTTCGTAGCCCATCGTGAAGAGATCCTCAAGCAGTCGCTCAGCACTTTCAGAATGGTGCTCGGCGATTATAATTTCGGTGAACTGTGGTACGGTCAGAACACCACTCCACAGTCCTACGCTCATGTCTTTGCCTCGAAAGACATCATCAACAACCGCATCGACGGGCTGCAACTGGCTGATGATTATTACGACTATATCGTCATTGACGAGGTGCATCACGTAGCTGCCAATTCCTATCGTAAGATCATTGACAAGTTCAAACCGAAGATTCTGCTTGGACTGACGGCCACCCCTGAGCGCATGGACGGCAAAGACATCACGCAGGACTTCGACGGACATATCTCCGCGGAGATCAGACTGGACACGGCACTGAACAATGAACTGCTGAGTCCCTTTCATTACTACGGGATAACGGACTGTGTAGATCTCAGAAAAGTCAGTTGGAAGCAAGGCCATTACGACGTGTCTGAACTGACAAGGCTCTACACCGGCAATGACCTCCGGGCTACCCTGATTATCAACAAGCTGAAAGAATATCTCCCCGACGAGCACAAGGTCAAGGCGCTTTGCTTCTGCGTGAGCCAGGAACACGCCAAGTTCATGGCGGCGAAGTTCACGTTGAGCGGATTGCGGTCGGCATCCTTGACAAGCGAGAATGCCTATGCCCGAACTCCGCTATACAATGATTTGAAGTCCGGCAGAATCAACTATCTCTTCGTCGTGGACATGTTCAACGAGGGTGTGGATATTCCTGAGATAGACACTGTTTTGTTTCTGCGTCCTACCGAGAGCCTGACAATCTTCCTACAGCAGTTCGGCCGTGGTCTGAGAAAGGCCCAAGGCAAGGAGTTCGTCACGGTGCTGGACTTCGTCGGGGAGTGCAGATCGGAGTTCAACTATACAGAGCGGTTCCGCGCCATCATTGGACGTTCCTCGATGAGCGTTGCCGAAGAGATCAACCACGACTTCCCTCACCTGCCGTTGAATTGCCAAATATCTCTTGAGCCGAAAGCAAAGGAATATGTGCTGGCCAACATCAACCAGGCGATAAGGAAGTTCTCCAAAAACAGAATCATCGGACTCGTGCATGATTTCAAGAACAATCATGGACTGAACCCGACACTGACTAACTTCGTAAAGATCTACAAGACACCATTAGAGAGAATCTATAACAATGGCTTTTCGTGGAACAGTTATCTCTATGAAGCCGGATTGACAACAGTGCATTCAAAGTTTGAAACTCAACTGTCGAAAGCGGTGCACAACAAATGGCTCTCTACCGACTCCTATTCCTATTTCTCATTCATCTCAAAGATGGCATCAGAAAAGTTCCGTATCAGCGTTGCAGAATTGAGCCGGAAGGAGCAACGCATGACACTGATGCTATATTACGATTTGTTTCAGAAAGCCGGACAGTATGCTTCACTGCAAGACTTCATGGATGATGTGTCGGGTGATGAGATAACATGCCATGAGATAGAAGAAATCATGCAAATCTTGAAAAACAGATGCACTACTTTCGAGGTGGATGACAACTCGGGTATCGCTGATTTCCCACTCAAACTGCATGGCATCTACACGAGGGATCAGATACGCGTGGCATTGGGCACCTCTACCCTACAGCGCCAGTCATCGGTGCGTGAGGGTGTTGAGCGCAACAAAAAACTGAACGTCGAGGCTATGTATGTCGACATCATCAAGAACCGGGAAGAGGGCTCGTCAACAAACTATGATGACCATGCCCTGACAGATGAGGTCTTTCAGTGGGACACGCAAAACAAGGTCTCGCCCGAATCCCCCACAGGACAAAACTACATCCATCAGCGCCAAAATACACTGTTGTTTGTCAGACAGCAGAGTGAGTTCCCCGATGATAAATACCGCACGATGGGATATGTCTACCTAGGTAAGACGTCATACATCAGCCACACCTACAACCGTGTGAGCTACGGCCGTCAGATGCAGATCAAGTGGAAAATGGCAACGCCGATCCCCGCTTCAGTCATGCAATACGCGAAGCTCAGCAATGTCATATAAGGTGTGTCGAACCATCTCTGACGCTCGTCCATCCCTGCCTATGCCATCTCTTTCTTTTAAGGGGCTGTGTCAAAAGTCCATTTTGAGCCATCTCGAATTTAACATACAAAGGACGTTGCTTGGCCGATTTTGAACACCTTTCTTGTTGTCCGTAGGATGGGTTGGCTGGAGTAAATCTCAGCTTAAACCATCGCTTAAGACAACCATCATGAGGCAATCCTATCGCCTATTGTCCAGTCATGCTCTCTATACATATCATCGACACAAAGAACCAACAAAATATCAGAATTGCTATTGGCCTTAAATGCTTCTAATTTCTGTAGCCTAATGTATCGCCGCTGAAAATCAACTTATTAGATACAATATATATTGTAGCATAATAGTAATTTATTGTAGCTTCATGTAGCAGAGCAGTCATTGACGTTGCAAAGATAAGATAATCCTCAGAAACACACAAGAGTTTGCCCCCTAATTTTCGTCCTAATTTCGTCCGGAAGGAAAATTCAGATTGGAACTATCTGCTTGTTATCCTTTCAGTTGCCAACATAGAGGAGAGAGCGCATTTTCGAATTCACACGCATATAGAGCAGGACGATGAATGGAAGAATGGATTATTTTTACGAGAAGATTGACCTCGCAGAATTTCCCTTGGAGAAATCATGTTTGACAAAATCTGAAAATAGATATAAATCACAAGTTAGGGATGAAGAAAAACAACCTAAAAGTTGTGTAATTTAAAAATTATTATTAGCTTTGCAAACAAACAGAATAAGATGACATTTGACAAGATTACATCGAATGGCAATCTATGGGCAGTCAGATACGATGGAGAGGATGACAACGCCTTGTTCACGGTATTCGACCAGTGGACAGATGTCTCATATCTACGCTCTTTCTTCAAGCAAAACTGGAGTGACATGTCTTCTTTCTATAAGATAAGGGACTTAGGAACGGCTATAGAGGACACAATAGAGGACAGTGACGAGTTGGAATCTCTTCTGCTCAGTCTCTCTTCTGATGATGATCTGGACAGGCTGTTCCATCCTTTGGAGAATTTCCGGATAACCGAAATGCTTCTCGGACGTGAAAAGGCACGGTTAAAACGAACTGCAGGTCATTCCTCTTGGCTTCGCATCTATGCCATTAAGCTTGAGCAAGGCGTTTATATCATTACAGGTGGCGCCATTAAGTTGACATTGAGGATGGATGAGCGCGAGCACACTCGCAGAGAACTGGAGAAAATGGAAAAGGTCCGTCAATATTTATTAGAAGAGAATATTGTTGATGAAGACGGATTCCTGGACTTTGTAAGTACAATTTAATAATAGGAGGACAGAATATGGACATAAGAAAAAATTTAGAAGCACATGCATCGGCGACTCCCTCGCATTGGAGAGAGGAAGCTGAAGCAAGACGCGCTAACAAGCCTTGGTTGCGTTTTTCGCAGCAGGTTGCTATGGCAATGCTCGACAGAATGGAACAGTTGGGGCTTACTCAAAAAAAATTGGCCGAGCTTATGGGATGCAGCCAACAGTATATCTCCAAGGTACTCAAGGGCAGGGAAAACCTCTCTATTGAGACCATCTTCAAAATCGAAGATGCGCTTCAATTGCATATTTTGCCCAAGATGGTCGAAATGGCTTGACCTTGAAGAACCGCATCCATGAAGCTATAGGGGAACACCGTTTGGCTCATTTTTGGAGAATTCTACATCGCTAAAAAGACATCAGGGATCACTATAAGAAATTCGGTTCGTGGTGTGTACAGGGACGGAGCACTACATAGGTATCTACGCCCTTCAATGCTAGGCATTTATGGAACTCTTTACTTGAAATCATTATGGCACGAACTAAAAAACAACATACAGATACGGCACCTACACTCTTTGACGATTCTGCTTCCCAGCAGGCGGCGCCAAAGAATGCGCAGGAGCTCTACAACTTTATCTTTGAGGCCTGCAATATCATTCGTGGGCCTGTGAGCCAAGATAACTTCAAGGATTACATCACGCCACTGCTCTACTATAAACGTATCAGCGACGTCTATGATGAGGAGACGGAGGCTGCCCTGGATGCAAGCGGTGGTGATGCGGAGTATGCCTCGCTGCCCGAGATGCACCGCTTTGAAATTCCCGAAGGCTGTCACTGGAACGACATACGACGCCGATCGGAGAACCTTGGAGCGGCACTCGTCGGTGCCATGCGTAAGATAGAACTCGCCAACCCCGACACTCTTTATGGTGTGCTGTCCATCTTTTCAGCTCAGAAGTGGACCGACAAAAGCATCCTCAGCGATGCCAAGATTCGTGACCTCATCGAGCACATGAGCAAGCGCCGGTTGGGCAATCGTGATTATCCTGCCGACCTCATGGGTGATGCTTACGAAATTCTGCTAAAGAAGTTTGCCGACGACAGCAAGGCAAAGGCTGGCGAGTTCTATACACCACGCTCCGTGGTGCAGTTGCTCGTACGCATCCTCGACCCGCAACCAGGCGAAACGGTTTATGACCCGGCCTGCGGTTCCGGCGGCATGCTCATCGAGGCCGTCCATCACATGCACTATTCAGAGCTCTGCTGTGGCAGCATCTTCGGTCAGGAGAAAAACGTCACCAATGCCGCCATCGCCAAGATGAATCTTTATCTTCACGGTGCCATCGACTTCAACATCATGCAGGGCGATACGCTACGCGAACCAAAGATTCTGCAGGGAGGTCAGTTGGCCCGTTTCGATTGTGTCATCGCCAATCCTCCTTTTGCCCTCAAGGACTGGGGCGCAAAAGAGTGGAACAGCGACAAGTATGGACGCAACCTCTGGGGAAATCCCGGCGACGGCTGTGGCGACTATGCATGGATAGAGCACATGGTGATGAGCATGGCACGCGGCACGGGCCGTCTGGCCGTGGTGATGCCGCAGGGTGTGCTCTTCCGCAATCAGGGCAAGGAGAAAGACATCCGCCGGCAGATGGTGGAGTCGGGTCTCATAGAGGCCGTATTCACCCTCGGCGAGAAACTTTTCTATGGCACAGGCCTGTCGCCCTGCTTCCTCATCATGCGACGCACGATGCCAGCCAACCACAGCGGACGCATCCTGATGGTGGACGGAAGCAGTATTCTCACACCGAAACGAGCACAGAACGTGCTGGGACAAAAGGACATTGACAAGCTCTACCAACTCTATGTCGACTATCGAGATGAGGAGGACTACAGCAAGGTGGTGACACTTGACGATGTGCGAGCCAAGGATTACATTCTCTCGCCCAGTAGTTATGTGCAGTATCATAAGGAAGAGGTAGAACCTTACGAAAGCGTTCGCCAACGTTTCATGGACGCATACGAGGAAATGAAACGATGCGAAAGAGAGTTCCGGGAAGCCATTGCGGACAGTGGTAAATGAATGGGTCTGACATGAACTAATTGAGCAATAAAGACAATGAGTGAAACGAAAACATATCAACAACCAGACGAGGTAATCAGCCTCGACAACCTGAAGCGGTTTCTTTGGGACGCCGCCACCCACCTGCGCGGTCAGATTGATGCGGCGGGGTATAAGGAATACATCTTCCCGATGCTCTTCTTCAAGCGCATCAGCGATGTTTATGATGAGCAGTATGACGGTTACGTCCATGAAGGAGGTGCCGACTATGCCAACGAACAGGCCAAGGATCTGGCCATCCACATCCCCGATGGGGCCCATTGGGATGACGTGCGACGTGTGACGGAGAATGTAGGTCAGGCTCTGGTACAGGCCTTCATCGACATAGAGCAAGCCAATCCAGCACGCAAGGTTGGGGGCAGGATGGTTGGAGGCCTCGAAGGAATCTTCGGTCCGAAAGACGGATGGACGAATAAAAACAAGATGCCCGACCACGTCATAACGTCGCTCATTGAGGACTTCTCGCGCTACAATCTCTCCCTAAGTCACTGCCCGGCTGATGAGATGGGGCAGGCTTACGAATACCTCATCGGAAAGTTCGCCGACGATGCCGGCAACACTGCTCAGGAGTTCTACACCAATCGCACCGTGGTACAGCTCATGGCCGAAATCTTGCAGCCGCAACCCGACGAGAGCATCTATGATCCTACCTGCGGTTCGGGCGGAATGCTCGTGAAGTGTCTCGACTATCTGCGTAACAAAGGCGAGGAGTGGCAGGGCGTCCATGTCTATGGTCAGGAAATCAATGGCCTCACCTCCAGTATTGCCCGCATGAATCTATATCTCAATGGTGTAGAGGACTTCTCCATAGCTTGTGCCGACACTCTTTCCGCACCGGCTTTCACAGAGGGTAGCAAACTGAAGACCTTCGACGTAGTACTGGCCAATCCGCCTTACTCCATCAAAGAGTGGAATCGTGCTGCATTTGAACACGACAAGTGGGGGAGAAATTTCTTGGGGACACCACCAGAAGGACGAGCTGATTACGCATTTATTCAGCATATCATTAAATCCATGGATGAGAAGCATGGTAAATGTGCTATTTTGTTGCCTCATGGCATTTTGTTTCGTAAGGAAGAACAAGAGATGAGACGCAAATTGGTTGAATCAAATAAGATTGAATGTATTGTTGGCCTAGGGCCTAATCTGTTTTATAATTCTCCTATGGAAGCGTGTGTTCTTATCTGTAACAACCATAAAAGAGATGAACTTTTCAACAAGATTCTATATATTAATGCAGTGGACGAAGTTACACGCAAAAATGGAGAGAGCTTCTTGGAAGATAAACATATCAAGGCGATTAAGGACTCCTACTTTAAACTCTTAAACAAAGAAAAATTTTCTAGGATTGTTCCTTATAAAGAGATTGAAGGTAATGACTTTGATCTCAGTATTCAAAAATACATCTTTCGCAATCAAGTAATATCCGAAGGTATAAGAACTTTCGATGAAGAATATGTTGATTGGGACAGGGACCAGAAGCAATTAAATAAGAATCTTGAAGCATTTATCGCATTGTTATCATGATTTATAAGTTTGACAAAATAGCTTACAACAGTACCGTAAAAAAGAAACCAACGGATGCTGACCGCTCAAATTATATTGGGTTAGAGAATATTGATCCAGATTCCTTATTTGTGGAAAATTACGGATCTGATATTACTCCGAAAGGGGAAAAGTTGATAATGAAGAAGGGGGATGTACTTTTTGGTAAGCGTCGCGCTTACCAAAAGAAGGTAGCCATAGCTCCATGTGACGGTATCTTCTCGGCACATGGTATGGTGCTGCGCCCAAAGGAAGATGTGATAGACAAAGACTTCTTTCCGTTTTTCATTCATTCAGACCAGTTTCTTAACGAAGCAGTGAGAATATCGGTAGGAGGTCTGTCGCCTACTATCAACTGGCGTGATTTAAAAGAGCTAGAGTTTTCCCTTCCACCACTTTCCATTCAGCGTGAATTGTCGAAAAAGTTGTGGGCTGCCTACCGGCTGAAAGAGTCGTACAAGAAGTTATTGTTGGCTACTCGTGATATGGTGAAATCGGAATTTATATGAAGACTATTGAATATACTTTTAGTAGATTGTGCTTCAAGGCAGATGTAATTGAATCCTTGGATGATAACGATGTTTTTATTGTACATACTCCAGATGGTAGTTTTCGCATGACCAAAGCAGACTTCTATAGAGTATTTCCAAATGTACCCAAAACAAAAAGTTATCAAGAAGGAAGAATTTATCACTGCAAATATCCACCAAAGCGAGCAATGCAGTTTTTAACTGAATCGATTTCTAATCATCAAAGAGAGGATAAAAAACTCTATATGGATTTGATTGGTGACGAAATTCGAGAAAAGATAAAAGAGATTGGCTTACTGTGGCATAAATCAGAACATAATCCTCATATTGATGAAGATATAATGAATCATTGGGAAGGAATAATTGAAACATGGATTAAAGATGAAAGAATGCCTTTGATAGTCAGAAAGGATACGAGTAAGAAAGGCCAGGCTTTTCGCCATCCCAGTGGTCGAGAAATAATAATTTCAGATAATACATTCGCTATTTGGATTTATGGTAGAGTTTTAAGTAGAGAAATGTATTCATTGTCCCAATTGAGGGATATGCTAAGTCAGAATAAAATACCAATGGTTTTTATGCAAACAGCCGAGGTAAGAGAAAAAGGGAAATACACAAAACCATTGGGGAATTTCTCTTTACCTGAATGGAAGTTATGCCATATTGAGCCGATTGGATTTAATACCAATAAGAGTTTGGAAGAAATAGATATTCATGATATCAAAGAACATTTTAGGAAGTACGCAAGTCCCAGAAATATGTTTGTTCTTCCGAAAGAGATTGGTGATTTAGGAGAAATACCTATCTTCATTGAAGAACAGAAATACCAATAAATTCCAATTTATTGACCAGACATATAGATAATGGCAAACATTCAAATCAGAATTTGAACTGAAGAAATCGATAGAGGCAATAGATGCCGTGATAAAGAGTTTAATAAACAATTAATAATGATACCAAGGGTCGCGCGTAATCAAATAACCCTAGCATAAACCATTAAGAATATGATAGAAAATTTGATTAATGAAGTTGAGCAGGCAATGCTCAACGTCCTTGACAATGAGCAGTTAAGTCAGTTGCGGAAGGTACTTGACTACACCTTCCGTAATGTTGTCGTGACCCAAAAACAGAGTTCGTCCACAGAAAGCAACAATGCTACCCTTCTGAGTAACTTCATTGCTGCTAAAAAGGTTGAGGGATGCTCTGTAAAATCACTCGGCTATTATCAAAGCACAATAAATAATGCATTAAAGAAAATAAGTAAAGAAGTGCTACACATCACTACTGATGATTTGCGTCAATATCTCAATAATTATCAAGTTAGCAGCGGTGCTAGTAAGGTGACGGTTGATAATATCCGGAGAATCTTATCCAGCTTTTTCTCATGGTTGGAAGAGGAAAACTATATACTGAAGAGTCCGATGAGAAGAATCCATAAGGTTAAAGTTGGAAAGACCGTTAAAGAGACTTACACCGACGAGGCTTTAGAACTGATGCGTGATCATTGCGACAATTCCCGTGATTTGGCCCTCATTGATTTATTGTCCAGTACAGGCATGCGTGTGGGCGAGCTCGTAAAACTGAATCGCTCAGATATTGACTTTCAGAACCGGGAATGTGTAGTTACGGGGAAAGGTGACAAACAGCGACGTGTCTATTTTGATGCACGTACAAAGATACATCTAAAAAAGTATCTCGACTGTAGAACTGATACCAATGAGGCACTTTTCGTTTCCTTGCTTGCGCCGGCAGAACGTCTCCAGATTAGTGGCGTCGAAATTCGACTGAGAAAAATTGGCCGTGAGTTGAATATATCCAAAGTACATCCTCATAAGTTTCGTCGCACATTGGCTACTATGGCAATAGATAAAGGTATGCCCATAGAACAAGTTCAGCACCTTTTGGGTCACCAGAGCCTTGACACAACACTGCAATATGCAATGGTGAATGAGAATAATGTCAAAATGTCCCATCATAAATATCTTGGTTAGTATGTCGCAATTTATCGAGATGTTTGGTTCTGTTGAAGATAACAAGCGTAATCTGCCTGTTAAGAATATTGGAGATTTTTCAGAATGCTTCGCAGGAGCCACTCCAAGCACGTCACATCCTGAATATTGGGATAATGGCACAATACGATGGATGAGTTCTGGAGAAGTCCATAAAGGTCATATTGAAGATACAGATGCACGTATAACTGAGCTTGGCTATAAGAATGCAAGTACAAAAATGGTACCTGTTCATTCTATTGTTATAGCTCTTGCCGGACAAGGTAAAACACGTGGAACTGTGGCAGTTACAGAAGTTGACCTGTGCACAAATCAATCACTATGTGCCATTGTTCCAAATGAACAAGTTCATTATACATATTTGTATCATAATCTCCAAGGTCGATATACAGAACTGAGAGGATTGTCGGGTGATGTAAATGGACGTGGTGGTCTCAATCTAAAGATAATTCAAAAAATACCTGTTCTTATCCCTCCAATGGAAGATCAGATGAAGTTTGTAGCAATAGCCGAGCAGGCCGATAAATCAGAATTTGATAGTCTCAGATCGGAATATGAACTAGAGCTATTGATAAAGGCAATAAATTCAGTAATAAAGAGTTTGATATAACATATAAAGCGTCAGAAAGAATCATGATACAGACAGTTAACAAATATCCCATTGATGAAATATTCAAGCCAAAGGACAAGATGTATTATTTCATCCCCAAGTACCAGCGCGAATACACTTGGAGCTATAACGAATGGTACAACCTCTACACGGATTTGCAAGAAAACAATGAGGGATACTTCATTGGCTCCATCATTTGTATCAATACCAACGATGCGAATTATCCGCGTTTGGAAGTCATCGACGGCCAGCAGCGATTGACCACACTTTGCATATTTCTGGCCGCTATCTACAAAACGCTCTGCGACCTAAGAGAGGATGACGATACCGAAACATTGGTGGAGACTGTCAATCTGAAGAACTCTCTTCTGCGCAAGGATATCAGTCAAACGGGATTGGTACTGGTTCCACAAATACAAAACAACAATCTGGACGACTTTAACCAGGTGATGGTGGAGGCTGGACTCATCAAAACTGCAGACAAGAAGCCTTGGTGGGCACAAAGGAAGATGGCACGTTGCTATCACTATTTCATTTTTCTTCTTGCAGAAGAGCTGAAAGATAAGAAGGAGTATGACGAGAAAATAAAGACCATCTTGGGCATAATGGGAAAGGTTTTAAAGGCCATGCTTGTCAAGATAGAAGTGAACTCTGCATCTGATGCCTACGTTCTATTTGAGTCGCTTAACAACCGCGGAACTCCCTTGACCGCCATCGACCTGATGAAGAACCTCATTATGGCTCGCGCTGAGAAAGCAAAACTCTCTACAGATGACTGCTTCAACCAATGGCAGATATTGCTTGGCTACCTTAGCGATAACTATGCCACGCAGGAACGTTTTTTCCGTCAATATTACAATGCATTCAAGAACCGGCTGAACGAACCATTCCGGACCGATGACAAAAAGCGTGACCCGCTGGGATACGTGGCTACGAAAAGTAACCTTCTTAATATCTTCGAACGCATTATCAACAGAGACCTCAACGGATTTCTGGACGACATCCTTGAAAGTGGAAGCATTTACTCCCACTTCATTCACCCGGATGATGTAGAAGGAGAATTGAAGAAGCCTCTGCAGAATCTGTCGCACATACAGGGCGTACCGAGCTACATGCTCTTGCTCTATCTCTTCCACGACAAGAAACGACTGCAGCTTGACGACAAGAAAATGCGCCCCATCATCGATCTGCTCACTGTTTATTTTGTACGCCGTAACACCACCGACTTCCCCGTAACGCGAGACATCACTCGCATCTTTATGGAGATTATTGCGGGAATTGAGGCAGATAGCAATATCGTTGGAAACAAGGTCTATGACTATATTAAAAACTTTCTCAAGGAACGCTGCGCATCGGATGACCTCTTTGAGAAATCACTTAGTGGCGATATCTATAAGGAAAATCCAGGTGCAGCTCGCTATCTGCTTTGTGCCTTGGCAGAGAAAGCCATGACGAGTGAAACGTGGACCAACTTGTGGAAGCGCAACGACCGCAATGTGTTCGTTTGGACCATCGAACATATCTTCCCCGAAGGAGACAACATCCCGCAGGAGTGGGTGGACATGATTGCAGGTGGTGATCAAAATTTGGCAAAACAATATCTCAACGATTACGTTCACAAATTAGGCAACCTCACTATCACGGGGTATAACAGTGCCCTGAGCAACATGTCGTTTGAAAAGAAACGCGATCGCCAGGATAAGAAGACTCAGCGCTATATCGGTTACAAGAACGGGCTGGATATCAATAAGGAGATTGCCCAGAAAGAGACGTGGACCATCGACGACATAAAGAAACGGACGAACAAGCTGGTGAAGGAATTGCTCGAAATGTATAAGTTCCCAGATTAAGACTATAGAAAGTTTTAAATAGTGGCAAAAATTATTAGGAAAAGATATTGGAACTATGATACAGTTATTCAACGAAGAAAACACAGTGGAGCAGATGCTCATTCATACCGCCAAAGAGCACGGTTGGACGTATGTGGCAGCCAAGGATGTGCCACGGCCGCTCGACTCTGTGCTGGTGGAGAGCTGGCTGCAGGAAGCACTTATGCGGCTCAACTCCATTACCGCAGAGCAGGCCGAGCGCGTCATCTATGACCTCAGGGCCATCATCCAAAGCGGCATGATGCCTGGTGGACTCATCCAAGCCAATGACCAGTTGCGCAAGAAAATCTTCGACGAGAACAGTTATCCCTTCGGTGAAAATGGCGATAACATTAACATCCGGTTCTTCGGCAGCAAGCCAAAGGACAACCTTTGCGTGGTGACCAACCAGTGGGAGTTTCCTAAGTCGAGTTTACAAGGAGGCAAACGGTTCGACCTAGTGTTCCTCATCAACGGTATCCCAATGGTCATCGGCGAGGCTAAGACACCCGTTAAGAGCGCTGTAACCTGGGCCGACGGAGCTGTCGACATGATCAGCTATCAGAAAAGTGTCCCCGAAATGTTCGTACCCAACATTCTGGTCTTCTCGACCGAGGGAAAGGAACTGCAATATGCCAGCATCGGTGCAAAACTGGAGCACTGGGGCCCGTGGTTCATGGACGAAAATCGTAACCACGGCACGCTGAAGGATGTCGACGACAACTTCTCTTTCCTGATGGACCCGCAGCGACTGCTCGACATATACCGCTTTTATTCCGTCTTCACCGCTACCCCGTCGGGTGAGAAGATCAAGGTGGTATGCCGCTACCAGCAATACCTCGGCGGTGAAGCCATTGTGCAGCGCGTCGTCGGCACGCTGACCAAAGGGCACGGTCCAAAGAAGGGTCTTATCTGGCACTTCCAGGGTTCAGGCAAGTCGTGGTTGATGGTGTTTGCCGCTCAGAAACTGCGCCTTATGCCACAGCTCCAAGCACCCACCATTGTTATCGTTGACGACCGTGTGGATCTAGAGGACCAGATTACCGGCGACTTTACACGCGCAGAGATTCCAAACATCGCCAGCGCTACTTCCAAGGAAGCACTGGAGGCTTTCTTCGAGCAGGACCAGCGCAAGATACTCATCACTACAATCTTTAAGTTCGGTGATATAGAGGACGGCCGAGTTCTCAACCGTCGCAACAACATCATCGTGATGGTTGACGAGGCACATCGCACGCAGGAGAAGAACCTCGGTATGAAGATGCGGCAGGCACTCCCTAACGCTTTCTTCTTCGGACTCACCGGAACGCCTATCAACAAACGCGACCACAACACCTTCGCGGCCTTCGGTGACGAAGAGGACGAGGGAGGGTACATGTCAAAATACACCTTTCAAAACTCTGTTGACGACGGTGCAACACTGGAACTTAAGTTCAAGACTGTGCCCGTGGAGATGCACCTCAATGAGGATGAACTGCAAAAGGAGTTTGACCAACTGACTGACCAAATCAGTGAGGATGAGAAGGACGAACTGACCCGCCGCACCAGTGTAGAAGCCTTCTTCACCGCCGATAAACGTATCAACGAGGTATGCAAATATATTGTCAACCACTTTAGACAGTATGTGGAGCCCACTGGCATGAAAGCCCAGGTGGTAGTCTATAACCGTGAGTGCTGCGTCAAATATAAGCATGCCATCGACGCCCTGTTGGGCACTACCGACCAAACCACCATAGTAATGCACACGGGTGGCGATAAGGCCGACGAATACAAGGAATGGAAACGCGATAGAAGTGAAGAGAACAAACTCCTTGACGAGTTCCGTGATCCGCTGTCGCAGTTGAAGATAGTCATCGTGACGAGTAAGCTGCTCACCGGTTTCGATGCTCCTATCCTGCAATGCATGTATCTGGACAAACCTATGAAGGACCACACCCTGTTGCAGGCCATTTGTCGTACCAACCGAAAATATACTGTGGATAAAAAGTGCGGACTCATCGTAGACTTCGTGGGCGTATTCGACAACGTGGCCCGCTCGCTGGCCTTTGACGATGAGACAATCAAAACGGTCATCAAGAATATCGACGAGGTAAAGACGCTCATTCCTAAGTTCATGCAGGACTGTCTGGCCTTCTTCCCCGGTGTAGACCGAACCATCGGCGGCTGGGAGGGCTTGCAGGCTGCCCAGCAGTTCCTTAAAGATGATAAGACGAAGACGGAATTCGCCAAGCACTTCTCCCGACTATCGAAAGCGTGGGAGACAGTATGCCCCGACGAGTGCCTTGCTCCCTATCAGCAGGATTATGGCTGGCTGGCACAGGTATATCAGAGCGTTCGCCCTGTGAGCGGCAGTGGTGCCCTCATTTGGACTTTACTTGGAGCGAAGACAATAGAGATTATCCACCAGAACATCGATACCATTGACATTGGTGAACCTTTGGAGGAACTGGTCGTCGATGCGGATGTAATCGACGCCGTGCTCCAAGATGAGAAGAAGCGCGACAAGAAAATTATAGAGGTTGAGAAGATGCTCCGTCTCAGACTGGGCGAACATAAGGGCGATCCCGATTACAAGAAGTTCGCCGAGAAACTCGATGAACTGCGCCAGCGTATGGAGGAAAACCTCATTTCGAGCATCGACTTCCTAAAGGGGCTCCTGGAGACGGCGCGCGACGTGCTGCAGCAGGAAAAGGCAAACAAACAACCTGAGAACAAGCGGGCCAAAGCGCGTGCTGCCCTCACGGAACTCTTTGAGAGCGTGAAAACTGAGAACACACCTATTATCGTGGAGCGTGTGGTTAATGACATTGACGAGAACGTGGTGGCCATCGTCCGTAAGTTCAAAGACGCCTTCAAGAGTGTGGAAGCCCGCAAACAGATACGTCAGAAGCTACGTGCCATCCTGTGGGTGAAATACAGCATCAAGGACAACGACGTGTTTGAGAAAGCTTACAGTTATATCGAACAGTACTACTAGAATAATAGATGTAGCCGAGTAGATGGTCACTCAGCTGAATTCGTTTTACTATGCTTTTACAGCTTTGAAGGATTAAAACATAGAAAATAGTTTTATCGGTGCAGTTAGACAGCATAGATAGTAGATAACTTTGCAGCGTTATCAAGAAACAAAGGGAATCACTATGATAGCAAGCGAAAATTTTTACACACTTGCGATTCTTATCGAATTGAAATCTCCATTAGGTGAAGTGTATCAGGTAAAACCGACTATGTGTTCTTGATAATTTGAGTTTTTGATAAGGCAGAGCAACCCAGAGCGGACAGGATATGGCAGCGAAAGCCATTGTTACTTTAGGGGATCGTCTCATGGTGTGACGTAGATTTTATCTACAGTTAATATAGAGGATATGGAATGCATATTACCCATCTTACTGCCCTCTCTGCCTCTTCCCCCAATCGATCGCATCATAGCGGCGGAGCGGGCGATACAGCGGCGCCACCTCAGATGCCTAATTTTATAAAAAGTGGCCTAATGGACCCTTTATCGTCCGACCATCGTCTGTGGACGAACCCTCTTATCTCGCTGAAAGTCAGCAGGGTTCAATATCTGTATTTAGCTATATTAACATTTTCTCTGAGGTGACGGAATAAGGCCATCCAAATGCCATAGCTATCAGCAAAGTGTAAATATTTTAAGCATTGCTGACAACAATGGCACGATTTGTCATCTTTGGCCTTTGGGCACGCATATTGCTTTTTGGTTAGTGAAGTTCGGACGTCGGACGAGAGCAACGAAAGGAGCCTGAGAACGATGGAAGAGTTCCAAAGATGATTAATAATTAATTGACAATTAGGAGGTTTTGACTTATGTTGTATCCAGTTTTAAGAGACATGAACAATTGGCTTGACAATGATTTCGACGATATGTTGAACACGAGTTGGATGCCCCGCATGAATGTCACAGCACCTGCTATCAATGTTAAGGAAAATGACAAGGCTTACGAAGTTGAGCTTGCAGCCCCTGGCACCACCAAGGATGACTTCAAGGTGAACGTTGACAAGGACGGTTGCCTGACCATCAAGATGGAGCACAAGGACGAAAAGAAGGACGAGAACCGAGGAAGCAGCGAGAGCCATCAAGCTTGCTTGAATGGCCGAGTCGCGAGCGAGGAGGGCAAAGCCAACAAGAAGGAGCACTATCTGCGCCGCGAGTTCTCATACAGCAATTACGAGCAGGCTCTGACGCTGCCTGACGACGTGGAGAAAGACAAGATTGAGGCTAAGGTTACTGACGGTGTGCTTCATATCACACTTCCTCGCACGGGCAAAGCAGAGAAAGAGACAAAGAAGATTGAGGTTGCTTAACCGATTTCATTACTGCTCAGGAATATGGGGACTGCTCAAAAAGCAGTCCTTTTTTGTTTTTACAGGAATGTCATTCCAAACCCATTCTGGCAGCATAGCATAAGCAAAATCCTATTTGCGTTGAGTCGGTATCATCTGTGCAAAATATAGATGGTGCCGGCTTTTTTCGTCTGATTCTTATCCTACTATCGTCGCCACGACTCTCCTGGCCCCTCCGTCATTTCGAAACTCACAGAGGTAGATACCTTGCCATATTCCGAGATTCAGTCGACCGTCTGTAATGGGGATGTTGATGCTCACACCTGTAATAATGCACTTTGCGTGTGCTGGCATATCGTCGGAGCCTTCAAGAACGTGGCGGTAGTCAGGCATATTCTCCGGAATAAGCCTGTCGTAAATGGTCTCCATGTCCTCTCTTACGTCTGGGTCCCAGTTTTGGCTATCGCCTTCTTCCTCGCGACTCGGCAAAGCTCAAGCAAGCTTGGCTTTGCTCTCGCTGCTCCGTCAGTTCACATATACTCAACGCACAGCTGGTATGCTGTATAAACAGGTTGAGCAGTCCCGTCTTCGGTAACTGTGGAAGATGCCGAAGAACCTCATCTGTTATCAGATGGAAACCACGGGACTGGGCTCGGAGTGTAAATTCAATTTGTTGTATCATCAGGATCTGTTCTTTTCACATTGTTTTTATGGAGAACAAAAGTACAAAATATTATCTGAATGACCAAGAGGCAAGTGTCTTTCTAAGGAAAACGAATTACCTGTGCAGATATTTGTAGATAGCCAGTATCTCGTCGGAATAGCGCAACCGCTCCAGGGCTGACTGTAGCAATGTGTTCACTTTGTGCTCCCCGTCAAAGAGTGCCATGAGTTCGTCCATGGAATGCCGACGGCGGCCGATGCCGAAGTAGAGGCGCAGCAGTTCGCGCTCTTCTTCAGGCAATACCCTGTCAAGCATGTCGCCGACCTGCTTGTTGAGTTCGTTACGATGAGCCAGGGCGTCGGCTTGGTTCCAAGGGCGTTCGTCGATCTCATCGCGTCTCTCCACAAAGAAGTCATCCCACAAATCATCGGCTTGCGTGTACTCATTCTCCTCGTCATAGAGATAATTGTCAATGGTCTCGTTCCAGCTCATCGCTCCTTTTCCTTTAGCAAGTGGCAAAGGGCATCCTCCCTAATGACTTGTGGCTCTGCCTTGCCTTTCAGCACCAGCACCTTCTTGCCATTGCGGTAGATGTGGAGCTGACGGGAGCGCACCACGGCTGTCAGCTCTTGGTCGTCGTTAATCTGCTGCCAAAGATGATGATAGATGCCATCGTTATCCATCAGCTTATGCCGCAGGTGCGAGCACATATTGGTTGTGTTAATGTCTGCTGTGTTCATGGTTCAATCCTATATTTCTCTCTCAAACGCTTGGGCAGTTTGCAGAGGACGAGTTGATAGGACTGGCGGATAAGGTCCTTCACCAAATCATCGTCAATCTCATCAAGAAGGACATCATTCCAGTGCACCTTATTCAGATGATAAGCCGGAAGAATGCCGTCGTAGTGGTCACGCAGCGCCTGTCCCTGCTCGGGAGGAAGCTTCAGAGCGCAGGAAGGCTCAGGGCTCTCCAGCCATAGGTGGAGAAAAATCTTTCCCTCTATGCGGAATAGCACACAGCCTTCACCATAAGCCTGATCTTCCGTTGTGCCCGGCAAGGACAGCGCATACTCGCGTACTTCTTCGATGTTCATCGGCTAATGGTGTTATTTGAGCTGGGTGCCGTCCTTGAAGGCATTGCCCACACGCTTGCCGATTTCGAGATAGCCGAGGTGAACGGGGTCGAAGGTAAGCAGGTGCATCTTCTCCAAGTCGGGCTTGCCGTCCTCGGCAAGGTATTCCTCTTTGACCCTGATGTTCAGAATCTTAGCCACGATGTAGTAACCCGTCTCTGATTCGTCAATCTTTCGCTCAATGCGGCACTCCATCGTCATGGGGAAGTCAGTGAACACGGGAGCGTTCACCTGCTCGCCCTTCTCAACGTTCCATCCGGTCTTAGCCACCTTATCCTTTACTTTCTTTCCGCTGACAACGCCTACATAGTCAGCAGCCACCAGCGTCTCCGTCGTAGCGAAGGCAATGGTAAAGTCGGGATTGGTATTGAGGTTGACTGTGGTCTGATGGCTGCCCATCGAGATCATAATCTTGTCATTATCCCACTGACCACTCCAAGCCGCATTCATGGCGTTTGGTGTTCCGTCGGCATCGTATGTGCCGATTACTAATACTGCTTGTGGCATGAACCACGGTTTCGGATTAAAGTTCTTCATCATATATTTATAATTTACACTTTGTTTATATTTGCCATAGCATTATTGTCTGTATCATCCTCTGACTTGGGATGGAGACACGCCAAAGCGATGACGGAAGGCATTGGAAAAGTAGGCCGGACTCTCATAGCCTAAGCTGTAACCGACATCGGCAATACTCATGTCACTCTGTTGCAATAGCCGATGGGCTTCAGCCATGCGTCGCTCTCGTATCCATCTGGCTGGTGCTTCATGATAGATTGCCATGAAGTCGCGCTTGAAGCTTGACAGGCTTCTTCCGCTCATCCATGCCAACTGGTCAATGGTCACCGGCGTGTCATAATGCTCTTCAACAATGCGCCTTATGTCGGCTTTCCGTGGGTTGACGAACAGCTGCATCTGCCGCATGATCATTAACGAGCATCCGGCAACACCATAGAAGAGCTCCATCATTTTCAGTTTCAAAAGTTCCGAAGGCTGGCTGGAGGAATTGCTGAAATAGGGTTCAAGCGACCGACAGTAGGCCACCAGCTGCTCGTTCATCGCACTGGCCTTCAACCCGAGTTCCGCATCCTCTTCACCATGTGGCTCCGGCAAGTTTTGTTTGGAAAGAAATTCTCGGAGAAAATCGTCACGAATGGCGAAGAGCATACTCTCGAATACTCCCGTGGCACCATTGCCGCTCTTGGAATACTCTATGGTGGAATATTTACGGAGCATCACCATCTCGTTTTTATGAAGTGTAACTCGCTGATGCCCTGTACGCAACACCACCTTTCCTCCAAGCACCACATAAAGCATGTGTTGCCGGAGAAAGAAAGTGCCATGCTGCCCCGCTGTGACGATACACTGTCCTATGACCGACGCACCATCAAGTCTCAGGACTGCCGTGGTAGAGCATCCGCTAAGCAGATCTTCCGGGAATTTGAGTATCTTTTCCATCTTGTAAAAATAAATCTATTTCCTTACCCACACATGTTCTATCTGTCCGATATACATCGTGTGCATTTTCATATCGCTCTCATCGCCGTACATCTCCTGCACATCCTTGGGCAACTTGTTCTTTTCAAAGGTATGAGCGTATATCTTCTTGCACTCTATGGTCATCACTGCCTCCTTGAACGTGGGGTTCCCCTCTTTTGTCCATTCCGGTGTAAGACCGGCTGCCTTCAACTTGTCACCATCACGTCCACTGTGTGTGCCGATATAGATGAGCGCCTTCCGTCTGTCGTTAGGAAAGAGAGAAACGGTGAAGTGGTCGTGGTCCTCCATCAGGCTGTGGGTATAACGACTTCCCGACACATAGACCGTGACCACTGGCATCTCCCACAACTGTCCAAGACTGCCCCACGAAATGGTCATGGCGTTCATCTTGTCCTTATTGCCTACAGCGAGGGCCATCCAGTCCTTGGCAAAGAGTTTAACTGCATTCTCATTGATTTCAGCGGCTTTTATCTCCTGCCATTCACCACCAGCGCGCAGTGTGTCGACTCCGAGGCTGCCCGTACTTGTCTTTGAATTGCCATTGCAAGCAGATAATAACATTCCCATAATCGTTGTAATTAAAAACTTCAATTGATACTTTTTCATTTCATCTTTGTTTTATGATTCTGCTTCTATATAACAAGACCGATAAGGCCGTTATTTATCGCCTTTGTTTTCGGCTTGTCCAAAAAGTTTGCTGCAAAGTTACAGAGTTTCATCAATTGCGGCTTTACAATTTAGCTCATAAAAGTTGTGATTTTAGGTCAACGAAGTAGAAAAACAACTTTATATATCACTCACAATTATCGTCTACTGGCGCATTTCTTCTCCTTACCATCTCTTCTTGCTTATTCCTTGCTTCCTCAATGGCTTTCTCATACCCGGTAAGGGCAGCGAAAGGGGAGAACTGTGCCGCACGGTTATACATGCTCATCTTTGGATGCTTTGCCGAGACGTGATGCGGCAGGTTGATGATGTCGTCGTAGTTGCCCATTTTAATTCTTATTGCAATTTATCCATAAACTTGAAACTCCAGTCGGCCAAGGGAGAAGGACAACTCAGCAATCCCTCGTTGTATTGCAGGTTGAGAAATGAGAACCTGATTCTCAAGCGTGGATGATAGCGGTCGTTATACACCGAAAGACTTCGTCCGCTTACACAGTTCTCAGCCTTTACCTCCACGGGAATGATGTGTGCCTCATGTTGTAGCACAAATTCTATTTCTGCCCTGCTGTCAGGCGACCAATAGTGAGGAATATCTCCATTGAGCATAGGCATCAACGATTGCAGTATGGCATTTTCCGCCATGCTGCCCTTAAATTCCGTATAGTTGGCGTTGTAATCGAGCATTACTTGGGCCGGCAAATGAGCCAGACGGCGCAACAAGCCGCAATCACAGGCGTAAACTTTGAAGGCACTTATGTCCTCGTATGCAGAAAGAGGGAGACCCGGCTTGGTGATGTTGAATATCCGGTATATCATTCCGGCATCCTCAAGCCACATGAGGGCATCCTCATAGTCTTTGGATCGTGCGCCCGGCTTCACCACTTTGTAAACAAACTTGCGGTTCACCTTAGCTAACTGAGCCGGCAGCGAGTGCCATAGCGCATGGATGCGGGGAATATCCTTAGACTCGGCATATTTGGCAAAGTCGAGTTCATAGAGTTCAAGTATGTCCTGCAATACATTCTCTACCGTTGCCATGCCTTGGTTGCCGAGCAGACTGATGACGGCTTCCGGCATGCCGCCGCACACCAGGTATCGCCGGTATTCCGTTTTCAGTTTGTTGAAGATAATTTCCGGCAAGTGCTGTATTCCTTGTAAATCATCTACGAAGTCATAAGTCTTCCGGTCGGACGCTCTTAGAAACTCACGGAAGGTGATGGGATACATCCGCATGATGCGCACCTTACCCACAGGAACAGTCATACTGCGCCTTCGAACTGCCACCCCTAACAGACTCCCCGCTGCGATGACATGATACTCCGGAGCATCTTCAAAGAAGTATTTCAGACTATTGAGTGCTTCCTCACACTCTTGTATTTCATCGAAAATAATCAGCGTCTTCCCGGCTATGATGGGGACCTCAGTATAAAGCGCAAGTTCTTTGAGTATTCTTTGGGGAGACTTAGATATTTGGAACACCGATTTTAGTTCAGGTTGTCTGTCAAAATCGAACTTGGCACAATACTCAAAGCACTCATGGCCAAAGGCCTCCATCGCCCAAGTCTTGCCTATCTGTCTGGCACCCTTGAGCAATATTGGCTTACGTCCGGGCTCGTCTTTCCATGCCTTAAAGGCGTTGATAATGTCCCTTTCAATTTTCATCTCTACACTTTTAAATGCAGAAAAATGTAGCAGAATACATTTTTCTGCGGTTATCAGCGCAAAATTAAGTATTTCCCAGCAATTAACGAAACGTTTTCAATGTTTTTTATAATAATCTTTCCCATCCTCATCGAGTGGCTCTAATCCCTTTCTTTTCTTTTAACCTTTTCCCTATGCCTTATGTCCTCCAATCTGATTATTTCTGTCTTTCTGTGTTGCACCCTCAGCGTAGTTCAAACCACGCAGCAGGGCGTTCTTGCCAAACTCCTTCTTGATTTTCAACGCGGCCTCCTGTAAGCGTCGCTCTTTGGCGGCAACCTCGTTCTCCTGCTTTTGCTTCTGAGCTTCCGCCTCATAGTCCGTAAAGAGGTCGAGCTGTACGGGGGTATTCTGCTGTTGCCGCTTGGCCTCGGCCTCAGGGATGACGTGGTTGACGGTGATGTTGAGCCGACGGACCAGTAGGATGGGGTTGACGATGCGGTCGTAGAGCTCGGTGACGGCTTCAAGGATTTGCTTGGACGAGGAGGTGGGATGCCCTAACGAGAGCGTGCCGTGAGCATGCTTCGGCACGCTGCGGCCATACCAGTCGGTCGTTATCTCACCGTGGTACTGCGCACGGATGGCTGGATTGGTCAGGCTCTCACGGTCGTAGCCCACCGTGAGGACGATTTGGTCGCCCACAAGGTGCTTGTCCACGAGGTCGAGCGACAGCGCGTCTGCCATCTCACGAACTACCACACGACCTTTGTCGGCAGAGTAGGGGCTTTGCAGCACCTGACCGCTGCCCAGAGAGTTGGTCTCCGGCTTGTAGGCCTTGATATAGTCCATCGTCACCGGCTCCCATCCCCACGCATGGTCGATGATGAGTTCCGCGTTGACACCGAACATCTGATAGAGCAGTTCCTCGTTGTTCACCGACAGCCGAGCGAGTTGGCCCATCGTATTGATGCCGATGCTGCTGAGCCTTGCGACGATGCCACGGCCGAAGCGCCAGAAGTCGGTCATCGGCTGGTGGTCCCACAGCTGTTGGCGGTAGCTCATCTCATCGAGTTCGGCAATGCGCACGCCGTCCTTGTCAGCCGGGATATGCTTGGCCACGACATCCATCGCCACCTTGCAGAGATAAAGGTTCGTGCCGATGCCCGCTGTGGCCGTGATGCCTGTCGTCTTCAGCACCTGCCGGATCATCGTCATGGCCAGCTCATGCGCCGTCATCTTGTAGGTGTGGAGATAGTCGGTGACATCGGCGAAGATCTCGTCAATGGAATAGACGTGGATGTCCTCGGGAGCGATGTATTGCAGGTAGATGCCGTAAATCTCACTGCTGACCCTAATATACTCCGCCATCCGTGGTGTGGCTGCGATATAGTCAGCCTCCCAGTCGGGGTGAACGGCTAACTCCTTGGCGAGATACGACTTTCCCGTGAAAGGCTTGAAGCCGATGGCCTTGCGCCGCTCGTAGTTCACCTCCCGCATCTTCTGCACCACCTCGAAGAGCCGGGCCCGACCGCCCAGTCCATAGGCCTTCATTGAGGGCGACACGGCCAGACAGATGGTCTTCTCCGTCCGGCTCACATCGGCCACGACAAGGTTGGTCGTCAGCGGATCGAGCCCTCTGGCGACACACTCCACCGAACTGTAGAAGCTCTTCAGGTCGATGGCGATGTAGGTTCTGTTCTTGCCTGTCAACAATGGATACGAATCAATATTCTATAGGCAAAAATACAAAATAAAATTTGTTTGGCAGAGGGTTTTGCATATTTTCTTTTGTGTGATGAAACATTGACTTTCGCGGAAAGCGACGACCCGTTGACGGAGACGGTGTTGATGAGAAAACAGAATCTTCATTATGACAATTTGTTGTTCGTCAAATATTGATTACGTCATATTCTTTGCTTTCTGTGAATTTCATTACCTTTGCAAAATAGAAGCTTTTATCAATTGAAACAAAAATCTCAGATATGAAGATATTAGGAAACATTGTTTGGCTCATCTTTGGAGGATTCGGCATCGCAGTGGAGTATTTTGTTTCCTCGCTGTTGCTGATGATCACCATCATCGGCATACCTTTCGGCATAGCAACTATGCGGTTGGGTATACTCGCGTTGTGGCCATTCGGCTCACATATTGTTGACAAGCCGCAGGATGGTGGGTGCCTCAATATGATAATGAACGTATTATGGTTCTTTGTCGGTGGCTTTTGGATTGCGATGACCCATCTCGGCTTTGGCTTGTTGCTTTGCATCACCATCATCGGCTTCCCCTGGGGCAAGATGCATTTCAGACTGATGCGACTGGCATTGGCACCATTTGGCAAGGAAATCGTCAACAATGACTTCTAAATTTGGAAATATGATATCAACATCTGCCATTCGTGGCCTATACCGCCAACCCATGCGTACACTACTTGTAGTCATTCAGACTGCAATGCTCTTGTTGTCATGCCAGGTAGATGCACAACAAAACATAAAACGGAACAATATGGAAAAAGAAAATTTGAAGGAGATATATCTTGCCGGAGGCTGCTTCTGGGGTACTGAGCATTACTTCAAGCAGATCGATGGAGTAGTGGATACCGAGGTAGGCTATGCCAACGGCACGACCGAGAATCCGACTTACAAGGAAGTCTGCACCGACAAGACTGGCTTTGCCGAGACAGTCCATGTCACTTACAATCCCGACAAGGTATCATTGAAGTTCTTGTTAGAGATGTACTTCAAGGCCATTGATCCTACGAGCATCAACCGGCAGGGCCACGACACAGGAACGCAGTACCGCACGGGTGTCTATTACACCGACAGCACCGACGAGGCAACGATCAGCAAGGTCTTTGACGAAGAGCAAAAGCACATCCAAGGGAAGATTGTCGTGGAGAACCTGCCATTAAAGAACTTCTACACGGCGGAAGACTACCACCAGGACTATCTTGATAAGAATCCTGACGGCTACTGCCATTTGCCACAAAGCCTGTTTGAGTTCGCCCGCAAGGCCAAGGACAATCATGCAGACCAACAGTAACTTAATGACAGTACGATTATGATAGACGAAATATTAGAGAACAACCGTCGCTTCGTTGCTGGCAAAGGCTACGAGAAACATATCACGGATGGAATGCCATCGGGCAAGACGCTGATTGTCACCTGCATGGACACCCGTCTGAGCGTGATGCTGCCTGAGGCATTGGGCATCAAGAACGGTGAGGTGAAGATGGTCAAGGTGGCGGGTGGTGTCATCCTCGACGACTACGATGCTGTCATGCGCTCCATCATTGTGGGCATCTACGAGTTGGGCATCGAGGAGATCATGCTCATCCACCATACCGACTGCGGCGCGGGCAAGATGACCGGCGAACACATGGAGCATCTCATTCGAGAAAGGATTGCCACTGATAAGGTGGCTGAAGTGGAACAGCACATCAATCTCCGCCAGTGGCTCGACGGCTTTGGCGACACCGAGAAGAGTGTCAGGGCTACGATGTATCGGGTGAAACATCATCCGCTTGTGCCCGACAATATCATTGTCCGTGGCTTCATCATAGACTCCACGACCGGAGCACTCTCTGAGGTGACGGAATAAAGCCATTCAAGTGCCACTGCTGTCAGCAAAGTGTAAATATTTTAAGCATTACTGACAACAATGGCACGATTTGTCATCTTTGGCTTTTGGGCACGCATATTGCTTATTGGTTAGTGAAGTTCAGACGTCGGACGAGGGCAACGAAAGGAGCCGGAGGACGATGGAAGAGCTGAGGATAAATAAAGAATTAATTGACAATTAGGAGGTATTGACTTATGTTGTATCCAGTTTTAAGAGACATGAACAATTGGCTTGACAATGATTTCGACGATATGTTGAACACGAGTTGGATGCCGCGCATGAATGTCACAGCACCTGCTATCAATGTCAAGGAAAATGACAAGGCTTACGAAGTTGAGCTTGCAGCCCCTGGCACCACCAAGGATGACTTCAAGGTGAACGTTGACAAGGACGGTTGCCTGACCATCAAGTTGGAGCACAAGGACGAGAACAAGAAAGAGGACAAGAAGGAGCACTACTTGCGCCGCGAGTTCTCATACAGCAATTACGAGCAGGCTCTGACGCTGCCTGACGACGTGGAGAAAGACAAGATTGAGGCTAAGGTTACTGACGGTGTGCTTCACATTACGCTTCCTCGCACGGCAAAGGCAGAGAAGGAGACAAAGAAGATTGAAGTCGCTTAACCGGCTTTCGGTTCTGCTCTGATATATGGGGACTGCTCAAAAGGCAGCCCCTTTTTGTTTTTATAGGAATGTCGTTCCAGACCCATTCTGGCAGCATAGCATAAGCAAAATCCTATTTGTGTTGGCCGGTATCATCTGTGCAAAGTATAGATGGTGCCGGCTTTTTTCGTCTGTTTGAGGCATGACTTCTCCAAATCTGACGTTCTCTAATTTTTTGTTTACAATGAATATTCCTTTCTGTGCTTGACAATGGCTTCCATGTTCTCCAATGACCAGTCAACAAGTTGGTTAAGCAGGGGGATGAGCGACTGCCCACGCTCTGTAAGCTCATATTCCACACGAGATGGCACTTCCGGATAGGCTGTTCGCTTGATGAGATCATCAGCTTCCAACTCACGCAGCGTGGAGGTCAGCATCTTCTGTGATACGTCGGGTATTGCCTTGCAGAGGTCGCGAAAGCGCATGGGATGCTCATTGTCTTGAAGAGTGAGCAGCACCAACAACGACCAGCGATCGCCGATCCTTGATAACACATTCCTTATGGGGCATTTCGGAAACAAAGGATCTACTACTTGATTTCTAATCATTTTCAATGTTTCTATTATACGCAATCACCGTCACGGACACTTTAGCCCATGACGGTGTGACTTATTCAGATAGATGAATTCAATTACCACTTTACTTGCTCCTGCAAGATAACGCCATCGTGAGCGTCTTCTTGTGTAAACGGAGTCTCGCGGTACTGCACGCAGAGCACCACCATCGGTTCTGTTCCATTGTTGTGGATGGCACGCTTGCCTTCGGGAGAGACACGCACCACACTGCCTTCCTGCAAGGGTATGTTCACGCCGTCAACCTGGTACTCGCCCTTGCCGCTGAGCACGAAGTAAAGTTCCTCGTGGGTCTTGTGGGTATGGTAGAAGCCGCCTTCCTGACCAGGCTGATAAATCTGGAATGAAAATTCAGAGCCCTTGGTGCCAAGAACCTGTCCGCCAAACACCTTGCCAGGAATCTTCACCTCGCCAAAGTTCAGCACATAGTCGCCCAAATCCTTCATCTTGCCGAAATCAACGGCAGTGAAGTTCTTGCCTTCCGCAATTTTCTTAATTTCTTTCATAATAGTCTGCTTATACGTTTACTAACTTTTTGTTTGCTGGTGCAAAGATAGTAACTGTTTCAATATCCTGCAAGAGGGCACTCAAAAGTAAGACACTTACTTGGAGGTAACTATTGTTGAGAATCAGATTATTACAAATGACAACTTTATGATTGTTTAGCATTCTGTGTGTTTCTCCGACGGTGGCAAATCACCTGTGCAGATATTTATACTAAAGTTTCCCACTTGCAAATAATTCGCACTTAACGCATTAAAAATCAAGAGAAAAGAGAAGGAATGTCCAAAAGTTTTTGTATCTTTGTAGTGTAAATAAATCATTGATACATAAACGATTAA
>Ga0256404_1003033_pt1 | contig 35421 bp, 33 predicted proteins | sample RumenRJG_01DNA_FD_185990 | JGI IMG/M metagenome (GOLD analysis project Ga0256404, IMG submission 185990) | Bovine rumen microbial communities from Lethbridge, Alberta, Canada - RJG_01 | ecosystem: Host-associated > Mammals > Digestive system > Stomach > Rumen | place: Canada: Alberta | collected... | reverse complement strand
CGCATCCAATGTCGAGCGCTTGGGCCTGCAAGCGTTGCAGCTGACCCGCTGCAGAATGGAGATACTCGGTCACTCGGGTAGATCACAGTGGGGAAATCCATGATTTCCTCAAAGCCGTCACGAGCGCGTATAAAAAGCAATAAATAGCCACCCTATCATGGTATTCCATCGATTTCGTGATACCATGGAACTGCTGGGAATCGTTGAAGGAATCACCTCCGAGGGACATGCTCTGGTCAGATGCGCGAGCGTCCCCGAGCTAGGTTCGGCCGTTTTCGACAAGGACCGCAACCGCATCGGTTCCGTCAAGAGGATCCTCGGCCCGGTCGACGAGCCCTATGCTTCGGTATCCGGCGAAGGGGTCAGCGGCAGCCTGAAGGGCGCCAAGATCTATTCCGGCCAGGGCGGTAACAATGGCAGGAACAGGGGAAAAGGCAGGAAGCATTGAGGCCTGTCCCTACTGCGGAAGCGCCGAACTCGAATTCTCAGGATCTTCGGATGGGGTTACATGCCGCGGCTGCGGGAGACGTTTTTACCTGTCGGATCTGGTTGACAAAAACGAGTCTGGCACTAATGAGACCATGCGGAGACCGAACACTCGCAGAACGGAATCCGCCGAAAGGAATCTTGCCTTCGCATTATCGGAGATAGACCGTGTGACGACTGCCAACGGACTTCCCCGTTCCGTCCGCGATTCCGCAGGTTCGGTCTACAGAAGCGCGGTGGAACGCAATCTCGTGAAGGGCCGTCCGATAGATGTCCTGGCGGCCGCTTCCGTATACTGCAGCTGCAGGATCTCCGGAATCCCCCGCACCCTCGACGAGATAGCGGAGAACGCCAACATCGGCAGAAGGGAACTGGGGAGAACCTACCGCCACCTATCCAAAGAACTCGGTCTGGGTCTGTCGCCTGCAAGACCTCAGGACTATATCGGGAGGTACTGCGACGCGTTGAAACTTGGTACCGAAGTCCGCGAGAGAGCCCTGTCGCTCATCAGGAAGGCGTCCGAAAACGATCTCCTTTCGGGACTCGGTCCAGCCGGCGTGACCGCCGCCGCAGTCTACATCTCGGCAATCATCTGCGGAGAGCATCGTTCTCAAAAACAAGTGGCCGAAGCCGCGGACATATCGGAAGTCACCCTCAGGAGCAGATACAGGGAACTGGCTGACGGGTTGGGCATAAGGATCGAGTTTAGCTGAGATCAGGGTCTGAACCATTTGAACTCAAGGTACTCGATCTCTTTTCCGACCCTGCAGAACAGAATCTGTTTCTTCACACCGCCGGAGAGCCTGACCGTACGGGAGATATCAGGCCACATGGCGACGACGGACCCGGGTACCGCATGGACGAGATACCTGGCATGGCATTCGTCGGGAGACTGCTCGTATACCCTGAAATGGGTCCCGTACTTGAATCCGGTCTTCACCACGAGTCCGCGGTTTCTGAGATCGGTGTATGCCTTCAGACGGAGATCGAATTCGTCCTGGTTCTTCTTCCCGAAAGCGAAGAGATCCTCCTTGGTGAGCTGCTTCCCCTTGCGGTCGGAGAGTTCGATCTCGCCGGTGCCCAGGAGGTAGCATCCCTCGATGAGCGAGAGCTGGAGTACACCCTGCATGTTCTTACCGTAGAAGGCACGTGCATGCAGCCTCTCCCCCTCGTCCGAATCGAAAACGAAAATACGGTCGGAGATCAGCTTTCCGGCCACGGGTTCCGCTCTCTGGGTGGGGGAGATCTTCCCCTCGGGATCCAAGATGGCCATCTTGTAGTAGGTCAGGTCGCCTTCTTCGTCGACCACTCCGTAGAGCAGCTGTTTGCCGCGGTCCTCGCTCTGGGCGATCTCGTCCATGAATTCGTTGATATTCAGGGCGGAACGCTCGGAAACGGCGCACACCATATAGAGCGGGGCGGATTTGGAAGGGGACATGCCGCGGGGGTAGACCCGGAGGTCAAAACTGCCGGATTCGGGTTTCACGATGAACCCCCTCTCGCGGAGGTCCTTGAAGACGATGTACTTGATGTCGAAATCGCTGATGAGTCCGGAAGCGTAATCGAAAAGGTCGTTGAAAGTCATCTTCTTCTTACGGTAGACGACCTCCAGACGGTTCAGCTGGAGGAGGAATGCTGCCTCCACCAGGTCGAGCTCCAGGGCGCCTCCGCTCATCGGATAGCCGAAATTACCCTTGCTGAAGGTCTGACTGGCCTCCCTGACATCATAGATGAACACAGAGCGGTCTTTGAGCTCGCCGGACATACTACTGGGATAGACCCAGCGGATATAATGCTTGTTGGTTTGAACTAATAATGGAATATAGATATGTTTTTATAGAAGTTCAAACTATATAACCACTAGTTGTAAACTGCGGGTGAATAACACATGTATGATATGGATAGTATCCTGGCAGTCGTGGAGAACCCGACCAGAAGGAAGATCCTTCAGGCTGTCGTGAGGGAGCCCCATTACCCCCTCCAGCTCTCAAAGGAGCTGGGCATCAGCCAGCAGGCGATAGTCAAGAACCTGAACCTGATGGAGAAGGAGGGACTGGTGGTGAGCTACCGCCAGAGCAACGACAGAGGACCCGAGAGGATCTTCTACAAACCGAACACGGAGTTCACCATAACCATCGACATGAGGAACAACATGTTCGAGGCCAGGCTGATCCCCGCCGGCGAGTCAGGAAACAAAGAGGAACCTAAGGAAGAGACCAAGACGGTCGAGGAGCGCAAGCTCGAGGAGGTCCGCGGCAGGATCTCACAGATTGACCGCCAGATAACCGAGTTCGACAGACGCAGGTCGGCCCTGGTGAGAGAACGCAACAACCTCATCGAGGAGTTCCTGCAGATGGCGGACCTGAACAACATGGACTACGAACACAGGGAACTGCTGTACGACCTGCTCAACAGACCCAACTGGAATGCCGAGGACATATCGAAGAAGCTCGGATTCAACGAGACGATTGTGTCCAGGATGATTGACGAAATCCTGCAGTACTGCAGGGAAATGGAGAGGTGATCATTATGTCTACGAACGATAAAGCAATCAAAGTGGCGGAGCTCAAACCCGGAGAAGCGGGAAAAGGTATCGCCAGGCTGGACCCGGAGCTCATGAACATCCTGGGTCTTAAGGTCGGGGATGTCGCGCTGGTCATCGGTAACAAGAAGACCGCGGTGAAGATCCTGACCGGTCCCGCCGAGGATGCCAACAGGGGCATCATCAGGCTGGACGGCTCCGCAAGGCGCAACGCCGGCGTCTCAATCGATGAACGTGTCGACGTCAAGAAGGCCGAGACCAAGGAGACAACCAAGATCACTTTCTCGCCCACCGAAGAGCTGAGGCTCCAGGGCGGAGAGGAGTATCTGGCACAGGCGCTCGTGGGAAGGTCGTTCGTCAAGGGAGACGTCCTCTCCCTGAACATCATGGGCAACAAGATGGACCTGGTCGTCACTTCCTTCTCGCCTACCGCCGAAGCGGCACTCATGACCGCCGCGACCAAGGTTAAGATCAACGACAAGCCTGTCTCCAAGGAGAACATGGATGTGCCCAAGGTCTCCTACGACGATGTGGGCGGACTCGGTAACGTGATATCCCAGATCAGGGAAATGGTGGAGCTTCCGCTCAAACACCCCGAGCTCTTCAAGAGGCTGGGTATCGAGGCACCCAAGGGAGTTCTGCTCCACGGACCGCCGGGAACCGGTAAGACCATGCTCGCCAAAGCCGTGGCGGGAGAGACCAGCAGCAACTTCATCTCCATCGGCGGACCCGAGATCATGAGCAAGTTCTACGGAGAATCCGAGGGCAAGCTCAGGGAGATCTTCAAGGACGCTGAGGAGAATTCACCGAGTATCATCTTCATCGACGAGATCGATTCCATCGCCCCCAAGAGGGATAACGTCCAGGGTGAGGAGGAGCGCCGTATCGTGGCCCAGCTCCTGTCTCTGATGGACGGACTGAACTCCAGGGGAAAAGTCGTGGTCATCGGTGCCACCAACCGTCCCAACTCCATCGATGAGGCACTCAGGAGGCCCGGAAGGTTCGACAGGGAGATCGAGATCGGTGTGCCTGACGTACACGGACGTCTCGAGATCCTCCAGATCCACACCAGGGGTATGCCGCTCACCAAAGAGGTGGACCTCAAACTCCTGGCCGAGAAGACCCACGGATACGTAGGTGCGGACCTTGCGGCACTCTGCAGGGAGGCAGCCATGGCCGCCCTCAGGCGTGTGCTCCCCGACGTGGACGTGGACGACGAGACCATCCCCAGCGAGGTCCTCAACAAGATCTCCGTCGGAATGGAGGACTTCACCAACGCCATGAAGAACCTGCAGCCCTCCACCATGAGGGAGGTCCTCATCGAGAAGCCCAACGTAAAATGGGACGACATCGGAGCCCTGGCCGAGGCCAAGCAGGAACTGAAGGAAGCGGTCGAGTGGCCCCTGAAGTACGGCAAGGTGTTCGCCCACATGAACGCCAAACCCCCGAAGGGAATCCTCCTATACGGTCCTCCCGGAACCGGAAAGACCCTGCTCGCGAAAGCCGTGGCGACGGAATCGGAAGCCAACTTCATCTCCGTGAAGGGACCGGAATTCCTCAACAAATGGGTAGGAGAATCCGAGAAAGCCGTGAGGGAGACGTTCAGGAAAGCAAGGCAGGCATCCCCCTGCGTCATCTTCATGGATGAGATAGATTCGATAGTGCCAGTAAGGGGAACCGGAGGGGACAGCAACGTGACCGAGAGGGTCGTCTCGCAGATGCTCACCGAGCTCGACGGACTGGAGCCCATGAACGACGTTGTCGTCATTGCCGCGACCAACCGTCCCGACATGATCGATCCCGCCCTGCTCAGGCCGGGAAGGTTCGACAAGTCCATCTACGTGGCACCTCCTGACAAGGAATCCAGGCTCTCCATCTTCAAGATCCACACTAAGGGCAAGCCTCTTGAGGACAGCGTGAACCTGGAGGAACTGGCCGAGAAGACCGAGAACTGCACCGGAGCTGACATCTCTGCAATCTGCAACGAAGCGGTCATGTCTGCCGTCAGACGCCTTGTGGCAAGCGGCAAGGAACCCACCGAGGAGGAGATCGCCAACTGCAAGGTATCCATGGACGACATGCTGAAGGCAGTGGACAAATTCGGTCCCGCGGCTGCAGCGAAGATCAAGGAGTACGGCGAGAACAGTATCTACCGCCACTGAGGCAGTTTGTACCTCCGAACAGGCGGATGGGCCCTGACGGGCCCTCCGCCACATTTTTTATAGAAATACAAACATTTTTCATATTATGACAAGGGAGGATATGATCAACATCACCCGCGCCATCCTGGCAAGGGCGGGGTTCGATGTTTCTTCGGCCATCAACATACGCAGCGTATGCTTCGACGTGGTCGGCAGGAGGGATAAGACCCTTCTGATCATCAAGATCCTCTCTAACGTCGATGCTTTCTCCAGAGAGAACTCCGAAGAGATGAAGATCATGGCGGAAGCACTGGACGCCAACCCCCTGATCATCGGAGAGACCTCCAGTTCCGGACCTCTCGAGAAGGGCATCGTCTATTCCAGGTTCAAGATTCCCATCATCTCCAACGAGACCCTGGCGGAACATCTGCTGGAAGAGGTGCCCCCGTTCATCTTCGCCGCTCCCGGAGGACTCTACGTCAAGATTGACAGCGATGTCCTGAAGGAGCTCCGCGAGGAACGCGGCATCAGCCTCGGTACCCTGGCGGAGACCGCCGGCGTGTCCAGGAGGACCATTCAGATGTATGAAACGGGTATGGGTGCCATGATCGATGCCGCCCTCCGCCTTGAAGAGTTCCTGGATGTCCCCATAGTTCAGCCCCTCGACCCGTTCGAGTACAAGAAGGACGATACCGCGGCCAAGCACGAGATCGAACTCGGAGGCACCACCGGCTCCCAGAGGCTGGACCGTCTGCTCAACATCGGATTCGCGGTCACTCCCATCATCAGAGGCCCGTTCGAGGCCATGTCCAGGGACAATTCGCAGAACACCGTGGTCCTGACCGGTCTGGATACCGACAAGACGAAGATTATCCAGAAGGCACTCATCGCCGCGGAGCTCTCCAACCTGTCGAAGAGGCCCTCGGTGCTCATCGTTCAGAAGAAACAGACCTCGGACAACATCGGTTCCACCGCACTGGTCACCGATGACGAACTCAAGAAGATCGACGACAAGACTACCTTCACCGACATGATCCTCTCCCGGAGCACCAAGAAATGATGCGATTCAAGATCGGGGAGTGCGACATAGACATTCTTCCTGTGGTTAACGGCCTCGTTTCAGAGGCAGAGAAGGTACGTTCCGCTTTTGGCAACCACGAAGCGTACGCAGCCTCTCTCGGATGGGAAGGCCTCGAAGCACTTAGGAAGAGGGATGAAATCGGAGTCGACAGCGTCGAAGTGAGCGAACTCGATATCGTCTATTCCAACAAGATGTCTGTTTTCGGAGAGATACAGACCCCTTCCCCCGCATTCTGCGAACTGGTGGACCTCTGTGCCGAAGCAGGCAAGAACATCATTCCTCTCGATATGAACGACGAGGAGTTCGACGATGCGTTCATGGAATGCGTCAGCGCCACACAGTTCACCTCGGTCCACCATCTCGCCAAGAAAGGATTCCGCAAGAGGATGGATGCCGCTACCCCCGAGGAACTCGCCATCGAGTGGGACAGGTTCGTGGAATCGAACAGGGGATTCAAACGTCTCGACAAGAGACGTGAGGAACACATCGCGAAGGAGCTCTGCGACGTCGCCCGTTACCGCAGGAAGGTCCTCGCGGTTATCGAGGTCGAACGCGTGGAAGGCGTCGCCGACATACTGAAAGGAGTCTGTAACAATGGATGACTGCGAGATGTGCCAGATGTGGCGCGAAAGGGGTGCGAAGTACTGTTCTCACTGCGGGAAATACCTTGGGGATATGACGCCTGTCAAGAAGAACGATACGGGCCTACTTCATCTCCTGGTTCTCCTGACTGTTACCATCGTGGTATTCGTCGTGGTCAACAATCTGGTCTACTGCATTGTGAATTTCGGAGGGATTGCGGATGATATCTCAAACCTCAGAATATCCGTCTATATCCCGTACGGAATCGACGATCTGGTCCTTACCCGCGTCGGAGGTTCTGCTCTCATAGCTGTATTCGCTGCGGATCTGGTGATCATCGGACTGTGTCTGGCATATGCGCTCTACTCGTTCTACAGAGGATATGAGAACGAGAAAGCGACCGGCAATCCGGACTGCACTGAGAAGACGGGTCTCACCGGATGCTCCAGCATTCTTGCCGTTTCCCTTCTCCTCAGCATTATCTATCTCATGGCCACAGCTGCAACCAACAACACTCCTAGTACGGATTGGATGTCTGACTTCACACGCTTCGAGATGGTCTTCCTGCTTACCAGGGCAGGAGTCATCGAGGAACTCATGTACAGGGTGCTGTGGATCGGACTCCCCATGATGATTATCGTATTGGTTGTCGTCAGGGACAAACGCTGCTGGCAATACCTCCTGGGAGGATTCGGCATGAGCAAGGCCGCATTCATCCTCATCGTCGTGTCATCCGTACTCTTCGGCCTCGCACACTTCGACGGATGGGGCTGGAGCAAGGTTCCCGATGCAGCCCTGGGCGGCCTTCTTTTCGCTTACATATACGTCCAATACGGACTGTATGCTTCCATCCTGGCACATTGCGCAAACGACGTCCTCACGACCGTCACCTATACGGTCGGAGCAGGGGTTGAGAGCATGGCCCTTCTGGGTTTCCTCGGCCTCGGATTCGTCACCATCATCTACTGGTTCCTGAAGCCTAACATGGACGCGGTGAACGTCAGAAAAATGAAGAACTTCCCGGATAAACTGGAGGTCAACCTCCTGGACCAGTGGAAGCGTTACTGACCAAGCATCGATCTGAGGCGGGACTGCGATTCTATACCGGATTCGAGTGATTTGCACTCGATGATGTATCTGTGGGAATATCCGGACAGACGTTTGAGAACGTGAGCGAAATCGACGTTCCCGTCACCTATCGTGAGATGGGCATCCCTGTCGCCGAGATTATCATGGATGTGTATGTTGCGGATCCTGTCTCCGAACAGGTCGATCATGGCATCGATCTGCCCCGAAGTATTGGCATGACCGATATCGAAACAGACGCTGAGATCTGTTCCGTCTATGATAGAGAAAAGCTCCTCGGCCTGAATACCCAGCATCACGGGAAAATTGGGCATGTTCTCGATACATGCATGCAATCCGAGTTCGGATGCGGCCCTGTCAAGCTCCTTCATGGAACGGTTGGCGGATTCCAAGGAAATCTCACGGGTATCGTGAACTGCGAGATTGATGATGCCGGGATGGATGGTGACCGTATCGATGCCGAGTCTGCGGGCGGAATCCATCTCCGCGAGGAGATTGTCTACCGAGGCCCTGCGGATCAGCTCGTTGGAGGATGCGACGTTGATATCGGCGATGCCGGTATGCAGCGAGAACGTGAGATCCGATGACTGTATGAGCTGTGCGTATTGCTCCGCCACGAGGGGCCCGTAATGATTGAGCTCCGAGAAGATCTCCCAATGCCTGAAATGGGAGGATATCGCATCGAGCATCTCGTCAAAGGAGGTCTTGGAGAACTCCGGACAGGATACACCGATCACATTCATTGACGGACCTCTTCGCCGTTCACCGTCATGGGTGCTACGCGGTCGATGAGCGCCTCTATGTCCGGATCCTCGACACAGACACTGATGGTCCCCAGAACGGTGCGGTAATCTACGAAGGATACTTTTCCGACGGTCGCTACCTGTTTGTTGAGACTGAAAACGGTCTTGGTACTGCTGCCGCGGGTGCCTCTCTGCATCTGTGTGCGGGCCGTATCCAGGATCTTCTGGCGCCTGATGAGGGCAGAGAACCTGTCAAGGTCGGCGGGGCCCTTCATCTCTTTCTCGGTGAGTTCGAACTCTCCCGTAGGGAAGATATTGAGGAGGGCGGTCCTGATTTTATCGGGATCCTCGCTCGGATAGACCGGACACGACACGGTGACTGTGACCATAATCAACCTATCTGATAACCGTTATAAAACTGCACGCCTATCGGTGCGGTATGCGTGACGAGGTGTTGACTGCCGCGGCAAGGAAGAACCTTTTCCTTGCTCCCGAAGCCCTGGAGATCATAGACTCCAACGGGTATTCGATGGATTTCGTCAACACTCTCCTCAATTCTCTCTCGAAGAACGCCTTCCTGGTCACCAAACAGGATGTGCTGGATTTCCTGAACGGCGACAAGGGATTGTTCACTCCCGAGAAAGTCATCAAGCCCAGGATCAAGAGGGACCTCGACCTGAAGATCGTTCCCGGCTCGGATATCACCGGTCAGAGTACCTGCGTAGGTACCATCGAGGACTTCACCAACTATTTCAGGAGCAGATACAACATCCTGAAGAAGATCCTCGTCAACAGAAAGGACTTCGGGTTCGCCAGCACCATAGAGGCCGCCAGGCGCCACACCCGCGACGTCAAGATCGTCGGTATGGTCTACGACAAGAAAATCACACAGAAGAACGGACACACCATCCTGGAGATCGAGGACGAGACCGGCGTCTGCAGCGTATTCATCAGCAAGGATTCGCCCCTGGCCAACGAGATATTCGTCAACGACGAGGTCATCGGTGTGGCCGGTAAATTCGCGGAGAAGAGCAAGCTGTTCATCGCCAACGAGATCTACCGCCCTGACGTACCGAAAAACCACGCCTGGGCGCCCAGCGACAGCAGTTCCAGCATCGCATTCCTATCAGACATCCACATCGGAAGCAAGGAGTTTCTGACCTCCAGCTGGGAGAAGATGATTGCTTGGCTGAGATCCAATGCCCAGGAACAGGAGATCAACTACCTGGTGCTTCCCGGCGATGTGGTGGACGGAATCGGTGCCTATCCCGACCAGGAGAAGGACCTTGAGATTCTGGACATCTACAAACAGTACGAGGCTCTGGCGGAATATCTCAAGGAGATCCCCGATCACATGAAGGTGGTGCTTCACCCCGGCAACCACGATGCCTGCAGGCTCGCAGAACCGCAGCCCGCCCTCAATGAGATGTACACCAAAACCTTCGATTCCAGTATCTACATGACCGGCAACCCCATCAACCTCGAAGTCGAGGGCAGGTTCGTCACTTCCTATCACGGAAAGAGCATCGACGACTGGATTGCGGGTGTCAGAGGTATGACCTACGACGATCCCATCAGGGTCATGAAGGAAATGGTCATCAGAAGGCACATGGCCCCGATGTACGGCGCCAGGAACGCCCTCGCCCCTGAGAAAAAGGACTATCTGGCACTTGAGCATCTGCCCGACATCTTCGTATCCGGACACGTCCACGGAGCGGGCGGAATGGATTACAAGGGCGTGAAGATCATCAACGCCTCCACGTGGCAGGCACAGACCGATTATCAGAAGCAGCACAACTTCAATCCCAACCCCGGTGTGATGCCGATCGTCCATCTCGGTACCGGCAAGGTCACCATGATGGAATTCGCCAAGGACGTCTGAGCCGTTTTCAGTGTGCTGGCACATACGTTTCTGAATTCAGAACTTGGAAAAAAGTAACCCTGTCCGGCAGGTTGCCCTGCGGACAGGTAAGAGGTTTCAAAGCCAATTCAACGCGAATACGGCGATGATCAGGAACGCCCCGAGCACAAGCATACCATAGCTTATCGCCCAGATCAGGGTGAACACCCGTCTTACTTTGATGGGGTCCTCCCAGATTCCTTCCACGCGTTCCCTTAATGACTTCACTCGGTTGACGCTCCTTTCTTCTTGAGGTGTTTCAGACGGGTCGTTTCCTCTCTGGACATCTCTTCGAGACGGAATTTGACGAACCTCTCCGATTCTTTGAACTCGGGGATGATCTTGAATTCCAGTGCGTTTACACGCCTCTTGGTCTTCTCGATCTCATCCAGCAGTTTCTTCATGGCGGTCTCAATCTCGGCTGCACGAATCAGGGTGATGAGAAGCTTCTCAAACGCCGCTGCGGCATCCTCGATGTAGGCGGAGGTCTCAATCACACCGTATCCCTTCTGGAGAAGGTTGGTGTGGATGTTGTTTGCCTCAACCCTGGGGACCATGAGTCCCATGATGGATTTGCTGCTGAGGTCGACTTCAGGGTGCGACTTGAGTGCGTATGCAGCACTCTTGACCGCAAGCTCTCCGTCAACGACCTTCGCAATGGTGATCTTCTTCATTGCGAGCTGGAAGTCCGAAGCAACACCGACACGCATCTGCCTCGCCTTCTCCATGATCTCGAAGAACTCAAGGATGAGTCCGTCCCTCTTCATCTTGAGGATCTTGTGTCCGGACTGGGACAGCTTAATCCTCCTTTTGAGGTCGAGAAGCACAGAACGGGTCGGGGTGACATCGCGGGCTGCCATCGGTCATCACTCCTTCTTGGGAAGGTAGGTCTGGATGAGCGACTTCTTGATCCTGGTGAGCTGGTCGATGTCGAGCTCGGCGAGGATTTCCCATGCGATGTCGAGAGTTTTCTCGATGGAACGGTCCTCGTAGAGTCCCTGGCGGACGACACGGTCCTCGAAGAGATCTGCGAAGTCAAGCAGCTTCCTGTCCTTGGCGGACAGAGAGTCCTTTCCGACGATTGCGACCAGTCCACGGAGGTCCTTTCCTTCTGCGTACGAGGCGTACAGCTGGTCGGAAACGGCCTTGTGGTCCTCACGGGTCTTGCCCTCACCGATACCGTTGTTCATCAACCTGGACAGGGAGCTGGACACGTTGACAGGGGGGTAGATACCGTTCCTGTGGAGGTCCATCGTAAGAACGATCTGACCCTCGGTGATGTATCCGGAAAGATCGGGGATGGGGTGAGTGATATCCGCACCGGGCATGGTGAGGATGGGGATCTGAGTGATGGATCCTGCCTTGCCCTTGATCTTACCTGCACGCTCGTAGAGCTGTGCAAGGTCGGTGTACATGTAACCGGGATAGCCACGCCTTCCGGGCACCTCTTCACGAGCTGCTCCGACCTGACGCAGTGCCTCACAGTAGTTGGTGATGTCGGTCATGATGACGAGAACCTGCATTCCGAGCTCGAATGCCATGTACTCCGCGGTGGTAAGTCCCAGACGGGGAGTGGCGATACGCTCGACAGCAGGGTCGTCGGCGAGGTTCAGGAAGACGACAGCGTTCTTCAGAGCGCCGGTCCTCTCGAACTCGGACATGAACTTCTGCTTCTCTTCGTTGGTGATACCGAGAGCGATGAACACGACAGCGAATTCCTCGTTCTCTCCGCGGACTTTGGCCTGCCTTGCGATCTGCAGTGCAATATCGTTGTGGGGAAGACCGGATGCGGAGAAGATAGGAAGCTTCTGACCGCGGACGAGGGTGTTCATTCCGTCGATGGTCGAGATACCGGTCTCGATGAAGTCGGCGGGGGAGTCCCTTGCCCAGGGGTTGATAGCTGCTCCTGCGATGTCGAGCATCTTGTCGGGTACGATCTCTGCGCCTCCGTCGAGGGGCTTGGCGGATCCGGAGAGGACCCTTCCGAGCATGTCCTTGGAGACGGGCATCTTCATGGTGTCGCCGAGGAAGCGGACGGAAGCGGACCTGTCGATTCCGGTGGTTCCCTCGAAGATCTGGATGACGACCATTCCGTTGGCGGAATCGAGAACCTCTCCGTTCTTGAAGCTTCCGTCGGAAAGCCTTACCTTAACGAGCTCTTTGTATCCTACGGGCTCCTCGGTCTTCACGAAGACGAGAGGTCCCTGGATGTTCTGGATTGTTTTGTACTCTTTGGATACTGCTTCCATTTTCAAGCCTCCAGTTTAGAGAACTGCTCGTCCATGTCCTTCTCGACTGCGTCGAGCTCTGCATCGACATCCTTCTCATACTTTGCCTGCTGGAACTTCTGCCTTACGGGGAGGTATGCGATCTTGTCGACCTGTACACCGCCCTCGAGGGCCTTGTCTGCGAGATCAGAGTATTTCTTGATGAGGGAGAGCATCTTGTACTGCCTGTTGAGGGGGCAGAAACAGTCGACGGGGTCGTATGCGTTCTGCTGCAGGAAGATCTCACGGATCATCTTGGCGACCTCGAGGATGATCTTCTGCTCGTCGGGCAGAGAGTCGGAACCGACCATCTGAACAACTTCCTGAAGCTCAGCCTCTTTCTGGAGAACTTTCATTGCCCAGGTCTTGAGCTCGGGGAAGTTCTCTGCGACGTTGGACTTGAACCATGCTCCCAGCTGTGCATCGTACATGGTGTAGGAGGTCAGCCAGTTGATGGTGGGGAAGTGACGCCTCTCCCTGAGTTTGGTATCCAGTGCCCAGAAGACACGGACGATACGCAGGGTGTTCTGAGTGACAGGCTCGGAAAGGTCTCCTCCAGGAGGCGAAACAGCTCCGATAACGGAGATGGATCCGTCCGCTCCGCAGAGGGACTTTCCACGGCATGCACGCTCGTAGAACTCGGACAGCCTACCGGACAGGTATGCGGGGTATCCTTCCTCTCCGGGCATCTCTTCGAGCCTGGAGGAGATCTCCCTCATTGCCTCGGCCCACCTGGAGGTGGAGTCTGCCATGAGTGCGACGTTGTAACCCATGTCCCTGAAGTACTCGGCGATGGTCATTCCGGTGTAGACGGATGCCTCACGAGCAGCGACAGGCATGTTGGAGGTGTTGGCGATGAGGACGGTCCTCTTCATGAGGGACTCTCCGGTCCTGGGGTCCTCCAGTGCGGGGAACTCGGTAAGAACCTCGGTCATCTCGTTTCCACGCTCACCGCATCCGATGTAGACAACGATGTCTGCGTCGGAGTACTTTGCGAGGGACTGCTGGGTAACGGTCTTTCCGGTACCGAATGCACCGGGGATTGCTGCTGCTCCTCCCTTTGCGAGGGGGAACATGGTATCGAGGACACGGAGTCCGGTGACCAGAGGTACATCGGGGCTGTATTTCTCGATGACAGGCCTGGGCTGACGGACGGGCCATTTCTGCATCATGGGGTACTCGACGCCATCGACTTTGACGACGGGCTCTTCCACGGTGAAAGCGCCTTCCTTGATCTCCTCGACCTTTCCCTTCTGTGCGTTGGGGGGAAGCATGATCTTGTGGACCATGGGTCCTTCCTGCACGGTTCCGATGACGGATCCTGCAGAAACCTCGTCTCCGACCGCGACGGCGGGGACGAAGTCCCATTTGGTTTCCCTGCTGAGTCCAGGTGCGGTGGCACCACGGCCGATGAAGTCTCCGGTCATTTCCCTAAGGACAGGGAGGGGCCTCTGAATTCCGTCGTAAACGGAGGTCAGGAGTCCGGGACCGAGTTCAACGGCAAGGGGGAGTCCGCTGTTAGTGACGGGCTCTCCGGGTTTGATTCCGGTGGTATCCTCGTAAACCTGGATGATAGAATAGTCGCCGACGATTTTGATAACCTCTCCCATCAGTTTCTCGTTTCCAACATGTACGACATCGTACATCCTGGGGGAGATACCGGTGGCGGTTACGACAGGTCCAGCGACCCTGTAAATTACACCTTCAGTGCTCATTCATTCATCCTCTGTCTTAAACAAGTCAACGCCAATGACTTTCTTGACCTTCTCACGAAGGTCGCTCTGGTCTCCGCCGACGGGTACGACGACAGGCTGGATGAGGTCCATGACCTTCGTCTTGAAGTGGGCGGACAGATACTGCAGGTCGTCTGCGTTTACCGCAAGGATTCCGACATTGGCATCGGAAATCGCTTCCTGCATCTTTTCCTGGTAGTTTGTCTGGTCTGCGATGAAGACGGTCTTCACACCTGCGAGGCGGAAGCCGAGAGTGAATTCATCGCTGCCGATTACTGCTATCTCCATCAGATCACCAACAGATTCTTGATTGAGTCCCTGTCAAGACCGCTGTCGACACCGTGTGCCACGGTCCTGATTTTCTTAACTTCATCTTCCTTCATGATCATGTAGACCACGACGGGGATGACGGAAAGGGGATACATGTGTGCGACCTGGATTGCCATCTGAAGCCTCATCCTCTCCATGGAAAGAACGAGAAGCGAGATGGTGGGGGTCTGAGAGAGCACCGTCTTCAGTTCCTCGAAGATCTTCAGGGACTGCAGCTCGTTGAAAGCGGCCTCCATGGTGGGCGCGGCGGTTGCCTGCGCGTAGATCTTCTGATTGAGCTGGTATCCTCCCGGAATGAAGAATTCGGCTGCCTCTTCTCCTCCGAGGTTCTCCATCTTGAGTTTCATGATGGTCTCGACGTTCTTGAGATCGATCACGTATTTGATGTAGTTACGGAAGATGTTCGTAGCCCTGTCCTTACCGGAAATGGAATCGAGGACGTGCTTGTAGTAGCCCTTGGTGATTTCATCTTCAATCTTGGTCAGGATCTTGTCCTCCTTGTAGGCGCGGATGGCCTCGTCGGAAACGGACAGTCCAGTCTTGCTCTTGAAGATGGCCAGTGCTTCCTCGATGGAGGGTGCCGACAGGAGTTTCTCCAGGTCGTCCTCCTTCAGGGAACCGGCGATGACAAGGTCCTCCCTCATCGTTTCGAGAGTGAGTCCGTAGTTCTTACCGCGGAGCACGACTTTGAGGTTCTCAAAGTCCCACTTGGTAAGGTAGGCGGCGACCATGTCTTTGAGCTCACCGTTTGCTGATTCCAGGATACTGCGGAACTGCTTGGACATGTTCATGTAGGTAGCATACTCGAGAAGCTCGATTCCGGAGTGCCTGACCGCAAGGTCGTTCATCTCCTTGGAGTAACCGGCTTCGCTGATGAAGTGCGAGATCTCAGGAACGGACATCATCAACATTTTGTTGTAGTCCTCTTCCTTGAGGAGTTTAGACTGCTTAGCCTTAACCCTCGCAGACATGTATGCGTAGTTACCTGTTCCGCTGTGCTTGAACATGCTCTCTCACCCAAACAGGATGTCGGATAGCTGTTTCAGGTTGCTGTCCCAGATGTTCTGGAGAAGCACCTCGAACTGCATGTCTACCTCGACCTTTCCGTCCTCGCTCTGGAGGAGAAGTCCGGAGCGGACGCTTGCGCTCTTCTCGACGGACTTCACACCGAGGTCAGCTGCGGAGAAGTTATCCTTCTCGGACATGATGGCCTTGGGCTCGGGGATTATGGTCTTGGCGGATGCTACCATTGCCTTGTAATATGCCAGCTTCTTGTCGGCGGGCACACTCTCGATCTGCTTGAGGGCAGACTCGAAGGCGTCGGTGAGGATCTCCTTCTTCTTGGACAGGACCAGCTTTTTGCTCTCCAGGTCTGCACTGGAGCTGACCTGGCGTGCGAGGGTCTCCTTTGTCTCTGCGACCCTCTTGTCCTCTCTCTGCTTCACTTCGGCAATCTCGGCATCGACCTTAGCGTTGATTGCTGCAATCTCCTCCGCCTGCTCCTTCTGGATGCGGGCGACCTCGGTTGCGGCCGCTGCCTGGATTTCCTTGGTTACGCTGTCTAGTGCCAAATAAAGGCCCCCAGACTCACATAACGAAGATTGCCATGATAGCGATAACGAGACCGAAGATGACGATGGTTTCAGGGAGAACGGTGAAGATCATGGCCCTTCCGAAGAGGGAGGGGTTCTCAGTGATTGCACCGACTGCTGCTGCACCGATGTCTTTCTCCGCGATTCCAGATCCGAGTCCTGCGAGTCCGACTGCGAGTCCTGCTCCGATTGCGATCATTCCTGCTGCTTCTGCTGCTGCCATATTTTTCAAACCTCTTTGATATTGTTGGTGTTTTTGCTGAAAAAGGTTTTGGTGCGGACCTCCTGGAGAGGTGCGAACGAGTCTCCGCCTCCTTCATAGAACCTCATCATGAGTTCGACGAACTGCAACCTGAGGGCGTGCAGACCTGCGGAAAGGATTCCGAGGGTCCATACGACAAGGTGGAGGAAACAGAATAGGAATATTCCAATCACTAACATGACGACGTTGGCGAAGGGGTCGAAGACGACTTCTCCACCGGCGGTGGTCCTGGTCGCGATTATCATTCCGAATACGATGTAGTTGAATGCAAGCGCCATTCCGGCCTTGGACATGGTGATTGCTGCAAGCCTGGTGTAGGAAAGAATCCAACCGATGACTTCAGGAATACCCATGATTGCCTGCATTCCGCCTTCTGCTTTTGCGTTTAATCCGATTCCGACAACCAGACATACGATAGCCACTACGAGCAGGATGAGGGGGGTTCCCTTGGCGATGTCGCCAATCGATCCACCGAACATTGCCTGAGTGAGTGCGAGACAGAAGAGGATCATTCCGAAGAAGGTGAACACGAGTCCTCCCTTCTCCATGAAGGCTGCCTTTCCGCCGTGCTGCTTCACGATGTTGTACACACCGCAGAGGATACCGATGAACAGGTGAACGATACCGACGTAGACGGAGAGCTTCAGGAGCAACGCAACGTTGACGAGCTTTCCGATACCGGTCTCACCGGATGTCCAGGTTCCGGTTGCTGAGTCCCAGGTTCCTGCGGAGCAGATCATATGGTTGAACCACTCAGGGAACTTGGCTCCGAAAATCCAATCCCAAGTCACACTGGTTCCGCCCACGGCGACGTGGTCTTCGTGCCAATGCCATACACCGGCCTCATACTCTCCGCCGACGAAGTGCATTCCCAGCATTTCGCCGTAGAAGAATAGACCGAATATGAACGCCCATATTCCTCCGAAGAAGAGGACGAGCGCAATGGCACGCCAGTCAGGGTGCTTGGTCTTCTTAAGTCCGTATGCTCCCAGGATGATGAAGGGGATGGCGTATCCCATATCTCCGACCATGAATCCGAAGAACAGCGGGAGGAAGATCGCGATAAGGAAGGTAGGGTCGATCTCCTGATATTTGGGGACGGACACCAGACTGGTCGCGTACTCGTATTCGCATACGATTCTTCCGTTGTTCTGCTTGACGGGAACATTCTGGAAACGAGGCTCCTGGGCTTCGGACTCTTCGAGTTTTCTGCCACGAGTCTCTTCGAATTCCACATAGACATCGTCTCCGAGCTTCTGCTCGAGGTTTGCCTTGACGGAATCCACTTTCTTGGTAGGTACCCATGCATCCATGATGTACGAGTACTTGCTCACTGCGATCCTAAGGGGAACACTACCCTTCTCTACCGCAATGGACAGCTCTTCGTCGCTTCCTTTGAGGAAGGACTTGTATCTCTCCTTCATCTCCTCGAGGGCCTTGTCACAGAGCTCGATCTCGGCAGTGGCTGCCTCGATCTCGGCGGTGACTTTCTGGTACTCATCCGCTGCCGACACCTTGGTGGTGTAGACGGGGATATGGAGTTCCACAAACCCAATCCCTGCGAGTGCGGCGTATGCCTGATCCCTGTTCTCCTTCTTCACGAAGACGACGGCTACACCGCCGTTCTTCTTGTCGTAGGAAGAGAAGATCTCGGCATCGTCGATCTTAAGGGACGATGCGTCGCTGGTAACGGTACCGGCGAGAACGGCGATGCTCTTGTATCCGCTGTACTGATCAAGAGTGACGTCATTCAGGTTCTTCAGAAGTTCTAAAATCTTTTGCTTAGAGTTTAATTCAGTGATTTTCTGGGTAAGATCATTCCTTGCGTCGACGGTCTTGAGGACCTCATCTTCGACGCCCTCGACATCCCCGGCGTTGATGCGCGACTGCACATCCTCGACAGATATGTCGGCGGTCTTGGTATGCTTGTTGATCCCAAGCTCTTTCTCGAGTGCCCTTACCTTGAGAAGCCTCTCAGATGCCTTCGAGGTCTTTTCAAGGGAGGTTCCGATAGAGAGCCCGTCGTCGCCGGTGGTATGATCGATGACATGGATAGCCTTCTCGCTGTAGAGGGCGTTTATGGCGTCCTCGAGGCGGGTCTTGGTACCCACAATCACAATCCTACTCATCGACTCAGGAAGAAGCATTTATTGCCCTCTCGAATTCATTCGTGAGGAAATCGTTGACTTCCTTGATCTTATCCCTAGCTGCTTCCTCGATTCCAGCGGCCTCGGCCTCGCCTTCGGCGATTTTCTCGGCTTTGGTTCTCTCGAGGTTAGCCTGCTCTGCTGCGATGGCGGCCTCGGCGTCCTCGCGAATCTTCGCGACTTCAGCCTGCTTCCTTTTCACAGCAGCACTGCGGGCCTGAGCAACGGCGTTTTTCTTCTCAGTCTCTGCGTTAGAAACTGACTGATCAGCCTTCTGCTCAGCCTCCTTTATTTCCGAAAGTATGTCAGTTCGGCTCAAGTTTCACTCCCCGACCATTCGTGAAGGGCAGTAAACTCTTACGGTATATAATAGCCACCGTTTTTTATATTATAATAAGGGGAACAAATCGTTTGAAAATTGGCATTATAAAATGTTTTCACCGAATTTTTTTCTTATTCGGACTTCTCATCGACGTGCCTGATTTTGAGGTCTGCCTCGGAGAGGATGTCCTTAGAGAGGTCGTCCATGTATCCCTCGTCGTAGACAATTTCAGTGATGCCGGAATTGATGAGAATCTTGGCACATAGAGAACAAGGGAAGGTGGTGGTATAGATCTTGGCGCCTTTCACGCTGACACCAAAATAGGCTGCCTGGGTCACTGCATTCTGTTCCGCATGGACACCCCTGCAGAGCTCATGGCGGGTGCCAGAGGGCACGTTCATGAGCACCCTGAGACATCCCTTCTCCTCGCAATGGGATACGCCGCGGGGAGCCCCGTTATATCCAGTGGAAAGTACATGATTATCCTTCACGATGACAGCTCCGACCTTACGTCTGAGACAGGTCGACCTGGTCGCCGCCAATTTAGCCATCTGCATGAAATATTCATCAGTCGTGGGTCTTTCCATGAAAAAAAGGATATTTTGGAGGTATTAGGTTCTTATCCTCCGAATTCATTCGGCCCATCATGAAAAAGGAGAATCTCACTACCATAATTGCATTGGGTATAGTGGTGATCATCCTTGTTTCAGGAATAATTTTAGTGAAAAATGCATCGGGTGTCAACCCCCCTTTCACAGTCATCGAATCCAACAGCATGCAACACTCCGAAGATAAGTCCCAGATAGGTATAATCGACACCGGAGACATGATCATGGTGAGGAGTTTCGAGAAATCGAATGTCGTTTCATATGTGGAAGGACATCAGACCGGTCATCAGGAATTCGGAGATTACGGATCCGTTCTGATTTACAAACGTCCCGTGGGAAATCCTGTCATCCATCGCGCTATTCTATGGATGGAATATGACAGCGGAACCTGGAAAGCCCCCAGTTTGGAAAACTTCAAGGATTCGAACGAAAACCCGTTATGGACATGTGCCAGCGACGATTTCAATAACCTTACCGGAACATTGATTCTTACTCTCAATAACGGATACAGGAACATTGCCGTTTCGATAAATGTGGATGATTTGCTCCCTCACAGCGGATATATAACAATGGGAGATAACAACGCCACAGTCGATCAGAGCGCGTCGAATATTTCATTGAATAATCTTGTGAATCCCGAGAGAATAAAGTCTGTTGCCTGGAAAGAAATCCCGTGGTTAGGATCGCTGAAACTCCTTGCCAACGGACATACATCTTATCTCAATAATTATGCGACCAACAGTGTACCTTGTCTTGTTGCTCTGTTCATCACGATAATACTGTCTGTGGTCTCGGTAGGATATCTCTTCGATGAATTCGTATCGAAGAAAAAGAAGACCCCCACCCCTTGATTTCCACTGGAACTTTTGAAAAAGGGTACAGACATTTTTGAGAAAAAAAATTGGTAATTTTTATTCGAAAAATTACCAAAAAATATGATGTTTTATTCAAAGTTGGGTGATTCCGAAAAGAACCAGGGCTGCAACAACAATGAATCCGATGCATGCTCCGATGACGATCCATCCGTTCATGATAGTGAACTCCTTGAAGATAGAATGATATTTCACTTATAAAACCACCTATTTTTTGTAAAAGAAAAAAGAACGAAAAAAGTTGGATTTATTTATCAAACATTCTTTCGGGAGAATCCTTATATCTGACTTAATCATAAACCCGCTTCACACGAAAAAGAGGTATGTCGAGTGGCGGGAGATTCCATATTCAAACACTATCTGGAAAAGAAAAATCACTTAATCAAAAACAGAGGAATCCTCCAGACCACCTATGTTCCTGATCAGCTTCTTCACCGTGATGCACAGATACGTGACATTGTCGATATAGTAGCTCCGTCACTGAACAAAGACAAACCATCGAACATCCTCATCATCGGTAAGACCGGAACGGGAAAGACAGCCGTTGTGAATTACATCGGAAAAGAACTGATGAAAGCCGATGCCGAGAACAACAACTGCTGCTACATTTATGTGAACTGTGAGGTCATCGATACACCTTACAGTATCCTTTACAACATTTCCAACCAGATCATCACCGATCCGAACAAAAAGATTCCTTTCACCGGATGGAGTCTTGAAAAAATATTCAATGAATTGATCAAATTCATCGATGAAGAAGATAAAATTTTCCTGATTGTTCTTGATGAAATTGATAAATCTTTCAAAAAGAACGGTGATGACATTTTCTATTTCCTGACCGACATCAACTCGATGCTCAAGAATTCAAGGGTTGCGATCATCGGTATTACCAATAACAGCAGATTCACTCAGGAATGTCTTTCCACTCAGACTAAGAGCAGGCTTGGAGAAGAAAAGATTGTCTTCCCTCCCTACACCCCTCAGCAGCTCATTGATATCCTTAATGACAGAGCAAAAGAAGCATTCTATCCGAATGCTCTTGATTCATCGGTTGTGAATTACTGTGCAGCGGTTTCCGCTCAGGATTCTGGAGATGCAAGGAAAGCTTTGGATCTTCTCAGAATTGCTGCAGATATTGCGGAAAGAAACGGAGATACCTGTGTCACTTCCGCACATGTCGATTATGCAAGACAGAAGATCGAACTCGATGCTGTCAGCGAAGTCATCAGGACACTCACTGATCAATCAAAGATCATTCTGAAGAGTATTATCATCAGTCCGAAGAACGATGAAGGATATCTCACGACAGGAGAGGTTTATGCAACATACATGAACATCGCAAATCAGCTTGCATGTCCTGTTATTTCACAGAGAAGGGTTGCGGATCTCATTTCCGAATTGGATATGCTGGGTATTATCAATGCCCGTGTCAAATCTTTCGGAAGGAAAGGAAGGACCAAGGAAATCGAAATCAATGTTTCCAATGATATCCTCAGTATCCTCGATCGTGACGAATTGTTCGACGGTCTTGTGATAAAATCCGGAAAACAGATGACTTTCGATTCTCATTTTGAGTGATTGTCACTTTGAAAAAAAAACAGCCCTAACCCTTTCAGAAGTTCCAGTGGAAATGAAGGGGTGGGGGTGTTCTTATTCGATTTTCCAGTGGAAATGAAGGGGTAATAATCGTAATTCGCTAATTGTCATATTTTCATTATTAATTCAATGTTATAATTTTTGAAATATGAATAAAAATTACGACAAATATCTCTTGATCTGCGGATTCAGTTTTATCATAATTTTTTCTTTCGCTTTCATGTATAACAGCACAGATTCCGATGATGAAGATATAATCGGAGTCGTAACGTCCATATCAAAAACAGATAGTGGTTTTTTGTTTGATTTTGAAGATTATTCTGGAAAACAATATCATTGTTTTTCAAAAATCGAATTGAACAATAATTCAATCTATGATATTTCCGGAAATTATTCGAAAGACGGTTCGATTTTCTTTGTAGAACAATCAAAAGCAATCAGAATGATGTAAATATACAATTTTTATTCTTATTCTGATGTTCGTAGCCGCGGATGATACAGATTCGATGAGGGGTAACTGTACCACTTATCTGGCTACTGAGATTATTTTTGATCTTGTTTACAATTGCAATCTTGACCTCATCGGTTCTCCCCGTCTGGTCCGTCTCAATCCGGCCATACCATGGAAGACACGCGGTAACGGATCCCTTGTCATGTGTTTCGGAAAGGGAAAGGGAAAGAAGACGTTCATCGGGGAAATTAACGGCGAACCTGTGTATTCCTTTGAGGATATGGAGGATTGGGAACCCGATAAGGAAATGATCCTCGAACGGATCAAACCTTTAGTCGAAAAATACCATGACCCAGAGTATTCGGATCCTGGTATTGTTGTTTCCGAGAAAAGACCCTCTGAAGAGTTTTATTTCCTCGGTGTCAGAAGGGTCGTAGAACGCGATACGATTGTTGCGGAACTCGAAAGGATCGGAGCTGTCAGATATGAATTGGGTTGCGGCCGCGGTATCATCGGATGTACCTGCGGAATGGCATGGATACCCAACGATTTCACTTATGAATTGTTATCATATCGCCCGCAGGAGAGATGGGGTACCGAAAGGATATTCGACAGGGACTCCGTATATGTGGCGGATCACACGATTCCTTCTTCATTCAACAGCTGGGAGGACCGTTCAGGAAAGGTCGCGATTGTTCCCGCCACCCCCTGTCCGGTAATGTACGGTTTTAGAGGAGATGATATATCCGATCTCATCAGAGGCCATGATATCATCAAGACCGAACCTCAGAGCAGATGGCTGGTATTTCTGACCAATCAGGGCACTGACGATCATATCATCTACAATTGTCCCAGGGAGGAATTCATCCCCAACAGTTCCTATTCTGTCAAAGGCATCGTGAAGAAGGTGGAACGTATCCGCGGGGGTCACACTTTCATGACCATCGATTCCGAATATGGGGAGGTTGTGTGTGCCGCTTACGAACCCTCCAGGGAATTCAGGCACGCCATCGATTGGCTCACTCCCGGTGATAAAGTCGAGGTACTCGGTGAACTGAGGGAAAGTCCCAGATCATTGAATATTGAGAAACTCCATGTGCTCGAGACTGTCGATGAATACGAGAAGATATCCAATCCGGTATGTCCTTCATGCAATCGTCTTATGGTCTCCGTCGGTAAAGGGAAAGGATACAGGTGCAGACAATGCAAGACAAAGTCCGACACCCCTATTATGAAGAAGAATACCAGGTGGATCGTTCCGGGATGGTATGAGCCTCCGGTCGCGGCGAGGAGACATTTATCCAAACCTCTGAAGAGGATGGGTGAGATCCAACCTGTCGAATTCGTCAATTGTCGTAATCAATAACCGACAATAATATATACTCACTATTCTAACATCATCCTATCTCTAGGAGGGATAACTCATGGATGAAGCAGTAATCTTAAGCGCATGCAGGACTGCAATCGGAAAATACGGAAAAGCACTCACCGGAATCAAATCCACCGAGCTCGGAGCACACTGTATCAAGGAAGCAGTGAAGAGGGCCGGAATCCAGGCAACCGATGTCGAGGAATGCATCATGGGAAACGTCCTTCAGGCCGGACTCGGACAGAACCCCGCCAGGCAGGCAGCCATCGGCGCAGGACTTCCCGTCGAGATCGGATCCTTTACAGTCAACGCCGTATGCGGTTCTGCCATGAAAGCTGTCATGTGTGCCGCCGACGCCATCAAAGCAGGCGAATACAACGTCCTCGCAGTAGGAGGTATGGAGAGCATGTCCAACGCCCCCTACCTCATGAACGGAGCCCGCTGGGGATACAGGATGAACGATCAGACCGTGGTAGACTGTATGGTTCACGACGGACTCTGGGACATTTTCAACAACCAGCACATGGGATTCACCGGAGAGATCGTCGCCGAGAGGTTCAACGTTACCAGGGAGGACGCCGACCAGCTGTCCGTGGAGAGCCACCAGAAGGCCTACAAGGCACAGCAGAGCGGAAAGTTCGACAAGGAGATCGTACCCTTCACCATTCCCAACAAAAAAGGGGATATCATCTTCGACAAGGACGAGGGAATCCGCCCCGATTCCTCCATGGAGTCCCTCGGAAAGCTGAAACCCGTCTTCAAGAAGGACGGAATCGTCACCGCAGGCAACTCCTCCCAGCTCAGCGACGGAGGATCCGCTCTGATCGTGGCATCCAGGAAATGGGCCGAGGAGCACGGCATCAAGCCCCTCGCATCCATCGTAGCCTACGGAGAGCGCGGAGTGCTCCCCGAGAGAATCATGGAGGCTCCTATCCCCACCACCAGGCACGTCCTGAAGAAGGCGGGAATGACCATCGATGACATCGACCTCTTCGAGCACAACGAGGCCTTCGCATCCGCTTCCTGTGCAGTCAAGAAGGAACTCGGAGTCCCTGATGAGATCTTCAACGTCAACGGAGGAGCAGTCGCACTCGGACACCCCATCGGATGCTCCGGAGCACGTGTGCTCACTACTCTTCTCTACGCAATGATGGACAGGCAGAAGGACGTCGGCTGCGCCACCCTCTGTCTCGGAGGCGGTAACGCCGTCACCACCATCATCCGCCGCGAGTGATAAAACCATTCATCTGGGTCTGTCAGTTTTCGGGGACAGACCCACCCTACCTTACTTTATTATTGTATTTTTACTTTCAAAAACTAAAGTAAAAAGTTTTACTTTGAAAAACTAAAGTAAAAGTTTTTTTTGTTCTGCACTTTAGTCAGAGACATCGACATCGGGAGTAACCGACAGAGTATAGTCTGGGTCATAGAAGGGAAAGGGTTTTCCCTCCCTAAGGAGGGTAAATGGTTTCTTCAGACAGGGGTCCAAATCACATGGATGATTTCATTCCCAGTCCCATATGGCATACAGTGTGACCGGGAGTTCGCTGCGTGCCAAATCTTCTGTGGATCCGTTTTCAATATCTCTTCCCTCATCCGGGTCGTTCAATCTCCAATTGTAGAACACCTTACCTTCCGGAGGGGTGAGCGTACAGGGGGGGAGGGCCTGACGGTCTCCCATAGTCCTCACAACAGGGGACATGGAATGGTCCTCAGGATCTTCGGAATTACAGAAGTTGACGGTATAGGATCCGGAATAGTTCCAGATTGCCCAGAACTCGGTACCCATCATGGTCGCATACGGTTCTCCCCCTCCAATGGTATCATCGGGATCAGCATCTGCCGTAGGTCCCCATCCGATGAAGGAGTAGTACTGCTTTGCGAATATATCGCCCGAGGGGAAGTAACCGCTGTAGAGATTAGCGTTGGCATAGTTGATGATCTGAACCTGGTCTCCATAGTTGGAGTGGAATGTCACGGCAGTGATATCCTCAGTCCAGACCAGGTAGATATCGACGGTCTCCCCGGTCAGGGGAGCAACGGTGAGATTTCTAATTACATTTCCTCCACCAAGGTCATATTCGAATAGGTAATAGTATACGTCCTTGTTTCCGAACTTGTAATAGGCATTGCTATCTCCGCCGTACCTGTAGGTTCCGTCACCGTTAGGGGTGAAGGAATAGACGGGTTCCATGAACATCACGGATTCGAACGCAGGGTTCAAGGATTCGACCCTGTACGATCCCGTGGCCTTGTTGTTGGGTGCGGTAATCTCGGGGAACTCATAGAAGTATAGAGACATCTCTCCATGGTTCATATCCGAGTACAATACCTCTCTGGTGGCCGATTCGGGAGTTCCGCCCGCATCGGCGATGATGTCGAGGTAGAAGCCGTCTATCATCCACTGTGCGTAGAGGACAATCCTTCCTTCGACGAGGTCAGCGGGGTTGAATACGTCTCCTTCGACGTAACTCCTGCCGTTACCGTTGGCCTGTGTGTTCCAGCCGGTCAGCGCATGGTCGTTCCAGCGCGGGGTAGTAGCATTGAAGGTGAACGAGTAGTCACGCACCGTAGTGGGTTCTCCTCCGAAGGTACCTCCGTTTCCGTCGAGGACGGCCTCGTACTGGGTGACGGATCTCATCTGCGCAGGCTTGCTGGTCAGGGTAACGGTGAAGTGGGCAATCGCATCATTGTTGTACTGGTACAGCAGGCCGTTGTCCTTTCCGTAGAATCCCTGGTTGACCATGGTCTCGGTCCGTACAGTCTTCTCAGTGCTCTGGTTCCAGTAGCGCTGATAGACAGAGTTCTCCATGACATAGCATTCGACCTGACCGTTGAGGAAGGTTTCAGTGCTGATCCTGTGTGTATAGAGTCCGGCACCCTGGTTGTCAGTGACCTCGCTGTTCAGCAGGTAGACGATGTAGTTGTCCTGGGGGTACAGGAACGGGCCGAAGACATACGAGCGGTTGCCGTCGGTCGCGTCGTAACTGTAGTCGGAGCTCACTTCTTCCACTGTATAGGTAGTTTCTCCCGATATGAAGGATTCCTCATGGTAAGTGAAAGAATCATTGACCGTGGGCATATATCCGCCCATGAGCGGGTCATCCATCCAGAAGTAGATGGTGATACTGTACCTCTGTCCGTCTCCGAGGGCATTGAATGCGACACGCATTCTGTCTCCATCGGGGTTCTCGGTGATGTGGGTGCTGTTACCCTTCCTGATCTGCGCGTGGTACACGGTCTGATCGAGGGTGAAGGTGTAGCAGTACTGTCCGTCATTGACCTCCTCCTTGGACCAGTTGGTTCCTCCCGTGAAGATGAGGGGGTAGGAAGGCGAACCGTCCGACTCGTATGCATCTTCGCCGTTGATGGTAAGGGTGATGCCTGCGGGCAGGTTGTGCACCTCCCAGTCGATGTTGGTGGGTGTGAGGACGATCTCCGTGAACACCGCATAGACGGTACGCGCACAGCCTACGGCATGGGCGGTCGTGAGCATCGGGTTGTCGCCTTCGGGGTCGTAGTCATCGTCCATCAGCATCCAGCCTCTGAATTCCATTCCGTCAGGGATAGCCATACCTATGGCCTCGGGGGTCTGATAGTTGGCACTGGAGTAGGGGATCGAAGTCTGAGCATTCTGACTGGCCTTGTACTGGACCGCGATGGGGGTGGGAGTGTATCCGTTTCCTGTACCGGTCAGGACGGTCTCGATGACCTGCTTGGAGTGAGAGTACTCCATGCCTCCTCCGCCCATCTCCATTTCCATGTAGAAGCAGGTGAGGTCAGCATCCTCGGCCATGGTCACAGTTACTCCATTCATGTCGCGCGTGTAACAATCGAGGTATACGGTGTTGGTAACGCCGTTGAATGAGACCTGGACAGGCTCTATGAAATGATCTCCCTGGCGCAGATACACTGCGTAGGACGAATCATTGCTATCGCCATACAGCTGGGGATAGTTGCCCTGGGCGATGGTCATGTAACTGTCAGCAATCCAAGTTCCCTGCTCATTGAACATCATCTCGATGTCATATGTCGAGGCATCCGCTCTGATGACCATGGCTCTGAATTCGACAGATCCGATTTGATCACCGCCCTGATTATAGTAGTAGGTGTGGCCGCCGAAGATATCTCCGAGGGTTGCGGTGTAAAGGCCGTCGACCCAGTTGATGTACAGGGTGACAGTGGTTCCCTGTGCGAATTCGACGAAAGCATTATCGATGGTGACGTTGCCGGCGCTGTAGTTGGTGCCGGTTCCGTCAGCCTTGGTGTTCCATCCGCCGAAGAACTTGGTGTCCTTGGAGGCAGTGGGCCTTGCAAGGGTGATGGTGTCTCCGTAGTGCTTGTTGGTGAGGTCACTGGGGACATTGCCGCTTCCGGTGTTCAGGTTGAAGGTCACGGTGTAGCTGATCTGCGTCCACTTGGCGTAGAAGGTCACCGTGTTGTTCTCAGCATAATCCAGAACAGCACCGCTCACGTTGAGTTGACCCTCGGTGAAGGGTACGTTCAAGCTGCCGTATTCATCGTAGCACCAGGATCCCGCGTTCTCGTAGCCAGCTCTGGTTCCGGTGTACGCAGGCTGGTCGATGGTGTCTCCGAGCTTCACGTTCTGGATGGATGCGACACTGCCACTTCCTCCGTTCACGCTGAAGGCGATGGTGAAATTCTGGAGGACATAACCTGCGGTGATGGTGATTCCCTCGGTTCCGATCGTTCCGGAGTTGGGGGACCAGGCCTCGAAGGTGTAATACTCCTTGACAGGGGTCACACCGAAATCAGCGATGATGGCGGTCACGGCGGTTCCGTAGTCGAAGGCCTTGGTGAAACTTCCGTCGTTGTTATTGATCCATCCGGCAGGCAGGTTGGTACGTGTCGCGTCAGATCCGATGGCGACGACTGCGTTATACTGGTTCACAGTCCACTTGGCGTACAGGTTGACAGTTCCCTCCTTGACATCGGTGAGGTTCCTGACAGTCTGTCCGTCGGTGTAGACGACGGCTCCGTCGGCGGTCGTCGCCCATCCTGCGAAGCTGTAACCGTCATTGCTGAATGCATTGGCGATAAGGGCCGCCTCGGTATCGTAGGTCATGTCCTGGGCGGCCATCGTGCCGGTGGCTGCGTCGGAGTTCTTGTTGAAGACCACCTGGTAGGTGTAGGCGGTCCACTGGGCCGTCAGGGTGGCGTCCTCGGTGAACTTGACCGGGGATACCCAGGGCTCGAATCCGTACCCGGTCCTGGAGGGGACGGGGAGGACGGGCACGTCGGAGTTGTAGTTGCCGCCGACGGTGGTGGTGGCGACGGTCTGCTCCGAGATCGTGAACGTTCCGCCGTTACCGTCGAGGGTGAGGGTTATGTACTGGGTGAGGACCCAGTCGGAACAGTGCGTGATGGTGAAGGTGACATATCCCTCTGCATCCACGGGGAACTGTCCGATGGGTTCGGCCTCGCCGGAGTTCTGGATGCTGATGAGGGTTCCGGCAGGGAACACGTCGGTTCCGATGAAGTACCTGATGGTGGACTCGTAGGGGAGGGTTCCGTCATATGCGAAGTCCAGGGTGATCTTCTTTTCGGAAGCGAGGAGACTGGTGTCAGGGGTGACAGTGGTATCCATCGCCTGGTCAGCGTATCCCGTCTGCTTGCTGTCGGATCCGGACATGGTCCAGGTGAGTTTGTTCACCGTGTCCTCGACCTCCAGGGTCTTTCCCGCCTTGAGCTCATCGACCGCGGCGGCGGGGATGGTCTTGTCGGTGGCACCGGAGTCGAATGTGACCTTGACATCGGTGTTGGCGGTGATCTGCGCCGCGCTGGGCAGGGTGTTGTTGGCGAGGTCCAGCTGCCACTTGGCGTAGACGGTGATGTTCTTCTCGGTTCCCTTGGCGACCTGGGTGATCTTGTCGCCGGAGAAATCTGCGTTCAGATACCATCCGAGGAAGGTGCTTCCGTCCTTCGTCGGGGTGGCGAGATCGAATGTGTCGGTGTTCTTGGTGAACTCCTTGGCAGCGATCTCGTTTCCGCCGTTAGTGTTGTAGGTCACCGTATACTTGGTGTCGCCGGAGGATCCCCCTTTCATGAGGAACACCGCACCGACCGCGGCGGCTGCCACGACGGCGATGACAAGTATGATGGCGATCAGTTGTTTCTGCTGCATAAAATCACTCTGTGTTTAATTCGTAAACGGTTTCGGCGAACGCCTCCCTGGGGCGGAGACAAAAGAAAAAACTCCGCAGGAGACACCTTCTTGATCCAATGAAAATCCCGGACGGACGATACCGTTCGGGGAAATATCTCGGATGACCGTTTCCTGCAAGCGCGGAATAAAATGCACGGCCTATGTCAGCACGCTCTGCGCTTGTGCGGCATACCGGAGTGGGAGAATTCACGAACCCCCCCCCCACGTATAGCGGTCGAAGGCCATGGATTAAGAACCCTAATATGGGTTAATAAAACATTATGCGCATTAATATTAATCTTAACAATAGTTAATAAATATCCTCGTTCACTGAAATGCCGCAGAAAACGGTGTCTGGGTCATTGCGTATTCCAGTGAAATGCGCTCCGAGGCCAGTCCTTCGGGTTGAAAATCCGGGAAATCAGGCGGCGACCTGGTCGAAAAGCCTCTCGAGCATCCAGTCGGCATCGAACTTCTCGATGTCCTCGTACTCCTGTCCGTCGCATACGAATGCGATGGGTTTGCCGATGGTCTTGGCAATGGAGAGCGCGGCACCGCCCTTGGCGTCGGTGTCGATCTTGGTGAGGATGATGGCATCGATTCCCACGGCCTCGTCGAAGACCTTGGCCTGTTCGACGGCGTCGTTGCCGGCGAGGGAATCGCCCACGAAGATCTTGAGGTCGGGTTTGGCGACTTTGACGATCTTCTTCATCTCGGCGATGAGGTTGTTGTTGGTCTGCATCCTGCCCGCAGTATCGATGAGGACCACATCCTTCATCTTGGAGCGGGCGTGCTCGATTGCGTCGTAGGCAACGGAAGCGGGATCCGCATCCTGTACGGATTTGACGATCTTCACGTTGAGCTTGTCGGCGTGGATGCTGAGCTGTTCGATGGCTCCGGCCCTGAAGGTGTCGCATGCCGCCAGTACGACGCTGCGTCCCTCCTGCTTCAGCCTGTTGGCAATCTTGGCGATGGCGGTGGTCTTGCCGGTGCCGTTGATGCCGATGAACATGATGACGGTAGGTTTCTTCTGTTCGGCGAGCCACGCGTCGAAATCGAAAACATTGATACGGAGGACGTCGCTGACAGCTTCTTTCACAGCGAGCTCGACGATCTCCTCCAGGGTGTACTCCCTGCCGTACTTCTTGCCGGCGAGGTTGTTGCGTACGCCGACGATAATCTCCTGCACGACGGGATATGCCACATCGGATTCCAGGAGGGTGACCTCCAGCTCGTCGAGGATGTCGTCGAGCGGGTCGTCCTTGATCTTCTTGCTCAGAAAAGAAGAGCTGAGCATCTCGTCGGATCTCTTGTTCTTGCCCTTGACGGGCTTGCCCTTTCTGTCCTCTTTCTTCTCCTCCTTCTTGGGAGCGGGGGCAGGGGCGGGCTCGGGTTTGACCTCAGGTGCGGGTTCTTCCCTCTTGGGTTCCGGTACCTGTTCGGGAACGGTCTCCTGGACAGGGGTCTCGGTCACAGGCACCTCGGGGACCGCCGTCTCCTGGACGGCGGGTGCCTCGGGTTCTTCCTTGTAGACCGATTCGGCGTCGAGCTTCTCGCCTTTCTTGAAAAGGTTCTTCAGCTTCGACTTGAGGGAATCGAACATTTCAATCACTGGGCGCTGCCCTGAGATCTTCTTGCGGCGTATTCCTGCTGGATGGCCGCATCGAGCTCTTCGACGTATCCCTGGATCTCCTGCATGGCGGAGATGGTCTTCTGGATGGCATCGGAGAGTTCATTGGTCGTGCGCTCGAGGTACTCAATGGCCTCCGGGAAATCCTTCTCCACGGAGATCTTGCTTCCGACCCCGATGATCGCTTTCTTCTTCTCGGAAACCTGAACGGTGACCAGACAGGAGCCTCCGACGGGGATCAGGATCTCGTCACCGGGCTTGGCGTCCACTAAGGCCTGCACGGTCCTGCTGGCCCTGGTGGTCTCGTCGCGGGTGTTCTGCAGAATCCTGGCCTGGCGGGTGATGCCTTCGAGCTGCTTGTTGTAGCTCTCGAGGGCCTGCATCGCCTGGCGGAGTTCCTCGTCGTTCATCTCATGCACCAATCTGGTATTTCACGAGGTGGCTCTCGACCTTGTCGGCGGGGAGCTCTTCGACGGCGGTGATGGTGATCTGCCATCTCTTCATCTTGTGCCTGCTTCCGATGGTGGACAGGACTTTCTCTCTGACTGCGGTTTCGTCTTCGGCAGCCATCTCGATGGAGAAGGGCTGCTCTTTCCTGGGGTCAGCGAAGTGACCGGTTACAAGGAATGCCTTCATAGATATACCTGGGCGGGGACTATCTGTATTATATTAATAAAGGTTGCGGGGTTTTTATTTAAAGAAGAGGGGGTTAGAACAGTCTTTCCTTCCTCTCGGATTCCCACCCGTAACTGGCGTACTTCCTGCCTATCAGAAGGGGTGCGGCGTATTCCGGGACCTCGGTCTCGCCCTTGAGGGACATGTGTTCGCCCATCATGTACAGACCCATGGGTTTGCGCATGGTCACTTTTATGGGGTCGTCGGTGTAGACGTCGGGTACCGCGGACTGCAGGGGATCGTAATCCGTGAGTTCGTCGCGGGTTATGTGCACCACCTTCAGACCCGTCTTGCCATGCAATGACCCAGGCAGACGGATCAGCCTCTTGATATCGGGGGTGACGGGCTTGTCGACCTCGCTCGAGAGGAGGGGTGCGACATCGTTCAGGGCCTTCATCAGGATGTCCTGTTCGGGGTTGGTGAGGCCGTTCATGCTGTTATGCTCGAACATGGTTCTGAACATCCCCTTCAGATGGGTGCGGAGGTTCTCCAGCGTCTGCGGGGTGGCCTTCACCGAGGGATAGATCGCTTTGATGACCTTCGGATCGCTCTCGATGATATTCTGGCAGATCAGTTTCAGTGCCTCCCTCAGCTTGAGTTTCCATCCGCCTGAGTCTGCGGGCGGGATGACGCGGTACGAATGGGTGTTGGAACGGGTCAGCCCGTTACCCATGACGCTGACGCTGACCGCATCGGTGTGGATGGGGAAAACGGTGTCCAGATCCAGTCCGATGCAGGATACGTAGTCGACCAGCTCCCTGCGTTCGTTGGTCCCCAGGGTGTAGATGTCGTTGGTGCGGATGTGGGCGTGGTAACCCCTTCCGCCGGAGAAGCAGATATGGACCTGTTTCTCCGAGAAGCCCAGGTCGGAACATAGGAAGTCATCCACCAGGGAGATCATCTCCTTGCGGATCTGCACCATCATCTGCGAATAGGTCATCTCCTCCGCACCGGCGAGGTGGTCCGCGTCGAGGTCGAAGATGAGTTCGGCACCCATCCATTCCTTCTCCTCCATGACCGGTTTGGCGGGATGGCGGTAGTACGCGGTGGAGTAGTAACTGTGTGCTGGCACTTTCGACATCATGAAGGTCTTCAGATCCTCGGGACTGGAGAACGCCATATGCCTTTGCATCGTTTTCCCGAAGGGGATGAAACCGTATTCCTTCTTGGTGAAACGGTCGGGCATGTCCGGGGTGAAGGAGCGGTAGTACCTGCGGAACAGTTTGAAAAGGAAACGGCTGTTGGGGTCCAGTTCGACCTCTGTATAGGGTTTCTGCTGCTGAAAACCGCCCTGCCTTTCCATTATCCGACCATTGGATTACGCTTTAATAAAGTGTTTCTGCTTCCGTTACCCATGGATAAGCTTCCCGTCTATGACAACCACATCCACATGAGTCCCCACGGACGCAACGTGGATGCTCTCCGGGAGTACGAGCAGGCCGGAGGCACCGGACTGACACTTGTCACACTGCCGTATCCGGAGGTCAGGATCGCGGACGGGAAGGATTTTGCTAAATCTTATGAGATCACCTTCGACCTGGCCGCGAGGGCCAGGGAGGCCACCGATTTGGAGATCAACATCGCCGTCGGGCCGTATCCCATCCTGCTGATGTCACTCGCCGAGGAGTTCGGTCTCGAAAAGGCCGAGGAGATGATGATGCAGGGCATGGAAGATGCGGGTAAAGCGGTACAGGAGGGGAAGGCCGTTGCCATCGGGGAGATCGGCAGGCCCCACTTCGAATGCTCCCCGGAGATATGGGATGCCTCCAACAGGGTCCTGCAGAGAGGTATGGAAATCGCCAAGGAGAACGATGTGCCAGTAATCATACATTGTGAGTCCGGGACCACCGATACCAACCGCAGTCTCGCCGACATCGCGAGGAAGGCGGGACTCGATCCTGGCATGGTCATCAAGCACTCCTCACCGCCGTTTGTGACGGAGGAGGAGACCTTCGGTGTGATGCCCTCCATCCCCGCTTCCAAGACCAACATCAAGGAAGCCCGCGCCAAGGGTTCCGACCGTTTCATGCTGGAGACCGATTACATCGACGAGCCCTCCAAACCTACGGCCATAATGTCGGTCACCACCGTTCCCAACAAGGTGAAATGGATGCTTGCCTCAGGCATGGCGGACGAGGAACTCATCTGCCGCATCTGTAGGGACATCCCCAACCGTTACTACCACCGCTGACTCGTCAGTCTTTTTGTATTGGGATGGGGATAAGGACACATGGACGAGGCGAAGATCACCGTGCTTTACGACGAGGGTGCCGTGGAAGGTACCACCTATATCGGAGGCAAGGGTCTTTCCATGCTTATCGAGGTCGACGGGGAGAGGACTCTTTTCGGAACCGGACTCAGACCCCGTTACCTGTCCAACAATCTGTACGTTGCTGATGTGAATCCCGACAGCATCACCCGCGTCGTGGTCTCGCACGGTCATCCCGACCATTGGGCGGGCATCACCGGCCTGCTCCGTCAGCGCGACGCACCGTTGAAGCTCTATGCTACTGCCGATGCCTGGGGAGAGAAGAAGTTCCTGGGTGCCACCGGAATCTACATCCCTTCGGAACACAGCGAGAAGGTCCAGAGAGAGGATGTGGCCGGCTGGGTGCAGCTCAGCGAGCATCTGTTCATCTCGCAGCCTATGGCGTTCCACTCCGGAAACGGAAATGAGATTTTCTTAGTTCTCAAATCGAGGAACGGACCTGTCCTCATCTCGGGCTGCTGCCACTGCGGTCTCGACCACATCTTCGAGGCGGTGAAGGAGAAGTTCGGAGCATACCCGGTGGCGCTCTTGGGCGGACTACATCTTCTCGAGCGTAAGGACAAGCTCGCCG